>Ga0209689_1001519_pt1 | contig 17339 bp, 17 predicted proteins | sample GraSoiAngelo_149_FD_187119 | JGI IMG/M metagenome (GOLD analysis project Ga0209689, IMG submission 187119) | Grasslands soil microbial communities from the Angelo Coastal Reserve, California, USA - 14_1009_09_30cm (SPAdes) (version 2) | ecosystem: Environmental > Terrestrial > Soil > Grasslands ... | reverse complement strand
GGGAGCTTCATCGCCGCGGCGACGCGCGCGTACGCGGCACTGTCGTCGTCGACGAGACGGAGGAAGTCGGCGCGCAGGTTGTCCATCTCATCGACGAACGCTCGCAGCTGCTCTGACTCGTCCTTGCGCGCGCTGATGCGCCCGACCATCGCGGCGAGCGCCGCGCCCATGGCACCCGCGTACGCCGCGGCGCTCCCGCCTCCCGGCACCGGCCGGTCCGAGGCGAGGTCGTCGGTGAACGCGCGCACGGTCCGCTCGACGAGTCGATCGGTCATGTTTGGGAAACGCGGAGAGTCTACGTGCTAGCATCGTGCGAAACTTCATACGCGAACCTTTCATCCAGAGAGGCTGAGGGAACGGCCCGACGACGCCTCGGCAACCGGCGGAGACCCGCTGCGGTGCCAAGTCCGTCCCGGAAGGGAAAGATGAGGGGAGTCACCGAACTGGGAGACCTCTCATATGAAAGGAGAGGTCTTTTTCGTTGAGCGGGCTCGCGGCACTCCTCAAGGCGGGCGAATTCGTCGTTACGGCGGAGCTCAATCCGCCCAAGAGCGCCAGCGCGGAGGTGGTCCGCCGGCGCGCGAGCGCGCTCAAGGGTGCGGTCGACGCCGTGAACGTGACCGACAGCAACCGCGCGGTCGCGGCGATGGCCGCGATCCCCGCCGCGATCCTCGTCCGCGAGTCCGGCGTCGAGCCGATCGTGCAGATGACCGGCCGCGACCGGAACCGGATCGCGCTCCAGGCCGACGTGCTCGGCGCGGCCGCGCTCGGCCTCGAGAACTTCGTGTTCATGAGCGGCGACGATCCAAAACAGGGCAACCATCCGGATGCGGTGAACGTGAAGGACCTCGATGGTGTGGGCCTGGTGAAGATGGCGGCCGGGATGCGTGACGGAAAGTTCATCTCCGGCGACGAGATCCGGTACGCGCCCTCGTACTTCGTCGGCGCGACCGCGTCGCCCTTCGCGAAGCCCATGTCCGCCGACATCACGAAGACCATCGAGAAGGTCGAGGCCGGCGCCGAGTTCCTCCAGACGCAGCCGGTGTTCGACCTCGCGACGTTCAGTCAGTGGCTCGCGGAGCTGCGGCGGACCGATGCGCGTGAGGTCGCCGTCATCGCCGGCGTCCTCATCCTGCGCTCGGGGGAGCAGGCCTACCGGCTCGCGAAGGTCCCGGGGGTCGCGCTCGGTCCCGAGGTCGTGGAGCGCATGAAGGAGGCGGCCGACGGCGAGGCCGAGGGGGTCGCCATCGCGGTCGAGATGGTCCGAGCGCTGAAGGCGCTCCCCGGCGTGCGCGGCGTGCATCTTTACGCGATCGAGTGGCCCGAGGCGGTCCCGCAGGTCGTCGAGAGAGCGGGACTCCTGCCGCGGCCGGAAGCGAAGGTGGCGGTGTCGTGAAAACGACGGTGATCGGCGCGTACCCGAAGGTCGGCGACGACGCCGCGGCGCAAGAGCTGCGGCGCGCACTGCATCGGCACGACCGGGGCGAGATCGCGGACGGAGATCTGGACGCCGCGTACGACGCGACCACGCGCGCCGCGCTCAAGGAGATCGAGGACGCCGGCATCGACGTGACCAACGACGGGCAGATCCGCTGGGACGATCCTCTTGCGCCGTTCGCGCGCGCGTGGGGCGGCGTCTCGCGCGGCCCCCTCGAGCGCTTCTACGACAACAACACCTACTTCCGCCAGCCCGTTATCAAGGGCCCGATCCGTGCGGACGGGCTCACGCTCGTGAAAGACTTCGCCTTCGCGCGCGCCGCGGTCACGCGCGCCGAGCTCAAGGGTGCGGTCTGCGGGCCGCTCACCTTCGCGACGCTGGCCGAGGATCGCCACTTCCCCTCGCTCGAGAAGCGCGTCCTCGCTGTCGCGGACGCGGTGGCCGCGGAGATCCGTGGGCTCAAGGACGCCGGCGCCACGCTCGTTGACGTCGAGGATCCCGCCCTTGTCGCGCTGCCCGCGCACATCGAGCTCGCTCGCGAGGCCTACGGCAGGATCGCGGGCGCGGGGGTCGCGATCTGTCTCGTGACCTATTTCTTTCCGCCCGACCGCATCCTCGAGTCGCTGGCCTCGTTCCGTGTCGCGCAGATCGCGCTCGACGTGCGCAGCCGCCAGACGACCGCCCTTGGCCGGCTCGACGCGTTCCCGAAGGCCACGACGATCGTCCTCGGGGCGGTGGATGCGCGGAACACCCGGCTCGAGACCCCCGATGAGGTCGCCCGGCTCGCCGAGGGCGCGCTCCGCCTTGTCTCGCCGGATCGCCTCTGGCTCGCGCCGACGACCTCGCTTGAATACCTGCCCCGCGACGTGGCCCGTGCCAAGCTCGCCGCGCTCGTCGCGGGCGCGAAGTCCGCCGGAGGTGTCGAAGCATGAGCGAAGTCCTTCCGACCACGACGGTCGGGTCGTTCGGCAAGCCGGACTACCTCACGAAAGCCCGCAGCCAGCACGCACGCGGAAAGCTCGGCGCCACGGAGCTCGAGGAGCTCGAGCGCAAGGCGACGGCGGAGTGGATCCGCCGCCAGGAGCAGCTCGGCCTCGACGTCCTCGTGGACGGCGAGATGTATCGCGGTGACATGGTCGCGTACTTCGCGGAGCGGCTCGAGGGGTTCAAGATCGGCGGGCTCGTGCGCGCCTATGGGAACCGCTACTACCACAAGCCGATCATCGCGGGCCGCGTGAAGCGGCCGGCGCCTATGACCGTGTCGTGGTTCGAGTACACGCAGTCGCTCACGAGCAAGCCCGTGAAGGGCATGCTCACGGGCCCGTACACGCTGCTGGACTGGTCGTATAACGAGGCGTACCCGACGCGGCGTGAGGCCGCGCTCGCGCTCGCCGAGGTCGTCCGCGAGGAGGCCGAGGATCTCGAGCGCGCCGGCGCGACGTACATCCAGATCGACGAGCCCGCCATCCACGCGCGCCCCGAAGAGATCGACATCGCGATCGAGGCGATGGGGCTCGTCACGCAGAACCTGAAAGCGAAGACGATCTCGCACATCTGCTACGGCGACTTCGCCGCGATCTACCCGCGCGTCCTCGAGTTGCCGGTCGACCAGCTCGACCTCGCGATGGCGAACTACGGCTACCGCTGGCTCGACCTCTTCGAGCGCGAGCCGTTCACCAAGGAGCTCGCGATCGGCATCGTCGACGTGCACGCGCACGAGACCGAGACCGTCGCCGAAGCCGCCGAGGGGATCCGCAAGGGACTGCGCTTCGTCCCGGCCGATCGCCTCTGGCCGCATCCGGACTGCGGCCTCAAGACGCGGACCGTGGACGAGTGCATGGAGAAGTGCCGCATCGTCGTCGAGGCGACGAAGGTCGTGCGCAAGGAGCTCGCGAAGGTCCCGGCGTAGCCTCCTCGTGTGACGCTGGTCGAAGAGATCGCTGGGCTCGACGAAGCGACGCTTCGCCCGATCGTCGAGAAGCTCGTGGCTGTGCCGGTCCGCGACCTCGAGTGGACCGCGACGCCCGTCGGCTACAAGGTCGCGAATCCCGTCTCGGCGGGACTCTTTCGCTTCGCCGGTACGGCTCGCGCAGGCGCGACGGACCGTCCCTGGTCGGCCGTGCTCAAGGTGCTCCAGACGATCAGCGATGAGGACGCCGCGCGATTCCGGATCGCGGCCGACGTCCGTCTGCACGAGGCCTTCCGCTGGGATCGCGAAGCGTGCGCGTACGAGTCGGGACTGTTCGGCGACAGTTCGTCCGGCTTTCGCGCCGCGCGCTGGCTCGGGTCGCGCCGCGGCGCGCACCGCTGCTGGGTCTGGCTCGAAGATCTCGGGCGCGACGACGAGCGCTGGGACGTGTCCCGGTACGCGCTCGCCGCGCGCCACCTCGGTCGCTTCAACGGCGAGTGGCTCGCTGGGCGCCCGCTTCCCCAGGAGGACTGGCTCAGCCGGGGCTGGCTTCGCACCTGGCTCGAGATCGGCCTCGCGTCCCACGCGCACGAGGTGATCGACGACGACGCTGTCTGGAGTGAGCCGATCGTCCGCGCCGAGGTGGACGGGGACCTCCGAGGGCGGCTTCGCGGCGCGTGGGCGAGACGCTCGGAGCTCCTCGAGGCCCTCGATCGCGTCCCGCTGACGCTGTGCCATCTTGACTCGTTCCGAGGGAACCTCTTCAGCACCACCAAGCCATCGGGCGACGCCGAGACGGTCGCGGTCGACTGGTCCTACGTCGGTATTGGTCCGCTTGGCACGGATCTGTCGCAGCTCGTGATCGCGAGCATCTTCTATCACGGCGACGATCACGACGTCCGCCGGCTCGAGTCGGCCTGCCTCCCGAGCTACCTCGCAGGGTTACGCGAGAGTGGCTGGCGTGGATCCGCCAGCGACGTCCACACGGGCTACGCGCTCGCGGGAGCGGTGCGGTTCCTGTTCGTCCTGGGCGTGCTGCGAGCCGCGCCCAGCGCCGAGTATCGCGCCCGCGCCGAGCGCTGGGGGGGAACGCCGTACGAGACCCAGCTCGCTCTCAACGTGAAGCGGACCGAGCATCTCCTTGGGCTCGCCGAGCCCTTCTTGCGCAACGGGACCTAACGGACTCGGCGTTTTGCGCGCGTGACCGGTCTCCGCGCAGCCTTCGCCGGCTTCGTACGCGGTGGCGCGGGGACGACCTCGCCCGCGGGACGCGCGAGGTAGGTCGTGGCCTGCCAGAAATAGCTGGTCCCGCTCGGCGCGCTGCGGTTGAGGCGGCGCACCTCGGCCTCGGCGTCCTCGGCCGTGCGCAGCACGCCTCTGACCGTCACGCTCTCGGAGCCGCTCGACATGGACTCGACCCGAACGACGACGTAAACGACGAGGCCGCTAGCGGTCATAGATCTCGAGGATCTCCCGCCGGAAGGGCATGCCCGCCTTCTTGCGGAGCGCGTCGAACTCGTCGAAGTCCCACTCGCCCACGAACGTGACCGCGACCCCCGTCTTGCCGGCGCGCCCCGTGCGGCCGACGCGATGCGTGAACACGTCGGCGTCCTCGGGCAGGTCGTAGTTCACCACGTGGCTGACGTCCTCGATATGGAGGCCGCGTGCGGCGACGTTCGTGGCGATGAGCACGTGCAGCGAGCCGTCCTTGAAGCGTTCCATAACGTGCTCGCGCTCCTTCTGCGACATGTCGCCGTGGATGGCGTCGATATCGTGGCCGCGTCGCTTGAGCGCATCCAGGAGCTTGTCGACGCCGCGCTTGGTATGCCGGAACACGAGCACCTGATCGGTCTCGTAGCGACGCAGGAGCTCCTCGAGCGCGCGGACCTTGTCCTCCTCGAGGACCTCGATATAGACCTGCTCGACCGTGTCGATCGTCGGGTGCTCGGGCTCGATCGAGACCTCGACCGGCTTCTGGGTGAAGCGGTACGCGAGGTCGCGCACCTCCGAGGTCAGCGTCGCGCTGAAGAGGCCGGTCTGCCGCCGCTCGGGGAGCTTGCGGAGCAGACGCCGCACCTCGGGCGCGAAGCCCATGTCGAGAAGACGATCCGCCTCGTCGAGGATGACGATCCCGACGCCGGAGAGGTCGAGCGTCCCGCGCTCGATGTGATCGAGGAGCCGCCCGGGCGTGCCCACGACGATCGTCGAGCCGCGCTTGAGCGCACGCTCCTGCGGCCCGTAGGGGACGCCGCCGTAGATCGCGGCCTCGCGCGCGTGCCGGTAGCGACCGATCGCGCCGAACTCACGCGTCACCTGGAGCGCGAGCTCGCGCGTGGGCACGACGACGAGGGCCTGCGGCCGCTTGAGCGCCGCATCCACTCGCTCGAGGATCGGGATCGCGAACGCGGCGGTCTTGCCGGTCCCGGTCTGCGCCTGGGCGAACAGGTCCCGCCCCTGCTGGAGGACGGGGATCGCGCGCTCTTGAACGGGCGTCGGCGCGACGAAACCCAGATCCGAGATGGCTCGCAAGATATCGGGATGGATCGCAAGCTCGCCGAAGCGAGCGGGGGAAAGCGTGAGGGTCAATGAGTCTCCGGTTTTCGTTCCATTCTATCCGGAGAAACGCTCCTCCGACACGAGCTCTTCCAGTGGTAGCCGTTTGATACGCGCGAGGACGCGGTCCGGATCGGCCTTCGCACGCGGTTGCGGCTGGCCCGGCGCGGGATAGCCGAAGGTGATGACCGACGCGACCGAGGCCTCGGGCGGCACGCCGAGGAGGGCTCGCGCGTCGTCGGCGTGGTCCGGATGCACGGAGTTCGGGCAGCTGCCGACCCCGAGCGCCCACGCCGCGACCATCATGTTTTGCGCCGCGCGACCGGCGTCGTAGCGGAAAGAGTCGTTCAACAGGACGATCGCGACGGCGACGACGCACCGCTCGAGGTTTCCGCGTCCCGTCATCAAGCCGGCGAGCTCGCGATGCCGCACCTTGTCGCGGAGCACGACGAAACGCCAGGGCTGCCGATTCTTGCTGCTCCCCGTCGCGCGACCGGCCTGGAGGATCCTCACCAGGATGTCCTCGGGCACCGGCCGGTCCGTGTACTCGCGGACCTCCCGCTTGGCGACGACCGCGAGGTACGCGTCCACTAGACCTCGCCGCGACGGCGCCGCAGCTCGGCGAGTATCTCGGCCGTCGAGGAGGTCCCGAGGCGCGAGGCGCCCGCGCCGATCATCGCGAGAGCGTCGTCGAGCGTGCGGATCCCGCCCGCGGCCTTCACGCCGACCCGGTCGCCCACCACCTGCCGCAACAGGCGCACGTCATCCACGGTCGCGCCCTCCGGTCCGAATCCGGTGGACGTCTTCACGAAGTCGGCGCCGGACGCCGCCGCGATCTGCGCCGCGATCGCCTTCTGCGCGTCGTCCAGATAGCCGGTCTCGAGGATCACCTTCACGGTCGCCTCGCTCGCGTGCGCGAGCCCGACGACGAGCGCGACCTCGCGTTCGATCGTCTGGTAATCCTTGTCGATGAGCGCGCCGATGTTGATGACCATATCGAGCTCGCTCGCGCCGTCGTGCAGGGCGGTCGTCGCGGTCGTCACCTTCACCTCGGGCGATTGGCCGCCGTGCGGGAACCCGATGACGGTGGAGGTGAGCACGCCGGAGTCTTTCAGGAGGCGCGCGGTCACCGGCACGTAGAACGGCTTCACGCACACCGAGGCGATGTGCTCGCGGCGCGCGAGCGTGCACGCGTCGACGACGTCCCGTTCCGTCTGCGTCGGCTTGAGGACCGCGTGGTCGATCATCGCGGCGAGCTCCGGAACCGTCGGCAGCTCGAACACGCGACCAGTATGCTCGGACGGATGCCCGGCTCGGTCCGCGTCGCGCGCATCCTCGGCATCGACATCCGGATCCACTTCTCGTGGATCGTCATCTTCTTCCTCGTCGTCGTCACGCTCGCCGACAACATCTTCCCGGCCAGCTTCCCCGCGTGGTCGCGGCCGAAGGTCTTCGTCGTCTCGGCGGTCGCCGCGTTCCTCTTCTTCTGCTCGATCCTCGCCCACGAGCTCGCGCACGCCGTCGTCGCGCGACGCTTCCGCATGTCGGTCTCGTCGATCACGCTCTTCCTCCTGGGAGGCGTCGCGAACCTCACGAAGGAGCCGCCGAGCGCGCGGGCCGAGTTCTTCATGGCCGCCGCAGGCCCGGCGACGAGCGTGGTCATCGGGCTGGCCGGGCTCGGGCTCGAGGCGTTCACCGACGCGAACCTCGATCAGTTCCCGACGCTGCAGCCGGTGGGCGCGGTCGCGGGTTATCTCGGCTTCATCAACGCGTTCGTGCTCGCGCCGTTCAACCTCGTGCCGGGTTTTCCGCTGGACGGCGGCCGCATCCTTCGCTCGATCATCTGGGGCCTCCGCGGTGACCGCGCCACCGCGACACGCATCGCGGCGCGGGGCGGCCAGGCCGTCGCCGGACTGCTCTTCCTCGGCGCGGTGTGGCGGCTCCTCTCCGGAGACAGCGGCGGCCTGTGGTGGGGCCTCATCGCGTACTTCCTTTACAACGCCGCGACCTCGACGCTCCAGCAGGAGCGCCTCACCGGCCTCGTCGGGACCGTCCGCGTCGGCCAGCTCATGACGACGGAGTTCCGGACGACGACGCCGGGGACGACGGTCGGCGCGCTCATACGTGACCTCGTGCTGCCGCAGAACCTTCGCGCGATCCCGGTCGTGTCAGGGGAGCGGCTCGCTGGCCTCGTCACGATCGGCGATCTCCGCAAGGTCGAGCAGGACCAGTGGTCGGTGACCCCGGTGCAGGCGGTCATGACGCCGCTCGCGGAGCTCGCGACGGTCACGCCGGACGACCAGCTCTCGACCGCGCTCGAGCGCTTCGGGTCGACCGAGCTCCCGCTGCTCCCGGTCGTGAAGGACGGCGCGATCGTCGGGCTGCTCTACCGCGAGTCGGTCGTCGGGTACGTGCGCATGCGCGAGGCGCTCGGGCTCGAGAGCCGCCGCTGACGGCCGAGCGCGAGCTCGGTCCCGCGGCGGTGCTCCTCGAGGGAGCCTTCGCCCCCGACCACGAGCGGCGCTACGCCCACGTCCCGTTCGACGTCCCTGCGGGCCTCCGCCAGCTCCACGTCCGCTGCTCCTACAACGATCGGATCGACTCGGACCCGACGATCGCCGGCGGCAACACTCTCGACATCGGGCTCTTCGACGAGCGCGGGATCGCGGACGGCAGCCCCGGGTTCCGGGGCTGGAGCGGCAGCAACAAGCTGGAGTTCACGATCGACGAGGCGTGGGCGACGCCGCCCTACCGCGAAGGGAAGATCGGCGCCGGCCGGTGGCACGTGCTCCTCGGTCCCTACAAGGTCGGTCCACGCGGCTGCGACTGGCGCGTCGAGATCTGGTTCGATCCGGGCGTCCGCGCGGCCTGGAGGTCCGTCGGCGTCGCGCGGCTCGTCGATCCGGAGCCGCTTCCGCAGGCGCGCAAGGGATGGGTCCGCGGCGACCTCCACTGTCACACCGTCTACTCGGACGGCGATTCGTGGCCGCAGGCCCTGCTCCACGCCGCGGCCGAGGCGGGCCTCGATCTCCTCGGCGTGACCGACCACAACAACGTCGCGCACCAGCTGGAGTACGGTCCCGGCGGCGGGGAGCTCCCGGTCGTCGTGCCCGGGATCGAGGTCACGACCTACGGCGGCCACTGGAACGCCTGGGGGACCGATCGCTGGTGGGAGTTCCGCGAGCCGCACGCGGCGGCGGTCGAGCGCACGATGCGCGCGGCGGCTGACGCCGGCGCGGTCGTGAGCGTCTGCCATCCCAAGCCCTTCGGACCGCCCTGGGAGTACGAAGGCATCTCCTCCTTCCATGCCGTGGAGGCGTGGAACTCCGACTGGCTGAAGCTCAACTCGGCGGCGCTTGCCTTCTGGGAGGAACGGCTGCGCCGCGGCGAGCGCGTCTCGGTCGTCGGCGGGAGCGACACGCACTACCTCCGGCGGCCCGATCCGGACCCGCGCCATTCGCAGCGGCTCGGCGTGCCGACGACGTGGGTGCGTGCCGGGCGGAACGTGGCGGCGATCCTGGCGGCTCTGCGCGACGGCGCGACGTTCGTCTCCGAGTCGCCGCGCGGGCCGCAGCTCTATCTCGACCCCGATCGCGGCCGCGCCGGCCGCGTGAGCGTGGAGGTCCGCGACGGCGCGGGCGCGACGCTCCAGGTCCTCAGCGATTCGGGGACCACTGCGGCGGCGCCGGTGGTGGGCATGCTCTGGGACCGCACGTTCGACGTGCCGGCGGCCGCGCGCTACGTGCGCGCGCAGCTCGTGAGCTCGACCGGCGAGGTGCGCGCGCTCAGCAATCCCGTCTGGGCGGATCGCCTCTAGCCCGCGAGGGAGCTTGCGCTGAGGACCTGCGGATCGTCGGTCGCGAGCACGTCGATGCCTCTCTGCGCGAACGCGCGCGCCTCCGCCGGGTCGTTGGTGTGCGGCGCCATGACGAGGAGGCCCGCGGCGTGGAGCGCGTCGACCAACGACGCCTCGAGCGGCCGGAAGCAGGGATGCGCGTAGCGGGCGCCGACCGCCGCGCACGTGTCGATCATCTCCGCGATGCTCGTGCGGCGGAACAGCACGCTCCGGGGGATCGCCGGTGCCGCTGCTCGAAGCTCCTGGACGAGGACCGGCTCGAAAGAGCCGGAGATGAGCTCGACGCCCTGGGCCGCGCCGTCGCGCGCGAGCCGGCCGACCGCGGCGCCGGTGCCGGCGCCCTTGAGCTCGACGTACACGCCGATACGGCCGCGCGCCAGCGCGAAGATCTCCACGAGCCGCGGGACCGACTGCCCCGCGCCGAGATCCACACGCGCGAGCTCGGCCGCGGTGAGGTCGGCGACCCGCTCCGTTCCGCGTGCGAGCGCGCGCAGGTCTTCGTCGTGAATGACCATGACCTCGCCGTCGCGCGAGAGGTGCACGTCGACCTCGACGAGGTCGAGTCCGTGGTCGATCGCGAGCTGGACCGCGCGCAGCGTGTTCTCCGGGGCGAGCGCGCTCGCCCCGCGGTGACCGACCGTCCGCGGCCGCGGGGGCTCGGCGTTCATGGAGTGCTCACCGTCCGACCGCAGGGACGTTACACGGCGGGCGTAGACTCGCGTCGAATCGTTGGGGGGAGGCTGACTCATGAGCAAACGGACCGCGCCCGAGCGCACGGAGGTGGGGTACCGCCTCTCGCGACGGCGGTTCCTCGTGACGAGCGGCGCCCTCGTCGCCGCGGCGGCGTGCACCACGACACCGGCTCGCGCGCCGTCAGGAGGTGTGACCGAGGGCACCGTGAAGCTGAGCGCGTGGACGATCGGTCCTGACGCGCCGTCGTATTACCGCCGCGACAACCTCATCTCCGCCGCGGAGACGCTGAACAAGAAGCTCGCGGGCAAGCCCACGGTCGAGATCGACGCGACATTCGAGAGCGGCGGGCAGTGGGGCGACTATCTCCAGAAGTTCACCCTCGCCGCCGAGGCGAAGACGTCGCCGGACGTCATCCTCGCGGGCCACGAGAACCTCGCACCATGGGTCGGGCCGAGCTACATCGTCCCGCTCGACGACCTCATCGCGAAGTACCAGAGCGAGGGTGGCATCAAGGACGTCATCCCAACGCTCTGGAACGCGATGAAGCTGAAGGGGAAGACGTACGGCGTGCCGCAGGACACCGAGGCGCGCCCGATGTACTACCGCAAGGATCTGCTCGCGAAGATGGGCTGGTCGAAGGACAAGATCGACGGCCTGCCCGAGGCGGTCAAGAAGGGCGAATGGGCCTGGCCCGACTTCGTCGCGACGGCGAAGGACGCCGTCGCCAAGGGCGTCGTCGGTCCCGGCAAGGGCTGGTACAGCCGGCCGAGCAAGGGCGCCGACATCTACATGTTCTATTACCAGAACGGCGGGGAGATGCAGGACACGGCGACGGCGAAGCTCGTCATCGTGAAGGACGCGCTGCTAAAGCACTTCCAGATCCACGCCGACGCCGTGCGCAACGACAAGATCATGACCCAATCGATCTACGGGATGGACGCCGGCAAGGAGTGGCATCCGACGGTCACCGACGGCAAGGTGCTCTTCTACAACGCCGGGTCGTGGACATGGAAGGACTGGCAGGCCACGTACAAGGTTCCGGAGCAGTCGCTTTGGGACAACGTCGGCTTCATGCTCATCCCGGCCGCGCAGCGCGGCGGGAAGCCCGTCACGGTCTCGCACCCACTTGCGTACGCCGTCACTTCGAACGCGAAGGACAAGGACCTCGCGTTCCGTCTGATCGCAAACGCGACGACACCTGAGCTGAACTCGAGGCATTCGGTGACGAGCGCACATCTTGCGGTCCTCACGACGCAGAAGGACGACCCGACGTACAAGCAGGACAAGTTCCTGCTCGCGACGCAATACATGCTCGACTACACGAAGTTCATCCCGAACCACGCGAAGTTCGGGGTGTACGACGACGTGCTCTACCGGTTCCTCGGCGCGGTCGAGCAGGGGCAGAGCACGCCCGCGCAGGCGGTGGAAAGCGCCGTGAAGGAGCTGCAGGGCCAGCTGGGGGACGAGCTCATCGTCAAGTAGGCGATGGCGCGCACTGAGGCGATCGCGCTCCCGCGGGAGCGGCAGGGGGCAGCGTGGTGGCGGACCAACGCCACCGCGCTGCTGTTCATGGGGCCGGCGATGGTCCTCGTGCTCGTCTTCTTCCTCGCACCGGTCGTCATCACCTTCGTGATGAGCTTCACCGACCTCGCGACGTCGACCGGCCTGTCGAACTGGCAGTGGATCGGGTCCGCGAACTACGAGCGCATGTTCCGCAGCCAGTTCTGGTTCACGATCCTCGGCAACACGCTCGTCTACGTCGCCATCGTGCTCGCGTTCAACGTCGTCGTCGGGCTCGGCGTCGCCCTCCTCTCGCTGCATGTGGAGCCGAAGGCGGGAGGCGTCTTCCGGGCGCTGTGGCTCCTCCCGCGCATCTCACCGTCCGTCGTGTACGCCCTCATGTGGACGTGGGCGGCTGCCTCGCCGCCGTTCGGCATGCTCAACTACATCGTCGCGCCATTCGGCCTCGAGCCGCGGTTCTGGCTGCAGTCGGACCCGTGGCTCATCGTGATCCTCATCAACGGCTTCGTGGGCGCGTCGTTCGGCATGCTCATCCTCACCAGCGCGATCAAGGCGATCCCCGAGGACCTCTTCCGCGCCGCGCGCGTCGATGGTGCGAACGTGCTCCAGATCGTGCGGCGGATCACGCTGCCGCTCGTCAAGTGGCCGATCCTCTTCGTCCTCGTCTACCAGACGATGAGCCTGTTCGCGTCGTACGAGTACATCCTCCTCACGACCAACGGCGGGCCCGGCCTCTACGGCACCGAGACCTGGAGCCTCTGGGCCTTCCACACCGCACTCGCGAACTACTACGGAAACCTCGACTTCGCCTATGGCGCCGCGATGTCCGCGATCCTCGTCCTCCTCGGGCTCGGCATCAGCATCGTGCTGCTCCGCGTCTTCAGGTTCGGACAGCTCGTGGCGGAGCCGCGGGTGGAGGTCGACTAAGTGGCCACCGTCGCGGAGCGCGCGCCGGGATCGGGCCGCTGGCCGTCCCTCGTGCCCTACGTCGTGCTCGCGCTCGGTACGCTCCCGATCGCGCTCCTCTACGCGTGGCTCCTCTACTCCTCATTCTTCCTTCGCGTCGAGGGGTTCACGCCCATCGGCCCCTTCACGCTCGAGAACTGGCGCTTCCTCTGGGATCCGCTCTCGGTCCCGGAGCTGCGGAACCGGCCGCCGATCATCCCGCTCACCATCAACACCTTCATTTTCGCGACCGTGACCTCGCTCGTCGGCGTGCTCATCTCCTCGATGGCCGGCTACGCCTTCTCGCGGCTTCGCTTCAAGGGCCGGCGCATGATGCTCGGCGGCGTCTTGCTGCTGCACAGCTTCCCGAGCGTGACGCTCCTCATCGCGCTGTTCGTCGTCCTGCGCACGCTTGGGCTCTACGACAAGCTCGCCGGGGTCATCCTCGTGCAGACGGCGTTCGCGCTCCCGTTCGGCATCTGGATCATGAAAGGCTTCTTCGACAACGTCCCGTGGGACCTCGAGATGTCCGCGCTCGTCGACGGTGCCGGCCGGCTGCGCACCTGGTGGCGCATCATGCTGCCTCTGGTGAAGCCGGGGCTCCTCGCGCTCACCGTGCTCCTCTTCGTCGAGGGCTGGAACCAATTCCTGCTGCCGTTCGTGTTCATGCCGAGCGGCAGCCAGCAGACGCTCTCGACGCTCGTTCGCGGGATCCTTGGTGAGGGTCGGTTCGTGGACTACGGCCTCCTCACCGCGGTCGGCCTGTACTACATCGCACCGGTGCTCGCGCTCTTCGTCTTCGCGCAGGACCAGCTCATGCGCATCTACGCCGGTGGAGTGAAGGGCTGATGCGCGTCGCGCTGCGGGGGCTCACGAAAAAGTTCGGCGAGGTCGTCGGGGTACACGAGCTCGACCTCGAGATCCGCTCGGGCGAGTTCGTCGCGCTCCTCGGGCCGTCCGGCTGCGGGAAGACCACGACCCTGCTCATGGTCGCTGGCATCTACCGTCCGACGAGCGGACAGATCTTCTTCGGCGACCGGCGTATCGATCACCTCCTCCCAAAGGAACGCGGGATCGGCATGGTCTTCCAGAGCTACGCGCTGTACCCGCACATGACGGTCGCCGAGAACATCGGCTTCCCGCTCGAGCTTCGCCGTTCCGTGAGCAATGAAGAGCGCGAGCGGCGCGTGCGCGAGGCCGCCGCGCTCGTCCAGGTCGACGCACTGCTCGATCGCCGACCCGCGCAGCTCTCCGGTGGCCAGCAGCAGCGCGTCGCGCTCGCGCGCGCGCTCGTGAAGCGGCCGGACATCCTTCTGCTGGACGAGCCGCTCTCGAATCTCGACGCCCGGCTGCGGCACGAGATGCGCGGCGAGATCAAGCGCCTCCAGAAGGAGGTCGGGATCACCGCGATCTTCGTGACGCATGATCAGCTCGAGGCGCTCACCATGGCGGACCGCGTCGCGCTCATGCGTGACGGCGTGCTCCAGGCGTACGCGACGCCGACCGAGCTTTACGCGCGGCCGGTCAACCAGTTCGTCGCGGAGTTCATCGGCACGCCGCCGATGAACTTCTTCGCCGCCGATCTCGCGCCGCGCAACGGCTCCCTCGTCGCGCGGACCGAGGGGATCGAGCTCGCGCTGCCGGCTGGACCCCGCGGTGCGAAGGCGCCGCCGACCGCGACCGTCGGCATCCGCCCGGAGCACCTCGCGATCGTCGCGCCAGGTCAGGGCGAGGCGAGCGGCGAGGTCTACGTGGTCGAGCCGATGGGACGCGAGCAGATCGTTGACGTTCAGGTCGGCGAGCGCCGGCTGCGCGTCATCGCGCCGCCGGGTTTCGTCGCGAAGATCGGGGAGCGCGTCGGTCTGCGCTTCGCGCCGGAGCAGCTGCACCTCTTCGATCCGGCGAGCGGGGCGCGCCTGGCCTGAGACGGCAGCGCGCGCTCGACGAGGCGGAGCCGCGGTCGCTCATCCGTCCGCGCGACGGCCGCATCGTGGAGCTCAAGGTCCATCGGGCGACCTGGAGTGGCGAGCACCCGCAGAACTCGCTCGCGGGGCTTCGCGAGTGTTACCGCGAGCGTGTCGCCCGGGTCGAGATCGACTTCCGCACGGCCGGCGACGACTTCGTCGTCACCCATGACGCGCCGCGGCGCGGCGCGAAGCTGGTGCCCCTGAGCGACGCGATCGCGATCGTCCGCTCGGCCGCGCCCGGGCCGACGCTCCTGATGCTGGACGCGAAAGACGAGCGGCCCTGGACGTCGGCGGAGGTCGCCCGGCTGGTACGGCTCATCGAGCCGGTCCGCGACCGTATCTTCGTGGGCAGCCCGGCGGACTGGAACCTGCGGCGCCTCCGCGCCGCCGATCGCGACCTCGCGCTCGCCTTCGACCCTCAGTACTACCTGACCTGGAGCGCGCGTAAGGAGACGCTGCCGGGACGCCGCGGCGCGTACGGCTACCAGGACGACCATCCCCTCGCGCTCCGGCGCACCATCGCGACGGTCGACTACCTGCGCGAGCGTTTCGAGATGCTCCTGGGGCAGGTCGCCGACGTGCGCGAGGTGCACATCCGCGTCGGCTTTCTCGAGCGGATGCTCGACGACGGGTTCGACGCCGCGGGACACATCCACCGCGTCGGAGCGCTCATGGACGTGTGGACGCTCGATGCCGGCAGCCGCGCCTGGCGCACCAGGCTCGCGCGGGTGCTCGCCGGCGGCGCGGACGTCGTGACGACCAACACTGCGCGCGAGCTGGCCGAGGCCGCGAGCGAGACCGAGCGCCGCGCCTAGGTCCGCCAGCCGGTCGTCCCGGGGGAAGCGCGGCGGGAGTGGCGAGCGCGTCGAACGACGTGGTGGAGCTCGGGGCCCGCACGTCAGCGCGACGGCACGCAGCCCCACCACGTGACCGTCGAGGGTCTGGACGACTGGATAGCCTGGTGGGACGCGCAGGAGGCGAGCGCGTGAAACGAACGCGTGTTGCGCGTCGAGTCGAGGTCCACTTTGGAGCGGCGGTCGCTTACTCACCACCCGGGCCGGAGTACAGATCGCCGGTTCGACGGGCGTCGGGGCCGTCACGGTGCAGTGCGTACGAGCATATAACGTGGCCAGTTTCGCGTCCGAATCGGTAGCGGGTCAGTTTGGACTTGCTTAAGCGTTCTGACATGGTCAGCACGATGACTAGGAGAGGCATCATGAGGTTTCTTCTCACTTCCGCGGGCATCAAGAACACGAGCATCCACAACGCGCTGGTGGACCTCCTCGGCAAACCGATCGCCGAGTCCAGCGCCCTCTGCATCCCCACCGCGGCGTACGCCAATCCTGATGGTGCCTTCCATGCATGGCGGTTCATCAGCGGACGAGAGCCCAGGACCCCTATGTGCGAATTGGGTTGGAAGTCGTTGGGAGTGCTGGAGCTCACCGCGCTGCCCAGCATCGACAAGGAGCGTTGGATCCCCATGCTCCAGGAGACCGACGTCCTGCTAGTGGAAGGCGGCGATCCCCTGTATCTGTGCTACTGGATGCAGCAGTCCGGACTGGCAGACCTCTTGCCGTCGCTGCGCGAGACGGTCTACGTGGGACTGAGCGCCGGGAGCATAGTGATGGCCCCCAACATCGGGACGGACTTCGTCGGCTGGAAGCCGCCCACCGGTGGCGACAGAACGCTGGGACTGGTTGATTTTGCGATGTTTCCGCACCTAGATCACCCCTCTATGCCGGACAATTCTCTGGCCAACGCTGAAAAATGGGCGGCCGGCATGCCGGTGCCGGCGTACTTGATCGACGATCAGACCGCCATCAAAGTCGTGGATGGCACCGTCGAAGTCGTCTCCGAGGGGCACTGGAAGCTCTTTGCCCCCTAATACCAAGAGGCGCAGCGGATTCGCTCGCAGGTTCAAACTGACCCACTACTCGATACCGTGAATAGCGATCCGAAGTCACGGACCGGTCTTCCCCAGGAAAAGGGACGTTTCGACGGCGCAGCGTGATGCGTCGCAGCTACACCACGTGACCGTCGAGAGTCTGGACGAGTGGATTGCGTGGTGGGACGCGCAGGAGGCGAGCGCGTGAGCTGACGCATCCTACGGCGAGTGGCCTCAGCCCGGCAGTCGCGAAGGGCATTGCACCTGCGCCGATTCTCGCATCGCGTCGAGGGTCAGCGCGTCGTCGGCCCGGGGCCAACTGCCTCGTAGCGATAGGGACGACCCTGCGATGTGGCCCGGGTGCGTCGCGCCCCGCCGTCCTCGACGAGCGCCTCGAGGCGACGGCGGCCCGCGTCCGCGGGCAGCACGCTTTTCACGCTTCTGCTGCAGGTATGCGGCGACCTGCCGGCGGCCGTCAGCCGTTCGATCCGGTTAGCCGATCTGCTCGCTCAGTCCGATGATGATGCCTTCAGGCCCGCGGATGTAGCCAAGCCGATACGTGTCCTCGTACT
>Ga0209689_1001518_pt1 | contig 17345 bp, 13 predicted proteins | sample GraSoiAngelo_149_FD_187119 | JGI IMG/M metagenome (GOLD analysis project Ga0209689, IMG submission 187119) | Grasslands soil microbial communities from the Angelo Coastal Reserve, California, USA - 14_1009_09_30cm (SPAdes) (version 2) | ecosystem: Environmental > Terrestrial > Soil > Grasslands ... | reverse complement strand
GCGACGGGAGAGCCCCAGCCGTTTTACTGTTCGCGAATCTTCAGGTATTCCGCCCCCGATCGGTTCGAGTGCACCATCATGAACTACGCGGACCCCAACGGGAGAGTGCCCCTGGCGAGAATCGCGATCAAAGGGCACAACGTCTGGCAAGGGGAACACCCCATCGCGAAGGACGCCTACAAACTCGACTACGTCGCCGACGAAGCGTACGAAGTGACGCCGTTGCACCAAGGGTTTGCCGATGCTGCGAACAAATTCCCGGCCACCGGATTAAGCAGGTGGGAAGTCAATGTCACGCAAGACGTGAAGGGTAAAGCGTTTCGGTTATTCGGCCTCACGGAAGGACGAACGTATATAGATTACGATCTCATCTATATCCACGATGGCATGCTGTTTAACGGCAGCAAGAACGTGGACGGACGCCCCTTTGACAAACCCGAAAACAGGCCGACGAATCTCCAGATCCCCCTTATACGGAAGAGGTGAATGGGAATCAGCGCCGGAAGCTTTGCCCAAAGGTCGCTCGCCCATCGCCTGCTGCATCCCGACTCCCTAGGGGAGAGGCTGCATGGTGAGGGGCCAGCGCCCTGGCATTAGTGGATAGTCGCTGCCGCCGCGTCGATCAAGCCGACCACTGCTTCTGGGCGTGAAAGCATGGACAGGTGTGATGCCCTGACCTGGACAATCGTGGCCCCCGCGCGCTGGGCCATGAAGAGTTGGGCCCAGGGTGGGATGACCCGGTCAATAGTACCAACTAGGTACCAGGATGGAATTGTCTTCCATGCAGCCACTCCCGATGGCTGCGGGAATGCGCTGAACGCTATTGGGCGCTGGGAAGATGCCAGAACGGTGGCTTGAGTGAGAGGCTGATCGTTCGCGAAGCACGACGGGAAGACGCTCGGCTTGATGTACAGGTCGACGTCTCCGCCTGCCAGTGGTACGAAGTTGAAGACCTGAGTAGGATCTCCTGCGAGGCAGGACGCTGATTGGCCAGGGGGAGGCGGGGTACTGGCGAGATCCCCTATCGACTCTCCCTCGTCAGGCGCAAACGCGTCTACGAAGACGAGCGCTCTGATGTTGGGATTCCCAGCGGCGGCGTTTGTAATGACGGCGCCTCCATAGGAATGTCCGACCAGGATGACGGGTCCGCTGATGGTGGCCAGGAAGCTGGCCACGTAGGCTGGGTCGGAAGCCAGACCCCGCAGCGGGTTGGGCGGCACATAAACCGTATACCCTGTCGCTTGGAGATGGGCTACGACGCGGCTCCAGCTTGAGCCGTCTGCCCAGGCACCGTGGACAAGAACGACGGACGGCTTGACCCCAGTGTCCGCTGCATTAGATTCTGCGATTCCCACAAACGCTGGAGCAATGATCAGAGCAACTACTACCAATGGAATGATCTTTTTCATATCCGCCTATTACCTCCCTGAAGTGAGTCTTGGACTTAAGTGCGGCTCGTCGCGCGGACGAGCGCAGCCGAGTGCGCGGCGAGTTCGAGGCGGTCATCGAGCGATGCCAGTGCTATGGGGCCGTGGCGCGAGCGCAACGCCAGCGTCAGCAGATGGTCGGTCAGGGCAGGATTCTTCGGCAGCAGCGGGCCATGCAGGTAGGTCCCATACACGTTGCGGCTGACCGCTCCTTCAGTCCGATCTTCACCGTTGTTCCCAAAACCTGTGACCACAGTCCCCAGCGGCCTCGCATTCGGCCCGAGTCGCGTGCGGCCACCGTGGTTCTCAAACCCGACCAGGGTCCGTCCCCCCAGCCACGGGCTGCGCACGACAATGTTGCCGACCAGGCGTTTGCTCTGCGGGCCGGGATGCTCCGTCGTCACGTCGAGCAGCCCCAGTCCAATCAACTCTTCGCCCTCAGCGGACCGGTAGTAGTGGCCGAGGAGCTGGTAACCGCCGCAGACGGCCAGCACCACGGCGCCGCGAGCCACCGCGTCTGTCAGGGCCTCACGCTTCCTCTCGCGCAGGTCCGCCGCCGCCAGTACCTGCTGGCGGTCCTCCCCGCCGCCCATGAAGTACAGGTCATGCGCCCCAGGCGCCGGCGAGACACCCAGCCGGGACTCCTCGACGTGCACGTCAATGCCCCGCCACTGGGCCCGGTGCGCCAGCGCCATGAGGTTCCCGCGATCTCCGTACAAGTTGAGAAGATCGGGGTAGAGATGGCAGATGCGCAGGTCCATGGTGGGAACCACTATACCACATGGTGATTAGTGATTCGTGATTCGTGATTCGCAACTGCCCGCCGCTCCGGGGCAACCGCATCTTGTATCTGCCGAATCACCAATCACGAATCACCAATCACGCTGTTTATTCTTCCCAGAATCCCTTCACCAGCCCCCGCTGCTGCAGGATCTTTCGCAACTGCAGCATCGCCGTGTAGGTCGGCAGCACGTAGACCGGTTCGCCGTTGCGTGCTGCCTGCAGTGCGGCGTCCCAGGCGCGGCTGAGGTTGCCATCAATGGTCATGACGGTGCTGGATACCCCGGCATGTTTCAGACGCAGGGCCATGTCGTCCGCCCGGATGCCGCTGACCACCAGGCTTCTGACGTGACCGGCCAGCATCTCGAAGTCTACGTCCCACAACCAGGAGATGTCCCGGCCATCCGCGGTGAGATCGTTGATCGCAATCAGCACCACGCCGGCCGCCGGCCCTGTGGCCCGCATCACGGTGCGCAACACCTCATTAAAGCCGGCCGGATTCTTGGTCAACAGCAGGACGGCCTCGCGCCCATCGGCGCGGACCCGTTCGGCGCGGCCAAACGCGGGTGCAAATGTTTCCACCCCGCGCGCCACCGTCTGCAGGGGCACGCCCAGCTGCAGACAGCACGCCGCGGCCGCCAGGACGTTGTGAATGTTATAGACGCCGGGCAGGACGGTCCGCACCTGCGCCGTGCCCGCAGGCGTTCGCAGCGCAAATCCGCTGCCCTGGAGCCCCGCGAGTTCAACATGCTCGGCGGCAATCAACGGCTGCGGACGGTGTGTGCCGCACTGCGGACACCGGTAGTCGCCCATGTGCCCAAAGTACACCACCGTGTATTCGTACGCGACACCGCAGCGATAACAGTAGCGCGCATCCGCGGCGTGCTCCAGCGTGCCGGCGCCGCAGGACGCGTCGGCAATCCCAAACGGCACCGTCGTCCCGGCAAATTTTGCTCCGACATCCGAGACGAGTGGATCATCAGCGTTGAAGATCACGACCGTCTCGCCGGGCGGTCGGCCATCGAGGACCGCGCGCCAGCGCCCGGCAACGATATCAATCTCGCCATACCGGTCCAGCTGGTCACGGAAAAGGTTGGTCAGCACGACGGCGCGGGGCTGTAACGGATCCCAGACCGCCGGTAGCGTCGCTTCGTCCACTTCAAAGATGCCGATGTCGCCGCGCGCGCGCCCGCGCCAGTCCGTATGCTGCACCAGCGCCGTCACAATGCCGGCCGCGAGGTTGGCGCCGGCGCGATTGTGCACGGGGCGCAGCCCGGCCAGCTGGAGGATGTGATGAATCAACCGCGACGTCGTGGTCTTGCCGTTCGTTCCCGTGACCACGACGCACCCCTGCGGCAGGCGCGCGGCCAGTTGCCGCGTGATGTCCGGGGCGACGGCCCGAGCCACACGGCCGGGCATCGTTGTGCCGCCCCCAAGGCGCAGCGCACGGCTGGCAACCGCAGTCGCCTTACCCAGGATGACGGCGGGCGCGAGACGAAGAGTGGACGGCATTGTACCTGTGCTATTCCGCTGTTTCACAGGCAGCCCCTGTGACACAATTGTTGCATACCCGCAACCGCGTCAGGCTATCGCATACCCGGAGTGGGTATAGGTGTAGTATCGGCCGCGCCTTTTGACGGGCTACCGGATTGTGTCTATAATAGGGCCGCGACAGGGAGGGTGATCCGTGGTTCATATGAAGGTCCGCGGAGTCGCGCTCGATCAGCAAATGAACCCTGTGGTTCTGCTGGTCGACCAGGCCGAGACCATGGCGCTGCCGATCTGGATCGGACAGGCAGAAGCCACGGCCATCGCGATGCAGCTCCAAGGCGTAAAGCCTCCGCGGCCGATGACCCATGATCTGTTGCGCTCGGTGCTGAAGTCGCTGTCGGCAAGCGTGACGCGAATCGTCGTCACAGACGTCAAAGATAGCACGTACTTCGCCGAGATTCATATCGCCACCAATGGTACGCCCCTCGTGATCGACTCCCGACCCAGTGACGCCATCGCGCTGGCCCTGCGTTCCGAGGCTCCCATCTTCGTCACCCCGCAGGTCGCCGAGCAGGCTATCACATTGAAGAAACCGCTGGACGAGGAAATGGAAGAGTTTAAGAAGTTCCTGGAAAAGGTCAAGCCGTCCGACTTCAAGGGCACGGTCCACTAAACGAAACCACGGGACTGGGGACTAGGGACTAGAACCGAAGAAACCCTGGTGAAGCGATAACGGCCCCGTAGCCAGCATGGCTGCGGGCTTTTGATTTCCCTACCAGTCCCCAGTCCCCGGTCCCCAGTCCCGCCTTGCTTCGAAGGGAGTCAACATCGGACCGACCGAATCATCGTAGCGTGGAGTTTATCAACAAGGTTGTCCTCATCACCGGTGGCAGCCGGGGGATTGGGAGAGCCATCGCCGGGGCGTTTGCGCAGGAAGGCGCCGCGGTGGCGATTGCCTACGCCTCGCACGTCCAGGACGCCGAAACTGTGGCCGAAGCCCTCCGGCGATCGGGGCGGCGGGCAGTGGCGGTCAAGGCCGACGTGGCCAGGGCCAATGACGTCTCGGCTCTGCTGGAGCAAGTTCTGCAGGCCTGGGGGCGGCTCGACGTGCTTGTGAACAACGCCGGCACGAACGTGCGCACTCCGCCAGACCAGTTGACCCTGCGAGAGTGGGACCAGGTCATGGGCGTCAACTTGACGGGGGCGTTTCTGTGCAGCCAATTCGCCACACCGGCGCTGCGGGCCGCCGGGGGCTCGATCGTGAACATTACGAGCATGCGTGCTCTGGTCGGTGGCAGTTCCCTCCCGTACGCCTCAAGCAAGGGCGGACTCATGGCATTTACGAAGACCCTGGCCGCAAATCTGGCTCCTACAGTCCGAGTCAACGCGGTCGCCCCCGGCTACACGGACACCGCGTTGCTGGCTCATCTCACGCTGGAGGAGCGCACACGCATCGCGGCAAGGATTCCGCTGGGACGGTTCGCTGAGCCGGAGGAGATCGCCAAAGCCGTACTCTTCCTGGCCAGCAAGCGGGCGAGCTACATGACGGGACAGACCCTGGTGGCGGATGGCGGGTTGACGATGTGGTAGTTAGCTGGTGCTGAGTCCCCGCCGGTCGTAAGTGTACACCTTCCCGTTGGCGCGCAGCCGCACCGGATTTCGCCATAACGAGTGCACGGCCTTCAAGAACAACCCGACCCGCTTGGAGTCGAGCTTGCGATCTTCCTCCAGGTGCCCTAGCAGCAGCTCCTTCGGGCCGCTGCCCGACTCCACTTCGATGTGCGGCTCCCCTTTGTGCAGCTTCTGGGTGATGAGCATCTCCTTCACCTGCTGCAGATCGTAGGACTTCTGCTTCTCTTTGGGATCATAGACGAAGATATCGAGTCGGCGGACCATCTCGTCGGTGAGCATCTCGTCGATCAGGCGGATGTCCTCGTAGTAGGTACGGACCTCCAGCGCCGCGTCGAAGCCGCGCTCCCGCTTGATCCGCTGAAACAGGGCGTAGCCGATGGTGTACGGGGCGGGCCGGTTGGACAGTTGCACGCTGAGACTGGCCCAGGACGGCGTATCCAGGATGTCCCGCAGCAGTTCCGCTTCCACGAACGTGGCCCAGCCCTCGTTGATGATATGCGTGCGCTGGATGAGGTCGAAGTACTCCGATTCCTCACGGAGCATCTGCGTCACGTGGTGTTCCCATGATTCCAGCGGGGCCTTGTCCTCCAGGTAGTACATCAGCCGCTTGCGGCGCTCCGCAGGATTGCGCTCAAATGCATTGACGGTGCCGGCGATCGTGAGCAGCGCGTCGAGGAGTGTTTCGACTTTCTCGTGGCCGTGGACGCCCTCATACTTGCGAATCTCCCGGGCGTGGCGCTCGGCCTCGTTGAGCATGTTCTTGTTCGACTTGGCGAACCAGTGGTTGTTGCGGAAGAAGTCGACGTGCCCGAACACGTGCGCGATGACCAGGACGTTCTGAAGATAGGAATTCGCCCGGCGGAGGAAAGCGTGGGACGGCTTGGTATTCAGCACCAGCTCCAGGATGCTAAACAGCTCTTTATTCTGCTGCACCACCAGCTCTTTGTAGGCGCCGCCCCAGTACCAGTGGATGAACCGGTTGGGCAGGCCCATGCTGGCCACTTCCGCGATCTCGTCACTATCCGTGAGGCGGAAGTAGACCGGGTCGAAGGAGAGGCCGCGCTCGCGCGCTAGGGCTTCGATGCGGTCGATGATTTCACGGTACCTGTCCAACGCTTCCCTCCGGACCGTTCCCGCGCGAAGAATTCGAGAAACTCGCCCATCGTCTTTCGGATCGCGTCGACATCGGTGAGGTTGGCGAACGTGGCGTGCGGGTAGCGCCGCGCGCCATCCTGCACGTACTCGGAGAAGCCTCCCACGCCGCGGCCGCCGGGGTTGACGTGGCCGTAGCAGACCATGTCGAACCGGTTCAAGGCCTCCTCGTACCGGCGCTTGGCGAGGTCGAAGTCGCCCGAAGACGTCTCGCCATCGGTAAAGACGAACAGAAACTTGTCGTGCTCGGTCACCCCGTGCAGCAACTCCATCGCCTTCTCGAAGCCGGCAGAGATGTGGGTGCCCCCGGACGACTCCACGCAGAAGAACTCGTCACGCGTCTTCTCCTCGGCCACGTCCTGGAACACAACGTACCGCCGCAGGTTGGTCGGATAGCGCCGCTCCAGGTAGTACCAGAGCACGAAGATGGTCTTGCGCACCAGGGCCAGATACTCTCCACGCATCGATCCGGAGATATCCAGCACGTACACTTCCAGCGAGCGGTGGTTCTCGTAGGCGGCGGGGTCTTCCACGAAGTACCAGCCGTCCTGAGCCAGCTCCACATCGTACTCGGGTGTCCCCCGCTCCCGGATGTTCCGCAGCAAAGACTGGATCATCGTCTCCTCAAGGTTCAGGTCAGGACGCAAACCGATCCGGTCGAGGTCATCCAGATCCGGGAGGGCGTCGGTCTGGACCTCCCCGCTGCGCGACGGCTCGTGGAACACGGGCAGCTGTATCTCCTGCAGCAGCACTTCCTGTGCCAGGCGCACGAACTCGTCAAAGTCCAGCTCGACTTTGACCTCGCGGCCGTGATGGTCCCCGCCGAGCATGCCCGCCAGGACCTGGATCTCATCATCGCCGGCCTGACCGGACCCGCCCCCGCCGCCTTTTCCGCCGCGGCCGGTCCCCCGCGCCAGCACCGGGGTGTCTTCCCCATACTTCAGGGTGGGCAGGTCCAGCGTGGCAATCTGCGTCTTGACCTTGCCGTCGATGATCAGCTCTTTCTGCTGGATCAGCTCATTAAGGTGCTGCTTGAGATACTCCCGCAGCAGCTGATCATGCTTGTGTTGAGCGATATGACCACGGTGAATTCTCATGCCTGGTTTCTGATCCACTACGTCTCCTTAGTCTACTTAGTCTACTTGGTCTTCTTGGTCTCAAAACTGTCGGTCCGCCGCCCGAGATCCGGCAGGTAGACTTAGTAGACCAAGTAGACTAAGAAGACTAAGTAGACGTCCTTAGAAACTCCTCCCAATCACTTTAAAGAGCGACCGCGCGCAGACATCGCAATACCCGTATTGCTCGATGGCGCTGCGGTAGAGCACCTTCAGCAGCTCCTGGCTCTTTGCATCGAGCTCCTCGCTCTTCTCATACAGGCGCAGCAAATTCTTGATTTTGTTGAACACAATCTCGTTAATCACCGGGCGCAGGTGCTCGTTGTCCTTATAACTCATGCGCAGCAGCTCGTCTTTGCGTTCCAGCAGCACGTTCTCGAAGGCCACGCGGCCCTGGCGGCTGATCTGCCGCTTGGCCACCATGATCCCCTCTACTTCATCCACCAGCTCCTTCTCCGTGTTCGAGAGCGTCTCTCCGGCCACGTTGCGGGACGCCGCCTCCAGGTAGTTGAGATACAGGTTCTGGCCGTAGTCGTAGAAGTGGGTGGGCACGATCTCCTCGACGATGAGGTCGATCTTCTTATTGATGAACTCCACCTTGGTCTCCTCAAACTGCTTGAGGAGTTCCTTGAGGTTGAGATCCTTCATCGACTGGTGCTCGAACGTCCGCTCGACGGCCGAGGAGATGATGTCCAGGTCTACGCACTTCCCCGCCAGGGTGTAGGCGTAGGAAAAGGCGTCCTCGAAGAACCGCGGCGACAGCCCGCGCAGGCCCTGCGACTCCTCGCGCGTCTTCAGCGCGTACCGGGCCGCGAGTTCGTACACATCCCCGGGGACGTGCCTCTCCTCGCCGCGAATGCGGTTGGCCCGCTCCACCAGGGTCTTATAGATCTTTTTCTCCCCTTCCAGGTCAACGTTGTAGGGAAAGTCGATCTTGTGGATGCGGCCGCGCAGCGGCTCCATGATGTCTTCGGAGACAAATACCTGATACTCGGGATAGTTGCTGTGGCCGATGACCACTTCATCGACATGCACGGTCGGGAAGCTGGCCAGATCGATGCGCTTGGACTGAATGAGCTCCAGCAGGAGCGAAAGCAGCTGGCGGCGGCTTTTGAAAACCTCGGTCCAGTCCAGGATGCCCCGGTTGGCCCAGATGATCTTCCCCTCGAAGTCGTAGGCCTCGGGATCGAAGGTTGAACCGCGTTCCTTCAACATCGCAAAGTTGATATTGCCGACGAAGTTGGTGATGTCTTCGCGGCGTAAGTCGGTGGGGGTGTGCTTGGCGACCCCGATCTTGTCGCGCGCGGAGATGTAGACTCGTTCCACCGGCAGCCGCTTCCATCCGCCGTGCCGGGCCGTCAACCGATCGCAGACGGGACACGGCACCGCCTCCTCGTGCCAGTACACTCCCCCATCTTCACGTGCATCCAGGGGGACGACGTCGAACGGGTGCTGATGGAACGGGCACCCCACAATGGCGTACACGGCTCCGTCGGCAGTGTGCGAGTACTCCTCGAGCTTGCGCTTGAGGTGGTCCACAGTCATCGACTTGCCAGAGCCCTGCGGCCCCACCAGCAGCAGGAGGCGTCGTTCCATAGACATGGAGTGCCCGCGGAAGAAGGAGATGATCGCTTCCATCTGCTTTTCCATGCCGTAGATGCCTTCGAAGACCTTCTCGCGGCCGTAAAACTCAATCATGTCGGAGATGTAATGGTGGGTGGTGCGCCGCAGCCGCCGGTCGTGGCGCGCCTCCTGAAGGAATTCCTGCACAGTATTCATGACCGCCTCGCTCCCCCCGCTGCCATCCTTATCAGGCCGGCACCTGTAAGGACGTCGCGTACCCGGATGCCTGTTCTCATGCCCGTCTCCTGCAACGCTCAGTCACTCCCTCCAGCCAGAAAAACGCAAGGGACCCAGCCGCAGGGCCCTGGCGGCGCGGATCCCTTTCACTACACACACAATTGAATGACTGGGGCGGCGCCGCATAGTCGCGTGGTATCCGCTGCGTTCCCTCCTGCGATGTCGGGTGCGATATCAGGTGCGTCGTCTGCTTCAGATCGCGGCCATTAAGCGCCGCTGCCTGCCATGTGACACGACGGCAGCGACCGGTCCGTTGACTTGCTGGGAAGTATACTGGGCCCTCCGGGGGGCTGTCAAATCATGGAATCAGGGGGCAATATCAAGATCCTTGATGAAGCACCGGATGGTCTCGACTTCTCGAAAGCCCGCCGCCTTGTGCGCCGCGGCGCCGAGCACGTTCTCAACATCCGCATCTGAACCCAGCTGGCGATACCCTCTACCGCGCGCCCAGTCCTCTGCAGCCTTGAGCAGCATCCGCCCCACGCCTCTGCGCCGCCATTCGGCGTCCACGAACCAGCCCTCGACAAACGGGGCCGGCAGGGAGGCCGCGCCGGGGACGTACGGACGCACAGACAGTTCAAGAAACCCGATTGCCTCGTTCTTGTGCCAGGCCAAGAAGACAGCGGCGACCAGCGGGGTCCCGCGGTTGAAGAATGCATAGACGTCCTTGCTTAGCTCTTCAACGGTGTGAGCAGGCCAGAGCCCGTGACGAAGGTGGATCCATTGCTCCGCGTCGGGAGCTCCGGCCTCACGGACCTCGACCACGTGAGTCCCTGGCCGCCCAATCACAACGCCGGGTGGCTCACGGTGGCCGGTTCGAGGGCCACATACACAGCGCGAGCCTGGTCGAACGAGACCTGCAGACCGGCGCGCGCGGTCCGCAGCCGAATCGACCCATCGGCGGCGACATCGACGACCTCGACCGTGACCCCCGGCAGCAGCCGCGCCTCCGATAGCTCGCGCAGCACCGAGGGATCGCTGTCACTGACGCGCACCACCACGCCACGCTGCCCGGGCTGCAGGTCGGAGAGCAGCGGGTTATGCATCGCCTCGACGGCGCCCTCGCGCGTGGGAATCGGGTCCCCGTGCGGGTCGTAGGTCGGGTCTCCCAGCGACTGCGCGATGCGTTCCTCGAGTTCTTCTGAGATCACGTGTTCCAATCGCTCGGCTTCCTCGTCCACACGATCCAGGCCGATGCCCAGGTGCCGGGCCAGGTACAGTTCGATCAACCGGTGGTGGCGGATGACCTCCAGCGCAATCTTCTCGCCTCCGGAGGTGAGCTGCACGCCGTGGTAGGGCGTGTGGTCCACCAGCTTCAGCCGCGTCAGTTTCTTGATCATGTTGGACGCGGAGGCGGGGGTCACGTTCAGGCGCGCCGCGACAGCGTTCGTCGTCACCGCCTCGCCGGCCTGGCGGAGTTTGTAGATCACCTTGAGGTAATCTTCTATTGCTTGAGTTAGCATCTCAATCCCAAATGACGGGAACGGGGGAACGCGGGAACGGGGGAACTCGACGGCCCTCCCGCTAACCTTCCATCTGCATTATCGCGTTCCCGTGTTCCCGCGATCCCGCGTTTCCGCTGGTTCAGGCGGCCACAAACAATCCGGTGATGTACATGACCAACAGGCCGGCCGCAAATCCTGCGACTTGATAGCCGAGGGCCGGCCGTTCACCGATCATGAGCTTCAGCAGTTCGTAGACCACCTGGAAGATGGCGCCCGCGCCGACGGCGAGAAAGAGCGTCGCCAGGACCGGTGAGTAGTTGAGACCGCCGATCCAGCTCCCCAGGATTGTTGGGACGCCGGCGAGAATGCCGAGCAGGGCCAGCGTGCGGACGGCCGGCCGGTCGCGCGCAATCGGCGCCACGATCCCCAGTCCCTCCGTGGTGTTGTGGATTGTAAACCCCAGCACCAGGAATGTCCCCAGAGCAATCTTTCCCAGGCTGTACGCGGCGCCGATGGCCAGCCCCTCGCCCAGGTTATGCAGCCCGATGCCGAGCGCAATCAGGAAGGCGATCGCCAGTCTGCGCTGGACCGCGTCTGCGCCCGACGTCACCCTGCGGCTGACGGCAACCAGGATCAGCACCGTGATCACCAGGCCGACGAGTACCAGCCCCACGCCTTGAAAAGCGGGGGGCAGCGTGCCGGCCGTCTCGAGCGCATCATGGACGGCCTCCACTCCCAGGAACAGCAGCAGCCCCGCGGTCAGGCTGAGGAAGAAGGCGATCCATCGTTGATCCAGTTGGCGCAGGAACGGGAACCACAACAGCCCCAACAGCACGGGGATGACTCCCACATAGATGCCAAGCAGGGTAAACGTCGCCAGGTACCGGGCATCCACCGTCGGGGTTGCCGTGGCGACCTCGATGGTGTGCTCAAACGTAAGCCCGGTCGACGAAACCAGCTTGAGGTGGTGCGTCTCCCCCTCCACCCACGGGTAGGGCACCGCGATGATGGCCTGGCCGAGCCGCGGCACCGTGTGACCTGGCGCCATCGAGAACTCCCAGTACGCTTCGTCGACCATTACCTGCGCCACTGTCACCGGCTGGGGCCCGCCGTTGGTGACGTGGACGGCCATCATCTGAGGGGCCAGTGAGACCCGATCGATGGTCAGCTCTTCTACCGGCGGGAACGCTTTAATGAAGACTCCCAGCGGCCCGAAACGCACCAGCACGGCCACCAGCACGATCAGCAGCAGGAGCGGCATCAGCGCCCACACCCACCGGCGGGCAAGGGAGGGGTTAGACGTCGACATCATCGGTGACCTCAAACAGCCCCATCCAACCCAACTCGGTGAACTCACTCTGGTGCGCGTGGAACATGAAGCGGCCAGCGTAGGGGAATCGTACTTCCAGGATTGCCCGCTCAGCCTGACACAGCATGATCGTGTCCGTATACTCCGAGGGCACGAGCGACGTGCCCGTGCGATACACATGGAAGAAGTTCCCGTGGATATGTATGGAGTTGATCGGATCGAACTCTGTCATGTTGACTACGTAGATGCGCACAAGCTCGTTTCGCTTTACCCGGATCGGGTGCTTCGCGTAGTGGAAGGCCACAGTATTGACGGCATAGACCTCGTTCTCGCCATCGAAGTTGGTATCAAACGCGTTCATCACCATGACCAACTCGCGAGCCGGGGGCCGGCCCTGCCTGGGGTCGATGATGAACATGCCGTACAGCCCTTTGTGGATGTGGCGCTTCAGCGGCAGCGTATGACAATGGTACTGGTGCAGCCCGAACGGGATCGCGTCGAACTCGTAGGTGAACGTCCCTCCCGGTGCGATTTCGCCCGGGCCGACGCCCGGCACCCCATCCATCTCCGCCCTGTGGATCCCATGGAAGTGCATGGTGTGGGGGTGGGTCCCCGCGTTGACGAACTGAATCCTCACGCGGTCGCCCTCGCGGACACGCAGCGTCGTCCCCGGGACCGTCCCGTTGAAGGTCCAGGCCGGGAAGAAAACGCCCGGGGCGATCTCAATCTCCCGATCGTGGGCCACGACTTTGAACTCGCGAAGCGTCTGGCCGCCAGGCAGTCGGCTGACCTTGCCCCGGTCGAACTGCGTCAAAAAGGGCACCGGGTCATAGGCCATGCGTGTTGTGTCTACCTCGCCGACGGCGATGTTGCCTGAATGCCCCACCCCATGCTGGGCGCTGTGACCGGCGGATGTTATGAGCGGGGCGGCGGCCGCCAGCCTGGGCGCCACGGCGGCCACAGCCAGACCCCCCACAACCCCAACACCCGCGCGGATGAACTCACGCCGGCTCGGATCGGGGACATCTGGAACGGCGGGCGCATCCGTGCGGAGACCCAGCCAGCGACCGATGTGGGCTATCCCCGCGGCCAGTCTTTTCAGAAACGTCTCACTCATGTTGGATGCCACCGTCGCAGGCTTTAGCCAAGACTAATTTAGTCTAGACTAAAATATTACCAGTTCTCAGTGGCACGTCAAGGGGTTGCTAGCGTTTGGTTGAGCAGCGGGGACAGTTCGGGCCGCATGGTTCCACGTGAATTGTGATGTCGGCGCCCGGCAGCTCCGATCGGATGTGTTCTTCGAGATGGTCGCACAATGCGTGCGCCTGGCCCACGGACAACGTCCGGTGGAGCACGAGGTGCAGGTCGAGAAAGCGCGCTACACCGGTCTTACGGGCGCGCAGGGCATGGTACTCCACGATCTCCTCGCGATGAGCGTCGAGGATCTGCCTGATGCGCTGGAGTTCATCCGGCGGCAGGCTGGGATCCATCAGTCCGCCGATGGCCCGGCGGGAGACGTCAACCCCGACCCGCAGGATATGGAGCGACACGACTGCGCCGACCAGCGGATCGAACCGTTGGAATCCCGTGAAACGAACCAGCGCAACACCCAGGAAGACCGCCACCGAGGTAAGCACGTCAGCCTGCAGATGCCGCGCATCCGCTTCCAGCGCGATCGAGTCCGCGTCGCGCGAGACACGCATCAGCAGGCGAGCGGTAAGATAGTTGGCCACGGTTGCTGCCGCAAGAACGATAAGCCCGGCGTCCAGTGACCGCAGCGGAACTGGATTGAGCAGCCGCTGAACAGCCGTCGTTAAGATCCACGCGCCAGCGATGAAGATCAGCGCACCTTCTGTGGCGCTGCTGATGTATTCAGCTTTGCCGTGGCCGTACTGATGGGTGGCGTCGGGCGGTTGTACGGCAACAAGCAGGCTGGTTAAGGCCACGTTCGCCGCAACGACGTTGACCACGGACTCCACGGTATCGGAGAGAATTGCCACCGAGCCGGTGATCAGGTACGCGGCATACTTGCACGCCAGGATGCCGAGGCTGGCCCCGACCGATATCGCCGCGGCCCGCACCTTGGGAGTCCGCAGTTCAGTGAGCCGGGGGAGTGCCCGCGTCATGGCTGTGAGTCTATCACACCACTGGGCCATGACCCAGGAGACACTGAACAGTCGCATTGAGCCTCGCCCACAGACCAACGCAGCCCCTCCATCCACGTGGGAGATGAGTTTGATTTGAGCTGCTCCTATAAAGAGGGCGCGGACGGAGCCGCGAGCGACTGGAGGCGAGCCGTTGCCGTCGTTAGCGAGCGCCGCGTCGCGCAGGGGGGGCCCCATGCGAAGCGTAGTGGGCGGAGCGTTTTAGGGTACCCGGAGCAGCGAGCGCGAGCGTTACGCTCGGCCTCGGGGTCCCCGGAAATTTGCTCTGGCGAATTTCTGGGGTGAGCTGGCGAGCCGACTCGGAGCGTAGCGGCCCGTTCGCGCCCTCTTTCTCCCCTCTGTCATCGCGTTACTTGTGCCGTACCAACTTGATACTCAGGCCGATCGGCAAGATGGCACATGGTCCTATCAAGTTGGTACGGCACTTGATGGGTTCCGGGGGCAGACGATACAGTGAGAGCATCTGCCAGGGAAGCAGCGTGAACGCTGAGGTGATGACGTGATTCCCCGCCTCCGGCGTGCGGCGGTCCTCGGCGCCGGTGTCATGGGCAGTGCGATCGCCGCCCACCTCGCCAACGCGGGCATCTCCGTGCTGCTGCTCGACGTGCGGCCATCTGCGCTCTTGGACGACGAACGGAGCCGGGGGCTAACCCTCGACGACCCGCAGGTGCGCAACCGGCTCGCTGCGGCGGGCAAACAGCGGGCCCTTCATGCGCAGCCGGCGGCTTTCTTCATCCCCGCACGGGCCCAGTTGGTTGAAACCGGAAACTTCGACGATCACCTGTCCAGGATCGCGGAGGCGGACTGGGTGCTTGAAGCCGTTGTCGAAGACCTGCCCATCAAACAGCAGGTGCTCGCGCAGGTCGCGCGATACTGGAAGCCAGGCACCGTTGTCAGCACGAACACCTCTGGACTGCCGGTGCGCGAGATCGCGGCCGGGTGCCCCGACGCGCTGCGGCACCATTTTCTTGGGACGCATTTTTTCAACCCACCGCGCTACTTGAGATTGCTCGAACTCATCCCGCTGCCTGGGACCGATCCCGAGATTGTCGCCGCCGTCAGCGACTGGGGCGACCGGCTGTTGGGAAAGGGTATCGTCCAGGCGCACGATACGCCGAACTTTATCGCCAACCGCATTGGATCATACGGGTTTCGCAAAGCCGTGCAGCTGATGCTGGAACTGGGCCTCTCCATTGAGGAAGTCGACGAACTGACCGGACCGGTGCTTGGCCGCCCGCGCAGCGCGACCTTCCGCACCACCGACCTGGTCGGACTGGACACGGTCATCCATGTCTCAGAAAACTCGTACCGCCACCTCACAGGCGACGAGGAGCGCGACGTGTTCGTCGTGCCTCCGCTATTCAAGGAGATGGCCCGCCGGGGCTGGCTCGGCGACAAGACCGGCGCCGGTTTCTACAAGCGCGTCGACGGGGAGATCTACACCCTGGATTACGCGGCCATGGAGTACCGGCCGCGGCGCAAGGTCGCGCTGCCGGTGCTGGAGACGGCGAAACTGATTGAGGATCCCGCCAGGCGTCTGCGGGCGCTGGCCGTCGATGGCAGCCCGGCGGGCGAGTTCGTCTGGCGGCTGCTCAGCAGCGTCCTGGGCTACGCGGCGCGGCGGGTCCCCGAGATTGCCGACGACGTCGTGAACATCGACCGCGCGATGCGCTGGGGCTATGCCTGGGATCTTGGCCCGTTTGAGACGTGGGATGTGGTGGGCGTCGAAGAAATCGCGAAACGGCTGGACACCGAGGACCGCCCCGTACCGCCGGTCGTGCGGGCCGTGCTGGAACGCGGCGAGCAGACATTCTATCGCTCGACCGAGAGCCGGCGTGAGTATTTCGATCTGGCCGCCGCGCGGTATCGCCCGGTGGAAGAACCGGCTGGGGTTCTGGTGCTGGCCTCTGTCAAATCGGCGAACCGCGTCGCCGCCGCAAACCCTGGGGCCAGCCTGATTGATCTGGGTGATGGGATCGCCTGCCTGGAGTTTCATTCCAAGCTCAACACCATTGGGGAAGATACCATCCGCATGATCACCGGCAGCCTGGAAGAACTGCAGCGCCACTTTGACGGTCTGGTCATCGGCAATCAGTCCCGCGATTTTTCCGCCGGCGCAAACCTCATGCTGATCCTGCTCGAGTCGCAGGACGGAAACTGGGACGAGCTCGACCAGGTCGTACGCCAATTTCAGCGCGCCAACCTGGCCCTCCGCTACAGTGCCAGGCCGGTCGTCGCCGCACCCTTCGGCCGGACGCTGGGTGGGGGGTGCGAAATCTGCCTGGGTTGCGCGCGGATCCATGCCGCGGCAGAGACCTACATGGGGCTGGTGGAAACCGGGGCGGGTCTGGTCCCTGCCGGCGGCGGCACGGCGGAGATGGTGCGCCGGGTCACGGCCCGGTTGCCCGACGGCGTCGATGCCGACCCGTTCCCGCTGATCCAGTGGGCCTACGAGACCATCGCCACGGCCAGAGTCTCGGCGTCCGCGGAGGAAGCGCGCGTGCTGGGATTCCTGCGCGACGGCGATGGCATCTCGATGAACAGCGCCCGCCTGATCCAGGACGCAAAAGACGCCTGCCTGGCGCTGGTCCGGGCAGGGTACCAGCCTCCGCTCCGTCACCCCATCCGCGTGGTCGGCGATCGGGGGCTGGCCGCAATTGAAGCCTACCTGTACCTGATGCGCACGGCAGGATCGATATCAGAATATGACACGGTCGTGGGAGGAAAACTGGCCCACGTGATGTGCGGTGGCCGCGTGCCGTACGGCACCACGGTCACCGAGGAGTACCTGCACGATCTAGAGCGGGAGGCTTTCCTCAGCCTGGCCGGCCAGCCGAAAACACAGGAACGGATGAGGTACATTCTGCAGACGGGGAGGCCACTACGAAACTAAAAGCGGGACTGGGGACTAGGGACTGGGGACTGGAACAAAATGGCAGTAACTAGTCCCTAGTCCCAAGTCCCTAGTC
>Ga0209689_1001517_pt1 | contig 17352 bp, 23 predicted proteins | sample GraSoiAngelo_149_FD_187119 | JGI IMG/M metagenome (GOLD analysis project Ga0209689, IMG submission 187119) | Grasslands soil microbial communities from the Angelo Coastal Reserve, California, USA - 14_1009_09_30cm (SPAdes) (version 2) | ecosystem: Environmental > Terrestrial > Soil > Grasslands ... | reverse complement strand
TTCCTCGATCGGCTGATCAACGTCGCGCTGCCGCGCGTGCGGGACTTCAAGGGAGTGCCGTCGAAGGCCTTCGACGGGCGCGGGAACTACGCGCTCGGCCTCCGCGAGCAGCTGATCTTTCCCGAGATCGTCTACGACAAGGTTGACAAGGTCCGGGGCATGGACGTGATCATCGTCACCACGGCGAAGACCGACGAGGACGCGAAGGCGTTGCTGGCGCACCTCGGGATGCCGTTCAGGGAGTAGCGAGCATGGCGAAGACGGCCCTCATCCTCAAGGCGCAACGCCCGCCCAAGTTCCGGTCGCGCGCCTACCACCGCTGCAAGCTCTGCGGCCGGCCTCGCGGCTACCTCCGCAAGTTCGAATTGTGCCGGCTGTGCTTTCGGGAGCTGGCCCTCCGGGGCGAAGTCCCCGGCGTCGTGAAGGCGAGCTGGTAGGAGGGCGCCGATGTCCATGACCGATCCGATCGCCGACATGCTCACGCGAATCCGGAATGCGAGCCGGGCCGAGCACGAGAAGGTCGACATCCCGGCCTCAAAGCTGAAGATCCGCATCGCGGAACTTCTCAAGGGAGAGGGCTTCATCAAGAACTACCGTCTCATCGAGGACACGAAGCAGGGGACGCTGCGCATCTACCTCAAGTACGGCACGAGCAACGAGAAGATGATCTCCGGCCTCGTGCGCGTCTCGACGCCGGGCCGCCGCGTCTACGTGGGTCACGATGAGGTCCCCTCGATCCTCGCGGGCATGGGCATCGCGATCATCTCGACGTCGAAGGGCGTGCTCACCGACCGGGACGTGCGCAAAGAGAAGGTCGGCGGCGAAGTCCTCGCCTACGTGTGGTAGGAAGCGCCATGTCACGCATCGGTCGGAAGCCGATCCCAATCCCCCCGGGCGTCACCGTGTCCGTGGATGGCGCCACCGTCCGGGCCCAGGGGCCCAAGGGCGCGCTGACGCAGACGGTACCGACGCCGCTGGCGGTCGTGCTCAAGGACAACCAGCTCGTGGTCTCGCGGGGCTCCGATCAGGCGTCGGTCCGGGCCCTCCACGGGCTCGCGCGCTCGCTGCTGGCCAACATGGTGAGCGGCGTCAAGCAGGGATTCGAGCGGAAGCTCGAGATCGTCGGCATCGGGTACCGCGCCCAGATGCAGGGCAAGGCCATCCAGCTGGCCCTCGGGTACTCGCACCCGATCATCTTCCCGCTGCCCGATGGGGTGTCGGCCGAGATCGACAAGCAGGTCCTGATCACGCTCCGGGCCGCCGACAAGGCGGTCCTCGGGCAGACGGCGGCCAAGCTCCGTGAGCTCCGCAAACCCGACCCCTACAAGGGCAAGGGGATCAAGTACGTCGACGAGGTCGTGCGGCGGAAGGTGGGCAAGAAGGCCGGCGCGGGCGCGAAATGATCACTCGCGAACGACGAGCGTCGCGGGACGTACGGCATCTCCGGCTGCGCCGGCGGCTCCGCGGCTCCGCGGCGCGCCCGCGCCTGGCGGTGTTCCGCAGCCTGAATCACATCTACGCTCAGCTGATCGACGACGAGAGCGGGCGGACGCTGGCCGCAGTGGACAGCCGCAGCCCCGCGTTCCGCGCGCGACAGAAGAGCGGCGGAAACGTCGCCGCGGCGAAGGTCGTGGGCGAGCTGATCGCGCAGAAGGCGAAGGAGCGGGGCGTGGAGCGCGTGGTCTTCGACCGCGGCGGCTTTCAATATCACGGACGAGTCAAGGCACTGGCCGAGGCCGCGCGGGCCGGCGGCTTGGTCTTTTAGGAGCGGCGAGTGGCCCAGGTGCGCATCGATCCCAGCGTCCTCGAGCTCAACGACCGAGTGGTCTCCATCAACCGCGTCGCGAAGGTCGTCAAGGGCGGCCGGCGCTTTTCCTTCACGGCACTCGTCGTCGTCGGCGACGGACGCGGACACGTGGGCGTCGGGCTCGGCAAGGCCCACGAGGTCCCGGAGGCGATCCGCAAGGCGGTCGAGCATGCCAAGAAGGACCTGATCTTCGTCCCGCTCCGTGACACGACGATCCCCCACGAGATCACCGGGCACTTCGGGGCCGGCCGGGTCTTCCTGAAGCCGGCCGTGCCGGGCACGGGCGTCATCGCGGGCGGCGCCGTCCGCCCCGTGCTGGAGGCGGCGGGCGTCCAGGACATCCTCACCAAGACGCTCGGATCCAACAACCCGCACAACGTGCTGAAGGCGACGATGGATGCGCTCCGGCAGATCAAGCGGCTCCAGGACCTGCGCGCGCTGCGGAAGCGGAGCGTGGACGGCGAGGGCGCCCCGGAGGGGTCGGGTGTCCGGCAAGACGCTTAAGGTCACGCTGACGCGGAGCCTGATTGGTCTGAGTCCCAGGCAGGAGGCGACCGTCCGGGCGCTCGGGCTCCGGAAGATCCGCCAGACCGTGATGCACGCCGACACGCCGACCGTGCGCGGCATGATCGCGAAGGTCCCGCACGTCCTCGAGGTGAGCCATGAAGCTTGACGATCTCCGGCCGGCGCCGGGGGCGAAGAAGCCGCGGAAACGCGTGGGGCGCGGGCCGGGCTCGGGCCACGGCAAGACGTCGACCCGGGGTCACAAGGGCCACAAGGCGCGCTCTGGCGGCGGCAAGGGGGGCGGCTTCGAGGGCGGCCAGATGCCGCTTTATCGGCGCTTGCCCAAGCGCGGATTCGTCCCCCACGGGGGCAAGACCGAGTACGAAGTCGTGAACCTCAGGTCGCTCGCCGGGCTTCCCGCCGGCAGCGTCGTCGACCCCGCGCGCCTCGTCGAGCTCGGCCTCATCAAGAAGTCGGGGACCGAGCGGGTCAAGATCCTGGGCCAGGGGGAGCTCGCGCACGCGCTCACGGTGAAGGTGCACGCCGTCAGCGGGTCGGCGCGAGCGAAGATCGAGGCGCGGGGCGGCAGCGTCGAGCTGCTCCCGTCGACCGTGGTGGGCTCCACGTGATCGAGGGCCTCTACAGCTTCCAGAACATCTTCAAGATCCCGGAGCTCAAGCGGCGGGTTCTGGTGACCGCCGGGCTGCTGGCGGCGTACCGGGTCGGAGCCCACGTGCCCACCCCGGGCATCGACGGTCACGCCCTCAGCCAGTTCTTCGACCAGGCGGCGAACACGCTGCTCGGAATGGTCGACCTCTTCTCGGGCGGGAACCTCCGGCGGCTCTCGGTCTTCGCGCTCGGCATCATGCCGTATATCTCGGCCTCGATCATCCTGCAGCTGCTCGTCGTCGTGATCCCCGCGCTCGAGCGACTCTCGAAGGAGGGCGAGGCCGGACGGAAGAAGATCACCCAGTACACGCGGTACGGCACGATCCTCTTGTCGATCGTCCAGTCGCTCGGCATCGCCTACGGGCTCGAGAGCATGCGCAGCCCGAACGGGCTCGCGATCGTGCCCCGTCCCGGCTGGGGGTTCCGCCTCCTGACCGTGCTGACGCTCACCGCCGGCACCGCGCTCGTCATGTGGCTGGGCGAGCAGATCTCCGAGCGCGGCATCGGCAATGGCATCTCGCTCATCATCTTCGCCGGCATCGTCGTGCGGCTGCCGTCGGCGGTCGTCGCATCCTATACGCTGATCACCACCGGGGAGCTCCCGATCCTCCTCTTCCTCTTCATCCTGTTGATGATGGTCGCCGTCACTGCCGCCGTCGTCCTGATGCAGGAAGGGGAGCGGAAGATTCCCGTGCAGTACGCCAAGCGTGTGGTCGGTCGGCGGGTCTACGGCGGGCAGTCGACCCACATCCCGCTCCGCATCAACACCGCGGGCGTCATTCCCGTCATCTTCGCGGCGTCCCTGATCCTGTTTCCGGCGACGCTGACCCGCTTCGTGCCCCACCCGTGGATGCAGGCGGTCGCGGACGCGCTCTCGCCGGGGCGCTTCACCTACACGATGTTCTACTGCGCCCTGATCATCTTCTTCACGTACTTCTACACGGCGATCGTCTTCAACCCGATCGACCTCGCCGACAACATGAAGAAGTACGGCGGCTTCATCCCGGGCGTTCGGCCGGGCAAGAAGACCTCCGAGTACATCGACCGGACGCTGACTCGGATCACGCTGCCCGGCGCCATCTTCCTGGCCATGATCTCGGTGCTGCCCGACTTCATGATCCGCTGGTTCAACGTGCCGTTCTACTTCGGCGGGACGAGCTTGCTCATCGTCGTCGGCGTCGCGCTCGACACCGTGCGTCAAATGGAGTCTCATCTGCTGACGCGACACTACGAGGGCTTCCTTAAGAAGTCCAAGACGCGGGCGGTTCGGTGACGCGGCTGGTCTTCCTCGGCCCTCCCGGCGCCGGCAAGGGGACGCAGGCGCGCCTGCTCGCCGCTGAGCTCCACGTGCCGCAGATCGCCACCGGCGACATGCTGCGGGAAGCGGTTGCGGCGCAGACCGCCCTCGGGCTCGAGGCGCGGCGCTACATGGACGCCGGCGCGCTCGTGCCCGACGACGTCGTGGTCGGCCTGATCGCCGAGCGGCTGGCCCAGCCCGACGCCCGGCGGGGCTTCATCCTGGACGGGTTCCCGCGCACGCTCGCGCAGGCGGAGGGCCTGGAGCGCCTCCTGAAGGACCTCGGGCAGGGTCTCGACCGGGTCATCTTCTTCTCGGTCTCCGAGCCGGAGCTGCTGCGGCGGCTCACGGGCCGGCGCGTGTGCCCGACGTGCGGCTCGACCTTTCATCTCGCGTTCGCGCCCCCGAAGGCGGGCGACCGGTGCGACCGTTGCGGGAGCGCCTTGGTGCAGCGGAAGGACGACCGGGAAGAGACGGTCCGCGCGCGCCTGGCCGTCTACCTGACGCAGACCGTCCCGCTGCTCGACTATTACCGCGACCGCCATCTGCTGTCGACGGTCTCCGGCGAGGGCGACGTCGCCGCCGTCGGCCGCGCGATCCGAAACCTGGTGGGCCGTCCGGCGTGATCCTGCTGAAGTCCCCGCGCGAGCTCGCCCTGATGCGCACGGCCGGCCACGTCCTGGCCGAGGTGACGGAGCGGCTCACGGCGTGGGTCGAACCCGGTCTGTCGACCCAGGAGATCGACGAGGAGGTCGAGGACTTCATCCGCGCCCGTGGCGCGGCGCCGGCGTTCAAGGGCTACCGCGGCTTTCCGGCCACCATCTGCGTGTCGATCAACGACGAGGTGGTGCACGGGATTCCCTCGCCACGCCGGCGGGTCAAGGAGGGGGACATCGTCGGGCTCGATCTCGGCTGCATCGTCGAGGGGTACTATGCGGACTGCGCCCTGACCCTCGCGGTCGGCGAGGTGGCCCCGCGGGTGCGGGAGCTCCTCGACGTTACCCGCGACAGCCTCGCCCGTGCCGTCGCCGCGTGCTGGCCGGGCCGCCGGTTGTCGGACATCTCGCACGCCGTCCAGGAGCATGTCGAGGCGCACGGCTTCGCGGTCGTCAGACAGTTCGTCGGGCACGGGATCGGCCGCGATCTGCACGAGGACCCGCAGGTGCCGAACTTCGGCGAGCCGGGACGGGGGCCGCAGCTCAAGCCCGGCATGGTGCTCGCGATCGAGCCGATGGTCACGATGGGCAGCTGGGAGGTGCGGGTCCTCGAGGATCGATGGACCGCGGTGACCGTGGACGGGAGCCTGGCGGCGCACTTTGAGCACACGGTCGCGGTGACCGAGGACGGGCCGGAGATCCTCACTCGCAAGACCGAGCCGGACGGTCGGAGGACGGCGGCGTGACCAAAGAGGACGCGATCGAGGTCGAGGGCACCGTGGTCGAGCCCCTGCCGAACGCGATGTTCCGCGTGGAGCTGGAGAACGGCCACCGCGTGCTCGCCCACGTGAGCGGCAAGATGCGCATGAACTTCATCCGCATTCTTCCCGGTGACCGGGTCAAGGTCGAGCTGTCGCCGTACGATCTGACCCGCGGCCGGATCACATATCGGTTCAAATAGGGTTGGGAGGAGCGTCGTGAAGGTTCGACCGTCTGTCAAGGTGCGCTGTGAGAACTGCAAGATCGTGCGACGATCCGGAGTCGTCCGGGTCATCTGCAAGAACCCCCGGCACAACCAGCGCCAGGGCTGAGAGGGAGCGAATATGGCACGTGTGGCCGGAGTGGATTTGCCCCGCGACAAGCGCGGTGAGGTGGCCCTCACGTACATCTACGGCGTCGGCCAGCCGACGGCCAGGCGCGTGCTGCAGCGCGCCGCCATCGACCCCAACAAGCGGGTGCGGACCTGGAACGAGGACGAGACCGCGCGCGTCCGCGAGATCATCGAGCGCGAGCTCAAGGTGGAAGGCGACCTTCGCCGCGAGGTCTCGATGAACGTGAAGCGCCTCATGGACATCGGCAGCTACCGGGGCGTCCGGCACCGGAAGGGGCTGCCGGTGCGCGGGCAACGCACCCATACGAACGCGCGAACGCGCAAGGGGCCGCGCCGGGGCGTGATGGTCAAGAAGAAGCCGACGGCGGCCCCGCCGGGGCCCAGGAAGACAGGAGCGTAAGCCATGGCAGAAGCGCAGCCGACCGCACCCAAGGCCCCCGCCCGGAAGAAGGGCGGCAAGAAGCGGGAACGACGCGAGGTCCGCACGGGCGTGGCGCACGTGCAGGCGACGTTCAACAACACCATCGTCACCCTCGCCGACAAGGCGGGCAACGTCGTGGCCTGGGCCAGCGCGGGCAGCGTCGGCTTCAAGGGCTCGCGCAAGAGCACGCCGTTCGCCGCCCAGACGGCGGCGGAAATCGCCGCGCGCAAGGCCATGGAGTACGGCCTCAAGCAGGTCGAGGTGTTCGTGAAGGGACCGGGCGCGGGGCGCGAAGCGGCCATCCGGTCGCTCCAGGCGGTGGGCCTGGAGATCAGCGCGATCCACGACGTGACGCCGATCCCCCACGACGGCTGCCGGCCGCCCAAGCGACGCCGGGTGTAGGGGGACTCGCCGATGGCGCGATATCGCGACGCGAAGTGCCGGCTCTGCCGGCGAGAGGGCATGAAGCTGTTCCTGAAAGGGGCGCGGTGCTTCACCGACAAGTGCGCGATCGAGCGCCGGAACTATCCGCCGGGCCAACACGGCCTGAACCGTGGCAAGCTGACCGCCTTCGGGATCCAGCTCCGGGAGAAGCAGAAGGCGAAGCGGATCTACGGGGTGCTCGAGACCCAGTTTCGGCGCTACTTCTCCGCGGCGGAGCGGGAGAAGGGGATCACGGGCGAGAACCTCCTCAAGCACCTCGAGCGGCGACTCGACAACGTCGTCCACCGGCTCGGCTTCGCGGCCTCCCGGCGCGAGGGGCGTCAAATGGTCGCCCACGGACACTTCGAGGTGAACGGGCGCAAGGTCTCGGTGCCCTCCTACCTGGTCCGGGTGGGCGATGTGGTGCGGGCCCGCTCGACCTCGAAGATGCTGGCGCGGGTCGACGAGAACATGAACGCCGGCCGGGGCCAGGTGCCGCAGTGGCTCGAGCTTGACCCGAACGAGCGCAAGGGCCTCGTACGGAGCTTCCCGCTCCGCGAGGACATCCAGATCCCGGTGAGCGAGCAGCTCATCGTCGAGTTGTACAGCAAGTAGGCCATCGGCCAAGGAGAGGGGCGCGAGCATGCCGAGGATAGCGTTTCAGAAGCCGCGGAAGGTCGAGTGGGAGATCCTGACCGACCGCTACGGCCGTCAGATCGCCGAGCCGTTCGAGAAGGGCTATGCCCTGACCGTGGGGAATTCCCTCCGGCGAGCGCTCCTGTCGATCATCCCGGGCGCGGCGCTCGTGTGGGCGAAGATCGACGGCGTCTCCAGCGCGGAGGCCCGCATTCCGGGCGTCGACGAGACCACGGCCGATGTCCTCCTGAACCTGAAGAAGCTGGCCATCCAGATTCCCTCGGGGGAGCCGAAGACGATCCGCCTGGAGGTGGCCGGGCCCCGGGAGGTGACGGGCGCCGACGTTCCGGAGGTGGACGGCATCGAGGTGCTGAACCCCGAGCTCCACCTGTTCACGCTTGGGTCCGGACGGGTGCGGATGGAGCTCGGCATCGGGGTCGGCCGCGGGTACGTCGCCGCGGACGCGCACCCGCGGGGCACGGTGCCCGCCGGCGCCCTCGCCGTGGACTCGGCGTTCTCCCCGATCCTCCGGGTTGGGTACGAGGTCGAGATGTCCAGGCTCGGCAAGATCACCGACTACGAGAAGCTCATCATCGAGATCTGGACGAACGGCGCGATCGCCCCCGACGAGGCGCTCGTGCGGGCCGCCACCTATCTGAAGCAGCACTTTTCGCTGATGGCGCCCGAGGGCGGGCTCGAGGAAGAGGCGGAGACGGCGGAGTCCGGCGAGGACTTCCTGCGGGAGACGCTGGCCAAGCCGATCGAGGAGCTGCCGCTCCCGGCCCGCGCTGTGAACGCGCTGAAGAACGCCGAGATCGTCGTGGTCGCCGACCTCGCGCAGAAGCTGGAATCGGATCTCGCGCAGGTCAAGAACCTGGGCGACAAATCCATCGAAGAGATCAAGACCGCTCTCGCCGCCCTCGGCCTCTCGCTGGGAATGCGCATCGATCCGACCGTGCTCGGTGCGCTGAACCGTGCTCCCCGGTGAGGGCGTGGTGAGCATCGCGCGGGTCATCCGATGAGGCATCGCAAGGCGGGCTTCAAGCTCGGGCGTGTCACGGCGCATCGCTGGGCGCTCTTCCGGAACTTGCTCGTGGCCCTGTTCCGTCACGAGCGGATCACCACGACCGAAGCGAAGGCAAAGGCGGTCCGCGGTCTCGCGGACCAGATGATCACGCTGGCGAAGCGCGAGAGCCTGCACGCCCGGCGCCAGGTCTCCGCGCTCGTGCCGGACGCAGAGGCCGTCCGCCGGCTCTTCGACACGATCGCCGCCCGGTTCGGCGACCGGCACGGCGGCTACACGCGGATCATCCGGATCGGACCCCGGCCGGGCGACGCGGCGCCGATGGTACTGCTCGAGCTCGTGGATCGGCCCGAGGCCCCCAAGGACAAGAGCGCGAAAGGCGCCAAGAAGGAGAAGACCCCCAAGGGCGAGGCCGAGGCCGGGGCGTCGAAGGAGCGCAAGAAGAAGCAGGCGGCCGCTGCAGGGTAGGCCGCCCGTGGCCGGCGTGTCGGTTGGCCGGGGCGCCCGCGCGCGGGTCGGCGCCCCGGGCGCGGGTCACCTCAAATGTTGCCGAAAGAAGGTCAGTGTCCGTCGCCAGGCGTCGTCGGCCGCCGCTTTGTTGTAGACGTCCGGCCGTTCTTCGTTGAAGAACGCGTGGTCCACGCCGGGATAGATGTGGATCTCCGAGGGCTTCCCGGCAGCCTTGATCGCCTTGTCGACCTCCCGCGCGACCTGCGGCGTCACGAAGGAATCCTTCTCGGCGTAGAGCCCGAGCACGGGCCCCGCCAGCTTCGCATAATCCGGCTTCACGTTGGGGTGGATGCCGTAGAAGTTGGCGGTGGCGCCGATCGACGGGTTGAGCGTGGCGGCGAACAGGGCGAGCTGCCCGCCCATGCAGAAGCCGACGGCGCCGAGCTTGGCGGTGCTCGAGTGGCCGGCCAGAGCCTTCGCGGCGCCTCGCAGGTCCTTCTCGGCCTGCGCGATGTTGAGGGCCATGAAGAGCTTGCCGGCGGCGTCTGGCTCGTCGGCGCTCTTGCCGTGGTACATGTCGGGGGCGAGGGCGGTGAAGCCCTCGGCTGCGAGCCGGTCGCAGACGCTCTTAATCTGGCGCACCAGCCCCCACCACTCCTGGATCACGAGCACGCCCGGTCCGCGCCCGGCGGCGGGCGTGGAGAGGTACCCGCTCGCGGTGCCGCCATTGGCCGGGAACTCGACCATCCGTCCTGGCATCGCCTCTAGCCTCCTTCGGGTTTACCGGTCCGTGCGATCTTGACCACGACCACGCGTCGGGTGTCTGCCTCCAGGACGGTGATCGTGTACCCGCGTACCTGGAATTCCTCCCCGGTGCGCGGAATGCGATGGAGCGAGGCCAGGACCAGCCCCGCGACCGTCTCGTAGTCCTCCTTGGGCAGATCCCAGTCCAGCGCCTTGTTGATCTCGTCCACCTCTGTCCGCGCCAGCACGCGATAGCTGCCGTCCGGCAGCCGCTCCATGCTGGCGGGGGCACGATCGTGCGCGTCCTGGATGTCGCCCACGATCTGCTCGACGATGTCCTCGAGCGTCACGATACCCGTGCTGCCGCCGTACTCGTCCACGACGATGGCAAGGTGCACGCCGCTTCGCTGCATCTCGCGGAGCAGGTCGTCGATCCGCTTCGTCTCGGGCACGTAGTACGGCTGGCGCATCAGCTCCTCGAGGGCGCGGACCGAGGAGCCCCGGCGGAAGAGGTCCATGGCGGTGACGACGCCGACCAGGTTTGTCACGCGTTGCCGGAAGATCGGCAGCCGCGAGAAGCCGCGCTCCAGCATGACGGTGACGGCATCGTCGGGGGTGGTGGTGCTGGGGACGGCCACGACCTCGACGAGGGGCACCATGATCTCCCGGACGGTGGTGTCGCCGAGACCGAAGATCTTGTCGATCATCTCGGCTTCCTGAGTCGTCACGTCGGCTTCGCCCGGCTCCAGCTGGAGCAGGAGCTTCAGCTCCTCCCGGGAAACGAACGTGCGCGTGTCCGACCCGCGCTGCCCGAACGGCCGCAGCACCGCGCCGACGATGACGTTCGCGACGGCGACGAGCGGGTAGAGGAGCACCGCCACCCACGTGAGCGGCCGGTACAGCTTGAGGATGAGGCCGGTCGCCCACTCGCGGGCGATCGCCTTGGGGATCACCTCGCCCAGCACCAGCATGACCGGCGTCAGGGTGAGCGTGACGGCCACGGGCGCCCGGCCCCCCAGATAGGGGAGGAGGCCGGACGTCGCCGCGGACGAGGCGATGATCTGGGCCAGGGTGGCGCCCAGCATCACCGTCGACAGGAACCGCTCGGGCTGCCGGAAGCTCTCGAGGTAGCGGCGGGCGCCGGAATGGCCCTCCTCGGCGAGGTGCTGGAGCTTCGCGCGGTTGGCGGCGATGAACGCCATCTCGGCCGCCGAGAAGAACATCGTCGCGACGAGACAGACGCCGGCCGCCACGATCAGCGTCATGCCGCCGCCTCCCCGGGCGCCGGCTTCCGGATCGTCACCAGCACCTCGACCACGCGGGTGCGTTCGACCTTCTCGACGGTCACGGCGAGCTCGGGCGTCTCCACGCGCTCGGCCTTGCGGGGAACGCGTCCGAACAGGTCGAGCACCCAGCCGCCCACGGTGTCGTAGGTCGTGTTCGAGATGTTGAGGCCGGTGGCGGTATTGAGCTCGTCGATCGGGAGCTTTCCGGCGACGCGGAAGGTGCTGCCGTCGACGGCGTGGATCAGCCGCTCGGGCTCGTCGTACTCGTCGGCGATCTCGCCCACCAGCTCCTCGAGCAGGTCTTCGATCGACACCAGCCCGGCCGTGCCCCCGTACTCGTCGACGACGATGGCGAGGTGGAGCTTCTTGGCCTGAAACTCCTGCAGGAGCGCGTCGGCGCGCTTGGACTCGGGGACGAAGTATGGCGGGTGGAGGACGGCCCGGAGATCGAAGTCCGGCGGCAGACCGCGCAGGTGGCGGAGGAGCTCCTTCGTGTAGAGGATTCCGATGATCGAGTCGATCGTGCCCTCGTACACGGGCACCCGCGAGTGCAGGTGCTCGCGGAGCGCGGGCAGAATCGTCTCGACCGGCGTCTTCACGTCTAGGCCGAAGATGTCCGTGCGCGGGACCATCACCTCTCGGACGAGCGTGTCCTCCAGCTCGAACACATTGTGGATCATATCGCGCTCGTCGCGCTCAACCACCCCCTCGCGCGCGCCGACGTCCACCAGGGTGCGTAGCTCCTCCTCGCTGAGCTCGGGCGGGGCCGGCCTCCCGTGACCGATCGTCGCGAGCGTGAGCTCGGTGAGCCCCCCGAGAACCACCCGCGCCGGCGTGAGGAGCCACGACAGCCCGGCGACGGGTCGGCTCACCAGGGCGGTGAACTGCGCGGGACGCTGGACGGCGACGGTCATCGGCAGCACCTCACCGAAGACGGTCAGGAGGAAGACCATCCCGCCGATCGCGACCACGAGCGCGTGCGCGCCGAAGAGCTCGCTCGCGATCTCGGCGGCGATCGCCGACGCGCCGATGTTGATGAAGGTGATCGCGACGAGGAGGGTGACGAGAAGGTCGTGGGGGCGCTTGATCAGCGGCGCCGCGGCCCGCGCCGCGCCGCTCGCTTCCCGCAGGCGCGCGCGGCCCAGCGAGAAGTACGCGGCTTCGGCGCCGGTCAGGAGGGCCGAGCAGGCGACGAGAAACGCGAGGCCGATGAGCTTGAGGGCGAGCACGTCAGCGATCCGTCTGCTCGCGCGCGGCGCGGGTCGCCGCCGTCCGGCGGCGCGCGGCGACCCGGCGGTCTGGGGCCTCCGCCCTCGCCGGGGATGGGCGCGGTCGCCCCGTGAAGTGCTCGAAGCCGGGGGGCAGGGCGGTCGAGCGTCCCTCCGCGGAGAGGAATTCCACCGGCCCGGCCGCGGTGATCTCGCCGATGACGGTGAGGGAGGCCGCCGCCGAGGCCTCCGCGCGCGCCGCCGGCCGCACGGTCACGAGCAGCTCGTAGTCCTCCCCGCCGCTGGTCGCCCACGAGGTCGCGTCGGTCGCGAGCCGCGCCGCCGCGGCGTGGGTCGCGTCATCAATCGGGAGCCGCGTGAGCTCGACCCGCGCGCCGACCCGGCTCTCCTCCGCGATCCGCCCGAGATCGCTGGCCAGGCCGTCGGAGAGGTCGATCATGGCCGTCACCCCGGCGACCTCGCCGAGCGCCTGCCCCTCGCGGACGCGCGGCACGGGCCTGAGGTGCGAGCGCGCGAGGTCGCCTCGCTCCCCTGGCTCCGCCTCGAGCAAGGCGAGGCCGGCGGCGGAGCGGCCCAGGGGGCCGGTGACCGCAATCAGGTCTCCGGGCCGGGCTCCCGACCGGAGCTTCGGGCTCGCAATGGTCTCGCCGAGGACGGTGAGGTTGACGATCCAGCCCGACGGCGACGCGGACGTGTCGCCGCCGACGATGGCGACGTCGTGGGCCACGGCGAGCGCGCGCATCGCTTCGCAGAACTCCAGGACCTCCGCGCTGGTGACGGTCTCGGGGCACGCGAGCGCCACGAGTGCCCAGCGGGGACGCCCTCCCATCGCCGCCACATCCGACAGGTTGACGGCGAGGGCCTTCCACCCGATGTCGCCGGGAGACGCGTACCGCCGCCGGAAGTGGACGTCCTCGATCAGCAGGTCGGTCGTGGCGAGGAGGGCGCGGCCGGCGGCGGGCTCCAGCACCGCGCAGTCGTCGCCGATGCCGACGCGGACCCCTGCCCCCCCCTGAAACAGCCGCCGCATCTCCCGGATCAGTCCGCGCTCCGTCACCGCGCGCCGCGTCATGCGCCGCCTGTTCCAGTCCGTGCCGGCCGCGGCGCCGCGATGCCCCCCCGTGGGGGCAGCGGACTCGGCGGTTCGACTCCTCCCCGGGCCATCAGCGCCGCGCCGCGGCCGTGGCGCTCTCCCGAGCGAGCGCTCGGCTCGTCCCCCGCCGCATCGGTCGTCGGTGCCCCTCCGCCGATCCCCTCCCGAGCGGCGCGTCCCGCTGGATCGCCGCGGCCCGGGCGGGCCGCGCGTGCGGCCGGCGGCGCTCGGCCCCTCCGCACAGCCCGAACGGCGGCTGGCCCGGCCGGGCGTGCTCCCGGGGATGCTCGGCTCCGCCGCGCGTCATCGGAGGCCGAGGAAGTTGGCCAGCAGGATCTTCCCGTGCTCGGTCAAGATCGACTCGGGATGGAACTGAACGCCCTCGACGGGCCACCGGCGGTGGCGCAGCCCCATCACTTCCCCGTCGTCGGCGCGCGCCGAGATCTCGAGGTCTTCCGGCACCGTGTCGGCGAGGACGGCCAGCGAGTGGTACCGGGTGGCGCTGAACGGCGAGGGGACGCCCCGGAACACGCCGCGGCCGTCGTGCTCGACCGCGGACGTCTTGCCGTGCATCTGCCGCCGGGCGCGTGCGACCGTGGCGCCGAAGGCCTGGCCGATCGCCTGATGGCCGAGGCAGACGCCGAGGATCGGGATGCCCGACCCGAGCCCGCGGATCACCTCGAGGGAGATACCCGCGTCGTCGGGCGTCCCCGGGCCCGGCGAGATCACGATCCCCTCCGGGCGCATCGCGCTGATCCCGGACATGTCGACCGCGTCGTTGCGGACGACCTCGGGCTCGGCGCCGAGTTCGCCGAGGTACTGGACAAGGTTGTAGGTGAAGGAGTCGTAGTTGTCGATGACGAGGATCACGACCGGGCTCCAGCGGCGGCGATGCGCAACGCGAGCACGAGCCCGCGGGCCTTGGAGCAGGTCTCGTTCCATTCCGCCTTGGGGTCGGAGTCGGCCACGATCCCGGCCCCCACCTGGACGGACGCGCGGCGGCCGTGGCAGACGATCGTCCGGATGGTGATGCAGGAGTCGAGATTGCCGGAGTACGAGACGTAGCCGACCGCGCCCGCGTAGGGCCCGCGCTGGGCGGGTTCGAGCTCGTCGATGATCTCCATCGCGCGGATCTTGGGGGCGCCCGTCACCGTGCCCGCCGGAAAACACGCCGAGAGCACGTCGAGCGCGTCGGCGCCCGGCCGAAGCCGCCCCACCACGTTACTGACGAGATGCATGACGTGCGAGTACCGCTCGATCGTCATGAACTCCGTGACGCGCACGGAGCCGAGCTCGGCCACGCGCCCGACGTCGTTGCGCCCGAGGTCCACGAGCATCACGTGCTCCGCGCGCTCCTTCGGGTCAGCCTTGAGCTCAGCGGCGATCCGTGCGTCCTCGTCGTCCGAGCGTCCCCGCGGCCGGGTTCCCGCGATCGGCCGCTCCTCGACCCGGCCGTCCTCGGCGCGAACGAGCACCTCGGGCGAGGAGCCCACGATCGTCGTCTGGCCCAGGCGCAGGTAGAAGAGGTACGGAGACGGGTTGATCGTCCGGAGAGCGCGGTAGAGCGTGAACGGGTCGCTCTCGAGGCGGCAGTCGAGCCGTCGCGACAGGACGATCTGGTAGGCGTCGCCGGCCGCGATGTACTCCTTGGCCCGACGCACGGCCTGGGTGAAGGCGCTCTCGTCCATCGACGAGGTGAAGCCCTCCTCGTCCAGCGCGAGCAGCGGGTCGAGCGCCGGGAGCGTGAGCGGCGCCGGGACGCGGGCCGGCCGGCCGAGCTTCGCGAGCGTCATCCCGATCTTCACGGCGGCGCGGTCGTAGGCCCGGTCGAGCGCGGCGGGGTCCGTCTTGTCGACGTGGCAGTTCGCGATGACGAGGAGGCGGTGGCGGAGGTTGTCGAAGACCAGGAGGTTGTCGGTCAGCAGAAAGACCGCGTCTGGGAGGCCGAGGTCATCGCGCGTCGACCGGGGCAGGCGCTCGAGGTGCCGCACGACATCGTAGCCGAAGTAGCCCACGGCGCCGCCCTGGAAGCGGGGCAGCCCGGGGACCGCCACCGGATGAAAACGCGCCAGAAGCTCCCGGAGCGCGGTGAGCGGGTTGCCCGGCGGCAGCCGTCCCGTCCTCCCGTCGGCGTGCCGGAGGGCGAGCCGGCCGTCCTTCGCAGTCAGAACCATGAAGGGGTCGGTGCCGAGGAACGAGTACCGGGCCCACTTCTCGCCGCCCTCCACCGACTCGAGCAGGAACCCGTACGGGCCCGGCCTGAGCCGGAGGAAGGCCGACAGGGGCGTGTCGAGGTCCGCCGGCAGCTCGGCGTAGACCGGGATCAGGTTGCCCCTGGTGGCAAGGCCGCGGAACTCATCCCGCGACGGCGAAAGAGAGGGGATCTGGGCCCCGGCTGACGTGATACCCCTCCGAAACGCCCGATCAGGCGAGGGCGTCGAGCTTCTTCTTCAGCTGCGCCTTGGGTACGGCCCCGATCACCTGGTCGACGACCTTGCCGCCCCTCACGAAGAGGATCGTCGGAATCGAGCGGACACCGTAGCGGGCCGCGAGGCCAGGACTCTCGTCCACGTTAACCTTCGCCAGCCCCACGCTGCCGCCGGAGTCCCGGGCGAGTTCGTCCAGTACGGGCGCGATCGCCCGGCAGGGCGCGCACCATTCGGCCCAGAAGTCGACCATCAGCACGCCGGGGCGCTCGGCGATCTCCGTGTCGAACGTGGCTTCGGTCAGGTTCAGGGCGCTTTCCGGCATAAGGACCTCCCGCAAAACGCTAACATATTGGTCAACTTAGCGCAATCTCCTCCCTCGGCGTCGGCCCGTTATTGTTTGTCACTATGACACCCCACTATGCTAGTGTCGAGATGACGCCTGTTCGGCGCGGAGGAGCCGATGGAAGCACCCAAAATCCTGGTGGTGGACGACGAGGAGTCGATCCAAATGCTCCTCAAGGAGGCCCTGACCGCCTGGGGCTATCACGTCACCTGCGTCGGGACCGGGGTGAAGGCACTCGACGCGATGCAGGGCCAGCTCTTCGACGCCGCGCTGGTCGATATCCGGATGCCCGAGATGGATGGTCTCACCTTCCTCCGGGAGGTCAAGCGGCAGGACGAGTCCATCGAGGTCGTCATCATGACGGGGTACCCGACCGTGTCAACCGCGGTCGAGGCGCTGAAAGAGGGCGCCTCTGACTATCTGCCCAAGCCCCTGATCATGGACGAGCTCCGCCACCTCATGACCCGCCTGATGGAGCGTCGCTTCCTCCGCCGGGAGGTGAACGCGCTCCGGAGCCGGCTCGGCGAGCAACTCGCCGTCAACGAGCTGGTCGGCAGCTCACCCGCCATGCAGCGCATCAAGGACGTCATCGGCAAGGTCGCCGTGACCGATTCGCCCGTCCTCATCGAGGGAGAGAGCGGGACGGGCAAGGAGCTCGTCGCCGCCGCCATCCACCGCCTGTCTGCGCGCGCCAAGGGGCCGTTCATCCCCGTCAACTGCAGCGCGATCCCCGCGGAGCTGCTTGAGTCAGAGTTCTTCGGTCACGTGCGGGGCGCCTTTTCGGGGGCCGTCTCAGACTCCGTCGGGCTGTTTCGCTCGGCCCACGGCGGCACGATCTTCCTGGACGAAGTGGCTGAGCTGCCGCCGGCCCTCCAGGCCAAGCTCCTGCGGGTGCTCCAGGAAATGGAGGTGCGCCCGGTCGGGTCGACGAAAGCGTACACGGTGAGCGTGCGGGTCATCGCCGCCACGAACCGGAACCTGGAGGAGGCGGTCAAGGACGGCAGCCTGCGACAGGACCTCTTCTACCGGCTGAACGTCGTCCGGGTCCAGATGCCGCCGCTCAGGGAGCGCAAGGACGACCTGTCGGCGCTGATCGCTCACTTCCTCCGCAGGTTCAACCAGCGCTTCCGGCGGGAGGTGAGCGGTATCGCGCCAGAGGCGCTGGCCGCCTTGCAGGCCTTCGACTTCCCCGGCAACGTCCGCGAACTCGAGAACCTGATCGAGCGGGCC
>Ga0209689_1001516_pt1 | contig 17353 bp, 17 predicted proteins | sample GraSoiAngelo_149_FD_187119 | JGI IMG/M metagenome (GOLD analysis project Ga0209689, IMG submission 187119) | Grasslands soil microbial communities from the Angelo Coastal Reserve, California, USA - 14_1009_09_30cm (SPAdes) (version 2) | ecosystem: Environmental > Terrestrial > Soil > Grasslands ... | reverse complement strand
CAAGCGGCCTTAGAAGCCGAGAAACTCCTTGAGCGCGGCGAGGACGGCCTCGGGATTGTCCTCGTGCAGCGTGTGAACGGCCCGCGGAATCTCGACGAAGCGGCCCCGCGGGAGCTCCTTCGCCATCCGCTCGGCGACGTCACGATCCAGCACGGTGCTGCTCTCGCCGCGGAGCACGAGCGTCGGCGGCGTGATCGCGCGCAGGACGCCCCACCAGTCGATGTCGAGCTGCGACCGTCGCTCCTTGACGCTGGGGTGCCACGCCCACACCAGCGCGCCGTCCGGGCGCTGGCGCAGGCTCGTCGTCACGACCCAGCGGTAATAGTGGATTCCCGGATTCGGGTTGCCGCGGTAGAGATGCTGCGCCGCCTGCTCGATGCTGTCCCAGGTGAGAGGCTCCGGAGGGCCGGCCGGCGCCGCCGCGGCGTGCTTGCTGATCTCCGGGCCGATGTCGACGATGACCAGCTTCTGCACGAGCTCGGGCCGCTTGGACGTGAAGTAGATCGCATTGCGGCCGCCCATCGAGAGCCCGACCAGCACGAGCGAGGTGATCCCGAGCTCCCCGATGACGCCGTTGATGTCGTCGAACGCCGCCATCGCGTTGTAGACGTCCGCGGGGTCGCTGTCGCCGTGGCCGCGCTGATCGAGGGCGTAAACGTGGAAGTGTGGCTGGAGCGCGATGCTCAAGGTGTCCCACGCGTGCGCGTGTCCCGTGAAGCCGTGCAGGAGCAACAGCGGTATCCGACCTTCGCCGCCCCAGTCGAGCAGATGGAGCCGTAGACCGTTGACCGTGAACGTGCGATCGATCGGGCGCAGGAGATTCATCGTGGATTGCCCTCCACCGGCCACCTTATCGCGCGCTTCGGCTCGAGAATCAAGCGCGCGGGGAGCTCTGGATCCACCCTGAACGTTGTCCTGGCTTTTCCGCCGGCCCTGGCGTAACCTGCCTGGACAGGTACAGGGACCGCGCTCGAACCACCTCCACAGGAGACACGGCATGCCGAAGATCAAGCACATCGCCCTCTCGACCCAGGACGTGGACAAGACCGCCAAGTTCTACATCGACGTGTTCGGCATGAAGGAGATCGCGAAGATCGACGGCCCAGGCGCCCGGGGGTACTACCTGAGCGACGGTGATCTCAACCTGGCGATCCTCAACTTCAAGAACGACGCCGTCGCCGGAGTCGAGCGCGGCGCGGGCTGGAGCGGGATCCATCACATCGGCTTCCAGGTCGAGAGCCTGGAGGCGATCACCGAGAGGCTGAAGAATGCCGGGTCCGAGCCCCGCGACGACATCAACAAGGCTCTCGGGGTGGGCCAGCACGGTCATCGCTACGGGAACGTCGAGGTGAAGTACACCGGGCCCGACGGCGTGACGGTCGACGTCTCCGAGACCGGCTGGGTCGGCACCTCAGGGCTGTAACCGCCGAGCGGCGAGCGCCGCGCCAAGACCGCACACATCGGGGGGAGCGACACCGCTCCCCCCGATTTCTTTTTCCCCGTGGCTGTCTCCCCGTCGGAGGGCTTCCACCATAGAGTATTATGTCCGCTATGGTGGAACGCGCGGGGGGCCGGCCGAGGCTCTCGTCCGGGCTCGACATGGCTGGTCTAGGGGCTCGCCTTCGCCTCGAGCGGCTGCGGCGGCGCCTGTCGCTCTATTCCCTGATGATGCGCACCGGCGTGAGCCGGAGCATGCTCTCCGAGGTGGAGCGGGGCAGCAAGGTGCCCACCGTCCTGGTGCTCGATCGCATCGCCACCGGGCTCGGTACCAGCATCGCTCGCCTGCTGGGCGACGAGCGCGCGGCACGCGTGGTCGTGCTGCGTCGCGGTGAGCACGACACCGCGCACGACCCGTCGGGCTGGGAGCGGCGGATCCTCTCGCCAGTTCTGCCGGGCGTGGAGTTCGAGCTCATGCGCACGGCCATCCCCGGGGGTGTGGACGCCGGCGAGTTCGACCCGCACGCCCCGGGCTCTCGCGAGTATCTCGCGATGGAGCGTGGCACCCTGCGCCTCACGCTCGATGGGGTCGAGCACGTCCTCCGCGCCGGTGACAGCATCTACTACGCCGGCGACTGCCGTCACGCCTTCGCGAATGCCGGTCAGCAGCCCTGCGTCTACTACCTGGCGATGGAGCTCGGCCGCCATCGCACGTCCGAACGACCGCGCCGTCCCCGCCCACGCGGCAGGAGAAGAACCCGATGACTCCGCGCACCGAGAAGACCGCGCCGCCCGCTCTCGAACCCGAGCACTTTCGTCGGCTCGCGCACGACGCCGTCGACCTGGTGGCCGACTACCTCGGCGGCGTCGGCGCGCTGCCCGTCTTCCGGCCGATGACTCCCGCCGAGCGGACCACGCTCATGCAGGAGCCTCTCGGCGCCGTGGGGGTCGGGCCCGAAGCCGTGCTGGAGCGCTTCCGCACGGCGGTCTTGCCGCACGCGATGGGCAACGGCCATCCGCGGTTCTTCGGCTGGGTGAACTCGCCGCCCGCGCCCATCGGCGTGGTCGCCGACTTTCTCGCCGCCGCGCTGAACCCGAGCTGTGCCGGCGGCGACCACGCGGCAATCTACGTCGAGCGCGCCGCCGTGCGCTGGCTCATGGAGCTGATCGGGTTTCCCACCGAGGGCAGCATGGGGCTCTTGGTGAGCGGCGGCTCGGCGGCGACGCTCGTCGCGCTGACGGCCGCGCGCCACCGGGCCGCCGAGGAAGACGGCTGGAACGTGCGGACCGAAGGGCTTCAGCACGGGCATCCGGTGCTTCGCCTCTACGTGTCTCCGGATGGCCACAGCTGCATCCAGAAAGCCGCGGAGATCCTCGGGCTCGGCGCCCAGGCGATGCACAAGGTCGCCACCGACGAGAACGATCGGATCGACGTGGGTTCACTGCGTGCCGCCGTCGCCGCCGACCGCGCCGCGGGCATGCACCCTTTCGGCGTCGCGGCGAGCGCGGGAACCGTCGGCACGGGCGCGATCGACCCGCTCGGTGAGATCGCCGATCTCTGTGCCGCCGAGCGCCTGTGGCTCCACGTGGACGGCGCGTACGGCGCGGTCGGCGCCGCGCTGCCCACTCATCGCGCACGCTACGCCGGCCTCGAGCGCGCGGACTCGATCGCGCTCGATCCTCACAAGTGGCTATCGGTCCCGGTGGAATGCGGGGCCGTCCTCGTCCGCGACGGCTGGCTTCTTCGCGAGACGTTCAGCCTCGTTCCCGACTATCTGCGCACGCAGGCCGACCGGGGCTTTGGCGGCCTGCCGTGGTACTCGGAGTACGGCATCCAGCAGACTCGTGGGTTTCGCGCCCTCAAGCTCTGGATGACCCTCCAGCACATGGGCCGTGACGGCGTGCGCGACCTGATCGAGCGCCATCTGGGACTCGCCCAGCATCTGGCCGAGCTCGTGGATGCCGCGCCCGACCTCGAGCGGCTCGGCCACGTCGAGCTTTCGATCGTCTGCTTCCGCTACGTGCCTGCGGACCTGAAGGGCGACGGGCGCGCGCTCGATGCGCTCAACAAACGTGTGATGGAGGAGGTGCAGGCCTCGGGCGCGGCCTTCCTGACGCAGACGACACGCCGCGGTTGCTTCGCGCTGCGCGCGTGCGTCCTTCACTACGCGACGACCGAGTCAGACCTTGTGGCGCTGCTCGACACGGTCCGCAAGACTGGCGAGCGCCTCGCGGCGGAGAGCTGAAGGGCCGAGTCGCCCGGCGGTCCACCTCGTGCGGAGACCGCTGGTATTTTCCGGAACCTCATCCCTGGTATTTACCCGATTCTCACCGCCGGTATTTACCGTTCGCCGTCTCAGTCTCTTTTGCCTTTGACAAGATTGTTAAGCCGACTTAAGGTTGCCCGCGAGACGCTAGTGCTAGTAGGCGCTCTCGTCTCCCGACACCCTGGAAGCCAAGAGCCTCGATCCGAATCGTGCCATAACGGCGGGTAGCGGTACACCAGTATCCGCACCTGCGGGCAGTCCGTCTGCGTCGGCGGCGACCGATCCCGAGCCAATGATCGGCGCGATGACGCGAAAAGTCGTCGCGTCTCTCGCCTGGCAGGGCGCGGCGACCTTCGTCACCCATTTGGCCTCGTGGCTCTCGACGCTCCTGGTCATCCGGTTGCTCTCGCCGAGTGACTATGGGGTCCTGGCAATGGGCACGCTGGTCATCGGCTTTCTCATGCTGATCGGCGACCTGGGTGTCGGCGCCATTGTCGTGCAGGCCCCGAGCTTGAGGCGTCCGCAGCTCCAGGCACTGTTCGGTGTCGCGTTTCAGACCTACCTCCTCGTGTCCGTCATTGCGTTCGCATCGGCGCCCCTGACGGCCGCGTTCTTCGCTGAGCCGCGACTGATTCCCATCGTGCGCGCGCTGAGTCTCAGCTTCGTACTCGCTGGCCTCTACTCGGTGCCGCAGGCTCTCCTGCAGAGAGAGCTCGAATTCGATCGCAAGGCCAGGGTCGACATGCTGGCCACGCTCGGCGCGTCGGCTAGTGCACTCGCGCTCGCCTTTGGCGGCTTTGGCGTGTGGGCGCTGGTGGGCGCCCTGCTGGTCAGTCACGCGTTCAGGGCCGTCGCCTTCCAGATCGTGCGCCCGTGCCTCTTTCTCCCGTTTCCGACTTTGGCGGAGCTCCGGGGCATGGTGCACTTCGGCGGCCTCGTCACGCTCGATCGCATTCTCTGGTTCGGGTACACCAGTGTCGACGTCGCAGTTGCCGGGCGATGGCTCGGCGGCGCGCTCGTCGGAGTGTACTCGGTGGCGCTCTCTCTGGCCTCGATGCCACTCGACAAAATCATGCCCATCGTGACGCAAGTCTCCTTCTCGGCGCTGTCACGCACCCAGGATGACCCCGAACGGCTCCGGCGCGGCATGCTCTGCGCCTTGGAATTGGTGAGTCTATTTGCGTTCCCCACGTTTCTTGGAATGGCCGCGGTAGCCCCCGAGGCCATTGGCGTGTTTCTGGGGCCCAAGTGGACGGATGTTGTCGTACCCTTCCAGATTCTCTGCCTGGTGCTGCCCTTTAGGGCGCTCGGTCTGCTCTTTTCCCCCGCGCTCTTCGCGACAGGGCGGCCGCGAAGCTCTGTGGAGAACAACGCCGCTACGCTGGCCGGCGTGGCGCTCGGGCTCCTGGTCGGCGTCCAGTGGGGCGTCGCAGGTCTTTGCGCCGGGTGGCTGGCCGGTTATGTTCCGGTGTTCTGCGCGGTTGCCTCACGTTCACTCGTGATGCTTCAGATCCCACTCGGCCGCGCCGTCGCCGCGATGGCAACACCGCTGGGCGCGGGGATGGCCATGTGCATCGGTGTGCTCGGAGCACGGAGCCTCGTGGCCGGCGCGCTACCCCAGGCGGCGGCGCTCGCCGTCTTGAGTCTTCTCGGCGTCGCGATCTACGGCATCCTGATATCCGCGTTCAGGCCTCAGGTGCTTCGTTCGTTCTGGCTGGTCGGCGAGCGAGTATGAGGAGACGTCGAGCCCGGAGCTGGTTGAAGCCATGTGCGGCATCGTAGGAATGGTGCGCGCCGACGGCGCGTCGATATCTGCGGCGCTGCTCGAGCGGATGCGTGATTGCCTGACGCACCGCGGGCCCGACGACGCTGGGCTGTATCTCAAGGGTGATGTCGGCCTCGGTGTTCGTCGCCTCGCGATACTCGACACGACATCGGCGGGTCACCAGCCGATGGCCAACCACGACGGCACGCTGTGGGTCGCCTTCAACGGGGAGATCTACAACTACGTCGAGTTGGCCGAGGAGCTCAGACGCGCTGGTCACAGGTTGGTCTCCAGCTCTGATACGGAAGTCTTGCTCCACCTCTACGAGCAGTTCGGCAAGGAATGCCTCCACCGGCTCAACGGTATGTTCGCATTCGCCGTGTGGGACGCGAGGGAGCGCCTGCTCTTCGCCGCGCGCGATCGCCTGGGTATCAAACCCTTCTACTTCCATCATCGCCGCGACCGGTTCCTGTTCGCTTCCGAGGTCAAGGCATTAGTGGAAGCCGACTCGAGCCTGCGGCGTGCCGACGACGAAGCGCTGGCTGATTATCTGTTCGCGGGCGGCGCTCTGGGGGCGCGGACGGGATTCGCGGACGTTCGCCAGTTGGAACCGGGACACTGGTTGACGTATCGCGATGGCCAAGTCGAGATCGGCCGCTACTGGAACTTGACGTACCGGTATGAGGAGCCGAGTCGAGAGGCCGACCTGCTGGCGGAGTTGGCTTGGCTCGTAGACGACGCTGTGCGGATCCAGACTCGCAGCGACGTCCCGGTGGGTAGCCATCTGAGTGGGGGGCTCGACTCGAGTGCCGTGGCGAGCCACGCCGCTCGATACGTTCGAGCGCTTAAGACGTTCTCGATCGGATTCAGCGAAAGCCCATACTACGACGAAACGGAGCACGCCAGAACGGTCGCGGCACACATCGGGGCGACGCATCTCGAGGAGATCGGCACGTCTCAGGATTTCGCGCGTTTACTTCCGGCCATGATCTATCACATGGACTTCGCCCTGCCGACCGAGGGGAGCTTCGGCTACTTTTCTGTGTCCCGTCTCGCCAAGCGGCACGTCAAGGTTTCTCTGACCGGTCACGGCGGCGACGAGATCTTCGCCGGATATCCCAAGCACTTCGGGGTCGCGTTCGGTTCCACTTCCATGTTCAACACGTCTGACCGGCCGGACGAGGAACATTCGATCATGGGGCGCGCGCGCGCCGTGCTTCGTCGAGAGGGCATGGCCGGTGTCATGGAACGACTCGATCACCGGCTCCGTCGTCAGGCCCGCTCCTTCGAGGACAGATGGGTTTCTTCCCACTGTAGCGTGGAGCCTTCGCGCCATCCGCTGCTGCACTCCCGGTTCGTGCGCCGACTGGGAGGCTACTCCCCGCGCCAACGCTACGTGGGAGCCCTCTACGAGGCGACCACGGACGAGATTCTCGACAAATGCCTCTATCACGATTTGCGGGTCTACCTGCCGCAGCTCCTCGCCATGGAAGACCGCATGAGCATGGCCGTGAGCCTCGAGTCCCGCGTCCCGCTCCTGGATCATCGGATTGTGGAGTTGATGGGCCGGATCCACCCGACCCTCAAGGTGAGAGGCCGTCAGCCGAAACGACTCTTGAAAGAGGTCGTCCGTCCATTGCTTCCGGGGAAGATTTGCGAACGCCAGGACAAGCGGCCGTTCCCAGTTCCGGTACGGCAATGGCTCTCCCGCGAGCTCGCCGGAGCTGTTCGAGATATTCTCCAATCCCCCCGGTGTCTCGATCGAGGAATCTTTGATCCGGACCAGCTGCGCGAGGGCGTCATCTCGGCCCGCCACGTATGGCAGCTGGTCAACATCGAGCTCTGGTTTCGGATCTTCGTGGACCGAGACCCGTATTGGGTGGAACAGGCCGCTTCCCTGACGGTACCGTTAGGGGCTCATCAAGGCAGCGCGCCGGCCGGCGGTTGAAGCGCCTTCACGATCTCTCGATGAACGTCTCAGCCCCGCCTCCGTCGGCACCAGGGGACCGCCAGCCAATCGCAAAGTCGTAGACCGCGCGCTTCTCCGGCGGCAGGATCACATTGACGACGACGTCGATGTTCAGATGCCGCCGCAGTCCCTCGAAACCCACGTCCCATTGCTCTCGAGAGATGTCACACGCTGGCTGGGCGAGCTGTTTCAACATCTGAGCGCGCGCGCCTCCTTCGTGTCGTCGTTTCCGGAAGTAGGAGTTGGCGCGTGAGTCGTTTTCGACATGGCTGAAGCATTTTGCACTTTCTGTAAAGAGCGTTTCCACTCGGGCCTTCTGTTCCTTCGTAAATCCGCCACTGTCGCATGGCACGTGAGTTGCCTCAACTCCACATAGATTGTGGCATCGGCCAGCTGACGCGATTCAGCTTTGAATTATTGGAATCAGAAGGAGGTCATTATCATGATAGTGACCCTGCTCGTTTGTCACACTCTCATTCGTCAGCGACCTTGTGCTGATTGAGGTTTGCGAATTGGAAAAGATCCTCACGACGCGATCCACGGTCGTCGCAGTCAAAGAGCAAGTGTCCTGTAATTTGGCCGATGAAGCCGTGATCCTCGATCTCAAAGCGGGCGTGTACTACGGCTTGAATGTTGTCGGGATGCGGATCTGGGCGCTCTTACAAGAGCCCAAGACCGTGTCGGAGATCCGGGCCGCGATTTTCGGGGAATACGACGTCGATGTAGATCGCTGTCAGCATGACCTGCTGGCGCTGTTGCGGGACTTGGAGGCCAAGAAACTCATTCGGGTGAGTGATGACGCGTCTGCGTAAGCTCGCCGGCCTCTCTTCAGTCGAGCGACTCTGGTTGATCAAGGTGGCGCTCCTTCTGGGGATGATCCGGCTGGGACTCAGGCTGCTCGGATTTCGAACGCTGTGGCGGCTACTGAGCCATGCGCGGCCCACGTCGGTCGGTGGGGGCGCTGGTCGGAGCGATTCCGCGGAGCGGATCGCCTGGGCGGTGGCCGTGGCGGGCCGGTATGTGCTGGACGACAAGCCCTGCCTTGCGCAGGCATTGGCCGCGCACCTGCTGTTGGTTCGGCGAGGTTTTCCGGCGCAGCTTCGCGTTGGCGTGGCCAGAGGCGAACGGGGACAGGTCGAGGCCCACGCCTGGGTGGAAAGCGACCATCGCGTCGTGGTCGGTGGCTCTGTGACGGAGCTCGCCCGTTATACCCCGCTGCTCGCGCTGGAGGCGGTTGCGGAATGAGTGCTGTCGTCGGGCTCTATTGCTTGGACGGGCGAGCCGCCGACCGCGTGTATTTGGACCGGATGGTCGAGAGTGTCGCCCACCGCGGTCCGGACGCGGCGGGCGTTTGGCGCGATGGGCCGATTGGTTTGGGGCATCGGATGCTCTGGACGACGCCCGAATCCCTTGATGAACAGCTTCCGCTGATGAACGCTCTCGGCAACGTGATCGTTACCGCCGACGCCCGGATAGACAATCGAGACGAGCTGGTCGCCGCGCTCGGCGTCGAACGAGGACGGCTGGGCGAGATCAGTGACGGTGAGCTGATCCTTCGCGCCTACGAACGGTGGGGCGAGGACTCGCCGAAGAGGCTTCTGGGCGATTTTGCGTTTGCTGTCTGGGATGCCCGGAGACGGACACTCTTCTGTGCGCGGGATCATTGTGGCGTCAAGCCCTTCTACTACTATCAGTCCGAGAAGACCTTCCTCTTCGCTTCGGAGGTCAAGGCGCTCCTCGGCACAGGCGAGGTACCGCGTCGTCTCAACCAGGTGAGGGTGGCCGACTACCTCGCCGGGATCTTCGACGACCAAGCCAGCACTTTCTACAGAGGAGTCTTCCGGTTGCCCGCCGGCCACAGCATGACGGTGTGCCGCGACGAAGCGCGCGTACGGCCCTATTGTCGGCTAGATCCCTCTCGTGAAATCCGACTCGGATCGGATGAGGACTACGCTGACGCCTTCCGCGAACGTTTCAACGAGGCGGTGCGCTGCCGCCTACGTAGTGTCTTCCAAGTAGGAAGTTTGCTGAGCGGCGGACTGGACTCCTCTTCGATCGTGAGCACGGCCCGCCGGATGCTCGGTCAGGCAGGCGACCGCCAGTTGCACACCTTCTCGGCCGTTTTTCCGGGCCTGCCGGAAGTCGACTTGAAACAGATTGACGAACGGCGTTTCGTGGACGCCGTCCTCGCTATGGGCGACCTCACGCCGCACTATGTCCGCGCCGACCGTCTGAGCCCTCTCCACGATCTGGATCGCGTTTTCTGGCATGAGGATGAGGCGTGTCTCACCCCGAACCTGTACATGCACTGGGCTCTCTATGGCGCGGCGCATCGACAGGATGTCCGCGTGCTGCTCGACGGGATCGACGGCGACACCACCGTTTCTCACGGCCTGGAGTACCTGGGTGAGCTCGCGCGTGGCGGCAAGGTCGCGGCCTTGGGGCGGGAGGTCATGGCACTCTCCAGGCGTCACAAGCAGGCACCACGGAGAATCCTCTGGCAGTTTGGGCTCAGTCCGTTGGTCCCCGCGCCTGCGAAGCGGATCTGGCGGACCGTCCGGAGAGGCCACCCGCGTCCGTGGGGACTCAACACGGTCATCAACCCGGCGTTCGCTCGGCGCGTGGGCCTTGCCGAGCGGGCGGAAGCCGTTCAGGGCAAGAGGGAGACGCCGGCCCGCTCGGCCCGGGAGAATCACTGGCGCGAGCTCAACTCGCCGCTACTTCCATACGCGCTGGAGGTTGCGGACAAGGCGGCAGCGGCGTTTTCACTGGAGCCGCGTTACCCCTTCTTCGACCGGCGGCTGATCGAATTCTGTCTCGCGCTGCCCGCCGAACAGAAGCTACGCCAGGGATGGACCCGGTTCGTCATGCGCCGCGCGATGGCGGCTGTCCTTCCGGATGACGTCTGTTGGCGGACCGGTAAGGCGAATCTGAGTCCGAACTTCAAGCGCCGTTTGTTGGATCACGACCGCGACCTTCTGGACGACGTCATCATGCACGACCCGCAGATCATCGAGGAATACGTCGATGTCTCGGCGCTGCGCGAAGTCTATGGTCGATATGCGTCTGAACCGATGTCAGACGACGCGCTCACCATTTACAGCACGGTGACCCTGGCCCTCTGGCTCCGCCGGACAGGCTTGACAGCGTGAACTGGGCGCGTCGACGGGAGGTGAGAGAACCAGCACAGCCACCGACTCTCTGAAGCGTGGGGAAATGAAGTACACGTGTCCAACAATGGAATGGAGGGCTATGAGTCATGAAGACCGAAGAGCTCGCGAAGGGTGAGAAGAGGGTGTACATCACGCCGCAGCTGATCGTTCACGGCACCGTTGAGGAGATCACGGCGCTGCAGAACAAGACGTACGGGGCGTCCGACGGGTTTCTGTTTCAGGGCGTGGCGATCACCAATGTCAGCTGAGGACACGACCCGCATAGGGCCTGCTGAGAGGGTTCGCACATAGAGGCGAAGTAGGGATGTATTCCTACATCGCGTATGGTCTGGGTATCCGGTCTGCGCTGCCCCTGCCGGAGCTCACCGTCGGGGAGGCAGCGCAGGACGTCGTACTCCGCCTGGGGAAGGTCGATCGCCTGCCGTCGGACCTCGACGACGAGGGAGGCGGCCTCTGGGCGACCGCCGACGAGGCGTGCCGTTACCTGGCGGGAGTCGGGGCGTTTCTTGTTCGCGGGGGACGCGAGATCGTTGTCGACCCCGCCCCTGGCGTCGAAGCGCGGGTCCTCAGGCTGTCTATTCTAGGACCTGCCTTTGGCCTCCTGCTCCATCAGCGCGGGCGATTCGTCTTGCACGCGAGCGCGGTCGCGAGCGGAGGCAGTGTCCTCGCCTTCGCGGGAGGGTCTGGGTGGGGAAAGTCCACCCTGGCGGCGGCTCTTCACGCTCGAGGCTGTCCCATCGTGGCGGATGACCTCACCGCGATCGACATGGACACGGGGTGTCCGACGGTGTTTCCCGGCTTTCCTCAGCTCAAACTGTGGCCGGAGGCGGTCGTGTCGCTCGGTGAAACTCCCGAGACGATGCCTCGACTGCATCCTCGGTTCGACAAGCGAGCCCGTCGGGCCGTTCGCGGGTTTTCGCACAGACTCCTTCCCTTGAAGCGGATCTACCTGCTCACCGCCGGGCCGGCCCCGCGAATCGAAACCCTTCGACCTTACGAAGCACTGATTGGCCTGGTTCCGCATTGGTACGGCTTCCGCTTTGGGGATAGGCTGCTCCCCTCTGGAGAGGCTTCGGCTTCCCAATTCCGGCGTTGCGCGCTCCTTGCGAACGGTGTCACGGTCCGCCGTCTGATCAGGCCGCGACATCTTCCGGGGCTCGGCGCGCTGCTGGACTTGGTGGAGGACGACTGTGCGGGCGATCTCGAGCAAGCGCTCCACAGGACGTCGTCGGCGTGACGACTAGGCCCCACACGACCCGGCGTCGAACCACTTCCACGCAGTCCCGAGAATGGCGTGGCCGACGGCTTGTGCCGGCGGGCATCACGATGCTCGCCCAATTGAGACGGGCGCTACGGCTCGTCTGGGAGAGCGGACCAGGCTGGACACTGGCCAGTGGGGCGCTCCTCGTCTTCCAGGCCACGCTCCCGTTGCTGACACTCTACCTCATCAAGCTCGTAGTGGATTCCGTGGTCGCAGCCATCCCGGACAACAGAGAAGAAGCCTTCGGACGGGTCGCGCTGCTGATCGGGCTGGCCGGCGGAGTCACCCTGGTGAGTGCACTCTGCCGTTCTGTCGCTGCGTTCGTCAGCGACGCACAGGCTCAAGTGGTGACCGATCACATGCACGATATTCTCCACGCCAAGTCCGTCGCAGTCGATCTGGAATACTACGAGAACTCGCAGTACCACGATACGCTTCAGCGTGCCCAGCAAGAGGCGTCCTTTCGGCCGACCCGTATCCTGAATGGCCTGATCCAAGTCGTGCAAAGCGGAATCTCGCTCCTCGCGATGGCCGGCCTGCTCTTCGCGTTTCATTGGAGCGTGGCCGTCATCCTGTTCGGCGCGGCTGTTCCGGGAGCGCTTCTGCGCACCAGATACGCCAGTCAGATGTATCGCTGGCAGCGCCAACGGACGACCACCGAGCGGCAAGCCTGGTATTTGCACTGGATGCTCACCGGGATCGCGTACGCCAAGGAGATGCGGCTGTTCGGCTTAGGGCCCCTCTTCATCCGCCGGTTCCGTGACATACGCGCTCAACTGCGCCATGAGCGCCTCGCGATCACGAGTCGCCGTTCCGCCGCGGAACTGGCTGGCCAGGCCAGCCTGATCCTCGCGGTCTTCGGTACCTACGCATTCGTCACCTATCGAACGGTGCAGGGGGCCATCACGATCGGCGACCTCGTCATGTACTACCAGGCCTTTCAGCGCGGCCAGGAGTTTCTCCGGGAGATGCTGAGTGGTCTTGCGGGTCTCTACGAGGACCACCTCTTCCTTCGGAGTCTGTATGAATTTCTCGACCTTGGTCGGGTGGTCGTCGAGCCGCAGGTGCCCAAGGCCGTTCCCCGGCCACTACGTGCAGGCATCGTCTTCGACCACGTCAGCTTCCAGTACCCAACCGGGACAAGAAAGATCCTTCAGGACATCACGCTCGCCATTCATCCAGGCGAGAGCGTAGCGATCGTGGGTGACAACGGTTCCGGTAAAACGACGCTGATCAAACTCTTGTGTCGTCTCTACGATCCGACGGGAGGGACGATCACGATCGATGGTGTCGACGTTCGTGACTTCAATACCGAGGCCTTGCGGCGTCACATCGGGGTCATTTTCCAGGATTACTCCCACTACTATGTGACGGCCGCCGAGAACATCTGGTTTGGAGACGTCGAAACGCCGCCCGAGCACGGTCGGATTACCGCGGCGGCGCGCCATTCGGGCGCCGACGATGTCATCATGAAATTGCCCCAGGGCTATGACACGGTTCTGGGCAAGTTGTTCGATCACGGGGAAGAGCTCAGTATCGGCGAATGGCAGAAGATCGCGCTGGCGCGGGCATTCATGCGCGACGCCCAGATCCTGGTCCTCGACGAGCCGACGAGCGCCCTGGACGCGTACGCGGAATACGAGACGTACAAACAGTTTCGACGACTGGCAGAAGACCGGACCACCATCCTCATCAGTCACCGACTCTCGACCGTGAAGATGGCGGACCGGATCTACGTGCTCGACGATGGGCGGATCGCCGAGCACGGCTCTCACGATCGACTCATCCGAGAGGGGGGCCGGTATGCGCGCTTGTTCGAAAGCCAGGCTCGACACTACCGCTGACCTATGTGGCGCGGGCAGGGTCACGGCCGGGCTCATGGCGTGAGAGTCGATCAACAGCGGACGGATGAAGCACTGCTCGCCTGCCTCGGTCTGGGCGTCGACGGGACTGCGACCGGTCGCCCGAGAACGCTGTCGGACGCAGACTGGAACAACGTAATTCAGCGGTCGGCCAGGCTGGCGATCACGCCGCTACTCTACAATCGCGTGAAAGCCGACGCTCCCGCCACGGTGATTCCACCTGGCGCCGTCGCGATATTGCGCGAGATCTCGGTCGGTTGGGCGGTCACGAGTCTGCGACTTCACCATGATTTGACTCGGGTGTTGAGCGCGCTCCGCCGTGACGGTATCCCCGTCATCGTTCTCAAGGGCGCGTACCTTGGCGCAGTCGTCTACGGTGACATCGCCCTGAGACCCATGAGCGACATTGACCTGATGGTCAGGAGGGGCGATCTTCCCAAGGCCCAGGCACTGCTCTGCGACATGGGTTATTCCAAGCGGGATCAACCTCACGTCGATGTGGACTATGAGGCACACCACCATGTGCATCCGTTGACGAGACCAGACGGAGTTCCGGTCGAACTTCACTGGACCATTACGCGTCCCACGGCGCCATTCAAGATCGATCTCGATGGGCTCTGGGAGCGAGCCAGGCCGGCTCTCATCGGAGGTGTCGAGGCCCTGGTCTTGTCCGTTGAAGACCTGCTATTGCATCTGTGTCTTCACGCGGCCTTCGATCATCAGTTCTTTCTCGGCTTCAGGGCGTGCTGGGACATTCGGCAAACCATCCAACACCACGACAGCGAAATCGACTGGGAGCAGCTTCAGGATCGCGCCCGACAATGGGGCGTGAGCAAATACGTCTATCTCACGCTCCATCTGGCCAAGGACTTGCTGGGGGCCGCGGTGCCCCCCCATGCGATCACCGCCCTCCGGCCGGATGGCTTTGACCCACGACTGATGGCCTGGGCCAAGGCCGAACTTCTTACGGATCGATCGGCCGCCGTCCCGGTGCCTCCGACGCTCGCCCAGATGCGAGGAGACATGCGGATTCGGGCGAAACTGTGGCTGATGATGAAGAGCGTACTCCCATCGGCGAAAGCCATGAGGCGAATGTACCCCGCGTGCGCGAGCTCGAGGTTGGGTTATCTCTACTATCCGCTGCGCTGGGTCGATCTTCTGTGGCGATATGGCTGGTCAGCGTGTCGACTCGCTGCTCGTGACAGAGAGACGATGGCATTGGCTCATCGAGAACAGGAGAGAGCTGCGTTCCTCGAGTGGCTCAAGCCTGTTGGCTGACAGAGAGCCTCCCCTCCGCTCCGACCGACGGACGCTCGCCGGTTAGAAGGAATACTCGCCGTGCCGCAGCCCGCCGCCGTACGTCCGGCCGGCGCCCGCGGGCGGTGTACAGACAGCGGGCCCAACGCCTCCTCGACGGCGACGGCGCGAGCCTCGTGGTTCACGAGCGAGCCGACGACTACGTGACCGACCCTGCCGGAAACGCCGGGGCACGGATCGCGTGTGGCATGATCGCAGCGCGCTGAGAATGCGCGTGAGAGAGGTGCCCGGGTCTCACGCTCAGCTCGCTCGCTTCCTTGCCCGCCCGGCGGCGCGCTGCGGCTCCCCGGACGACGCGCTTGCCGACGCGCCGCCCTTCACCGAGCGGCGCGAGACTTCCTTGGCGGCCGCGAGCGTTTCCTTGTCCTTTCTCGATCGGAGCGCGAGGGAGCCGAGCGTCACGATGCCGGCGAGCACGTTGTCATCGTCGATCACCGGCAGGCGCCCGATCTGCGCGCGCGCCATGGTCTCCATCGCCTGATCGAGATTCCAGTCCGGGTGGGCGACGACCGGATCACCCGTGGCGCACTCGCCCACGGGTGTCGAGGTGAGATCCGCACCGACGGCGATAGCGCGAACGACGAGATCGCGGTCTGTGATCACGCCGCACACCTGGCCGTCCTCCACGACCGGGAGAATGCCGACATTCGCCTGGCGCATGAGCTGCGCGGCTTCGGCGAGCGATGCGGACGGCTCGATCGCGATGACATCGTGAACCATCACGTCCCGGATCTTCATAGCTGTCTCCTTGATTTAGAGTCGCGTCTCGGCCGGCGAGGCTCCGACCCCACCCCAGCCTGTCGCGTACACCACCGAGTGCCGCGTGCCGATGATCGTCAGCGATCCGGTTGCAACACGAATGCCACAGCGAGTTGCGAGCTCGATACGGATCTGATCGCGGTATCTCCATTACACGATGAGGAGACCATGAACACATCACACGCGACCGGGCTCGGCTACTCGGAATGGAGATAGCTCTCATGCGGGTCGTCGTGCCCACCGTCAAGCCGGCAGCGGTCGAGGAGACGGACAATCGCATGGCCGACGTTCCTGTCTTCATGCTGCGCACCGCTCACCTCGAGCCGGCGATGCGCGTAGCCTGAAATTCCTACCGGCAATTCCTACACGCCGGCGAAGAACCTACACGCTGGAACTTTCTATACGCCGAGAGGAGTCACTCCCACCAGCGGGCGATCTCACCGTCGAGCACGCGTGGATCCGGATAGCGACGCTCCACCTCGACAATGAAGCGCTCGGCCTCCGCCGTGGTCGGCACCAGCTCGCGAGGGGGGACCGCGAAGTCGTAGACCGAGAACCGCTCGGTCGGCAGGATCACGTCGAGCTCCACGAGCTCCGTGTTTCGGTGACGGAGCACGCGCTCGTACACCTCCGCGTAGACAGCCGGGTCGTACGGCACGGGTCCACGGACGGCCCCGCCCGCGATCGCTGCGAGACTCTGCCAGAGATCACGGAGCACGTGCGGTGGCGCGTCTTCTCGTTCACGCGGATGGAGGGGATTACCGGCCCGGCGCTCACGCTGGGCCTCGAGAAAGCTTCGCACCTCGCAAGACGGCGTGGCGATCACGAACCGGCACGACGGTGACGTCAAGAGAGCCTCGGCGCGATCATCGATCCGGCGAGCCAGCTCGACGAATCGATTGCCGACGAACGGCGTCTCGCCCACCAGGAGGTGCCCGGGTTCTCGGTAGCGCGTGCTCCAGTCGACGAGGGCCTCGCGGACCCACAGCCCGGCGGCTCTCCTGACGACTGCGTGCGTGACGCCGTCGACGATTGGATATCGGCGGCCCGCCGGGCTCGACTCGAAGACCGGACGAGCGACGTCCCACTGGATAAGATGGACCTGGCGCCCGGCACCGCTGGCCAGGTGCACGAGCTGATGCACGAGAAGGCTCTTGCCCGTGCCGGGGAGCCCGGCGAAGAAGACCATGCGCCGGCCGGCCAGGGTGCGCATCCGCTCCGCGAGCCGGCGATCGGCGTCCACGACGAGACGAGCGGTCCGGGCGTCGCTCATATGCCTGGACCGCGGCTCAGCCGCCCCACCCCAGCCACACGAACAGCTGGCCGGTGGGAAACGGGACGCCGAGGCCTTTCTCGAACAGGCCGTACACGAACGCGAAGCCGGCGAGGCTCAGGCAGATAGTGATCGGCCAGCGCTCGCGCGCGGCCCTCAGGTAGAGCACGGTCGTGAGGAGCGTGGCGAGCGAGAAGCCGAGGAGCCAGATCGCCGCGTACATCCCGAGGATCCAGCCGCAGATCGCGGACGTTCGGCGCGGCGTGTCGC
>Ga0209689_1001512_pt1 | contig 17370 bp, 13 predicted proteins | sample GraSoiAngelo_149_FD_187119 | JGI IMG/M metagenome (GOLD analysis project Ga0209689, IMG submission 187119) | Grasslands soil microbial communities from the Angelo Coastal Reserve, California, USA - 14_1009_09_30cm (SPAdes) (version 2) | ecosystem: Environmental > Terrestrial > Soil > Grasslands ... | reverse complement strand
TGTCGCAGCAGCCGATGTGCCCGCAGCTGGAGCACATGCGCAGATGGACCCACCGGCCGCCCGTTTGGAGGCACTCCACGCAGCCATTGCCGCTGGGCGCCACGTCACGAATTTGGTCGAGGTGCATGCACTGAGCCATGGCGTCAATCTATTATCCGACTGCGCCCGACTCCTCCGACTCCGCCAGGGTGGCGATCACAGCGTCATCCAGGGCTTGCAGGGCTCGCCGCACATCTCTCTGGGGGATGGCGAGCGATCCTTCAAGGCGCACGCGCATCACCTCCCAGGCCCGGTTCGTGCGACGGTGCTGCGCTGTCCCGGACATCGTGAGCGAGAGCTGCTGTGCGCGCCCGTCCCGGGGATGGCGCGCGCGGCGCAGGTGGCCTCGTGTATCCATGGTCCGCAGGTAATCAAGCACGGTTGTCAGCGGCACGGCCATCCTCCCCGCCATCTCGGTGGCGGTCAGCGGACCCTGCTCGAACAGCAGGCTGTAGACGGCGTACTCATCTGCGCGGAGGCCGGCGTCTGCCAGCGCCATCGCCAGCAAGCGGCGCAGCCGCTGATTGAGCGCAAACAGGTCGAACAGCATCGAGATGCTCCGACCCGGTTGTTTCATACGCGCCTAGAGTAAACCACGGACTCGCGCTAAATACCACGGGTCCGTGGTATCTTGGATTCGATGAAGCGGGGGACGGCTGCCCTGCTGGCCGTGGGCCTTCTGGCTGCCGGGTGCACGCCGGCTGCGGTGACCACCAAAGCCAAGACGGCGACACCAACCCCCCAACCGTTGCTGGCGCATTTTGAGCGCTACATCGGCGCCTATCGGGTAACTGGCGGCCCAACCTTTGTCGTGAACGGGTTCGGTCACCTGCTCAACCTGAAAGACAGCTACATCCGCCAGCTCTATCCAACCGCCCAGGCGGATCGCTTCACCGTAGGCCCCTCTTTCGCCATCCCCGCTCCAAAACAGGCCGACGTCGTCTTCCGCATGACCGCCGGCCGCCCAGACCAGATGACCTTCGCCCCGGTCGAAGGCGCAGCTGTGGTAGCGACCCGCCTTCAGTTCAAAGAGACCAACGTCCAGGTGGCCTCCGGCGATGCCATCCTGGCCGGGACCATCACCGAGCCGCTCACACCCGGCCCGCACCCCGGAATCGTCATCATCCACGGATCAGAACCAGGCCAGCGAATCTTCTATGGCGTCTGGGTCGGGCTTTACGCCAGCCTGGGACTGACGGTCCTCGCCTACGACAAGCGGGGCAACGGTGAGTCGACCGGGCGCTACCCGGGCGAATATCCCACCGAGAGCAGCCTCGACATCTATGCCGCCGACGCGGCGGCCGTGCTGCGTTTCCTATCGCGATGGCCGGGCGTTGATCCGAAGCGCGTCGGCTTTCATGGCGGCAGTCAGGGCGGTTGGACAGTGCCGCTGGCCATCCAGCGCTTCCACGCGCCCGCGGCCTTCGCCATCATCGTCTCCGGCCCGGCCGTCAGCGTGGACCAGCAGGGGGTTTGGGCCAGCTTCAGTGGCAGTTCCACCACGCTGCCTGCACTCTCCGAGTCGGAAATGGATGCCCAGGTACGTGCCGTACAGAGCACCGGATATGACCCCGGCCCTGTACTCAAGACCATCAAGCAGCCAATGCTTTGGTTAAACGGTGCCGTCGATCGCCAGGTACCGACATCCGTCAGCAGCGCGATCCTCCGCAGCTTCAATCATCCGAACTGGGACATCGAAATCCTTCCTGGTGTGGACCATGGGCTCTTCGAGAACCCAAGCGGACTGGAACCGGACGAGAGCAAAGCTACGAGGCTCGCCGCCGGGCTCTGGGACCTGATCGCCGCATGGTTGGCGACCAGTTTCAACTAACTAGGCACACTCTCGCGCCCCTCGGCGCTTTCCTGCTCCATCTCAGCGTGAGTCTGGAACGGCAGCCCGAGCCTGGCCCGGCGCAGGTTTTCGGCCGCGTTCCCGCGTTGGTCGGAAGGTGCCGCGGGCATCCCCATCACCTCCTGGTAGTAGCTGATGGCTTCGGCCAGCTCCCCCAGCTGGTGATGGCAGGCCGCGATGTTGTAGGTCACCGCCGCCCGGAGCGAATCGGGCTTGTGCGCGAGCAGGGGCTCGGTGTAGAGGCGGGTGAGCAGGCTCAGCGCCCCGCTGAAGTCGCCCGCGGCGAACTGTGTCCCAGCCGCGCCGACCTGCGCCTCCATCCGCGTCTCTTCCTCCGGGCTGATCTGCTGTCCGCCCGTCACCGCGTCCAGGGCTGCCCAGGTATCGGGCCCCACGGTGCCGTCCGGCTCCAGACCGGACCGGGTCTGGAATCGCTCCACTACTTGCGTGGTCCGGCTGTCAAAGTTCCCCGTGACCGGCAGCTTCGCCTCCGCCACCGCCAGGTTCAACTTCTGCTGCAGCTCGCTCACCGGTGGCCCGCCCGACCCCCCGCTCAGCTGCGGGTGACCCGCGGCCGGCGTTACGTCCGCGCCTGGCTTGACTTCGACAGCGGCGGTGGGCGCTCGCTGGACGGGCTCGAGGCGACGCTCGAGTAGATCTGCCACCGCCGCGTTGCCAGCCTTTTGCTGGAGGGAGAGGATTGACGAAGCGCCCGTCGGCTCATCGGGCCCCTGCTTGTCGCTCGTAACCCGATCGGGGGTCGGCGGATTTAGCCCGTGGATCCGCTGGCGCTGATCACCGTCTAGGCCCGACTCATCGGCGCGATTGCTCATCTTTGTCGCAGCTTAGGCGTTCCGCAGTCCGCCTGGCCATGGCCATGACGGTGAGCATCGGATTGACGCCGGATGCTGACGGAAAAGCGCTGGCGTCAGTAACGTACAGCCCTCTGACCCCCCAGACCTCTCCGTTGGGATCGGCCACAGAGGATCGGCGATCCCTGCCTATACGGCAGGTCGACATCTGGTGGGCGCTGAACAGTGCGACCGCATTCCGGGCCAGGCCTCGCCGCTCGATCTCCTGCCGCATGGCTTCGAAGCCACCCGGCATACCGGTGACCGGCGGCGTGTGCAGCGTTCCGACCTCCTGCGCCCCGGCGGCCAGGTGAATGCGGGCGCTCTCGACCATCGCCCTGACCAGGTGTTCGCGCGCCTCGCGGCCTGGCCAGTAATGCACGACCGGCTGGCCAGTGCGATCGAGGGTGACCCGTCCCCCCTCGCGGTCGCGGACGATCGCGATGAACGCCGTCGTGTGGAGGGCCTGCGACATCCGGCGCCGGTGCTCCGCGCTGCTGGTCCACGGCAATGACGCCGCGAGCAGGCCTGGCAGAGCCGGCGGACACTCCAGCCGGAAGCCATATCCCGGGCTGAGGTCGGCAAAAGCGTCGCCCATCACCGATTGGGGGACGCCGACCCAGCCGGGCGTAGGCTCGGCATAGCGCCCGGCGACGACACCGGTGGGGTGAAGGTGCAGATTGCGCCCAGCCTGCTCCGACGCAAGCCCTGAGCGAAGAAGGATGGCCGGCGAGTGCAGCGCCCCGGCCGCCAGCGCAACCATCGGTGCCCGCACCATGACCGCGCCTCCCTCTACCTGCGCGATCACTCCTTCTACGGCGCCCTGCTTCACCTGGATCCGGTCGGCGCTGCAACCAGTGACAATTTCGGCGCCGCCATCGCACGCGTCGACCAGGTAGGTCCGCAACGTCGATTGCTTCGCGCCGATTCGGCAACCGGATCCGCAGTGCCCGCAGTCCCCGCAGCCGCGCGTGTTTCGAGCAATGGTTTGGCTGGGCAGGCCCAGGGCTAGCAGGCCGCGCTCGAGCACGGCGTTCTGGCCGTTTCGCGGGCTCTCGTCGGTGTCGACGTCGAGGCGTTTCTCAATAGCCGTGTAGTGCTCATCCAGCGCGTCCTCGATCCCGGCCGCCGCCCACTCGTCGCGGACCGCCGCCGGAAGGCGTAGGCAGGTGTTCCAGTTGACGACCGTTCCTCCACCGACCGTGCTGCCCGCAAGCAGGACCATGGCTGCGTCGGACGTTGCCGCCAGGCCGCGGTCGAGGAACAGGTTGGCCGCCCCTTCGAGCTCGCCACCCTTGAAATCGGCCTCGGTCTGGAGCCGCGCGCGCTCGAGAATCACAACGTGCCGTCCCTTTTTCGCCATCTCGGCGGCGAACACCGACCCGCCTGCGCCGGAGCCGATCACGCAGACGTCGGCGTCGATCGTCTCCCCCGCTTTGGCCTGCCGCATCCGCAGCCGCGGCGGCGCAGCCGGATCCGGTAAAGGCGGCCGTGCGTATCCCACCAGCTTCCAGTACGGGGAGTCGACCGCGCCGTAGGTGTACAGGAGGGTGAGCCGCTTGAGCACCTGGAAGCCGGCCCGCTTGAGCGGCAGGCGGCTTCCGGACCACCCCCGCAGAAATGCTTCCCGTTCCGCTTGCGCCAGTCTTGAAAAACGAACCAGCCGGCCGCTCAATGCCAGGTTCAGCAGCGGCGAGTCGAGAGTGTCCAGCAGGCGGTTGAGCTGTGCCACCTGCTGCGGCCGGTTGAGCGCCGCGACCTCGCCCTGGATCCGCTCGGGAACTCCGAGTTGTGATGCGGATGGCAGCCCGTCCACCGCGGGAGCGAACGTGTCGCAGACGGCCGCAAGGACCTCGTCCCTCACTCTGGGAGCATATCTCCCGGTTGCCCCTTCGGGCAGTATCCCCTACCCCAAAGGGCACCGTTGTGAATTTGTGCCGCCGGTCACTGGTGCGACTGACTCAAACCCTCTATAAGAAGTAGACGCCACACCGGGGGACCGAATTTGTCATCGTCGGGGGACGACTCAGGAGGGATTTGATGAGGGACCTACGACAAGGCCGAACGTCGTTGACCCATCGCCTGCGGAGGCGCTTTATCGTATTGGCCTCAATCCCAGTCGGCCTAGGCTGGCTGGTCTTTGGAAATGCTGCTGGTGTCCGCGCGAGCCAGACGACCATCCCCACCGTGAACGCCATTTGTAAGACTCCACCGTGTACCACTGGCGAGGGGGACACCACAACGCTCACCGTGGTCGCCGAGAACACTAACGCGACGGAAGGTGCCCAATTCTCCGGCGAGGTCGCTACTTGGTCCGACGACGATACGGCGTTCACTGGAAACTACAGCGCAACCATTACCTGGGGCGGCGGCAGCACCGCCGCGGAGGCGGGAACGATTACTCTCGACGCCGACGGGCATTCCGGAACCGTGTCCGGAACCCACACCTATGCCGAAGAGAGTGGGACCACCCTTACGAGCAAGCCCAACCTCACTGTGAAGGTGTTTAAGGGCGGCACCACCTCCAAGAGCGGATCGGCCCGCCAGACTATCCACGATGCCGCAATCCATGTCACTGCGAAGGCCGCCACGACGACCGAGGGAACGGACGCGCTCGTTGCCACGTTCGTTGACGACAATCCCAACGCACAGGCCGGCGACTTTACGGTGACCGTTGACTGCTTCAAAATCATCCCCCTGAAGCCCAGTATTGGTCGCGCAGCTCGACTTCATAGAGCGTCGGCGCCCAGTTCTGCGACGAGTTCGACTTTCGAAGTCCGCGCTTGCAACGAGTCCGACGAGGGGACCGGCTTTCCGACCGAAATTACGGTTAAAGATACGGACGGGGGAAACTCGGATACAAAGCAAGGCACGTTGGACGTCACCAACGCCGCCCTTACCGCTACCAAAGGCGCGGATCTCAACCCCGGCGAGAGTGGCTTCGTGAACCAGGCCACACTCGCGACTTTTACGGATGCCAACCCAGCACCCGATAGCACCGACTTCACCGCGAGCATCAACTGGGGCGACGGCACCACATCCGAGGGGTCCATTAGTGGCAGCGGACCGTACACCGTCAAGGGTACACGCGAAAGTTACGCTGAAGGCGGTACGTACACGATCACGGTGAGCATCGTTGACCAGGACACGGGTACCAAGGACGAAACCGCAGCCAAAGCGACCGCAACGCTGACAGCCACAGTCGCCGACGCTCCTCTACATGCCACCGCAAAACCAGCGAGCTCAACGGAGGGCCAGTCGAGCGGAGACGTAGTGGTTGCAAGCTTCTACGACGATCACCAGGAGCTATCGGCTTCGGCGTATTCGGCAAGCATCAATTGGAACGATGGCAGTACCTCGACCGGGACAGTGGCGGTAGATGCCACCCAGCTCGGACCGGAAGACCAAACCGTCTATACCGTCACGGGCAAGCACACCTATCCTGAGGAGGGCGCGCACACCGCCCACGTCACAATCGCGGATAACGGCGGATCATCAGCCTCGGTTGATAGCGCCATAACGGTGAAGGACGCGGCTCTCAGCGCCTCCAACGGTCAGGGCTTCAACGCCCAGCAGGGTCAGAGCACCGGCAACGTCGTGACGGCGACCTTCACCGATGCCAAGCCGGCAAAGGATAAGACCGATTTCACCGCCTCCATCAACTGGGGCGATAGCCAGACCAGCACCGGCACCGTTAGCCTGGCAGACAATGGCACGTTCTCCGTGACGGGAAGCCACACCTACTCCAGCCACGGATCGTTCACCGTCACCACCACCATCACCGACACCGGCGGCAGCACCAAGTCGGCCACCGCGGCCGCGAGCGTGGCGAAAACCGTGACTCTGGCCCAGACAGGCGGGTCCTGGCTACTTCCGCCTGATGCCGGTCCATACGCGCTGGGCGGTGGTCTCCTGCTGATCCTGGGTGTCCTCGGTTGGTGGGCTGTGCTCCGGGATCGCTTCGTCTGGTCGTCGAAGAGACTCCGCTAGCCGTTTGATGTCGCCGGGTCGGTCGTCCGGCCCGGCGACTCTCACCTTCTGAAGGGCGTCGATCGCTTCGGGCCCTCGGGCTGAGAATCGGCTAGACTACCGGCGGCCATGCGGGTCCGTCTGATTCCGTTCCCTGTAGCACTGGCGTTGGTCGCGCTAGTTGCATCGGCGGCGCCGTCGCAGGCGATCGACTGGCCCACGTATCACCTCGACAACACCCGCGGTGGGTACGACTCGACCCAGCCGGGATTGGTGTCGGTAACTGCGGGCTGGTCGAACGGGGTGACGGGGACGCTGATGGCCTCGCCGATTATCGCTGGTACGCGAGTATTCGTTGCCACCGAGGGCAACTGGGTGTACGCCTTCGATACCGCTATCGGAAGTCAGCAATGGAAGACATCGGTGGGCACGGCCGTGACAAGCGGCTGGGGTTGTGGCCAGTCATTCGGGGGAATCACGAGCACGCCCGCTGCCGACGTCCCGAACAATCGCCTCTACGTCGCCGGCCTCGTCAACGTCGCCGGAACCGTTAACTATTACCTCACGGCCCTGAACCTCACGAGTGGAGCCATCGTGAGCCAGACGAAGCTGGCGCCTGCCGGACTCGATTGGGTCATCAACGGGCAGCGCGGAGCACTGGCCCTCGCCAACGGTTATGTATACGTGCCGTTTGGCGGTCGCGACGGCGACTGCGGCAACTATCACGGCTGGGTCGTCGGCGTCAATACGACAAGCCTGGCTGTGATCAGCTTCGAGACCGACACGGCGACAACCGGGGATGCCATCTGGGCAACCTCGGGCCCGGCTGTCGACGCTTCGACGGGCGACCTCCTGGTTGCGACCGGCCAGGGTAGCTGCCTATCCTCGCCACACCAGGGGCAAAGCGTTTTGCGCCTGTCGCCCACACTGGCGGTCCTCGACGCGTTCACCGAACCGAACTGGAACTACGACAACTGCCACGATGTCGACCTCGGATCTGTCGGGCCGCTCCTGCTGGGCGGCGGGTATGCGTTTATCGTCGGCAAGCAGAGCGTGGGCTACATCATCCGCGTCAACAACCTCGGCGGGATCGGAGGCCAGGCCTTCGGTGCCGACGTATGTAATGGCGGAATGGCATTTGGCGGGACGGCCTATGCGCCGCCATACATCTTCGTCGCCTGCGATAACGGACTGGTGGCATTGACGTACGACGCGACGGTGCCATCGTTCGCCGTGACCTGGCGAAGTAACTTCTGGGCAACGCCACCGATCGTGGCGGCGGGCGTCGTCTGGACGACAGATACCGGCGGATCCGGGCTCCATGCCTTCGACCTCGCGACTGGCAACGTGCGGTACAACAGCGCCGCGTTCAGCGTCAATCACTTTGGGACAGCGGCGGAGTCGGCCGGCACGATCTTCGTGCCAGGCAGCAGCACACTGCTGACCTTCCAGATAAATGGTGGCTCAGCCGGCTGGCGGTCGATTGGTGGATACATCAACTCGTCGCCGCAGGTCGCCGCAACGGGACTGAACCAAACCGATATGTTCGTGCGTGGCTCAGACAACGGCCTGTGGCACCGCCCCTTTAACGGCAGTACGTGGGGGAACTGGCAGGCACTCGGCGGCGTCATGAACTCCGACCCGGCGGTGGTCGCCTCCAATGGTCATCTCGACGTGTTCACCCGGGGAACCGATAACCATCTATGGCAAACGACGTACAACGGGGCCCAATGGATTCCGTGGCGGCAGGTCGATTCGACCGGCATCCTTACGTCGACCCCGACCGCCTGCTCGCCGATTTCGGGACGCTTCGATATCTTCGTGCGCGGAACTGACAACCAGTTGTGGCACAAAATCATCAACAATGGCGTCGGCACCCCGTTCACCAACACCGATGGCGCGGGTGGCATCCTCGACTCGGAGCCGAGCTGCACCTCATGGGGCGGCGGACGTATGGACGTCTTCATCGGGGGAACGGACAAACAGCTGTGGCACCTATGGACGAGCGATAGCACGAACTGGCACACGTGGACCCGGGTCGGTAATGGTGTGCTGGGCTCGCGCCCGTCCGCGACCGCCTGGGGGACCAGCCGTCTCGATGTCTATATCACCGGGACTGATGGCGGGCTGTGGCACATCGCCACCAACGATGCTGCCAACTGGAGCAACTGGAGCGATTCGGAAGCTAACGGCGGCGTCCTGGCTTCGCCGCCTGGCGCATCCGCGCGAGCCCAGGGTGTGATCGATGTGGTCATCCGAGGTACGGATCACGCCGTATGGTACGAGACGGTAAGCGGCTCATAAGGGAATACGCGACCGTCGCCGTCCGGCGTCCTTATTTCACGATCTGGATCGGTCCCAGGCCAAGGGCCTGCCAGCGCACCGGTCGGATCCGCATCGTCTCGCCGCGGCCAAGCCGGACCCCCGGTAGCCGGCGCCGCTGTCCACCGGCTGCCCACCCGGCCTCGATCTCAATGCTGAGCTCAACGGGGTGCGGCGACCGATTGAAGACGGTCAGTTCGTCGGCCCCGCAGGACAGCGATACCTCGAGCTGGCTGCCAGGCGCCAGGTCCAACCGCTGGAGGCGGAACGTTCGTACCGACTGCCGTTCCTGATTTGCCTGGGTCAGCTCCAGGGATCCGAAGCGGCGTCCGCCGTCAGTCCGGATGGAGAAGTGCACACCCCTCCCCTTGCGCTCTACGCGCGCCACGTCCCAGCCAGTGCCCTCTCCGCGCCAGACGATGCCGCGACCGGTCTCCAGCACGCAGTATTCGTAGGCGCCCGTCACCTGCAGGACCGCGCTGATGGCGCGGTTGCGGGACGCCCGGTGCAGATAACCCTGCGGGAGGACGCGCTGCGTGCTCGACAGCACCCACCAGGGCGCCTCGTCAGGGGCGATGGGAAAGAAAGCGGAGCCGGATAGGATCGCGAGGCTGATGGGTGCGTCATCCTCTACCTCCGTCACCGGCTCCACAAAAGGAAGGGGGTCACGTGTCATCAGCTGCGGCGGTAATAGCAGCAGCCGCCCGCGGTCTTCACCGCCATGCCAGTTGGTTCCGTTGCCGTCCGAGTAAGCCCAGGTTTCGGTCGCGGGGTCCAATTCCAGGAGATGGGAGGAGCCCTTCGCACTGAAGTCGCGAACCCGGATGGCTCCGCCGCGCTCCTCGATCCCCTGTGGAAAGATCAGCTGCGCCCGCCGCGCGTCCATAGGATCGGTCAGCACGATGGCGGGTCGCGACGGCTCGGGCCTTCGGACAGCTTGCTCAAGGAGGGCAAGCGTCCGGCTTGGGGTGAAGACATCCGGCTGTCGCCACGTCGACAGGGCGTAGCGCAGCAGGGAGCGACCGGTGAATCGGCAGACGATCGGATTCGGGGTTGCCTCCCACGCAGGCGAAAACATGTGCTGAAACGCCAGTCGATGCAACGCGTTCAATGGGTCCCGCTCGCTTCCCCGAATCCGAAATCCTCGCCGGTAATCCGCCCAATCTGCGCTTGGACCGTTCCACCAGCTCGCCGACCGAGTGGGTTCTGCCGCTCCCACAAATCCGGTTCCCGCAGCCAGCATGCCTTCCCACCAGACCCCCATGGCGCCCTCCTCGCTGCCCGAAGAGTCCGAGCTCGCGCGGCCGATTATAAACGGGCCAAAAAGCTTGTCAAGTGGGACTTACGGGCCGGTTTCCGCTACTTACACTAGGCGGCCACGGAACTTCCCGCAGCGTGACCCTGGAGTTCGTCTCTGGAGACGGCGGGCACGTCCCCGAATGCGGGAACAGTGAGGATGAGGGCCAGGATCACGGCCACATAGTTGTCGTTGAAAAACCGGGCGAAGAAGGTGAAAGCCAGCAGCACGGCAGCAAACCCCGCCATCCATCGACCCGCAGTGGGACGGCGTAAGAACGCGCGCCCGTTGAACCAGAGGACCACAGCTGTGGCTAGAAGCTGGAGGATCCAGAACGGAAATGAGTCGGTGTTCCGGTGAATGATGCCGGTGGCCAGCAAGAATGCACCGAAGCCGTCGCCACCGATGGGGTATGCGTCGGCCACTCCCCCGCTGGTGTATAGGACCGTGTCGCGCCAGAAGGCAGCCGCGTCTACCAGGAAAAACGGAAGGATCGTGACCAGGGCCGGCATGACCAGAAGCGCGCCGGACAAGACCCAGATCTCCCTCCCCCTCCCGACTTTCTCCCTCCCCCTCTGGGGGAGGGTTGGGGTGGGGGCGTTCCACCGCTTCCATAGCGCGAGCGCCAGGAACGGGACGGCGAGCACCGCAAACGGCTTGAGCGCTAGCGCGATCCCCAGCGCCAGGCTCGCATAGCGAACCCGCCCGCGCGTCAGGCAAACCAGGCTGAGCACCACCATCACCACGAATGCGATGTCATTGCGCCCCGTCCACAAGTAGGTCGAGATCAGCGGGTTGAGATAGAGCGCGACGGTGATCATGAACCGGCGAGAGGGAGGCGCTGGTAACACCGCCACCCCGGCAACCCCCAGGGCCAGGAAAAGAAGCAGGACGATCCGGTAGTCAAACGGCAGCCCGGCAGCTCCCGTCACCAGGCGGAACGGGATCCCCAGCAGGACCGGGAGCGGGTCGTAGACAAAGTGGCGGAGCGCCGGGTTTGGCCCGGCGGTCGTGGTCCAGGGGATCCTGGCCACCTGGGTGTTCGACCAGTCCACGCCGTAGATCCGCTGTCCGGCAATCACCCGGTCGACGGCGGCCTCCGTTTGGACCAGGCCATCGTGCTCGATGGTCAAGCCCACCTGTGATCGGGTCACCATCGACTCGACCATCGGTCCCGCCGTGGTGAGCGCCACCAGGAGGAACAGTCCGAGCAGCTTCACGCCCCATCTGCCGGGCACCCGGACGAGCGCCAGGAGGAGGCCGGCGAAGACAACCGTTCCGGCGAGCGGCAGCCATATGCCAAACCGCTCCCGGAGCAGCCAGAGCAGTCCGAGCTGGAGACCCCCGATCACCGCCAGGTAGAGGGTGGGCGAGGTCATCTTTGAGAGGGCCGCGCGCATGACAGCGGTGTAACGACACGGCGAGGCTTGAGTTTGCGCTACGCAGGTCGCCGCCGAGCAGCCCGTTACATCCCCGTGCCAGCCGGGATCTCCGTGGTTGTCCCCGCCTACAACAGCCAGGCCTCCCTTCCCCAGCTGATGGCCCGGCTGCAGCCGGTCCTCCGGTCAATCACGCCAGCCTACGAAGCCATCCTGGTGAACGACGGCAGCCAGGACGCCACCTGGTCGGTCATCGAACAGCTGGCGGCCCAGCAGCCATGGATCCGCGGGGTCAACCTGCTGCGCAACTACGGGCAGCACAACGCGGTCCTGTGCGGAGTGCGCCTGGCCCGCCACGACACCACGATCACGATGGATGACGACCTCCAGCATCCGCCCGAGGAGGTCCCGCGGCTGCTGGACAAACTGAGCCAGGGCTACGACGTCGTTTACGGGGCGCCGGAACGCGAGCAGCACGGCCTCTGGCGCAACCTGGCTTCGCGCATCACCAAGCGAGTCCTCCAGAACGCGATGGGCGCCGACAGCGCCCGGCATGTCTCCGCGTTCCGCGCCTTTCGGACGCAGATCCGCGACGCGTTCGCCAATGCCCAGGGCCCCTTCATCGCCTTCGACGTCATGCTGACCTGGGGTACCGCCCGTTTCGCCTGGATCCCGGTTCGGCACGACCCGCGCCGGATCGGCGCCTCCAACTACACGGTCCGGAAACTACTGGTCCACGCCGTCACCCTGATGACCGGCTTCAGCACCCTACCGCTACAGCTGGCCAGCCTGGTCGGGTTCGCCAGTACTGCCTTCGGCGTCATCGTCCTGGCGTACGTCATCGGCCACTACCTGATTCACGGCGGCCAGGTACCCGGCTTCTCTTTCATCGCATCCGCCATCGCCATCTTCTCCGGAGCTCAGCTCTTTGCGCTGGGCATCTTTGGTGAATACCTGGCTCGCGTCCACGCCCGGACCATGGACCGGCCGGCCTATGCGGTTCGCGAGCGTACCGACCGCGTCGTCAACCGGGACGCTGATAGCGCGGCGGCCTGAATGTCAGCCGTCACCCGCGTCGGGTTTTGCGTCTCAGGCAACGGCCATCTGTTCCGGGCGGCCGCGTGTCAGGCCGAACGCCTCGGGATCAAACCCGCGCTCGTCATAGCCGAGGCCCGAGCGGCGAGTGATCTGGATGAATTCTGCGCGGCCCGTCGGATCCCATTTCACCGGCTCGACGCAGGCGACCGGTCCGCCTTCGATCAGCAGGTCGACCGCCTGTGCATCGAGGCGAAGCTCGACCTGCTTGCTCTCACCTTTGACCGGATCCTTTCGCCCGAGCTGGTGGCGCATTACCGCGGACGCATCATCAACGTCCACGTGGGCCTGCTCCCCGCGTTCAAGGGAATGAACGCGCTCGAGCAAGCAACCAACGCGGGGGTTCGTTTTGCCGGGGCCACCATCCACGAGGTGACCGACGACCTGGACGGAGGTGCTGTCATCGCCCAGTGCCTGATCGGAGTTCGCCGGGAGGAGTCCCCTGACTCACTGGGCCGCCGTCTGTTCGGCTCACTCAGGTTGATGTTCTTGCAGGTTCTCGCCTGGTATGCCGCCGGTCGGGTGGAGAAGGACGCGCAGGGTCGAGTCTGGGTCAACGGCGCTGTTTACGGCGAGCTCCCGATTTCCCCCGCAATCGAGGACGGCTTTCCCGAGGATTGCCGGTGAACGCCGTGATCCTGCAACCGTCGTACATTCCCTGGCGCGGCTTCTTTCACCAGATCCACAAGGCTGATGTCTTCGTCTTCTACGACGACGTGCAGTTCGACAAGCGCGGCTGGCGGAACCGCAACCGGATCAAGACTCCGTCCGGGCCTCGTTGGCTTACGATCCCGGTCCACAGCCGGGGCCACCAGCTCCAGCACACGCCCATCCAGAGCATCGAGATCTCGTGGGAGACAGACTGGAACCAGGCTCACTGGCGGACCCTGCAACAGCATTACCACAAGGCCCCCTTCTTCGATAGATACCGGACACTGCTTGATTTGTTCTTCAGCCGCCATGACACGTTGCTCGCGGATTTCACCATCGATTTATGCATCGCCCTGGCTCGCGAGCTGGGTCTTACGAAGACTCGGTTCCTTCGATCGTCAACGCTCGGTGCCACCGGCACCAAGACCGATCGCCTCGTGGACGTGCTCCAAAAGATTGGCGCGACCCACTACATCACGGGTCCGTCGGCCCGTGAATATCTCGACGAGAGCAGGCTCGCCGCGGCCGGCATCTCGGTCGAGTACATGGACTACAGCTATCCGCAGTACCCGCAGCTGTATCCACCCTTTGACCCGCAGGTCTCGATCCTGGACCTGCTTTTCATGACCGGTCCCGAGGCGCCTGCCTACATCTGGGGCTCGCGCGAGGTCTCCCTGCCCGGAGAGGAGCGCGCCGCATGAGGCCCGGCTGGTGGCGTTCCCCAAAGGTGAGGCTGGCCGTCATCATCACCGCCGCCTCGTTGCTGGCTACCGCCTGGGTGTTCCTGGTTCCGATCTTCGAGGGTCCCGATGAACCCCAGCACTTCGATTACGCGCTAGGCATTGCCGGCGCCGGCCACCTGCTCAACGCGCGGGAGCGGCCGACACTTCCTAACCAATGGTCGCTGGTGGTCAATCCGGACGTCCAGTATCTGATGCAGGCGACCGACCTTTTGCGCGTGGTCGGCGACCAGGACCAGCGAATGCCGGCCGGATACGGAACCACCGCCTACTACCAGCAGCTGGACAAGGCGGCGCCGCAACCCGCGCTAAATGGGCCGCCGGCACAGAATCCCGGCTTGCTTCCGGTCTATCCCTTCGGTTACTACGCGCTCTTGGGCGCATGGTTGTGGCTGGTCGGCCACCTGACCACAAGCGTGACCATCCTCTTCTTCTCCGCTCGCCTTCTGTCGGTTCTAATGCTGCCGGCCACGCTGTTGCTCTGTTACGCGATCAGCCGCGAGCTTCGAATTACCGCGGGTAAGGCACTCTTTCTCACCGCCGTGATCGGCCTGTTTCCTCTTACCAGCTTCGTCGCCTCGGCCATTCAGCCCGACAACCTGTCGTTTCTGCTGGTCTCGCTGGCCGTGTATCTGGCGTTGCTTGTGCGCCGGCGTGGTCAGGCGCCCTGGCTGCTCGCGTCCCTGGGCCTGGCCCTGGGTTGCCTGCTCGTGACCAAGACGCATTACTTCCTGTGCCTGGCCCTGCCGATTGCGGCCGTCCTGTTGTTGCAGCGGCACGATCAGCCACAGCGCACTGGCCGGCTGCGCGCCGGCCTCCTGCTTGCCGCGCCTTCGCTGGCGCTGCTGGCGGTTCACCTCTGGGTGGTGTGGGGCACCACCATCCCGGTTCCGTCCACAGCCACCGCCATGCCCAACTCGGCGGATTTCCACGCCGCAGCCGCGCTGGGCCCGTTGCCGCTGGCCAAATATGTCGGCACCGCGCTCGGCCAGGGCGCCTACACCTACTACCTGGGCGGTGAGAGCTTCCGCACCTTTTGGGGCACGGTCGGTTGGCTGGGCCGCATCCAGTTCGGCGCGCCGGTCGTCTATCAGTTCCTCTATGCCGTCGAGGTGGGATCGACCCTGGTGGTGCTGATCATCATGCTCGCCCATTTCGCGCGCACCGGAACGCGCCTGGTCAGGCTCGCCGGGCGAGGCCGTGCCTGGACTGCACTTCGCCTTGCATTGGTGGACCCTTTTCTCGTCGCTTACCTGCTGTTCACCGGATTCATGCTCGCCTACTACGTCCTCACCCATGGAACGTTCTACCCGCAGGGCCGAAACTGGTTGCCCTTTCTGCTCCCGACCTGGATGCTGGCATTCCACTACGCGCCGCGAGCGCTGCGGCGGGATCAGCCGGCTCTGTCTGCCCGGCTTCCAGTTATCAGCGCTGCCGGGCTCGCCCTGCTCTGCGCCGTCGTGGGCGCTTTCGCCATATTCACCATCGAGCATCGCTTCTACGCTACGGTCCCCGGGGTCTTCTCATGAATGTATCCGTCGGCCGTGGCGTGATGGACTACAGCGACGAGTATTCCTCGGTCGACCGCAGCCACTGGTGGTTCCGGGGCCGCCGGGCACTGATTCTGGCTGTGCTTCGCCGGCATCTTCCTCCCGGCAGCAGGCTGCTCGATGTCGGCTGCGGGACCGGTGGACTGACCGAGCAGCTCGCCCGCGAGTACGAAGTTGAAGCCGTGGACCCGTCCGCCGAGGCGGTAGCGATCGCCCGGCAGCGTGGGATCCGAGCGCGGACGCTCGCCCCCGGCGCTTCGTTTGCGTCAGGCTTCGGCGCGGTCTCCGCATTCGATGTCCTGGAGCACGTCGATGACGACCTGAGTCTGGCCCGCCGGCTGCACCAGGCGCTCGAGCCTGGTGGCCACGTCATCGTCACCGTCCCGGCGTTCCCATTTCTGTGGGGACCCATGGATGAGTTGGGCCACCATCGGCGTCGCTACCGGCTAAGCGGGCTGACTGATCTGATGGCCCGGGCGGGTTTCCGACGATCCTTCGCGACCTACTTCAACAGCCTTCTTTTTCCGCCCATCGTCATGGTCCGGCTGCTGGGATCCACCCGCAGGGGCGACGAGCTCAAGCAACCGCCGGCCGGCCTCAACTGGCTCCTGACCAGGCTATTCACGCTGGAAGCACATGCCACCAAGCGCTGGTCCATACCGTTCGGGACATCGATCCTGTACGTGGGGACCCGTGAGTAACGCCATCCCATTCAATCGCGCCTTCCTCACGGGCAAAGAGCTCGGCTACATCCGTGAGGCCGTAAACGCGGGCCATATATCAGGTGACGGCGTCTTCACCCGCAAATGCCAGTCGATTCTTCAGGATACAGCCGGCAGCCGCCAGGCCCTACTCACTACCTCGTGCACGGACGCCCTCGAGATGACCGCCCTGTTGCTGGACATCAAACCGGGTGATGAGGTGATCGTCCCCTCCTTCACCTTCGTCTCCACCGTCAATGCCTTCGTCCTTCGCGGCGCGGTTCCCGTTTTCGCGGACATCCGGCCGGATACCCTGAACATCGACGAGACTCGCCTCGAGAGCCTGATCACGCCCCGGACCCGGGCCGTCCTCGTGGTGCACTACGCCGGGGTTGGCTGCGAGATGGAAGCCATCCTTGCCCTGGCGCACCGGCACCAGATCGCGGTGGTCGAGGACAATGCGCACGGCCTATTCGGCCGGTATCGCGGCCAGCCGCTCGGAACGTTCGGCCAGCTGGCGACCCTCAGCTTCCACGAGACCAAAAACGTGAGCTGCGGAGAAGGTGGCGCGCTGCTTGTCAACGATCCCACCTACAGCGAGCGCGCCGAGATCATTCGTGAAAAGGGCACCAACCGCGCCCAGTTCTTTCGCGGCCAGGTCGACAAGTACACCTGGGTCGACCTTGGATCTAGCTTCTTGCCATCCGACCTGCTGGCGGCCTTCCTCCTGGCCCAGCTGGAGTCGGCCGAACTGATCCAGGCTCGGCGCCGCCGCGTCTGGACCAACTATCAGCGGGAGCTCGCCGGCTGGGCTGGCCGGGAGGGTGTTCGGCTCCCGGTGGTGCCGGCGCACTGCGAGCAGCCCTTCCACATGTTTTATCTCCTCCTGCCTTCGCTGGCCGAGCGCCAGGCGCTGATCGCCCA
>Ga0209689_1001511_pt1 | contig 17372 bp, 14 predicted proteins | sample GraSoiAngelo_149_FD_187119 | JGI IMG/M metagenome (GOLD analysis project Ga0209689, IMG submission 187119) | Grasslands soil microbial communities from the Angelo Coastal Reserve, California, USA - 14_1009_09_30cm (SPAdes) (version 2) | ecosystem: Environmental > Terrestrial > Soil > Grasslands ... | reverse complement strand
GCGATCGCAAGACTGCTTTGGTCAATCCGATGAAAGCCATTCGTTTTTGCGAGTATGGTTCACCTGACGTTCTCAAGTTTGAAGACGTTGAAAAGCCTGTTCCGAACGACAATCAAATCTTGATCAAAGTTCGCGCGGCTTCCCTCAATTTTATTGATCCGGGCTTGATGCGAGGGCCGTGGCCGCTTCGCCTGATGTCCGGGCTGCGGAAACCAGAGAAGACAGGATTAGGCAACGATGTGGCCGGCCAGGTTGAAGCGGTTGGCAAAAACGTGACGCAGTTCAAACCGGGCGACGAAGTTTTTGGCGTGGGTCGTCCTTCTCTGGCGGAGTATGCGTGTGCTCGCGAGCGAGGATTGGTTATTAAGCCAGCTAATGTGACGTTTGAACAAGCGGGCGCTGTAGCCTGGGCGGGATTCACCGCCTTGCAGGGTCTTTGCCAGGGTAAGATTCAGCCGGGGCAAAAGGTCCTGATCAACGGCGCAACGGGCGGCGTGGGCACTTTCGCTGTCCAGATAGCGAAGTCACTCGGCGCGGAGGTAACGGGCGTATGCAGTACGGGAAAAGTGGAGCTTGTCCGATCGATTGGCGCAGATCACGTCATTGACTACACCAAAGAGGATTTCACCAAAGGTAATCAGCGGTACGACGTAATTTTTGATAACGTTAATAACCACTCCTTCTCCGATCGCCGGCGCGTCTTAACTCCTAATGGGATCTGCGTCCTGGCCGGAATCGGAGGAGCAGGACTACACGATGGTCAGTTGGCACGTATCGCTGGGGTTCTCAAAACGGATCTGTTGTCGCGGTTCGTCCGTCAGAAGTTCGTCAGGTACGGTACAACAACGAACAAAGACGATCTGACCCTGTTAGGCAACCTCATGAAAACGGGGAAGGTGACGCCAGTCATCGATCGAACTTACAAGTTGAGCGAGACCGCCGAGGCGATGCGGTATTTCGAAGAAGGCCACGCGCGAGGAAAAGTAGTGATCACTGTGGAGTAATTCCGTGAAGCTAAAACGAGTATTAAAATGGTCTGCGAGCGTAATTCTTCTGGCACTCGTGGTTTGGTTCTTCATCGCCTACTGGAGATCGACTAACGAGTGTGATCGCAAAACCGCTGCTCACAATCCCATGAAAGCTATCGTTCATTGCGAATATGGGGGCCCCGAAGTTCTCACGCTGGCAGACGTGGAAAAGCCGACTCCGGCGGACAACCAGGTCTTGGTCAAAGTTCGCGCGGCTTCGGTAAATCCGCTGGACCTCACCATTCGCGGTCTGTGGCTCCTGCGCCCGCTCTCCGGATTGCGCAAACCAAAAGACACGCGAGTAGGTGTCGACTATGCGGGGACAGTTGAAGCAGTTGGCAAAAATGTGACGCAATTCAAACCGGGTGACGAAGTATTCGGCGGGAAAAACGGCGCAATCGCCGAGTACGTGTGTGTTCTGGCGGATCGATCAGTTGTGTTGAAACCGGCGAACATGACATTCGAGCAAGCCGCTTCTGTCCCGGTTGCCGCGATCACGGCATTGCAGGGTCTTCGCGACAAAGGAAAGATTCAGGCCGGTCAAAAAGTCTTGGTCAACGGTGCTTCAGGCGGCGTAGGCACATTCGCGGTGCAAATCGCGAAATCATTCGGCACCGAGGTGACCGGCGTGTGCAGCACCCACAATGTCGATCTTGTCCGCTCAATCGGCGCCGACCACGTCATCGACTACACCAAAGAAGACTTCACGAAAGCGGATCAACGCTACGACCTGATCTACGATCTCGTCGGGAACCATTCGTTCTCCGAGCGCCGTCGCATTTTGAATCAAAACGGAATCTGCGTCATGGCAGGAGTTGGAGGAGCAGGATGGCATGACGGTATTGCGATGCGTTTGGCCGGCGAGCTGAATGCGTATGTGCGGTCACGGTTCGTCAGCCAAAAGTTCATCGCCTACATTGCGCAATTCAACAAACAGGACATGACGTTGCTGGCCGATCTCATGCAGTCGGGAAAGATAACGCCGGTGATCGATCGGACTTACAAACTGAATCAGACCGCTGATGCTCTTCGTTACCTGGAACAAGGACACGCTCGCGGCAAAGTCGTGATCAATTTGGAATGACGCTGAGCACTCGGAGAAAATGAAATGACAATCAGTAAGATCGACAATTCACAACGGACGGCGGCAAAAGTCGCGGGCTGGAGCGGCCTGCTCACTTTCGCGATCGTGGTCTTCGGCAATTTCGTGCTGCTGAATCCTCTGACTGTCCCAGGGAATGCGGCGGCCACTGCTCAGAACATCGTGGCGCACGAAACGCAATTTCGCCTCACGGTTGTTTGTTTTCTGACCTACAGCTTGGGCGTTGTCGTTCTACTCAGCGCGCTTTATGTAATTCTTAAGCCGCTAAATCCCGGCCTCGCGCTGGTCGGAGCACTGTCCCGCCTGGTCTTCGCCTTTTTGTGGCTTCTGAGCACGCTCAACATGCTGAGCGCGCTGCGGCTGTTAAGTAATGCGAATTACCTGCAAGTTTTTGAGCCGGATCGGTTGCAGGCCCTGGCGAAATTACATCTCGGCGCGAATTTCGATGACTACTACGTCGGCCTGCCGTTCTTTGGATTAGCCGCGACTATTTGCGCCTGGTTGTGGCTCAAGTCGAACTACATCCCGAGAGGATTGGCTCTCTACGGTGTGATCTCCTCTGCCTGGTGCGTGTTTTGCGCTTTCGTCTATCTGATTTTCCCTCACTTCAACAAAATCGTTAATGACTGGTGGTTCGATTTTCCGATGGCCGTTTTCGAACTCGTGCTCAGTTTTTGGCTACTGTTTAAGGGATTGAAGCCGGTCGAGCCTACTCAAGCGCGAGCTGGTGCGGCTTAACCTTTTCGCCGATGATAGATGGCTGCTATTAATTCCAAACATTCGTCAGGCTTATGAAAATAAAACGCATACTAAAGTGGAGCGTAATCGTGATCGTGCTGGCGTTGCTCGTGTGGTTTCAGATCGCCTACTGGACATCAACCAACGACTACGATCGCCAGACGGCTGCTCCCAATCATCCTATGAAAGCGATCGTTTATTCCGACTACGGTCTATCCAATCTCAAACTCGAGAACATTGAAAAGCCGGTTCCGAATGACGACCAGATCCTGGTAAAAGTTCGCGCGGCTTCGATCAATCCGTATGACTGGCATTTCGTCGAAGGCACACCTTACATCATGCGCATGATGGGGGTCGGCCTGCGCAAACCAAAGGACATACAACTTGGTGTCGATTTTGCGGGGACAGTTGAAGCCGTCGGCAAGAATGTGACCCAGTTCAAACCAGGCGATGATGTTTTCGGCGGAAGAGGCGGGGCTTTTGCCGAGTATGTATGTCGGCGCGCCGAGGGCGCAGTCGCGCTGAAGCCGGCCAATCTCACGTTTGAGCAAGCAGCTTCTGTAAACATAGCGGGCATCACGGCGTTGCAGGCTCTTCGCGACAAAGGAAAAGTCCAGCCGGGTCAGAAGGTCTTGATTAACGGCGCGTCGGGAGGCGTGGGCACATTCGCGGTGCAGATCGCGAAAACTTTCGGCGCCGATGTCACTGGCGTTTGCAGCACCAGAAATGTTGATCTTGTCCGATCGCTCGGCGCGGATCACGTGATTGATTACACGAAAGAGGATTTCGCTAAAGGTACTGAACGCTACGACGTGATTCTCGACAATGTTCCGAACCATTCGCTCTCAGAATGCAGGCGCATCTTAACTCCCAACGGGAAATACGTCATGATCGGGGGCGGAGGACCCAACGACAGTCGATGGGTCGGTCCGTTCGGCCGTGTAATTAAAACAATGGTCTTGTCACCGTTCACGAGCCAGAAAATGGGAATGATGATGGCGGACGCGAACGGAAAGGACCTGACCATCTTGGCCGACATGATGCAGTCAGGGAAATTGAAACCCGTCATTGATAGAACTTATAAATTAAATGAGGTCCCGGCCGCGATCGCATATCTGGAAGAAGGCCACGCTCGAGGAAAAGTAGTAATTACTGTGGAATAGCGCTGCACGCTGATGGGCTCGCGAGCCGGCGCGCAGACTAACGACTAGCGTTCAGTTCGCGACGGCACCAGGATCGCGTCGCGCATGCCGTGCAGAAACTTTTTGTCGGCCGGGACGATGGTTGCGAGAGCGCCGCGCAATTTCACCCGATCGTTTTCTACGAAGTAATACGGACAAAGACGGACACGGCCTTTCATCGTTTTTAATTCGGCGGAGTCCGCATCCCAGTAGCGATGTTCGAACAAGCGGCCCTTGTGGAAACGCTGCAGGATCGTGGGCGAGGAGTCGAATGTGGCCAGTGCATTGTCGATTCTCTTTTCCCATTCGGCGTGGGCGAGATCGGACCCGAGTGAAATTCCGCGGCTGCCCCAGCCGAGGGGCGAGAATCCGCTCACCTTCAAAAGAAGATCTCGATCTTTCTGGCTGAACTTTGCCGCTTCGCGCCAATCGTGAATCTCTAAACGCGGAATGACCGCGTGCTGTGGCAACGGCGTTGGATCGAGTAGCCAGGAATAGGGGATCACCTTTTGGAGCTGAGTGAAATATTTCTCGCCCAGCTCACGGCGCCAAAATTCATGGAGCGGTTTCAGCCAAAACAGCGCGAACCACATTTTCTCCTCCAGATAAGGTTTGATCGGCGGTGTGATCGTGACTCGACCTTCGGCGTTTGCCCGGAGCAGATTGTCGATCTTCGGAATGTTCGGCAGATCGAACAATTCGAAGAAGCGATAAACAGCGCAACCATCCTGCGGCTCGTAATTTTCCGCGGCGACCACCCGCCAGTTCAGATCATGATGTCGATCTTTTAACCGGGCAGCGATCCATTCCATCTCTGGCCGGTAGGTCGCCGCTTCCTGCGAAACAACGATGTCGCCGCCGTTCGGTAACACGATTTGAAATCCATCGAGCATTCCGTCAGCAGCTCCGATGATTTCCTTATCGAACGTCGAATAGGTTTGATTTAACCATGCGGTGAGTCCGATTCCGCCGGGAACCGAGTCGATTTCAGCGATGATGTAGCCGTCCTCGGTCAGAATGAGGTCCGGCCGAATAACGCGCGGCAAATCGTCACGGATCTCTTTGCGCCGGGAAAATTCGATTAATTCTTTCGGCTTTCCGGCATCGAGATAACGCGCGACCCACTCGGGCTGCTTTCCTTTGACGCTGAGTTGGTAAAGCAGATTGCAGGCGCGTTGAAAAACGAACAAGCGATGCCCGAGTTGTTCGAGCTCAGCCAGAAATTTTTGCTCGATCGGAAACGCATCGGGCGAGAGCAGCCAATCCTTTTCGGCGAAGAGACCTTCTTTCGGGAAGGCTTTGCGGATGATGTCGATCTTATCGTCCTTAACCTGCATTAGGAAGCAAACGTCCAACGCCCAACGTCCAACGTCCAATACCGAATGCTGACCTTCCGATTCGACATTCGGCGTTGGGCGTTTTCTGTTTATCTACCGGCGGCCATTTTCTTCAGCGCGAGCTTCACCAGTTCTTCCGCCGCCTTGGCCTGACCTTGCGTCTGCAAATCGCGAACGGCTTTGTGCGCGTCGGCCTGTTTGTAACCGAGCGCGATCAGCGCCAGAACCGCTTCGTTTGCCTGCTCCTGCTCCGGCGTCGGCGCGTGCGCGGCGGTCGCAGCTTCCCAGGCAGCCGCCACCCCGAGCTTGTCTTTCAATTCGAGAACGATTCGCTCGGCCGTTTTTTTGCCGAGCCCGCTGATCTTCGAAATTGCCGCGATATCGGAATTGACGACGGCCGTTTTGAAATTCGTCACGCTCATTCCACTGAGAACTGCTAATGCGAGCTTCGGACCGATTCCGCTGACGTTGTTCACCAGCAACCGGAACAAATCGCGCTCGGGGACGGTCATGAACCCGTAAAGAATATGCGCGTCTTCGCGCACGGCCAGATGCGTGAGAATCCGGATAGGCTGGCCGACGGCGGGAAGCTTGTCGTAGCTCGATAACGGAATGAAAACTTCGTAGCCGACGCCGTTGACGTCGATCGTCGCCTGCGTTGGCAGCGCGCTCACGAGCTTGCCGTCGAGGAAGGTGATCATTTCAGCCAACGCTTCATCAATCCGGCTTCAACACAAGCGTAAGATCGACGCGCTTGCCTTTGGCGATGTTGAAGCCTCGTGTCGAAAAGCTCTTCCAGGTCGCGGGTGGATCCGGAAATGTCTTGGCGGCGAGCGCGGTCGGTAAAACCGCAAAGCGCGGCCCGCTTTTTCCCATGAATGTCACCGCTGTCGTCGCGTTGAGCGGAGTCATCCACCCATGCACCCGCGATCGAAAATACCAAACCAGGCTCGGTTCCTGAAAATCGACCGCGCCGAATTCCATTTCCGGCCGAAGCTGATCGGACGTTTGGGTAAAGAGTTGCGCGGCCGGAAAAAAACGCGCCGCTGTGGGCGTGACGAAAAGCGCGACGACGAGATAGATCGAGGCGGTGACGATCGCGCATCGTTTCAAAAATTGGCGATGATCGATCAGGTGGCGCGCGAGAAGAAGCGAGAGTAACGGAAATGCCGGCAGCGTGTAGTGCGGCAGCTTTGTTTTGATGAGGGAGAAAATGACAAAAATAATTCCTGCGGCGGTGAGAAGGTAGATGTCGACCCGGACGCCGTACCTATCTGAGCGAAGGCGGCTCTTGTCCCGCTCGCGCCAAAGCTTGTTTGCAAGCGAGGGCAGTTTGATCGACCAGGGGAAAAAGCTGGCGAAGATCGTGACGAAATAAAAGGGGAGAAGAAGCAGATAAATGCCTAACGAATTGGCGCCGTGGCCTTCCATCGCGCCAAACGAGCGACCAACCACGTGACGACCAATTCCAATTCTAAAAAATTCGCCGTGCGTTTGAATTAAAGCGGGAACGCCCCAGAGGGCCACGATAGCAAGCATGAGCAAAATGCCGCGCGCAAACTTGAAGCGCTTTGCCAGTTCGACGTCACCCACAAACAATTTCATCGCTGCGAGCGTTAAGAGCGGCGTCCATGCGATCGGCCCTTTCGCCAGAAAGCCGCCTGCTAGAGCCAAATAAAACAGAAACCACCACGGCCGATATTCTGAATTCGATGTTGAGCGTTGGGCGTTGGGCGTTTGGCGTTCGCTGTTTTCGAAAAGCAATTCGTATCCAGCCCAGTGCACCAGCGTAACAAACAGGACCAGCCACATATCGGCGACGGCGGCTTTGGCGTGGATAAATGTCTGCAGTGACAGCGTGAAGATGATCGCCGCCCACCACCCGACGTGATTTCCGCCGATTCGCGATCCCCACGCTAAGATCGACATCGCCACGAGCGCGGCGGCGACCGCCGATGGAAATCGCGCAGCGAAATCGTTTTGACCGAAAATTCTGTAACTCGCAACTTGCGCCCAATAGGCGAGGGGAGGTTTGTCCAGGCGCAGTTGATTATTGAAACGCGGAACGATGTAATCGCCACGCTCAATCATTTCACGCGACGCTTCGGCGAAGCGCGGCTCGTCCCGATCGATCAACGGCAGACTCCAGGTGCCAACCATGTGGAAAATGATGCAGCCCAAAAACAACAGCGCGTAATTGATTGATTTCACGGGCGGCCTCAAAATAGCTTTTCGCAAAACTGACGGGAACTTATTTGTGAAGCAACGCTCTGTTTTCTATTGGACGCTCGGCTTTCTCGTCGCTGCGATCGCAATTGCGGCTTCGTTTTATTTTGACGATGTGGTGCGCGATTTCATCGCGCGGCATCAGAATCCCGGCATGCGCAATTTTATGCGCAACGTGAGCCGCTTCGGCGATTGGCCGGAACATTTCGCGCTCGGGCTAATCCTTGCCGCGGTGGCCTGGTGGCGCGGAAACAAGAAGTGGACGCGCATTTTCCTGTCGATGTTGATTGCGCTCTCGATCGCCGGATTGGCGGGGCGCGCCATCAAAGTTACAACCGGTCGTGCCCGGCCGTCCGTGAAATCGGAACAAGCGTGGAACGGTCCGCGTTTAAGTTCCAAATATCACGCGTTCCCGTCCGGGCACGTCGTTGCTTCAACCGCGTTCTTCGGTGTTCTTACTTTCGCGAGCTGGCGAATCGGGCTGCCGTGTCTCTTGATTCCGATCCTGATCGGGGTTTCGCGAATCTACGGCGGCGCGCATTATTTATCGGACGTGGTCTGTGCCGCCGTTCTCGGAATGTTATGCGCGATTCTTGTTGCGCGTTTTTTCCTGAAAATCGAAAATTAGAACGGAGGGGAGAAGCGCGGAGGGGGTGAGATTCGAACTCACGAGGCCTTTCGGCCTTCCGGTTTTCAAGACCGGCGCATTCAACCGCTCTGCCACCCCTCCCCGAAAATTTCGGTCGCGAGAATTGTGCCATCGCTAGAAGGTTGGGCAAGGGTGGATCGAGCAGTCCCTTGCTCGATGTTAAGAGTGGCGGCGGAGCCGCAAAAATTTGGCATCGTCCGGCGGAACCGGCTATCCACCAAACGAACTCGACAAGTCAATATGTTCATGTGAACGTTTTCTCATGCGCCCGGGTGGCAAGAAGAAGTTAAAGCCTGTCGTTAACGAGACGCCGCAAAGTCGCGAGCCCATCCACGGCCGCGGCGCTTCCTGGAGCCCGGCGAATCGTTTCGAAAAGCTGCATGTCGATCTTACCGATGTCGATGTTGTCGATACCGATCCTGATCAAGAGGAAAAACCGCGGCGCGCGACGCAATATTTTCGCGACGACACCAAGACGATCATCGCGCGCAATCAAAGTCCCGATGTCGGGTTCGAAGCGAGCATCAATCCGTATCGCGGTTGCGAGCACGGCTGCATTTATTGTTTTGCGCGGCCGACCCACGAGTATCTCGGATTTTCGGCCGGTCTGGATTTCGAATCACGAATCATGGTGAAGCCGGACGCGCCGCGTTTGCTCGAAGCCGAGTTGTCGTCGCCGAAATGGAAACCGCAGCTCCTGATGATGAGCGGGGTGACCGATTGCTATCAACCGGTCGAACGCAAACTGCGTATCACTCGGAGTTGTCTTGAGGTGATTGCGAAATTTCGCAATCCCGTTGGCATCTTGACCAAGAACCGGCTCGTGACGCGCGACATCGACATTTTATCCGAGTTGGCGCGACATAATGCTGTGGTGGTGAACCTTTCGGTCACGACCTTGGATCCAAAACTCCAGCGCATACTCGAGCCGCGAACATCGCCTCCTGCTGCGCGGTTGGACGCGGTGGCGCAATTACGCGCAGCGAATATTCCCGTTGGGGTAATGGTCGCGCCGGTGATTCCGGGAATTAACGATCATGAAATTCCGGCAATTGTCTCCGCGTGCGCGAAAGCCGGCGCGCAATTCGCCGGTCATGTTTTGTTGCGCTTGCCATGGGCGGTGGCGCCATTGTTCGAGCATTGGCTCGATGAACATTTCCCCGAACGAAAGGCGAAAGTGTTGGAACGAGTTCGGGCAACTCGAGGCGGAGAAAAACTCTATGATTCCCGATGGCGCAAACGCCAAACTGGCGAAGGCATTTTTGCAGAACAGATCGCAACGATGTTCGAGGTAAGCTGCCGGCGCGCACGTCTTGGTGAACGGCCGAAGCTTTCGATTGCCGCGTTCCAGCGGCCTACCGAACAACTCAAGCTGCTTTAGGCTTCGCGAGTGTTACCCGACCCAGGATCGACAACATCAGAGTTCCGCCGATCAATTAATCAGGCGGCGATGACGCGAGCGATTATCGATTTAACGATTTGCCGGTGCCGAGATGCGTTTGTGTCTGGCCGCGGCCGTTCACAAGTTGCACTGACGAACTTGTCGTTGCCGCCGGCGCGAGTGTGGCACAAATGCCGGCGTCGGGCGGTTCCGGTGGAACTGAACCGAGAAAGCCGGGTTGCACGCGCGGTTTGATCGCTTGCTCGAGATCATAGGCAAGCGCTAGCAACTTCGGCTCTTTCAAAAATCCGCTGTACATCCAGAGACCGGCCGGTTTGCCGTCCGGTGTCAGGCCAACGGGTATCGAAAGATTCGGATAACCTGCGACCGCTGGCAGCGACGAAGCGAAGCTGTAAGTCGGCGCGACGATCGCATCGAGATTATCTTTCTTTAGGGCCGCGTCGATTCCGTTGGCTCTAGCGAAGGTTAAATTGTCACTTCTCGCATTGACGTAAACGGGGTCGTTCAGATTGCCGCTGGTTTGTTGCGCGAGCTCGAACACTTGCTGCCCGAAGTATTTCATTTCCTCAGGACAATGCGCGATGTCGAACGCGATTAGGTCCGCCAGCGTACGCATCGTTGTGTTACCGAGCGTGGCGAGATACTGCGCGATCTGGACTTTGAATTCGTAGAGCAGAACGGTGAACTCGTCGTCGTAAAATCTGAAGTTGTTTTGGAAAGGATTGCCGGAGTCCGTCGGAATAACGGTGGCTCCCAGGCTTTGCATCGCGTCAATACCGTTCTGAGCGACTTTGACCAGGTCCTGTTCGCCGCCGAACGCGTGCGAGAAATAGCGGCTGTCGACCCCAATGCGCGCGCCATTCAATGATCCAAGTTTCAAAAACTGGGTGTAATCGCTTGGCACGCTCTTTCCGCTTACCGGACCGAATGGCGATTGCATTACGCCGAGCATGATCGCAACGTCGGTGACCGTGCGGCACATCGGACCGGCTGTGTCCTGACTGTGGGCGATCGGGATGATTCCGTCTTGTGAAACGAGTCCGACCGTGGGCTTGAGGCCGAAGTTGAGATTGTTTCCCGAAGGACAAACAACGGAGCCGTCCGTTTCTGTTCCGACAGTAGCTGCGCACATGTTCGCCGCAGCCGCGACCGCGGAGCCAGAGCTTGATCCGCACGGATCGAAGCTGAGCAAATATGGATCGCGGGTGAAACCGCCGCGCGCGCTCCAACCGTTGAATGGCGCGTTGCCGCGGAAATTGGCCCACTCGGATAGATTCGCCTTGCCGAGAATGACCGCGCCGGCCGTGCGCAAACGATTCACAACAACCGAGTCCGCCGGGACCGTGCTACCGACGAGCGCAAGGGAACCGGCGGTTGTTTGCATTTTATCTTTGGTCGCGAGGTTGTCCTTCACGATGATAGGAATTCCGTGCAGTGGTCCGCGCAGCTTTCCGGTTTTCCGCTCCTTGTCTCGAGCTTGAGCGATACTCAGCGCGTCGGGATTGGTTTCGATGACGGCGTGAAGCAAAGGATTAAGGCTCGCGATTTGATTCAAATAATTGGTCACGAGCTGAGCACTGGTCAGTGCGCCGGAGTTCATTAACGCTTGCAGCTGCGGGATCGTCGCTTCGATCCAGCTTCCGGTGGCGGCAGATGTCGATCTTGTGACGAGCGAGCTCAATCCGCCGGCAAGAAGTGCAGCGCTGCCGCCGAGCGTGGTGCCGATGAAAGTGCGGCGACTTATCTGATTCTTATGTCCGCGAGAATTGCCATCAAATTCCAGGGTATCCATGGAAAAATTGTCGGACAAAAGCGTCCGCACAGGCAAGCACAAACTCTGCGCGCTGCAGGGTTCGAACCTGCGACTTGTCGCCGCGGCGACCGCTCGGCGAGGTAAAGAAACGTGAGGCTGCGCAGACTTGTAATTTCCAATTTCTAATTTCTAATTCTAAGTCGCAACGCGCGATTAGCTCAGTGGTAGAGCACTTGCTTCACACGCAAGGGGTCGCTGGTTCGATACCAGCATCGCGCATATCCTTGGAGCAGTGCTTGCCCGAACCCGCGTCGCGTTCTATCTAGATAACATGTCCGAACACAAGGTTACTCTCACCTGGAAACGCGGCGATGCGCCGTTCGATTATCAAAAATATCCGCGCGACCATACCTGGAAATTTGATGGTGGCCACGAGATGACGGCCTCAGCTGCGCCGGCGTATCTTGGGAACCCGAAGAATGTCGATCCGGAGGAAGCCTATGTTGCTTCGCTTTCCAGCTGCCACATGCTCACTTTTCTTGCCATCGCTTGTAAGCAGAAATTCGTGCTCGACGATTATGTCGACGAAGCAGTCGGCGTGATGGAGAAAAATGCCGAAGGAAAACTGGCGATCACAAAAGTGACGGTAAAACCGAAAATCACATTCTCAGGCGACAAAAAGCCGACGACGGAAGAGCTCGATAAGATGCATCACGCCGCGCACGAGAACTGTTTCATCGCGAGCTCGGTCAAAACCGAGATCACGGTTGAGCCGCAAAGTTAACCGCACATAACGCGGATGCTAGACATCTAGTCCGGTGAAGATTTGTCCGCCAAACACGCTAAAAGACGCCAAGGTTCAGAACTAGAAGATCTGTCGTCAGCTCTCTTTTTAGCGCTATTTCGCGTTTTTGGTGGATGAATTCCGTATTATCCGCGACATCCGCGTAATCTGCGGTTAAATCTCTTTCCGTGAGCGCGCCCTCTGATTCCCAGCGCATGGAAAAGATCGTCAGCTTGTGCAAACGGCGCGGCTTCATTTTCCAGTCGAGCGAAATCTATGGCGGATTGAACGGTCTGTGGGATTACGGCCCGCTCGGAGTCGAACTCAAGCGCAACCTGAAGAACTACTGGTGGCAGGTGATGGTTCACGAACGCGACGACGTCGTCGGTCTCGATGGTTCGATTCTAATGAATCGCGCGGTTTGGAAAGCGAGCGGACACGAAGACACTTTCAGCGATCCGATGGTCGATTGTCGATCTTGCAAGGCACGCTTGCGCGCCGATCAGCTGATCGACAAGGGAAAAGGGAGGCAGTGCCCGAATTGCGGTGGCAAAGATTTGACTGAGCCGCGCGCGTTTAACTTGATGTTCAAAACCTACGTGGGCGCGACCGAGGACGAATCGTCGGTGACTTATCTTCGTCCGGAAACAGCGCAGGCAATCTTCGTTCAGTTCAAAAATGTCCTCGAAGTGTCGCGCAAGAAACTGCCGTTCGGCATCGCCCAGATCGGGAAAGCGTTTCGTAACGAAATTAATCCACGCAACTTCACCTTCCGCTCCCGCGAGTTCGAGCAGATGGAGCTGGAATATTTTTGCCGGGCCGAGGAGGGGATGAAGCTGCTCGAATACTGGAAGGATGAGCGGCTGAAGTTTTACGAGAATATCGGAATCGCGCGCGATAAGCTTCACCTCCTCACCGTGCCCGACGAGGAGCGTGCCTTTTATTCAAAAGGGACCTACGACATCGAATACGATTTTCCGTTCGGCCGACAGGAACTTGAGGGCGTTGCTTACCGAACGGATTACGATTTGTCGCAGCACCAAAAAGCCAGCGGCAAATCGCTCGAGTATTTCGACGAGGAAACGAAGCAGAAATTTATTCCGCACGTGGTTGAGCCCAGCGCGGGCGTCGATCGAACGGTCCTTGCCCTAATTTGCGAAGCGTATTCGGAGGACCAGGCGCCCGACGAAAACGGCAAAATGGAAACCCGGATCGTCTTGCGATTTCATCCGCGAATCGCGCCGATCAAATGCGCAGTCTTTCCGCTTTTGAAAAACAAGGAACCGTTGGTTGCGAAGGCGAAGGAGATTGTCGATCTTCTTCGGCCGCACCTGTTTGTTTTTTACGATGAGTCGGGGGCGATCGGCCGCCGATATCGGCGACAGGATGAAATCGGCACGCCGTTCGGCGTGACGGTTGATTTCGAAACGCTCGGCGAGAAAGACGCAGCTCTTCGCGATACCGTGACATTGCGCGAGCGCGATTCGATGAAACAGGAGCGCGTCGCGATCAAAGATTTAGCGAACATTCTCGTTTCGCGGATTGCCTGATGGATCTCGCGAAATTTCGCGAATATTGCCTGAGCAAAGCAAACGCCGCCGAAAGCACGCCGTTTGGACGTGATGTTCTCGTTTTCCGGCGCACTCTTGGTGGACTTCTAGAAAAAATCGCGAACTTTCTCTGGAGCGTAATGCTTTGTGGTGGCACTCGATCCGTCACATCGCTAGCGGACGTGTCGTAAATTTCGGTTGGAGAAACCTGCCAAGGTTGATCGTTGCTAACTAGAACGTGTTTGCCTCCAAATCCTGAATAAAGCAAGCACGTGGCGACATCCGATTAAAGGCAACTTCGAAAACTTGTACACCTGGGTGCCTCCGGTCACCCGATCACGGTGTCTAATCGGCAGTTCGAGAATCGAAAAGCCTCGCCGATGCACGCGAGCGACAAACTCCCACCAAAATCCCTGCTCCATATCACCCATTTGCGGACTGATCTCATCGATCACTTCTTTGCGTGCTAGCATGTACGGACAACTAGGATCATGCACCGGTACGTGGTAGAACAGTTGCCAGAGAAAATAAAATGTTCGCGAAAGGAATCTACGCCATCCCGCGTCGACTCGATGAACCCGCCAACCTAAAATCACGTCGTGAGTGTTCCGATTTTTCCAAAACTCCGAGAAATCAGCTGGATCGCACTGCCCATCGGAATCGATGCAAAGCAAATAGGGCGCCGAAAGAACCTGCATCCCCTCCCGGACCGCCCGAGAATAACCTTTACGCTCCTCTGCAATTATCAATTTCGTAGGCAGCGCATTCGCCAATCGGGTAAGAAGCTCTCTGGTATTGTCAGTACTACCATCTTCACAAACGATGAACTGCATGGCGACGCTCGGCGAGATTTTACCGTAGATTTCGCGCATCAAGAGTTCAATACTATCGCCTTCGTTATGAACGGGTAAGAGTATTTCAACCTCTGGGTCCTGAAGCAGCATCGAGCGGGCTAAGGGTATCTTCTATCCGCACCTGAGTCGAGTTGTTCGCTTGATCGCGCCTACGCCGAAAAATCTAAGGACGGACGGAGCGGGCTCTTCAAGCTAGTCCTTCCATCCGGAGAAGCCGAACACTTCCTCTTTCTCCCGCGCATCTACCTGCTCGGTTCCATTCAGTGCGATTTTCGCGACTCGAACCGCGTGTTGGCTGAGCAGATTTACAATCTGGCTGTGCCAGAGGTTCAAATAGTCGTCGGGTCTCCAGGCTCTCCCACTTTGGGGTGCGATAGCAACGGGCGGCAACTGATGCAGTTCCGAGAGGCGGAACCTTCCTACCAGAAAGACCTTGTGGCGTGCCTTCAATTTGGATTCGATTCGCAACAGGATGTCCTGGATTGCATCAGGATTCATCATCTCCGCCCGCGCCAGGTAACCCCTGTGCTGGAGGTGATCACCAACCGCCGGGACAGACGTCCACGGTGCCATTCCGTGATAATACCGCTGAAACGTCGGCGCATGTGTGAATCTCGTTACAATCACTAGATCGTCCTGACCAGCGGATTTCGCGACAACTCCCGCGGCCAAGTCACAATTCGTTCTTCGGAGTTCCGACAAATGGTAGGAGCCTGGAACGAACGCGGCGGCCGTTAATGCGGATCCGATCAAGTTAGCGAGGGTTAAACCGATGTTTTTTCGCCGGGTCGTGTAAGCAACGTGGATCGAAAGACTCGTTGCCGCCATCAATGGCCGTCGGTAGCGGGAACTGTGCAAGCCTGAACCCAACAAAAAGCCGAAAGTCATGATTGCACCAACGAAGGCGACGATCACCGCAAACAGAAGCGGGTCACCGCCACCTTTAATGCTGGCGAACAGAGACTGGCGCAGCCTCGGTACCGAAACCGTAATTAAACCACACGAGAACACTAAAATGCAGACCAACATGACCGAGGATCTACTAAACAAATGGGACGAGATTAATGACGGGATTTCACCGGAAATGGTTCTGGGTTCGCTCTGCAGAGCCAGGTGCTCGTAAGCGCTCCGCATAATCCGAGCGTACGGAAGCAGAGATAACGCGGCAATCAGACCCACGGAAAGAATCACAACTGCTGGCCACCATTGCCTTCGTCGGAGCGAGACGAGGATTCCAGCAAAGCAGGTCGCGAACAGAATGAGCGAATTCAGATAAAGCGACTGAACAGCTAGCAGGCCGACGATCGCTGCCGCGATAGCAGTTCCAAGCCGCCATGGCCGGAATGTAAGACGCCAAACCAGCCCGAAACTCATCACGATCCAAATTAAGCCCAGGCCGTAAGCCCGAAGAGAATCGCCTTCGAATAGCGTTGCTGGGCTGAACGCGAAAAGGGCTAGCGGCCACAGCGGCGCCCATCGTTCCTTATCAATCATTCTGCAGGAAACCCAGATCGCGCCAAGCAGGGCAGTGCCAATCAAAAATCCGAGAACGCGCAAATCAAAATCGCTGCTTCCAAAACCGAGCCCGACCCAGATCCGCAGAACGGCAACGAAGAGGATTGGAAATGGATCTAAGACGAGCGAATTCAGAAACTCCTTGAGGCTCGGTGCAGTCGCCACATACACACTGTTGACCTCGTCGCGCCAAAGAGGACTGGTATGAAGCAACAGCCGCGTGTGGACGACGATGAGAAACAATGTCATCAAAATCGCGGCGGCGAATTCGCACTGTGTCAGGATCGAACGACTGTGAAGGACTTTCACCGGAAAGGAGTTTATCCCGACGGCATCCCGGTTTCAAAACAATGAAGGAACGCTTGCCCGCTCGGCCGCTCCGACAATTCGCCGCGGAAAATCAAAAATAGCGTGAGTCGGGAAGCGAGAAACAGAAGAATCAGCGCCAGCCATAGAACCATGTCCGCGATCAATTGCCGCCACGGTTCCGTTCCCGCCGGTGCCATTTCCGATCGCATCTACGGCAAAGCGCGGATTTCGATCTCGCCCACCTTCAACTGCAGTGCGTCGCGCGCGACGTTAAGGAAACTGTCCGCAGCGTCAGTGAGTGCAACGCGCAACTGGCCGTGATTCAGCGGCGCAGCACGGAGCGATTGGTGATCCAACATTTCTTCCACCGCTCGCGCGCAGTTTTGCGCCGAATCGACCACCACGATTTGGCGTTTTAGCACGCGTGCGATCGCGCTGGTGAGCAGCGGATAATGCGTGCATCCGAGCACAAGGGTGTCAATTCCAGCGGCAATCATTGGATCGAGATAGCGCGCGATGGTTTGGTCGGTCAGTTTGTCATCGAGCATTCCTTCTTCGATCAACGGCACAAGCAACGGACAGGCCTGACTGGTGACTTGCACATGAACATTCAGCGCGCGCAACGCATTCTCATAAGCGCCGCTGCGAATCGTCGCGCGCGTGCCAATTACTCCGATGTGTCGATTTCTGGTCGTGGCGATCGCGGCCTGCGCTCCCGGTTCAATCACACCGATTACCGGAACGGAGACATTCGCGCGCAGTTTCGGAATGGAGACTGAGGAAACAGTGTTACAAGCGACGACGATCACTTTCGCGTTCTCCCGCGTCAGCATACCGGCGAGCTCGAGGCTATAGCGCTCGACCGTCTCCGCGCTTTTATTTCCGTAAGGCACGCGCGCGGTGTCGCCGAGATAGAAAATGTTCTCATTCGGCAGCAGGTCGCG
>Ga0209689_1001510_pt1 | contig 17374 bp, 10 predicted proteins | sample GraSoiAngelo_149_FD_187119 | JGI IMG/M metagenome (GOLD analysis project Ga0209689, IMG submission 187119) | Grasslands soil microbial communities from the Angelo Coastal Reserve, California, USA - 14_1009_09_30cm (SPAdes) (version 2) | ecosystem: Environmental > Terrestrial > Soil > Grasslands ... | reverse complement strand
CCTGCTCGTCGCCGGCGTGCGCGTCGCGCGTTGGGGGACCTTTCGCCAAGGCGTCTTCGTCCACGTATTGCCCGACCACGCCGCGCTCGAGGACGCGGTCGATCGGCACGACTACCCCTGGCTACGCGCCTGGGCCTTCGGCGATCAGGTGCTGCTGCAATCGCCGCGCAGCTGGATCTGCGACCCCCCCGCGCAGGATGACGACGTGACCGAGCTGCTCACGCACGAGCTGACGCACGCGCTCATGTACCAGCTGATGCAGCGCGGGACCGACCCCTCCTGGGCGGCGGAGGAGCCGCCGCTCTGGTTCCGGGAGGGGATGGCGTCGGTGACCGCCGACCAGGGCCGGCGACGCCTGTCCGCGGAGGACCTGGCGCGCTGGGCGACCGATCATCCCGGCGTCGACCTGCTCCGCCCGGACGCGGCGCTGTACCGCGACCAGAAGGAGGCCGTATACGGGGCGGCGCATCGCGCCTTCGACCTTCTCGTGCGCGTCGCCGGCGACGAGACGATCCGCGAGCTGCTGCGGCGCATGAGCGACGGCGCCAGCTTCGCCGACGCCTTCCGGGGAGCGACGGGATACGCCCTGGCGGACTTCGAGCACGAGGCCATCCGCAGCGGTTTCGATCCGACCGCAGTCCGGTTCGAGGCCGCGACCGGTGCCGGCGGACCCTAGCGCGTGGCGGACACCGGCGGCCGCGCCCACGGCGACGGCAGCACCGGCGATCTCCCGGTATCCTTGCGCGTCCGCTGCAGCTCGATCTCGCTCACCAGCACCGTCGGCGCCACCGTGCTCACCGGCACGTATCCGCTCTCCGCGCCGCAGTAGCCGTTGAACACGCGCCGCTCCTCGCCGGTGGCGATGATCTTGTTGATCGAGAGGAGCGGCGTCCCGACGATCTCCACTCCGCGCACCAGCGTCTCCGCTCCGGTGTTCGCGTCCACCTTGTAGACCAGCCGCGGTTGCCCCTTGAACGCCTGGTACGCGTAGCCGCTCGTATCCGTGTTCCCGCCGGTGACGTCGCGGATGACGAGCCCGAACGGCTTCTCCTGCCGCTTCGCCTCGGCGATCAGCGCTTCCTTGAGCTTCGGCCAGGGCATCGTCCTCGAGGACTCGACGATCAGGTTCGACATCCGCGCAACCGGATCGCGTCCCGGCGCCGCGCGGCCGTGCCCGTTCGAATGCGGCGACACGCCCTGGACGGGCGCGCGCGACATCAGGAAGGTCTTCAGGACGCCCTTCTCGACCAGCGCCGTCCGCTGCCCGGGCACCCCCTGGTCGTCGAATCGATAGTAGCCGTTCAGCGACACGGGCCCGGCGGCGCGCTGCGTGGGATCATCGAGGATGGTGAGGAAGAAAGGCAGGATCGGTTTTCCGATCTGTCCCTTGAACGTGTGCCCGTCCTTGTCGTCGTTCTGCCGCTCGCCCTCGAGCCGATGTCCGACTGCCTCATGGAAGAGGACGCCGGCGGCCTCCGGCTCGAGCAAAGCGGGACCGGTATACGGATCCAGCACCGGCGCCTGCCGCAGCGCGAGCAGCTCGCTCACCATCGCGTCGATGCGCTTCGCCAGCTCTTCGCCGCGGGGAAGCTCGCCCTCTTTCGCGCCGTAGAAGTCGCGGCTGTTCTCGAGCAGCATTCCGTCCGGAGCGCGCGCCCAGGCCTGCACGTGCAGGGCGTAGATCACGCGCTCCGTCACCAGCCGCGTCCCCTCGCTGCTGGCGAACTCCCGCTCCTCGTGGTCCACCGAGGCGCGCATTTGCGAGTCGAACAGCTCGGGGTGCGTGCCGAGCCGCTCGGTCTGCGTCCGCAGCTCGCGTCCCCAGCTGGCCCGGTCGAAGGGGAACGGGACCGCCGGATCGACGGCCACCTGGAGCTCCTCGCGCGAGAAGCTCGGGGGCGTTTCGGGATCGTCGGGACGGTAGACCTGCTTGCCCTTCTTCTTCAGGAAGGCGGACAGCGCCTTCTTGTACGTCTCGTCGGTCAGGAGCCAGAGCGCGTTGCGCAGCGCGGCCGGATCGTCGTCGATCGGCGCCTCGCGTCCGGCGGAATAGCCGGAATCGGAACCCTCGAACTCGAACATCTCCGGCGACCCGGTGTTGTCGAACTGGTAGCTGCCGACGCGCACGTCGACCTGCAGCCGCTTGTCGCGACGATGCCGGTCGACGAACACCGCTCCGTACTTGGCGCCGATCTCCTCGGTGTCGACGCCGCGCACGGCGTAGCTGAGGAAGTACGGCGCCTCGTGCCCGCGAAGCTGGAGGCTCTTGTGCGCCCGCTCCAGCTCCTCCGCCATGGCGGCCAGCTGGCGCTGGCGGGGGTCTTTCGGATCCGGAGTGAAGACGACCGCGGCTGCGAGCAGCAAGGACAGCATGGACTCTTTCTAGAACACATCTCGGGACGGGTACACTCCCAAGACACAATCGCTATCGCCTTCGGCGCCCGCGCTAGAAAAGGCGCGGGGCCGCCCGGAATCGGACCTCGCGCCCCGTCCTTCGCCGAAAGGGGCCTTACGCCGTGCGAACCTTGTCCTTCCCGAACGTCACGTTCCTCGTCGCGTTGCGCGTATCGATCACGAGCTTCGCGTCCCGCACGAGCTGCTGATAGTCGATGCAGTCGTGGTCGGTGGCGATCACCACCACGTCCGTCTCCTTCGCCGACTCCAGCGGCACGCTCTCCATCTCCAGCATGTACTTCGGTTGGTGCCGCATCTCCTTCATCTTCGGGCAGTACGGGTCGTGGTAGCTGACCACGGCGCCCTTCTCCCGAAACAGCTCGATCAGGCGGATGCTCGGGCTCTCGCGCAGATCGTCGATGTTCTTCTTGTAGGCGAGGCCGAGGATCAGGACGCGCGCGCCCTTGAGCGCCTTTCCCTCCTCGTTCAGGGCCTCCATGGTGCGCTCCACCACGTGGTGCGGCATCTGCCAGTTGATCTCGCCCGCGAGCTCGATGAATCGGGTGTTGAACTCGAACTCGCGCGCCTTCCAGGTCAGGTAGAAAGGGTCGATCGGGATGCAGTGCCCGCCCAGGCCCGGCCCGGGATAGAAGGGCATGAACCCGAACGGCTTGGACTTCGCCGCGTCGATCACTTCCCAGAGGTCGATGTTCATCCGCTCGCAGAGGAGCTTCATCTCGTTGACGAGCGCGATGTTCACGCAGCGGAAGATGTTCTCCAGCAGCTTGGTGAGCTCCGCCTCGCGCGTTCCTTTCACCGGGACGACCTTGGTGATCGCGCTGGCGTAGAGGGCGCAAGCCAGCTCCGTGCACTGCCTGGTGTACCCGCCCACCACCTTGGGAATCGTCGCCGTGTTGAAGTGCGGGTTCCCCGGGTCCTCGCGCTCCGGCGAGAAGGCGAGGAAGAAATCGATGCCCGCGCGCAGGCCGGAGAGCTTCTCGATGATCGGCTTCACCACGTCGTCGGTGGTGCCGGGATACGTCGAGCTCTCGAGCACGATCAGCTGCCCCGGATGCACGTACGGGCCGATGGCCCTGGCCGTGTTCTCGATGTACGTCATGTCCGGCTCGCGGTTCGCGTTCAGCGGCGTCGGGACGCAGAGGATGAGCGCGTCGGCCTGCGCGGACTTGCGGAAGTCGATCGTCGCCGTGAACGGCTTTTCGGCGCGGGTCGCCTTCGCGATCCGCTCCGCGGCAATGTGCTTGATGTAGCTCTGGCCATTCCCGATCGCGTCGATCTTCCGCTGGTCGATGTCGAAGCCGATGACGGCGAAGCCCTTTTCGCCGAAGGTCAGCGCGAGCGGCAGGCCTACGTATCCCAACCCGCAGATGCCGACCACGGCCTTCTTCGCGAGGATCCTCTCGAGAAGAGTCGGCTCTTTGACCTGAAGCATCTCCCTCCCCCGATTCCCGCCCGTCCGGGCTTCAGGGGCGGCGGCCTGCCGGGCAGCCGCCCTGTCCGATTGCCTACAACCTAGCCATCTCTCATCCTGTCCGCAGAAAGAGCACAGCGGTGAACAGTCGCGCCGGTGCGGGCCCCGCGGCCTCGATCTGGACGCAGCGCGCGGCCTTCTTCTCCGCATAACCGGGCGAGACGTCGGTCCGGGAGACCCTCAGGTTCCAAGGCAGCGTGGCCCCGAACGCGAGCAGGACCCTGCCGGCCACGGCCACGCATCGCCGCGGGTCATATCCGAAGGCGAAACCGGCCTTGCGCAGCGCGCCGAGCCGTTCTCTCTCTTCGGCCGTGGCCTCGCGCTCGACGACGTCTTCATGCGGCACGTACCATCGCGCCTGGAAGACGTGCTCGCCGTGACCGCGCAGCTCGTCGATGAACGCCGCGCGGCCGGATCCGAGCGCCGCGATGCGGCGGTGCACCACGCCCGCGCGCTGGTAGCCGCGATGCTCGCCGGACGCGATCTCGAATCCGTCGCGCTGCTCGAGGCGGCCGATGCGCGCGCGGGCAGTGTCGGGCAGCGCGAAGAGCCGGCCCGGGACGATCCGGTTCTGCTCGAGCCCGTCCACCTGCACGGTGCTGTGCCCCGCGGTGCCGCGGCGGGCGTTCCTCTCCTGCGGGTCGCGCGCGTAGACGTACGTACCGCGATCGGCGAAGACGTCGAACGACCCGAAGCTGAGCTCGACGGAGTTCTTGTCGTTGTGGGCGTGACCGCCGGTGCCGCCCTGCCCGTTCGGCCCCGCGCTCAGGCAGAGAAAGCCGTCACCGCAGCGAAGCACCGCAACTCCAGCTTCTGGCAGCAGCGTGCTTTCCCGGCGAGGCTCGGCCAGGAACGAGCGAGCGGCCGGCATCCACGCCCACTCCGGCGCGCCGGGGTCGGAGAGGAACGACGCGTCCAGCGCGCTGCGCGGCGCGAGCGGCAGCGCGCGGCAGGAGTCCAGGTCGCCGATCTGCGGCATCTCGCCGGACGGCTTCAGCATCGAGGCGAGACTGCGGAACAGACCGCGCACGGCTTGCTCGACGCGCTGGGGGACCGCGCGATCGGCGGCGCGCGCGGCGAGCACGGCGGCGAGGAACATCTCGGCGCAGAGCCGCTGGTACCCCGTCGAGGATTCGAAGTGCGTGCCGTCCGCGCGGCACTGCCGCGGGATCTCCTCCCACAGCCTGCGCGCGAACACCTGGTACCAGCACTGCAGCTCGGAAAAGAGCGCGCCGACCACGACGAGGCCGGCCAGGTCCGCGGCATAGTGGTTGGTCCGGATCGCGCCGGTCTCCTCGAGATGTCCGGCCACGTACGCGCAGTGCTCCTCGAGGAATTCGAGGAGGAAACCGGGATCGACCGCTTGCTGGACCAGGCCGTAGGTGAGCGCCACCGTCATCGCGCGGAGGCTGACCTCCATCGCGCACGCCCACTGCACGCCCATCCCTTTGGCGTTGGCCGCGCGGAACTGGCGCACGGTCTCCTCCCAGGCGCGCGCCCAGGACGGATCGCCGGTCAGCCGGAAGGCTTGTCCGAATCGCCAGAGCTGCGGCAGCCTCCCCAGCTCCCACATCACCTTCGCGTCGGCGCCGCGCTGGAACTGGTCGACGCGTTCTCCTGGAACGGACGGGTCGTAGCGGACAGCGGGCACGAGCGGGTCGCGGTGATGGTCGATGGGGACCCCGCAGCTCTTGAGCTGGCCGAACAGCCGCAGCTCGCCCCGCAGCGCCGCTTGCGCCTCGCGCAGGATCTCGGCGGCGGCGGTCGCCGTTGGCGACGCGCCCGCCACCACTGCCGGCCGCGGCTGCGCCGGCGCCACGCTTCTGCGGCGACCGGGCACTTCGAAGAAGAACGGCTTTCCGCGCAGCAGCGCCCTTCGCGCCCGAACGGCCAGCGCGCGGACGATCTCGCGCGGCGGGATCGTCTGCGCGAGATAGCCGTAGTACCCCAGGTCCATCAGGCCGCTTTCTTGCGAGCGACCAGCGCGGCGCAGACGATCTCCTGCATCTCGGCGACGCGCGCCTCCCATCCTTCGCCCCTCACCTGCGCGGCCCGCACCTCGCTCGGACCGGGCCCCGCCGCGATGGCGGCAGCGATCTCGCGCACCACGCCATCGGCGTCCTTGCCGATGCGGCACACGCCGAGACGCTCGACTTCCGGAATGGCGGTGGACACGACCGGCAGTCCCGCAGCCAGGTACTCGCGCACCTTGAGAGGATTCGCGGCGAGCGTCAGCTCGTTCACCTTGAACGGCATCAAGGCGACGTCGAACGCCTTCGCGTATCGCGGCAGGTCCGCGTAGTGCCTGCGGCCGAGCACGCGGACGTTGCGCGCGCCATCCAGCGGCTTCATGTCCGTGTTGGAGTTCCCGAGCAGCACCACCGTTCCGCCGGAGAAGGCGTCCGCCACGTGGCGGACGAGCGGCAGATCGACCCAATCGGCGATCAGTCCCCAGAACCCGATGATCGGGCCGGGGGCGCCCTTCAGATCGTCGGGGATGGTCGTCGCCGTGCAGAACGCGTTGGCGAAATGCTCGAGATCCACCCCGTGCTGCACCAGGTGCGCATTCGAATTCACCTGCGCCTTGTCCGCGCGCAGCTTCTCCGACGAGCAGATCACCACGTCGCTCCTGAGGAGCAGCCGGCGCTCGAGCTCGCGGATCTCCTGCGCCGGAGAGCCGCTGAAGGCGCTGAACTCGTCGACGCAGTGATAGACGACCAGCGATTCCCCGAGGGTGCCGGAGACGGGCGCCGAGCTGGGCAGGAAGCTCCAGGAGATCACGTCCTCGAACCCGAGCTGCTGCATCGCGCGCTCGATCTGCGCCTTGAGCAGCGCCCCGTTGGCCGCGCGGACCAGCTCGCTGCCATAGAAGGGAATCGCGAGCGGCGTCAGCACCCAGATGTTCGGGTGCCGTTCGCGCAGGCCCTGCATCGCGCCGGACAGCTTCTTCAGCATCCGCTTCACGTCCCGGGCGGTGGCGGTCGGGCGCCGGTTCCCGATGCTGTTGACCCAGAGCACGCGGTTCTGCCGGGCGAGGATCTTCATCGCGTGCATCTTGGACAGCGGGTCGCCGTCCCAGTCGTTGGAGAAGCAGACGATGTCACGCCCCCGCAATGCGCCCATCCCGGTTCCTGCCTTTCGCTTCGCGATCTGGATCGCCGGCGCGGGCGCCCGGCCCGCGCTCACCTCGAACCGCTTGCGCCAGAGCTCGAGGACCCAGAGCGAGTACAGCTCCTCCTTGCGGTCGGTCTTTCCACGCAGGTGCTCGTCGAGCAGGCGGCGGACGGCCTTTTCCCCGAATCGCGCCCGCGCCAGCGAATCCGCAGAGAGCAGCGCGTCGCGCACCGGACCGTGGAGCTGTCTGCGGAACCAGTTCGAGACCGGCACGGTGAAGCCGCGCTTGCCCGGAGCGGTGCATTCGGCAGGCAGCCGCTCGCGCGCGGCTTCCCGGAGCAGCCACTTCCCCACTCCGGAGCGGAGCTTCGCGCGGGGCGGAAGTCCCGCGGCCCACTCGATCAGCCGGTGGTCGAGGAACGGCACCCGCAGCTCCTGCGAGGTGGCCATGGTCATCTTGTCCGCCTTCACCAGCAGATCGTCCGGCAGCCAGATGCGTCGGTCGAGCTCCAGCATCCGCTCGAGCGGGGGCAGCCCCTCGGTATCCGCCCACTCCTGCGCGAGCCGCTTCACCAGCCGCTCGCTCACGCGCAGCGCGGGCCGGCCGGTGAGCCGGGCCTTCTCGTCGTCGGTGAAGGCTACCGACACGCCCCGGTAGCGCTGCTCGAGCGGCAGCGTGGCCCAGCGCAGGTACTTGCGCGCCTTCGGATGGCGCACGAACGGCAGCGCCGCCGCGGCCAGGGGAGAGACCGTCCTGAGCTGCTCCATCCAGAGCATCGTGCGGTAGATGGGATAGCCGGCGAGGACCTCGTCCGCGCCTTCGCCGGAGAGGACGACGATGACCTCTTCCCGCGCGCGCTTCGAGAGATAATAGAGCGGCACGCAGGCCGCATCGGCGATGGGCTCGTCCATGTACCAGACGAGATCCGGCAGGAAGCGGTGGAAGTCTTCGGCAGTGACCACCACCTCACGGTGCTCGGTGCCGAGGGCGCAAGCCACCCGGCGGGCCTGGTCCAGCTCCGAGCTGCCGTCGTCCGCGAGGTAACCGACGGAGAACGACTTCACGCCGCCCTCGCCCCGCTCCTTGCGCAGATCGATCAGCTGCGCGGCGATGCAGCTCGAATCCAGGCCGCCGGAGAGGAAGACCCCGAGCGGCACGTCCGACATCAGCCGCGCCTCGGTGGCGTCCCTCAGGCGGTTCCAGAGCTCACGCGCGAGCTCGTCATCGGTGCGCGGATCGGTCTCGTCGGGGAACTCGCACTTCCAGTAACGCCGGATCTTCAGCGCGCCCTCTTCGTAGACCGCGCAGCAAGCGGGGGGGAGCTTCTGGATGCCGGCGAACATCGTCAGCGGCGCCGGCACGTACCGGGCGCTCAGATAGAGATCCAGGGCCTCGTCGTCCAGCTCGCGCGGGACGGTCTCGTCGCAGAGCAGCGACTTGATCTCCGACGCGAAGAGCAGCCGCTCGCGGCCGAGGTGGTAGTACAGCGGCTTTTTCCCCAGCCGGTCGCGGGCGAGGAGGAGGCGCTGTCTTCGCGCGTCCCAGACGGCGAACGCGAACATGCCGGCGAGCCGCTCGGGGAGCGCCTCGCCCCACTCCTCGTAGCCGTGCACCAGCACCTCGGTGTCGCAGCGCGAGCGGAAGACGTGGCCCTTCGCGATCAACTCCTCGCGCAACCCGAGATGGTTGTAGATCTCGCCGTTGAAGGTGACGGTGACGGTGCCGTCCTCGTTGTGCATCGGCTGGGCGCCGTTCTGCGAGAGATCGATGATCGCGAGGCGGCGGTGACCGAGCGCCGCCGGGCCGCTGCGGAAATGCCCGCTGCCGTCGGGGCCCCGATGCGCGATGACCTCCGTCATCCGCCGCAGCAGCGCCTCGTCGGCGGGCCGATCCTTGTCGCGATTCAGGAAGCCGCTGATGCCGCACATGCCGTCACTCCGTAGAGCGAGAGAATCCGTTGCACCCCGTCGGGCGCGGCCGAGGACCGCTGCGTGCCCGTCTCCGTCGAGGAAGCGACGAGCGCCTCCGCCAGCGCGGCCGCGTCGCCCGGCGGGACCAGCCGCACCTCGGCTGGACGATGGCCGACGGACGTGGCGACGACGCGCCGGCCCAGGGCCAGGGCTTCGCGCACGCTCACGGAATCCCCGTCCGCCAGCGTGGGTCGCACGAACACGTCGCACGCGGCCATCACGGCCAGCGCCTGTGGACGGTGCAGCTCTCCGAAGGCGTGCACTCCCGCGCCGCTCACGGAGTCGCTGCCCGGGCCGTAGAGCGCGAGCCCCGCGTCCGGAAGCTTCACCCGGACCTCCGCGAACGCGCGCAAGAGGACGTCCTGGGCATACTCGCGGCGGGGCGCGATCATCGCGCAGTAGAGGGGCGCCGCTTTCGCGCGCAGGCTGGCGAGCCCGTCTGGCGGCGTTCCCGGCTGGATGAATTCGCGCGAGAACGCGGGGACCACCTCCACGTCCCGGACGCCGCATCGGGCAAGCGCCTCGCGGATGGGCGCGCTCACCGCGATCACCCGGTCGAATTGGGCGAGCACGCTCCGCGCCATGGCTCCCCGCGCCGGACTCTCGAGCAGCCAGTCGGGGCCGAGACCCGAATGGAGCGTGATCAGCGCGCCGCCGGAGAGCCGGCCCGCCGCCGCGCACGCCTGCGCGAGCATCCAGGACTTCGCATTCGCGCCGCTGGTATGGACATGGACGCGGTAGCCCGATGCCGCGCGCGAGACCAGCAGCGCGGAAAACCGCGGAAGGCCTCCTGCGGGGATGACGCCCTGTGCCGGAAGCTGCCCCTTGCCGATGTCGAGCACCTCACAGGTGGCGCCGCGCGCGCGCAACGTACGGAAAAGTTCTTCCACATGCGTGGCGACGCCACCGTTCGGGGGCGGATAGTCCCCTACCAGGAGGACACGGGTATCGCGCGGCACCGTCATGCTGGCGGCGGTTGTGCAAATGTCAGGCCCGCTGCAATCGTCTCGGAGTGGGGATGTAGATGCCCGCGTACGGCTGCGCCGGTACCCGGGAGATCGCGGCGTAGCACCGCGCCAGCTCCTGGGCGACGGCGCGCGGCGCCGTCAGCTCCAGCGCGGCCTTCTGCGCGTTCTCGCCCACCTTCTTCGCCAGGACCGGGTCATCCACGACCTGCGCCAGTCGCGCGGCGAGCGCCACCGGAGCGCGCGGCGGCACCAGCCAACCCGTGCGTCCCTCCCGGATCCAGGTCGGGTGCGATCCGATCGCCGTCGCCACCACGGGCGCGCCCGCCGCGAGAGCTTCCGGAAGCGGATCGGGCGAGCTGCCGGTCCGGCTGGGACCGACCACGGCCGCAGCCCGGCCGAACACCGACGGGAGCTGGTCCAGGCTGACTGGATGCACCACCACGCGGTTGGACATTCCGGCGGCATCGGCCTGCTCGCGGAGCCGGAACGCCTCCCCGCCTTCCCCAGCGATCAGCAGCTTCAGCCGTGGGCGCGTCCGCGCGAGCGAGAAGAACGCGAGGATTAGATCCTGGTGTCCGCGGTCGGGAGCGTCGCAGGGCGATGCGGCGACGACCCAGCGGATCGCCGGATCGAGCATCGGCGGGAAGGTAGCGGCGGCGCGCAGGTCCTCCTTGACGTCGAGGGCGCTGCGCAGGATGCAGGTGGTCGGCGCGGGCGCGCCGGCGGCGAGCAGCGCCTCGCGCACCGCCGCGCCGCCGCAGAGCGTGCGCGTCGCCATCCGCGCCGCGCGCGCGCTGAGAGAGCCGAGATCGCCGCGGGAGACCTGCAGCAGGATGGGAATGTCCAGGAGCTTCGACACCAGCGCCGCTTTGAGGTGACTCTCGCGCGCATGCACGACAGCAGGGCGCAGGCGATAGAGCTCGACCGTCAGCTGGACCAGGCTCTCGCCGGACATTCCTTCCAACCGGTATCCGTGCTCGCGCAGCGATTCCCCGACGCTGCGGTCGACGGATCCCACGAACGCGATCTTCCGGATGAGGTTCCGCATCTCGCCTCCCACGACGCGGTCCCGGCAAGGGAGCGCCCGCTCGTGAAGGTGGGGAGCAAGGGCAACGCGGGCAACTGCTCCCTGGCGGACGGCGTCAATGACCGGCTGGTCCGCCGCGGCGACACGTCTTGCAGCTGACGTTCTTCTCAGACGGGTGCCGCCGTCGCTCCCAGCAGCATCCTTCGCACGCGCGCCACCGGCGGTCCCTCGCCGGGCATCAGCGCGATCACCCCCAGGTAGACTGCGCAATACAGCGCTCCCGCTGCGCAGAGCGCGAGGAACGGGCGCGGCCCCGCCGCGGCCATCCCGGAGATGAGCACGGCGGGAACGCAGGCCGCGAGCGAGGCGCACGCGATCACGGCAAGCTGTCCCCAGGGCAGCACCTCGCGCCAGGCGAGCGCCAGCTCGCGGCGGACCCGGTCCAGCATCACCAACCGCACAACCGATTCGGCGAGCGCGTGGCCCGTGATCGCCCCCATCATGCCGAAGAGCTTCAGCCCGATGAGCACCGCGGGAACGGTGAGGAGCAGCCGTCCGAGGAAAGCGCGGAACAAGTACCGGGTGTGGCCCATGGCGCGCAGGGCGCCGTCGAGCGGAAGCGCCACGAACGGCGTCACCAGGATGGCGACGCGGAAGATGGGGATGCTCGGGTCGTAGACGTGAGTGAAGAGGGCGGGGATGAACAAGGGGGCCGCCGCCACCATCCCGGCCGTGAACGGGAAGAACACCGCCGCCAGGCGGAGATTCGCGTCGTGGAACAAGTGGACGCGGTGCTCGCGCACGCCGGACTCCGCGAACCTGACCTGCAGGATGTCGCTGATGGGCGCGTAGAGCAGGTTGACGATCGGCACCTGGAAGCAGCCTTGCGCGTAGATGGCGAAAGTCGCCGCATCGACGCTCCAGCCGACCGCCCATTGGTGGAACGTGCGCTGCGGAATCTCGAGCAGCACGGCGGCGCCGAAGGGCAGCGCGTACGCCAGCTGCTCGCGCATGAGCGTCCAGTCGATCTGCGGACCGCCGCGGCGGAAGAAGAACCAGCACTGCAGTCCGAACCGCACCGCGGCGTGCACGACGTAAGCCCAGAAGAAGCCGTGCAGCCCGAGCCCCAGGAGGAGGGGAACGACGCTCGCGGCCACTCGCACGGCGTCGGAGAGAAAAATGATCCATGCCGCGGTGCGCACGCGGCCTTCCGCGGTCAGCGAGATCTCCAGCGGCGCGGCGGCGATCATCAGCCAGGTCATCACCGCCATCGGGAGGGCGAACGTGGCCAGCTCCGGGTTGGCGAACTGGCGCGCGATGAGGAAACGGCTGCCGTAGAGAACGGCGGCGCAGACTGCGCCCAGGGTGACGAGGGCCATGGACGCCTGCGTTAGCCAGGCGCGCTCGCGGCCGTCCTTGCGGGGGAGGAAATAGTAGAGGCTCTGCGCCAGCCCGAGCTGGAGCATGAAGTACGCGGTGGTGACCACCAGCCAGACCTGCTTGTACGTGCCGAACTCGGCCTGAGGCAGCAGGCGCGTGAGGATGAGCGGGAGCGCAAAACCTACGACCGTCGCGCCGCCGCGGCCCAGCATCAACGGCCCGGCCTGTCTGAGAATCCCTCCGGGCTTGGACATCGCTGGACCGGGGCTCATGACGTGTACAGTCCCAGAAGTAGCCGCAAAGCCGCGCGTTCGGCGCGGCAGCGGCTATCCGTGCGCGGAGATGCCCTGCTCCGCACCCGCCCTCCCTGCGGTGCCGAAGTTCGTCGGCCGCGCGCCCATCACCGGCTTCTGCACCGCCAGCATCCCGAAGGTGTCCTCGAACTGGCAGGCGATCAGGGGCTTCGAGTAGAAGCCGAGCACGCCCGCGGACGAGCCCTCCCAGAGCACCTTGCGCTTGAGCGCGAACGGGTCCACGCCCGGGGCGTTCGGCATGTCCTCGGTGGTCACCGCGCTGACGAAGCCCTCCGCCCTGAGCACTTGCGCCACGCCGGCGCTGTAGTACCCGTTGCAATAGGCGAAGTGCTTGACCGGCTTCTTCAGGCCTTTCTCCAGTACCGCCTTGCACTGCGCGATCTCGCGCCGGGCGTCGTCGAGACGCTGGTTGGTCAGCACCGTGTGCTCGGCAGTGTGCGCTCCGGTGACGATGCCGTGCGCGTCCATCTCCCGCAGCATCTCCCAGCTCATGGGCAGCTCGCCTTCCGGCGCCCGCAAGGAAGAGAGGCCGAGGCGATCCTCCAGCGCATCGGCGAGCCTGAGCAGACCGGGCGTGGGATGGCGCGCGATCAGCCGCTCGAGGACGAGTTGCGACCCTGCGTTTCCCTCGAAGGCGTCGATCAGCCAGCGCTCGCCGGGGTTGCCGACGCCAACGGCCATGGGCCCGATGCCGCGCGCCTCCATCTGGCGCAGCGCCGCGAAGAGGCGGTCGTGGCCGAGGCGCCGGTCGGTGCCGACGAACGCGGAAGGAACGTACACCACGCCTGGGACGCGCAGGTCGCGCATCACCGGAAAAGCGTGCCGGTAGACGTCGCGGTAGCCGTCGTCGAAGGTGAGCACCGCCACGTCGCGCGCGGCCTGCCGCGTTCCGTCGAGCACGGAAAGAGCATCGTCGAGCGAGACCACGTCGTGGCTTTCTTGAAGCACTTCGAGATGGCGCCGGAACGTCTTCTGCTCGATGTTCAGCGTCTGCAACGAGCGCTTGGCCTCCTGCGCGAAGTCGGCCACCACCCGGTGGTAGCTGAGGATCAGGATCCGCCGTCCGCCGACGGCCCGGCGCTGTACAGCCGAGAGAAGCTCGCGCGCGCCCGAATAGTGCAATGCCAGCGCCGCGGCTCCCTTGCCGACGCGTCGCGCCACCTGGATCGCACCCTGGATGAGCCGGTCCATCTCCGCCCTCCCTCGCCCCACCGCCGCAAGAATTTGTGCATCGGCGGCGCTCAAGGCTCCTGAACGATTCTGAACGCCGCGGAGAGCCGGTTTTCCCCTTCCGGCAAAGGCGCGCGGAGGACTCGACGGACCTTCCGGAACATCCCCAGGACGCGCCGCGGCAGCGCCGCCTTCACCGCCTCCCGCGTGAATACGGTAGCGCCGAGCGCGGCACGAGCGGCGCGGCCGCGTGCGCCGCGCCAGAGGCGCACCTGGATGGTCCAGCGCTCGCCGCGCGACCATTCCGCCTTGTAGCCTTCGCTCCCGCGGAGGAAATCGAACTCCCGGTCCCCTTCCGCGAACGCGTCCTGCACGGCGCGCGCCAGCAGCACGAGCCCGACCGACTTGCATGCCCAACCCGGATCGTAACCGGACTGGTAGTAGTGGAACTTGCCGCGATGCACGACTCCGTAGACCGAAGCGACCGGGCGCCGCGCGGCATACAGCGTGTACATGCGCAGCATCCCCGCCTCCGCGAGCCGCTGCGATGCCTCGCGATGGAAGGCGTCGTGGCGCAGGTCGGTGAGGCCGTCCGAGCCGCCTTCCACCGCCCAGCGGGCGCGGTGGAGCTGCAGGAACTCCTCGGTCGCCTTCACCGCGCCCTCGGCGGTGCGGGCGCAGCTCACGGAGACGCCGGGCTGGTGGTAGAGCCACTTCTCTCGCCGGCGCAGGTTCTCCCGGCGGCCGAGCGCCTCGAGATACTGCTCCCAGGTGCCGGACAGCGGAATGTAGGGACAGACGAACCGCACGCGGCCGTCGCGCACGACGGAGTCGGTCGGGCGCCCCGGCGGGAAGCGCTGCGCGAGCTGCATCGCGGTGAAACTTTCGCGCAAGAGGCCGTCGAGATCGCAGAGGTCCCAGGGCAGGTCCATCAGCCTCGCCAGGCAGTGCTCGAGCACTTCGCGCTCGCGCCCCGGCTCCGCGAGCACGTCGAGGTAATCGCACCCCGTGTCTCCGTCGCCGAGAAACGCGAGGCGGCGCACGTCGATCCCGCCGAGGCGAACCCGCTCGATGAACAGCGGAAGGAGCCCGATCAACCGCCCGCCCTCGCGCACGCACAAGGTGGCGAGCTCGCGGCCCTCGCCGAACTGGTTCCACCAGGGGAGGAGCCATTCGGGCCCGAGGAACATGGTGCCGCCGCGCGCGCGCTCGTTCAGGGCCCGCCATTCCTCGGCGCCGGGCGCGCCGACCTGCGTCTCGATGGGCGCAGCTTCGATCACGCGCGCCTCGCTCACCGGAGCAGCTCCCGGACGCAATTCGCGACGTGCTCCGCGTCTGAGGGAGAGAGGTCCTGATGCACCGGCAACTCCAGCACGTGCTCGCGCAGGCGATCCACTTCGGGAAAGAGGCCCGCCGGCACGGCCGGGTGGCGCAATCGCCAGAAGTCCACCGTCTCCACCCCGCGCGCCAGCAGACGGGCCATCGCCCCGGCCTTGTCCTCGATCGGCATCGGGTAGAAGAGCGGGCAGACCCCCGGCTTCAGCTCGCCGGTGACGGGGGGCGCGACGTCGCGGAGCATCGCATAGAGCAGGAAGTAGTTGCGCCTCCGGCGTTCGACGATGGTCGCGGCGTCCTGGTTGCGCAGCACCAGGTGGCTCGCCGCGCTCATTCCCAGGTCCACGTCGTCGACGTTGAAGTGCTGGGTGCCGGTGGAGACGCGCTCGACGTTCGCGCGCCGGACGAGCCACCGGCCGGCGTCGCGCAGGGCCTCGCGCGCGCGCCGCCCCACCTCGCCGGTGCGCAACTCGAGATTCGAGAGCATGCTGCCGATCAGGTGCGAGGCCGTGCTCGGGAGCGGGGGCGGCGTCACCGGCGGGAGGAGATCCAGCCTGTTCGCAAGGTCGCCGCGGGCGAGAAGGGCTCCGCCGTTCGGCACCGGGATCGTCTTGTACAGGCAGAAGACGGACACGTCGCCGAAGGACCCGAGGGGCTTCTCGCCATCGCGCGAGAGCAGCGCGAGCGCGCAGTCCTCGATCAGCGGAACGCGCAGCTCGTTCGCCAGGTACCGCGCCGCGTGCATGTCCTGCGGGAAACCGGCGTAGTGGATCACGTAGAGCGCGGCCGCGCCCGCGGACTTCGCCCGGGCGTCGTCGAAATCCGCGCGCATCTGGGCGTCCACGCGGAAGAAGACCGGCCGTACTCCGGCGGCCAGCAGCGTCTCCAGCTCGACGCCGTGATGGTACGCCGGCATCAGCACTCTCTTGCCGGCGAGGCCGAGCAGCTGCACCGCATCCCAGACGGCGTTGCGAGCGAAGTAGCGATAGCGCAGGCCGGGCTGGTCGAAGGGGAACACCAGCGGGACCGTGGCCGCGATGCGCGGGAACAGCATGTGCGGCCAGGTCGTCTGCATGCAGGGCACCGTGCGCTTGGGCGCAGGCGCCTTCTCTCCCTTGCCTTCCGCCACCCGCAGCCGCTGCGCTGTGTTCTTCATTTCACTTTCCCCATGAGGGCGCGCAGGATGGGCCAGCCGACGAAGCGCGCCTGATGCACCAGCCTTCCCGCCCGCGTGGGACGGAAGATGGTGAGCCACAGGTGGGTCCTCAACTGGCTCTCCCAATCGAGTTTCCAGTCCATGCAGGGACCGAGGAAATCGAATTCGGCCAGGCCGCGGGAACAGGAGTCGCGGATCGCCTCCGAGACCATCTGCTGGCCCGGCGAGTATTCGTGGAGCGACTCGTCGTAGCCGAGCTTGATCAGGTAGTGGCGCTTCTGGTGCACGAGGCTGAGGTGCGCGGCGATCGGCTTGCCCTGAAGCGTGAGCGTGCCGAGGGCGAGAGCGCCGCGCCTCGCGGCATCGCGCGCGATCTGCGTGTAGAAGCCGACCAGCTCCGGGCGCTGCGCGATGGCGGTGCCGTCCCGGCCCTTCCAGCCTCCGGCCTCGATCTCGTAGAGATCGGCGAGGGCCGCGTCCATCGCGCTCGCGTCCTTCGCCTCCGCGAGCGCGTACTTCACCTCGCCCTGCTCGGCGAGCCGACGCCTGCGGCGGCGAAGGTTCTGGCGGAACTTGCCGTCGAGCGCCTTCTCCACCTCCTCGTAGCTCTTCGGAAGTGGCAGGTAGGGAGAGCGCAGCGAGACCCACAGTCCGCAGGGGTAGCCCGCCTCTTCCGCCCAGTCGCGCAGATTCCACTCGGGCACGCCGGCAGGCAGATCGCGCAGGCGCAGGCGGTCCCACCCGGGCGCCTCGCGAATGCCCTCCCAGATCAGCCGCAGCGCTTCTTCGCCCCGCCGGCCGAGGAGAACGCCGCCGCGCTGGGAATGGTCGTTGACCGGCGTGTGCCAGGTGGTCATCGGAACGAAGCAGGTGTCGGCGCTCCGCTCCTGCGTCTCGATCAGAGGCACCGCCGCGCAGATCTCGCGGCCCGCGCGGGCCACGAAGGTCCGCAAGGTCGCGCCCGGAGCGAAGTTCTCGATGAAGGCCCGCAGCCACTCGTGCCGGAGCATGGGCTCGTCGCGCGGCCCGCGCGCGAGCGCCGCGTTCCACTCC
>Ga0209689_1001508_pt1 | contig 17379 bp, 13 predicted proteins | sample GraSoiAngelo_149_FD_187119 | JGI IMG/M metagenome (GOLD analysis project Ga0209689, IMG submission 187119) | Grasslands soil microbial communities from the Angelo Coastal Reserve, California, USA - 14_1009_09_30cm (SPAdes) (version 2) | ecosystem: Environmental > Terrestrial > Soil > Grasslands ... | reverse complement strand
CGCAATGCGCTCGTTGCAGATGGCGAGCGCGCAGAATTAGCCCCTGGCGTGGTTGACCCCGGGGCCGTGATTATCGATCGCGGCTACAGCTGTTTCGCAAATCCTGTGCGCGCAGACGTGATGTTAAATGGGCGCAAGATCGCGGGAGCAGCACAGCGACGCACCCGGCGCGGTTTGCTTCAGCAAGGCAGCATCCAATATAGCGATCTTAGGAATGGTCTATCGGAACGGTTTGCGCAGGCGTTATCAGCGAGTTGCAGCGAGCGAGAGATCAATCGCGAGACTTTAGATCGGGCGCGAGAACTGGCGGAGCAAAAGTACCGAGCCGACGCATGGTTGCGCAAGCGTTGAGCGGTCTTGGGCAAGCTGCCGAAGATTACAGGCTGAATCGCCGCGGCGACTGCTCCCCGGAAAATTTACGCGCGTGATGCTTTGACAACACACAAGCCGCCCCTCTATTCTCGGCTCGTGGAAGCATTTGCACGCTCGGGTGTCATTCGGGCTCACGTTACGCCAACCGCGCTTCCGTTCGGCCCGCTGGCTCGAGTGGCACAGTTGGTTCAACCGCATCTCCAGGAAGTTGAAACGCGAATTATTCAGCAAGCGGCGGCCTTTGATCCCGACATCGAAGGCTATGTGACCTATGCTGTCGGTGGCCGCGGTAAACGGCTGCGACCGCTTCTTGCGCTTCTGGCCGGCGGCGCAACTGGCGAAATCAACTCGGGACACGTCGATCTTGCCGTGATCGTCGAACTCATCCACATCGCCACGCTCGTGCACGACGACATCATGGACGAGGCCGAGCGCCGCCGGGCACAGCCCACTGTGAACGCGCGCTGGGGCAATTCGCTCAGCGTTCTTTTGGGCGATTGTCTTTTCGCGCATGCGCTAAATCTCTCCACAAATTTTGACAACGCAGACATCAGTCGCGCAATTGCCCGGGCGGCGCGCGAAATTTGTTCGGGCGAAATGATCCAAACGCAGCGCCGGTTTGATCTTCAGCTGCAGGTCGAAGATTACTTGCGAATCGTAGAGAAGAAGACCGGATCGCTTTTTGCCGCGGCGGCGGAGTTGGCCGCGCTCATCAGTGAGGCCGATTCAAACGTGATCGAAACGTTCAAGAATTTCGGATTTCAAATCGGCACGGCCTATCAAATTTATGACGATTGCCTCGATCTCGCCGGCAGCGAGAGAGCGACCGGCAAAACACTCGGCACAGATCTGCGCAAAGGTAAGTTCACCCTTCCCGTGTTGATCTTTTTGCGGTCCGCTTCTGATTTTGAACGGGAACGTTGTTGCCGACTCGTGCTTGAGGAAAGAATCGAAGAGATGACCGAGCTTCTGAGGATCGGCGCGACCAACGGCGCGCTCAACGAATCAATCGCAGCCGGCAGCGACTTGATTCGCGAAGCGCAAACCGTGCTGGATGGAATCGCGGCAAATCCGTACGCAGACGCGCTCTTCGCGCTAGGCGATGCGCTGCGCGACATGTTCGATCAACTTCGCGTCTGATTTGCGATCATTTTTTGCCGCCGGATGTCGATCTAACGCGCGTTTCTGGAATGTCGCAGCTTAAAATCCGCGAGATGCCGCGGGACGAGCGGCCACGCGAAAAACTCGCCGCCCACGGTGCATCCGCTCTTAGCGATCCGGAGCTGATCGCGATTTTGTTGCGCACCGGAATCCGCGGCGCAAATGCAATTGAAGTTGGACGCAAATTGCTAAGCGATTACGGCTCGCTCCGCGGATTGAGCCGATGCACCGTCGATGAGCTTGCAAAAATCGACGGCGTTGGGTTCGCCAAAGCAGTGCAGCTGGCGGCCGCTTTTGATCTTGGCCGGCGCCTCGCGCGCGAGACATTGTCGAAGCAAAAGATCGATTCGCCCGAAATTGTAAATGAGCTGATTGGCGCAGAAATGCGCATGCTGCGCAAGGAATCGCTGCGCGTGATCCTGCTCGACACTCGTTATCATCTCATCCGCATCGAACAAGTGTCGTTGGGAAGTGGAAACGAAAGCATCGCGCATCCGCGTGAGATTTTTCATCCAGCGGTAGTGTCTTCGGCCTACGCAGTGATTGTCGTGCACAATCATCCCTCCGGCGATTCGTCGCCGAGTCAGGCCGACCACAGCCTGACGCGGCGTCTGGCCGAAGCCGCCGAGCTTCTGCAAATTAAGCTGCTCGATCACATCATCATTGGCGCGCCTGCCGAAGGAAGCCCCGGCTACTTCAGCTTCAAGGAAGCAGGCGTCCTGTGAAAATTCATCCGACGGCGATTGTCGATCAAGGGGCGCGAATCGGCGCCGATATCGAGATCGGCCCATTCTCGGTGATCGGGCCGCAAGCGGTGATCAGTGATCGGACAATCGTGCAGTCGCACGTTGTTATCGAGGGAGGTGTCGCGATCGGAACGGGCAATTTTATCGGGCATGGCGCGATTATTGGCGCGCCCCCGCAGGATCTTTCGTTCTCATCGGAACGAAGAACGAAGGTCGAGATCGGCAACGACAACGTTATTCGCGAATATTGCACGATCCATCGCGGCAGCCCCGACGGAAGCGCGACAAAGATCGGCGACAACAATTTCCTGATGACGGGGGCGCATGTCGGCCATAACTGTGAGATTGGAAACAACGTCATCATTGCTAACAATTGTCTGTTAGCCGGGCACGTTCGCGTGGACGACGGGGCGTTTCTGGGCGGTGGATCGACGTTTCACCAGTTCATGCGTGTCGGACGACTAGTGATGGTACAAGGCAGCTCCGCTTTCGGAAAAGATCTGCCGCCGTTTACGATTGCGGCGGAACGCAATTCTGTTTTTGGAATCAACGCCATCGGTTTGAAGCGGGCTGGCTTCAGCGCGAAAGACCGGGAGGAAATTAAAAACGCGTTCAAGCTACTTTATGCCAGCGGACTGAACATTTCACAGACGCTGGAGAAAGCGGCGACGCTTGATCTCGGCGCGCCCGCCCGGGAGTTTTTCGATTTCGTCGCCCACGCAAAGAAACGCGGGATTTGCCCCTATAAGCGCGGTACCGACGAAGAGAAGTCGATCTAGAGTGACACAGGCTTCCAGCCTGTGGGGCAAGCGGGCGTCTCGCCAACAAGTGGACACGGCAGGCCGGACGCCCATCGGCCCCGTAGACAAGATGTTTGTGCTACCTCACAGGAGCCCAAGCAACGCCAGCATGCGACCTGTTTTTCCTTTTTCGGCGCGATAAGAGTAGTAACGATCCAGGTCACAGGCGGTGCATACGCCGGAGTCGTGGATTTCTTTCACGCCCAGCGCGCGACATTGCTGGACAATTTCGGCCACAAAATCGACTTCGTAGTGCGGCGGACGAATACAAGGGCTCAGTTGCACGACCATGTTCGCGGGATCCGATCCGAAGCGCTCAATCATTTGCGTAATTGCATTCGGGACGATGTCGAGCTTGGTGCCTGTGCGTCCGGAATGCACTAGACCGATAGCCGGCGTTTTCGGATCGACAATGTAAACAGCACAACAGTCGGCAACGTAAATACCCAGCGCGACAGCGCGTTGATTTGTGATGATTGCATCGCAGCCGGGAAAATGTTTATCTTCGCAGCCGACACGGCTGCCGCTACAGTCTGCAAGATCGACAACTGCGATTCTGTTTCCGTGAATTTGTTCGGCGGTAATCGGCGGCCAATTGGCCACGCCGATTGCGCGGCGGATTTCGCGATGGGCGGCATCGAGCCGCTTTAACGCCTCGGCTTTATTATGCGAAACGTCGATACCCGGAATTCTTTGCGTGAAAACGTGACGGCAGATTCCGATCGCGTTCAGCGCGGGAAATTGCTCGAACGGAAGATCCATTTGTTGATATCCGCATTATACAATGATCGTGGGCAAAGCGATGCGAAGACGCATCGCACTCCCACAGCACTTCGTGCAAAATCCGCAGGAGAGCCTGTTCCGTTTCGTCCCGCAGTCGCGGGACTTTCGGAGTGCGGACGCGTCCTCGCGTCGCTTTGATTTGGAATTCGGGATTTCGCAGCGCGCTATTCCGACCGCTTTTTCCGTTTTCCTTCAGCGTCCACGCCACTGCTGGTATCGTAGGTTCTCGATCGCGTCGCGCGCGGCGCCAGGTTGGCGAACGATTCGGTGTAGGTACTCTGCGCGCCAGTGGCCCGGTCGAACTCCGCGAGGGACGAATTGTATCCGAAAAACGCTTGCAAACGCGTCGTTTGCGCCGTGAGCAACTGGACTTGGGCGTTGAGGACATCCAACTGCACCCCTGCGCCAGCGTCGAGCCGAGCTTTGGCCAGGCGTAGCGCTTCGTCGGCTAGCTCCACGTTTTTCTCCTGGCTCTTAATAAGTTCGCGGTTCTGCTGCAAATTTGAATACGCGGTCTGTATTTCCAGTTCAACCTGGCGCACATCATCGTCGTAAGTCAGTTTGGCTTCCGAAAGAAGGGCGCGCTGTTGCTTGACCTGGCCATATATCGCGCCGCTGTCCCAAATGGGCACGCTCCCCTGCACCTGCGCGATCCAACCTTTTGAAATATCGTGCCAGCTCGAATTGGTTGACGAGCTGACCCATTCGCCGCCCCCGGTTGTGGTGATGGTTGGAAGAAGCTGACCCGCTGCCGCATGAACTTGCTCCTTCTGGTTCAAGACGTTTGCCCGCGCCTGTTTAAGAAATGGGCGCCGCTGTTTTCCAAGCTCAATCGCATCGGCAAGCCCGATGCTGCGCGGAAAGTATGGCATTTCGCCTACGACTTCCAACGGCGGGTTTTCACCGCGTCGTGGTTGAAAATCGAGGCCCAGGGTCTTGGCCAGAGTAATCTTCGATATTCGATAGTTGTTTTGCGCGGTGATCAGTAGCGGAAGCTGATTGTAGAGAGCGACTTCCGCCTGCAGCACGTTGAAACGTGGAACTGTTCCCGCTTCAAAGCGGTTCTGCTGATCCTTCAACTGAGTTTCCAGCAAGTGCACCGATTGCTCCTGCACTTTGATGAGCTCTCGATTGACCACTACTTGGTAGAACTGCGTTTTCACGGTCGCGAGGAGTAGGTCCAGCGTATTGCGGAACGCGAAGTAGGCGCTGTCTCGCTGAAAGAAGGTCCCGCGAATCGACGGCCAGGTTGTTCCGTTAAAAACCAGTTGCGTTCCGGTCACGCGGATGTTGTAAGTTACATCGCTCAGCTGAGTATTCGTGGCAGTTGGTATCGGCGTTGGGCTGGCCAGTGCTTGAACAGCCCCGACCTGCGACGGGGGTGAGTCAACAATGGATGCAGCCCCGCCCGTAGCCGAAGTCCCAGTCGTCGTCGAACTTTGAAATATGTTCGCACGCAGGTTCGGATCAATCCATTCAAAACTCCCGCTGGGGGTGATGTTCGGCAGTGCCTGCGCCCGGATCTGAATGATCACGCCCAGCGTCCGTTTGATCTCTTGTTCCGCGATGAGGAGAGTCGGATTGCGTTGCAGCGCCGTCAGGATCGCTTGATCAAGAGTAAACGTGGGAACTTTGCGTGAAGAGGATGTACCACTGCCTGTCGATGTCGATCCTTCGCCTGTGCCGGCGCGCGCCACCGAGCTTGCGGCAATGACCGCCGCCGCGAACCCGGAGATTACAAAATATTTTCGCATGAAGAAGATGTAGCCCGAGAGATTAGACGCGTAATCGTAGGCGCGTAGATTCAAACTGCGCGCTTTTTACCGTGGTTTGATAACATTGCCGGCCAATAGATGAAAATCATTTCGATTGGCAGTAATCATAAATTTTACTGTAAATGTGCAGCCACGCCTTTTGTTCATCCGGCGTGAGGTGATTCAGGACTTTCACAAGATTGCCAACCATTTCCTCGCGAATCCGTCGGACCAGAGCGGAACCTTTCGGAGTGATACAGACCATCACCTTGCGGCGATCATCTCGCGCGACCGAGCGCATCACGTAAGAAAGATTCTCCAGTCGCGCCACCAAACCGCTCGCCGCCGCGGTGGTGTGCCCCATTTTCTGCGCAATTGCCGACATGGTGAGCACTTCTTTTTGATCGAGATAAGCGAGAAGAAAAAATTGCGAGAACGAAACGTTGCCCGGTGCAAGCTGCTTGCAAAGACGCAGCACGAAGCAGCGTTGCATCTCCAAAATGATGTGGGAAAGCCGTTCCGCATCCGCACGAATTTGATCGGTCGGACTTCGTGCAAACGCGGTGAGCGCTCCCGTATTCAAGGCGACTAAGCTAGAAATGCGCACGTAGCCTGTCAAACCACGCTCAGGCGAAAAAAATTAGCCATCCCAGATTTGAAGATCGACAATTTCGCCGGGTTTCAACGACTCGCCGACGGCGACGCGCAACAATGCATTCGATTGGCTCAAACCGAAAAGCGCATGCGATTCCTGCCGGCCGACTGGCGTAAATTTTCCGTCTTCGAGTTTTCCGCGTACGTAATGCGGCCGATCGCCATCGTTGGTTAGATCGACAACCAACCTCGCCGGCGCTGCCGGCAGATGGAGATTAATTGCGCCCATCATTTTCAGAATCGCCGGCTGCACAAATTGCAGAAACGTGATGAAAGCGGAAACTGGATTCCCGGGCAAGCCAAAGACGGCGCAATTGTCAACGCGGCCAAAGAGAAATGGTTTACCCGGTTTGATCGCTACTCGCCAAATGTCGATCTTGGCACCGAGGGATCGCAATGTTGATTGGACCAGGTCGTGTTCGCCTACCGACACGCCTCCGTTAATAATGAGAACGTCGTGTTGAATGCCGCGCTTAAGGCTCTCGGTTAAAGAATCGCGATCATCCGGACAATACTCCACCGATCGCACAGAGGCGCCGCAGCGTTGCGCCAACCCCTGCAATAGCACCGAATTGCTCTCGTAAATCTGCCCCTGTTTAATTTTTTCTCCGGGCTTCACAAGTTCGTCGCCGGTCGAAATGATCGCCATATCCACTTCGCCGCCAATGGTCACCTCGGCGAAACCTTGTGACGCAAGCAGCGCGGCTGTCGCTGCACGAATTCGCTCGCCCTTGTGCAAGATTTTTTGACCTTCAGCCAAATCGCAACCGCGCTTTCGGACGAATTCGCCATGATCGACATCCACATTCAAAACGATCTCAGCTCCATCGCGTGTTACATCCTCCTGCATGATGATCGCGTCCGCTCCAGCAGGCACTGGCGCGCCAGTGAAAATGCGGATGGCGGCGCCGGGAGAAACGCGGAGTTGCCTGTCAAGGCCGGCCGGCTGTTCGCCGATGACGCGCAATCGTTCACCGGATCGACAATCGCTCGCGATGACCGCGTAACCGTCCATCGCTGAGTTGTCGAACACCGGGAGCGGCAATCGCGCGAGGTAATCTTGCGCAGCGAAACAATCGAGCGCGTGCAAGGTCGACAACAATCGTGCCGGCAATTGGCTAATTGTTTCGAGAATTTTCTCGCGCGCTTCTTCTTCACTGACCATTGCATCGCTTTTCATCGCAGTACCGCTGTAACTGTAGCGGCGCTCTGTGAGCGTCGCATTTTTTTAAGTTTGAACGTGTTCCGATTCTTTCATATGAAGCCGGGGTCACCCACCCGGGCCACAACGATCTGCAACGAGGATGTTTGACGATCATCCTATCCATCTCATATTCTCGCAGCCGCTTTTTGGTGAGGTGGCTGAGTGGTCGAAAGCAGCGCTTTGCTAAAGCGCCGTACCCCAAAAGGGTACCGAGGGTTCGAATCCCTCCCTCACCGTTTTCCCTATGAAACACAGGGGCCCATGCGCCAAAATAAAAGTAAAACTAAAAGTGTTTGAAAGCGTCGAGTCGCGGTGAGTAAGAGCCCGAAGAAAAAATCGCGACATCAAACTCGCACGCCGATTTCATGGCACCAGAAAAAGGGCAAAGTCCTTCAGCCACCTTTCGCTCGATTGGGCTTACGAAAAGTGTCCTGGATGAATGACAGGTTGCCGGAGATGATCTGGTCCGCCCTCTTGATTTCGGCACTCGGTCGCAAAGTTGCAAGGAACTTCGAGATTTTCTGCGATTTGTCTGGGAAAATCCCGATCGAGAATCACTGCACGATTGCACACTCACCGGCTTTGCGAATCTTGAAGACTCTCTTCGAAGCACAGTGATTGCGTACCTATGCCATCAGATCTCGCAAAGCAAGCTCTGGCTCCACTCCTTTTATTTGAAACGCTACCAGCGCGCCGTACTTGGCAAGAGAAGCTGCAAGTCGAAACGCCCGATTCGTCTGCGCCGATGGTTCTAGCGGAGGCCCTTCGCCCTATTCTCTTTCACCAGTCGCAGGAAGCGACCGATTGTCGATGGGTGAGGGTAATGTGCGCTGTGTTCGGACGGCGCACCAGCATTCCTGCTAAGGAACTGAAATTGTTTAACGGCTATCCGCATCTTGGTGATCAAAGCCAGGTCCGACCGGCCATTCGTGCCTTGGAAGGAGCTATGAGCATGGGCCAAGAGCAAGGCCTCACTTGGCCAAAGGCATTCTGGACCGAATGTTGGGAAAAAACGCCGTGTATGGGTCTTACTCCAAACGCGAAACCCGATTGGGCTCCCGATGCCGGCACCATTTCTTCGGGACCGCTCTCAAAAATTCGTGAAAAACTTGAAGTGCACTGGGAAAATACCCATTCGACTACAGGGATTGGTGCGAAACATGATGCCGTTTTTGGCATGGCATTCTTTGCCCTCCGGTTAGCAGAGGAAACATTTTCCGGCGATAACAGCCGCGGCATTCTTGGTCGACTCGCGTTACGAACTTTCTTGGAAATTCATATTACGCTGCGGCATCTTGTAACTGAAGATAATCCAGAACTATGGCGGTCGTGGCGGGCTTACGGCGCAGGTCAGGCGAAATTGGTATCCCTATTGCCTGACTCACCGCATTACGCCGATGCTGATTTATTGAGGAGGATCGCAAACGAAGATTTCCAGGAAGAATTCGTTTCTATCGATTTGGGTCATTGGGCCGGCGCCGATCTGCGGAAGTTGAGTGATAACCTTGATCTAAAAAGCATCTATGATCGCTATTATGGCTGGACATCTGGCTTCAGCCACGCGCATTGGGGATCAATTCGCGAGTCTGTATTTTCAACTTGCCTCAATCCGCTTCACCGAGGTCATAGGTATCCGCGCACTGGAAAGCCTGCGTCATTGCCAAGCGTCCATGACGATATTAATGATCTTCTGAACGCGATTCTTTCCGACCTCGACCGTGTTTATCCGAGTTTCAGATCGCGGTTGGCGTGATTGGGATGGGAAGAATATTCCGTTATTACAAGGCTGAGCACGGCTTGATAGTTCTAAACGATTTGGAAATTCGGGCTTCGATCCCTGAGTAGATTACTTTTACCTCTCGCCATCGCGATGCGGTATCGCGCGATGTTGCGCGCCGCAGACAGAATGCTTACGCGGATTCGAGATTGCTATATTTTTCGGGATCCTTCCCATGGGTGACGCTCACGGCGGGCCTCGTAAACAGCACAGTGCGTCGATTCGCCAAGGTTCAGCTTGCGCTCGATTCGACGCGCGAGCACTTTCATATCGATCCGCAATGGGTTCGGGCCAAACGATGTTGGTCAGGCCGCACCATTTCTGTCAGCTAATCTGACCGTGCTTTGCTCGCAATTACCACTTTAACGGCTGACTGCGGTGAATCGACTGGCGGGATTTGGAGTACAACCACTGTCTTGTTTTCATCGCCGTCGCGGTGCGTCCACGCGTAAGCGCGTTTCGCTTCGGGATGACCGACAAGATCGAAAACTTCAACGGTCCCTTCCCATGCAGTTTGACCCTCGGAAACTTCTTTCACAGGAATGGATTCGACGTGAAGCGATTCACGACCATGCGTTGCTCGGATGGCATCTTTAAGCTCCGTAATCTCTTTAGGCGGCATTTTCCGACAAGGTTGCTGTCGCTTCGGCTTCGCCTTTAGCCGGAACCAAAAGGGCTCATTGAGCAGCGCAAGCGACGCGGAGGGCTGCGTCATATAGTCAACTACGGGATTTGGGAATCCCAAGTTCCGAAAAATCGTCAAAATACTTATAATTTTTCCGTCGACTTGGTGCCGTTTTGCGTCGTTTAAAATCGCCCAATAATTGCGATTTCCGGGCCAAGCCTTGCTACGCAGCACACAGTCAGTTGAGGCCGTACTCGCCGCCAATAGGAATGCTTTACTCGGAGTCGAGTGCCATGTTTTTTTTCGCGGGTCCTAGGTAAAGGGAGGGTGGTCGGCGGTTGATCCAACTGTCGTCGTTTTTCAGATGAATTGTTGGCTCTAGTGGCAGCGTCACTCCGTTGACTTCATAGGTGAATTACGCAATGAAGCTGCCCATTTTAAAAATCGCGGAACTGATCGGCGGCCACCGCGATACTATTTCGAAGCGTCTTGCAGATCTGCCATTCGAAGCCGGTAAGAAGGGCGCGAAATTGTACAGCTCCGAGCATGCGCTGGCAGCGATTTACAAAACTGACTCACTCGAAGCTGCGCGCGCCGAGCAAGCGCGCACCGCGGCGCAGCTAAATGCAATACGAGCTGAGGATCTTCGCAAGACACGAATTCCGATCGCAACCGTGCTTCAGGCCCATGATGAAATCTTGCAAGCCATTGCTGCGACCTTAAAACCCGCAAAGGGCAAACTTCTTACTCAAGACCTGATCAATGATATTTTCGATAAGTTCCGATCGATACCGGCGAAATTGAAATGGTGAAGCTGAGCTTCCAACTTCGCAACGGTTAACGGATTGGTTTGGTTGACACGCCCGTCTGTGGTGTGAACAGCAAACCAATCCGGATCCTCGCCGCGTCAAACGTTGCCCGCCGTCTAGGCGTGTCGCGACCGACGATAGCGAAATATCTGCGCCGGTGATTTCACAAAAATGCGTTTTGCCATAGGGGGAGAAGGCAGTCCGGTCGCAGTGATAATCGATCCGTTCACGGTCAAGAAAGAAAGCAAGACTGAGATACTCGTGAGCCTCCTCGGTGACGGGAGCGTGCTCCGCGAAGAGGTCTTTTGCGTGAATACGGACAGCGCAATTCAATAAAACAGCCAACCCAGAAAAGGAAAAACCAAATGAAAATTAACGCCGCCGGAGTTGCCGCCTCGTCTGTAATCGGCGCAGGCCATACCAAAAATCACGGCCAAATAAAACCCGCCGAAGGAAAGCGCCATCGTGAACCGCCGGCATTGCACTTACTTCGCAAAAATGGAATTCAGTGCAACCTTACGGCCGAGTAGCGGTAACCCTCCTGGTAGATGACTTTTACCCAGACCCCCCTGGGGCGCCGTTGTTATGTTTTCGGGATTGTTAGGCGATAGTTTTTCGGAAGGAACAATCTTTCGTTGCTGACGCGCACTCTTCTTTTCTCCGGGATCCGGTCTCACAGACTGCGCCAAATATGGTACGCTTGGGCGGAAAAAGTTGTCTCGAATTTGTCGAGAAATCGTTCTTTTCTGCGCACCTAAAAGGGAGCGGGCAACGGATTCGAAACCGATTACGACATTTCATAAATTCGCGCGATTTGGACGGAACCTTACGGCAATCAGCGCGTTAATGGTAATTGGGGAGAATCGGCACTTGGCACAATTCGCGCAGAATTACAGTTCGAGTGTCTCCGATTTTGTCCGAACAAGCGCGGGCCGCCTACTTATCGGGTGTTCCCCGTCATTGTGAAGTCAACAGGAATGCTGGCCCTCGAAACTGTTCTAGGTTTGAATTTCCACGTGCGGACCGTACTGAGGACTGATTTATCCAGCAGCGGACTTCCCGTGCTCTGCGCCATTGAAGCGTTGGTTACGCTCCCGCTCGCAGGATCAACCGAAACGACGCAAACTCCACTGCCTGCAATGCGGTGCGAACGGGCTTCCTGCGGATACTCGGGGCGCGGCGCGTAAGTCGTAACAGCTTTCGCGGCGGAAGGCGAGATCACGCTCCCGCGCGGGGCGGGAGCGCCTTCTGGTTTCGTCCCAGCTGGATTGGCGGACCTTTTCTGCGCGGCGAAGCCCTTCTCTAGTTTCGCCGAAGAGGGCGAGATCACGCTCTCGTCCGGAGCCGGAGCGCCTTGCGCTGGTTTCGTCCCAGCTGGATTAACAAACTGTTTCTGTTCGGCGAAGCTCTGCTCTAGTTTCGCCGCGGGAGGCGAGATCACGCTCTCGTGCGGGGCCAGAGCGCCTTGCGCTGGTTTCGTCCCAGCTGGATTAACAAACTGTTTCTGTTCGGCGAAGCTCTGCTCTAGTTTCGCCGCGGGAGGCGAGATCGCGCTCTCGTCTGGCGAGGGAGCGCCTTGTGCTGGTTTCGTCACAGCTGGATTAACAAACTCTTTCTGCTCGGCGAAGCTCTGCTCTAGTTTCGCCGCGGGAGGCGAGATCACGCTCTCGTCCGGGGCGGGAGCGCCTTGCGCTGGTCTCGCCGCAGCTGGATTGGCAGACTCTTTCTGCTCGGCCAAGCCCTGCTCTAGTTGGCGTCGCGCAATGACGAAGTGATTGTTTTCGCCGTAATTGCGCCAGGGGCCGGGAGGGACATCGCTTACTTCGACGAGTCGCCAATCCGCCACGTCGGTTGATGCGAGGCCGAGATGATCGCGGACGGCTGGAGAAACACTCAGGCCTGCACCATGACTTGCGTTCGGCGTTGGACGGTCATTCTGAAAAACGTACTGGAAATGATCGGTGCGAAACGGGCCACAATCTTCCCATTGCGCGTAGCAGATGCGATCCCCTCTTCGAATGGCTATCCAGCGATCCTTGCACACGGACTGACCCGGCTCTGTATGCACCTGCTTGAACCAAGGGATGACAATCGGCGCCTCCGGCTTGAACTGCCCCCGCTCAACATCGTTGTATGGCAGCGCACAGTAGAAAGGATTTTGACGCGGCACGAACGAGATCGGGATGTAATCATGGCGGGCTGACGGCTCAGGGTCGTCCACTCCGCCAAAGTTCTTCAGCCAATACTTGTCCCAAACGCTTTGGTGCTGTGGCGACGTTTTTCCCGCTCCCTGTTTTTCACCGACCCAAAAAACTGTCGTGACGACGTTCGTTTTCCAGGGAAAAACGTCTCCTGATGGGCGAACTGTAGGCGCGCTTGAGGTCGTGGTTACAGCATCCGCCATCGGCGACATCGGCACTCCCAACTTGAAGCGCTGATCGGCCAACTCATATGCCGCGCCAGCGGACGGATCCATCTCTGGCAACTTGCGCCACACTTCGTTCGACCGGTCGAAGGGCTGAATGGATTCGTAGGTCTTGGCCATTTCCGGAGGAGGGGTCGCGACCGCCGTCTCCGCCGAAGACGCAGTGACTCGCCCCCTTTGAGAGAACACGGTTGGTGCAGGAGGCGATGGTTTGGCTACTGCCACTTGTGCCATCCAACGTGCCCTTTCGATTATCTTCTGGCGCAGATTGTTAATTTTAGCCCAAGTTTCGGACTGGCGTGGTAACAGTCCAACGCCTAAAGCAAGGCCGAGAAGAAACGCTATCGTAGCAGTGGCTAGCGATCTCCTCTGGCGAAGGCACCATTGGAAGACCTTGTTGCTTACTTTGACTGTTTTTGCCATCAAGAACGCGAAGGGGTTTGTGATAGCGATCACGCTGTTCCTAAGCATCCGATGGAGAGCAACAATGCCTTTCTGTAAGCTGCGGGCACAACTGCTCACAAAGACAGCAATCCAACGCGGCGAAGGCTCTGGAGGTGGATCTGTGGAGCGACTCCGTATCAGGAACTCATACGTTCCGCGCCGCCCACAAAGTCGCTGATACGCCATATTGATTTGCTTGAGCTTCTCCTCCGCTTTCTTCTGAAGCCTGATGTCATTCGGGAATCGATCGGGATGCCATACTTTCGTCTGATCACGGTATGCCTGTCTTATCTCTTCGAGAGACGCCTCCGGCTCAACCTCAAGGATCCGACAATCGCTGTCGTAATCGCTCACAGGCGCAAGACTAAAAACGGGATGCAACTCTGTCGAATCTTTTCCGTTGATCGGGAATCGCGCTTTGCACGAATCGCGCAGAATTATGCCGTTGCAGTGTCCGAATTGTCCGGAAAAAACCGCTCGCACGTCTGCACTGCCTAGAGTTCAGGGCAATGAAAATCTAGAAAAGTGATTCTGCCATGCCAGCCGTACGTAAAAGGTGACGAGCCGGAAACATGCCAGAGCATGCAAAAAAGACAACTTTTGTACTATCTTTGTCTCCCGAGGGTTCAAATCCCTCCCTCACCGTTTCCCTCATATGTCGGCGGCGCAGAGGTAATGCATAACGCTTCTGCATAACAACGCTGTCCATGTTTGGGCATGTCCACGCGCGTTCGCACAAGTCAGGTGGATTCCACCGGCTCCGTGACGCCCCGCCGATGGAGCTCCGATAAGCGGCGCGTCCGTTGTCGCCGGAATCGCTGCGAGCACACTGGGAGGGTGGGGCGTCACAACGAACTCGAACAACGGATTGCCGAATGACGTCAGACGGTACGTCAGGAAGCTTTGCGAGCAATCAAAGCGACGGGAGAGACGGGACTGGCGAGCGCACGCCGAATGTCTTTTGCTTTCGCAGGGCGTGGCTCTTTTTCGCTTTGGGTGGTTGGGCGGACAGAGCATCCGCCGTCCCGGATCGTGTGCGGGTCGGAGCCGTTAAGAACACATGGAGTGAGCAACCGTCGGAAATTCATACGGTCCCTTTGTGCGTTGTAATCCTCGTGGCCCGTGGTGTTTATGCTCTCTTCCTTTTGGGTTGCTGGCGAATTGTCGGACTACTTTACGATTCGATGCCAAAGGCACCGCAAATTCGAGGGATTGCATCGTCCTGTTAACTCATTGGTAGTAGACCCTTAGGAAATTTCTTGAACAACGCTTTGCCCTTTGGCACGGGTGCTGCTTTTTCTTACTGCACCTAGCCTTTGGTGGTGTGATGAAAAGAATTTGAGCGGCGACGATGACGCGCATCGGGCATTGCCAGATTAAGACTCACAACTTACTGGCAATGCTTCCTCCCGGCGAGACAATCTCGCCCGCTCAAAATTTCCAGACCAAACTGCGTCTATGCTAACGAAGGCGTTTGTGTCAAACACCAAACTCAAAATAAATAAGCGCTTGATACAAGCATCTCTACACTTCCGCGTTGGATGTTGAGTGTTGGACCTTGAACGTGAAACTCTCCCGTGCGCACTAAGGCATTCCCGATCCGAAACGTTATCGAGGGCAAATTCATCTTGGCCGTTTGCCCATGTCGATCGTTTGAGTGCTCTCGCAATCGACGAGGACCGCCACACAAGCGATCAAACCAACGAACCGAACCTGCTTCATACAAGACGGATTGGGCAAAGCATGTTCCCAGAAACCATCGGAATGAGTCGTGCTCAAGGTGTAAAGGCGTGTTCGAAAACGTAGTCTGCCACGCGCCGCCCCAGCGCAATTGCTTCCCTCTTGTCGAAAGTCCAGTGGATGCCAAGATAGATTCGGCTTTGGCCGTTTTCTTCCTCGGCTTGCGACAGGTTTGAGAAGCTGCGCGGTCGATACGGGCGGACGGTGCCATCGTTGTCGCGCGTCTGGCCGTTAAATTCATCGGAGACAAACGTAAACGCGATCTGATCCGTCCCGTAGAAGCGGCACATGGTCCGAAAAAGCGCGCCCCCAAATCCGGCATGGCCCGACGGATAGGCTGGAAAGGGCGGTGTAAAATCAGGACCAGAGAGATTGCTGGCAGGCGCGCCTAACGGCGTAAAGCTGGGATCGCCTGCAGTGTCGGGATTGCCGTCGCCGAGACCGGTGGGCCCTGTGCCCGGATCGGATTCACGAATGCCAGTTATTGGACGCCAGAAATCGTAATAGTATTTCGATTCCCAAATGGTCATGGCCGCGTCGGCCATCGCGACGTTAACGAGGGCAAGCAAGCGTGCGAATTCAATTCCACGCACTCTTCGCTGGTCGGCAATATTCACCGTGATCTGATTGTAGAGCCGCGGCGGCGCACACAGGCTGGGCGTTCCATCGTAAGCCCAAAAAATGCCGATGAATGTTTGTTCGCTCGTGCGCTGGGTCGGGGTGATCACCCCATCGCCACCTAAGTTTTTCACCTCGTTGTATGCAGCCGTGTAAGCAGCGCTCGTCATGTCGGGCGGAGGCGGCGCGCGGAATTGAGTCGTTGAGTTGATCACGAATGGAATGCACTCGCCCCAGTGCGCACCCAAAGCGAGCGGGATCAAGCTCACTGGATCCTGCCGCCAATGCCCCGGTTGGTCGCTCGGAAAATAATCGTCGCCGACGCTCGGCTCGGGAATTTGTGAGCCATCATTGACCCGCATGGCGAGGATTGCGGACGCCGCTTGTTGGCCCAGACGGATCCCGTTGGCCTTTTTGCCGGCGTTTGTGATGCCAGCCAAGTCCTCCGCCAGCAGCGTGTCGAAGTTTGCGATTTGCGACGGAAAAAGTGCGACCAATGTATCGTGCGCAGCTTGGGCGACAGCGGCGTCGTCGGATATCGGGCCGCGCCTCGCGCACACACCGGTGTAACTTCTGTAACCACCGTGTATCGCGTTCATGGCGTCGAACATCGCAATGTGCACAATGGCCATCGCGCGACTGGAACGGCCCGGCCCAAGTTGTTCGCCGAAAACTCGGGGGTCGCCGGGCGGGACCGGAGTGTGATCGAGACCGGTGGCATTAATCGCGATTTCATTCCAACGATGCAGTACGTCGAGCGATCGGCTCGGCGCGATGATCGGCACAATCGGCGTCGGAGCGCCTTGAAAACGCGGCCCGAATTTCTGATTGAAGCCATTGTCCGACCCAGCGGCAAGCGACGGGTGGGCAAGCGCGAGCAGAAGAAGGAATACGGCGGATTCTTTTATGCGGTTTTTGAGTAGAGATGAGACTGGCATTCGCGAGCTACATTGGAAACATTCGTTTCCGCAAGAAGAATTTTCAGGCTTGAAGGAGCCTTGCTAATGCCAGCCTGCCATTGCACCTTGACTTCGATTTACAGCAATCTTTGTGCGCGCTGAACCTTTCCAGATTCACAACTTCATCGACGGCGAATTTGTTGAACCGGTCGGTGGAAACTATCTCGATAACATCGAGCCGGCGACGGGCAAACCGTATTCACAAGTCCCCGATAGCGATGCTGCCGATGTCGATCTTGCTGTGGCCGCAGCAGAGAAAGCATTCGCGGATTGGTCGCGGAAGCCGGCAGCGGAGCGCTCGAAAATTCTTTTGCGCATCGCCGACCTGATCGAGCGCGATCTCGAGAAACTTGCGCGCGCCGAGTCGATTGACACTGGCAAACCGCTCTCGCTCGCGCGATCTTTGGATATTCCACGCGCGGCTAGCAATTTTCGCTTCTTCGCGACCGCGATCCTTCACACCGAGACTGAAGCGCACATCACGGACAACATCGCTTTCAACTACACT
>Ga0209689_1001507_pt1 | contig 17389 bp, 18 predicted proteins | sample GraSoiAngelo_149_FD_187119 | JGI IMG/M metagenome (GOLD analysis project Ga0209689, IMG submission 187119) | Grasslands soil microbial communities from the Angelo Coastal Reserve, California, USA - 14_1009_09_30cm (SPAdes) (version 2) | ecosystem: Environmental > Terrestrial > Soil > Grasslands ... | reverse complement strand
AGGCTGTAGTCGTCGCTCCCGACGGGCTGCCCCGAGTCGTCGCGCATGTCCCAGGCCAGCCCCATCGATGCAGGTGATCCAGCGTTCGCGCTTACTGGCTCGACCGGGAGGTGTCGCACCGTGGCGGTCCCGTGGAAGCCACTCGCCTGGACATAGGCGTCGAGAGGCCCGCGCAACGTACCGGTGGTCGGGATGAGTCGCACCGTCGCGCGGATCGTGTCGCCGACCGCGTAGCGGCTCTTCACGACGACCTCGACCTTACCGTTGGGCAGGGTCGTCGGGAGCACCAGATCGCTGACGGGCGTCGCCGTCGCGGGAGGCGGCGTGCCGGAGCAGGAGGCCATGACCACAACGGCGAGAAGCGCCGCGAGATGACGCACCCGATGAGGCTATTAGGTGTGAGCCCCGAAGAGGACCTCCTGTAGGTCGGGAAGGGCCGTGCCGAGACCGCTGATAAAAAGGATTCCGATGAGCAGGCTGCCGAGGCCCGCGACGAAGCCGACCACGACGTAGACCGTCCGCAGGCGCTGCGCGCCGATGAATCCGGACGCGCTGACGACGGCGACGAGCGTGTTGGAGGCGAGGAGCCCGACCACGAACGCGAGCAGGATCACGATCCCCGTGACGCCGGTAACCCCGGCGATCCCCGCAAGGAGCAAAGCTTGCGACCCTGTCTCGGCGCCGACGCCGTGGATCATCCCGACGCCGAACGCCGTCTTCGGTCCGTACTGCGTCGCGTGGACCGACGGGGTGTGCTCGTGGCCGTGGATGCGCGCCTGGAGCGCGCCCCAGCCGTAGCGGATGAAGTCAAACACGAGCATCCAGCGGCTGCGGAGCCGGAACTCGCCCTTGCCACGGAGGTACTGGTAGACGGAGAAGAGCACCCACAGGCCGAGGAGCACGAGGGTGACGCCGACGACCTTCTCGAGTATCGGATCGACCCAGTCCGGCAGCACCGCACCCAGGAGGAGTGCGGCGATCCCGAGAACGACCACGACGAAGGCGTGTCCGAACGCATAGAGCGTCGCGAGCCCGACGGCGTGGCGCTCCTCGTGCGCAAAACGGGATTCCGCGAGCGCGTGCATCGCACTGGGTCCTCCGGCCGTGTGCGCGTGCTGGTGCCCGCGCAGCTCGTCACGGTCGTGGCCGTGCGAGGGCATCGGAGCGCCGGCCGGGACGTCCGCCTCGGTGTGGCTCGCGCTGGTGGTGCTCGTGATGTCGGTGATCGCGGCGATGTGGTCCCAGTCGAAGCCGTGCCGGAACCCGAGCGCGGCCATCCCGAGCAGGAGCACGACGATGCTGAGGTCCACGGTGAAAGGTTATCGCAACTGTTCGCAATAGTCGGCTCTTGCAACACGATCGCAGTTGCGTCACGCTGGCGGCTGTGGGCATCGCCGACGACATGCGCGCCAACGGCATGCGTATGACCGTGCAACGGCGGCTCGTCCTCGACGTCCTTCGCCGGGCCCGTCATCACACGACCGCGGAAGACATTTCGCGATCGATCCGCGCCAGCCATCCGCAGATCGATCCGTCGACCGTTTATCGCAACCTCGAGGCGCTCGAGAGGCTCGGGTACGTCACGCACACCCATCTCGACGACCGGGTCACGCGATGGCGCCGCTCCGATTCACCGCAGCACGGCCACCTGGTGTGCCGAAAGTGCGGCTCCGAAGAGGACATCCCGATGCAGATCCTCGAGCCGCTCGCGAAGCGGCTTCGCGGAGAGCACGGTTTCCGCGCCGACCTGGCGCACTCCGCGGTCGTCGGCCTCTGTCGCGAGTGCGCCAGCTGAACACTGGCGTGGCGCCCCTGACACCATTTGGCGCAAAGGCGAGCCGTATCCTTTGCTGAGGTGCGCCGCCTTCTCGCGATAGCGGTCTTCTCGCTCGCGGCGACCGGTGCGACCCTCGCGGGCGCCGGCCTGGTCGTGGCGCCGCACGTCGACCCGCCGGGCACGCCAGCTTTCCACGACCACGTGCTGGCCGCCTACCGCTTCCCCATTTTCCTGATGCACCTTCAGCAGCTCTACGCGCGCGGTGAAAAACTCGAGATGGTCTCGCCTCTCGCGACGAGCCTCGCCGCGGTGGCCATGGGCCTCCTGCTCTTCGCGTCGCCGCGGCTACCGCGGCCCACCCGGCGGCCGACGGCCAACGTTCCGATCCCGCTGATTTCAGGCGCGCTCTGGAGCGCGCCGCTTCTTCTCGGACCGCCTCGCACCTAGACCCTCCGTCGTCGCGACCTGATCAATAAAGACCGAGGAGGGTTTTATGTCGCGTGTGCTCGCGACGGTGGCGGCGGTCGCCGTCGTCGTGTCGAGTTTCGCGGTCAATACGAACATCGCGCTCGGGCACGAGCGCCGTGCGGTCGGCCCCTACACCTTCGTGGTCGGCTGGATCAACGAGCCTGCATACGTGAATGTCGCGAACGGCCTGAGCCTCGATGTGACCGAAACCAGCGGCTCCAAGCCGGTGGAGGGGCTCGCGAGCACGCTTCGGGCCGAGGTCATCGTCGGCGGCGGCGCAAAGAAGCTGTCGCTCGACCTTGCGACCGAAGAGGCGACTCCCGGTCACTACGAGGGCCGATTCATACCCACCAAGGCGGGGGACTACATATTCCACATCTTGGGTGACGCGGGCTCAACAAAGGTCGACGAGCGTTTCGAGTCGGGGCCGAACACGTTCGATGGCGCGATCTCCAGCGATGCGCTCCAGTTCCCCGACCGCGTGCCCGCGAACGCCGACCTCGCGGCGCGTCTTGATCAGCTTCAGACTCTCGTCATCGCCGGGATCGTCCTCGGCGGCCTCGCGCTGTTGGCCTCGGCGGCCGGTCTGGTCACCGGACGGCGCTGATGCGCCGTTTCGCTCTCATCGCGGCGTGCGTCTTCGGCGGTGCCGCCCTTCTGGGCGGTGCCGCGGAGGCGCACGCGAACTACGTGCGTTCGAACCCGGCCTCGGACGCGCGCCTGGTGAAGGCACCAACCGAGATCCGCATCGAGTTCAGCGAGCCACCCGATCCACGAGGGAGCGACATCCAGGTGCTCGATGGCAGCGGAAAGCGCTACGACAGAGGCGATGTCGGGGCATCGGGTGACCCCAACGGCCTGCGCGTCTCAGTCGAGCCGATAACCGAGGGTGGATACCTGGTCGCGTGGACCGCGAGGAGCGCGGTCGACGGACACACGACGAAAGGCAATTTCGCATTCGTCGTGGGTAACGGTCCACTTCCGGCAGTGCCCGACATTGGCGGGTCCGCCCCACCTCCGACCACGCTGGAGATCGTCGGCCGGGCCCTGTCGTACGCCGGCATCGCTCTCGGCCTCGGCACCGCGTTCTTCGTCCTCTTCGTTGCCCCGGCCGGCGTCGAACCGCGGCGCGAGTCGTCGCTCCTTCTGATCGCGGGCGGGCTCATCGTCGCGGGGTCGCTCGCGCTCATGTTCGACCAGGGCGCCAAGCTCCCGCCGCGGCTGGGCATCATGCTCGCGGTGCGGGCGTTCGCGGGGCTCGTGCTCGCGGCGATCTCAGTCACGCCACGCCTCGCACTGATGCGACCCGTCGGCGCGCTGGCCGGGGGAGGCATCATGACCATCGGTCCGCTCGCGACGTTCCGGCCGCGTCGCATGATCGCGCTGGCCGCGGGAGTCGCCGCGGCGATGACGGCCACGCTCGTGTCGCACGCGACGGCGCTCGGAAGTCTCAAGAGCATGACGCTCGACTTCGCGCACGTTCTGGCGGTCTCGGTGTGGACAGGCGGCGTCGTCGCGCTGCTCTGGTGCGTGCTCCTTACGAGGCCGGACAGGACGGCGGAGGACGCGAGGGCCCTGGGCGCGACGGTGTGGCGATTCTCGGTGACCGCGCTCGTCGCCACCGCGCTCCTCATCACTGCCGGAGTGCTCCAGGCCCTCGACCGCCTCGTCCTCATCGACGATCTCTACGAGACGCCGTACGGGATCGCGCTCGCGGTGAAGATCGTCCTCGTCCTCGTCGCCCTCGCGATCGGGGCGTTCAACCTGCTCCGGTGGGGACCGCGGCTCCGCGCCGGGATTCGCGCACGGACCGCGCTCATCCGGGACACCGTCGCCGAGACCGCGATCTTCGTCGTCATCATCGTCGCCGCGGCGTTTCTGACGGCCTTCGCGCCGCCCGCTCAGCCCTCGGCCGCCGCGTACGACCAGACGCAGCACGTGGCTGGTCTACGGCTCGAGATGCTCGTGGCGAGCGGCGGCGCCGGCCGCAACACGTACGTGCTTCGCGTTCATCAAGGCCTCACGCCGGTTACCAGGGCCGAGAAGGTCGCTTTCCGCTTCACGATGATCGAGCACGACATGGGCGAGCAGGAGCTCGCGGCGACCGAGCGCGCGCCAGGCGAGTACGTCGCGAACGGCAGCCCGACCGCGATGTATGGCACCTGGAAGATCCAGACGATCGTCCGTCTCCAAGGTAAGGAGGACGTGAGCACCGTCTTCACGTTCCCCGTCGGCGCGCCAACGGGTGGCGGCGCGACCACCTCGCAAGCTCTCACCGTCGGCCCGTACACGATGATCGTGTTCACGGATCCGGCGACCGTGCAGTCTGGCGCACCGGTGACGATATTCGGTGTGCTGATCGGAGCGGACGGCAATCCCGTCACCGGCAAGCCGATCCGCGCCACGTTCTCTGGTCCGTCGGCGCAGGCACCGATCGACGCGACCGAGGACGCCGCGACGCTCGGTCCGGGCCGGTACAAGTTCGCGATCGCCGGGCTCGACGCGGGCACGTGGAAGGTCGCGATCGCGGTCGGAAACGAAGGCACGGGTGCGTATAGCCTCGTCGTATCCCGATGATCTTCGCGTCCGTATCGGCGCACGGCGCCACCGGCACCTGGCTCGACGAGATCCTCGAGCTCGGGGTGCCGCTCGTCCTGTTCGTGGGCCTCTGGTGGTGGTCGACGCGGAAGGAAAAGAAGAAGGCGAAGCCCCCGCCTAGCGCCGACGCGAAGAAGTGATCTTCCCGATCTCCCGTCAGGGGCTGGAGCAGATCGCGATCGCCCTCGCGGTCGGCGCGGCCGTCTTCGGTTTCTTCGCGCTGCTTCGGTGGCGACGCGGCGGTGAGTGGCAGCGCTTAGCGCAGAGCGCGGGATTTCTCGGCGCGCTGATCGTCGTCGCGCTTGGTCTCGCCTACACCATCGCCCCGAACATCCCGACGCCACCGGTCCCGTTGACCGCGCGTTTTGCGCAGAACCCGACGCCGGACAATCCGGCCACCGTCGCCGCCGGTCGAGCCCTCTACCAGGCCAATTGCGTCGTGTGCCACGGGCCGCAGGGCCTTGGCGATGGACCGGCGGCGCTGACGCTGAATCCCCGGCCGTTCAACCTTCAAGTGCACGTCCCCCAGCACGCCCCGGGTGAGCTCGAGTACTGGATCGCGAACGGGATCCCCTTCACCGCGATGCCGGCGTGGTCCGTGGTCGATCCTGACACCGGCAAGCCGAAGCTCACCGAGATCGAGCGTTGGGAGATCGTCCGTTTCCTGCAGGCGCTCGCGGCCGGGAGCGCCACCTAGCGTCAGCCGGGGTCGGACTAAAGGGGGCTCGACCCGGTGATCGTGGCGCGTCGCACTTTCATCGGTGGCACGAGACACATGATCGAGCCCATCCCGTTTGAGCTCCACCAGTCCCGCGCGAGGCGCTGCGGTCCGAGGAGCTCGATCCCGGCGAAGAGGTCGAGCGCGCTCATCGTGTAGCGAACGTTCGCGAGGGCCCGCGTGATCTTGCCGTCCTCGATGAGGAAGGTTCCGTCGCGGGTCGTTCCCGTCATGGTCGCGGCACGCGGGTCGGGCGTGTTCGTGTAGTGGAATCGCGTAATGAGGACCCCCCGATGCACCGCGGCGACGAGCTGCTCCAGCGTCGCGGGGCCGCCGGCCATCGCGAGATGCCCGGCGTGGCCGCCCGCCGCATAACGCGATGGGTCCGCGGCGTGACCTGTCGACCGCGCACCCATCGCCTTCGCGGAGGTGCGGTCGTAGACCGGGCCGCGCGCGACCCCTCGCTCGACCAGCGTGACTTTTTGCTTCGGCGTTCCCTCGACGTCGAAAGGCACCGCGATGGTGCGCGCGTCAAGAGCATGGTCGAGGAGCGTGAAATTCTCGCCGGTGACCCGCTCCCCCACGCGGCCGCTCATGAACGAACGCCCTTCTCGCACCGTCTGCCCACCGAGGCCCGTGAGCGACATGATGCGAAGGACCTCAGCGACGGCGAGCTCCTCGAACACGGCCTCGTAATCACCGGGCTCGAGCTGGGCGCGGTCGCGGTCGAGCGAGCACTTCTCGGCGGCGCGTGCGGCGATCGTCTTCGGATGCAGCGCGTCGGAGCGCATCGAAAGCTCCTCGGCGTAGCCCGAGCCGACATAGGTGTCGCTCTGAACGAGGGCGCGAAGGTAGGCCATCGTCGCGGGCGCGTACGCCGCGACGCCGCGCGTGTTCGCGACGGCGTCCTCGGTCACCTCGATCTGCGACGTGCCGGCCGCACGCATGCCGCTCGGGACGGCGACGCACACCGCGCGGATCAATTCCGCCTGTGCCGCCGCCGTTGTGGCGGCGGTCTCCTCGTGGAACGACGAGGTCGCGGCGGTGGGCTCCGGATCGGCGACGCCGGGCCACTCGTCGTCGGGCCGGCTGGCGCGGGCGAGGGACGCGGCGTCGGCGAGCGCGCGGCGCAGGTCGGGAGGCGCGAGCGAGTTCGTCGTCACGATGCCGACGGCCTTTCCGACGATCGCCCTGACCGTCGCGTGCGTCTCGTCGGAGACCGCGTTCTGGTGGATCGAGCTCCGCGAATAGCGAGTGATCGCGGCGCGCCGGCGATGGACGTGGATGTCCGCCTCATCCGCAGGCACATCGCGGAGCGCCTCGCGGGCGGGCGCCAGCAGCCGGTCCGCGCCGAGAAGGCTCACTCGCGGACCTCGATCGGGACGTCGCGGAAGCGCGCGTGCGCGGCGCCGTGGCCGACGCGCATGAGCTGCAGAGGCTCGCCCTTCGCGCACGAGAGGAAACCGTGGAGCTCCCAGTCGTCCGCGACGAGATCGCAGCGTCCCCAGAAGTCGGGCGTGAGCGACTGGAACGCGACGCCGCGCATGTGTTGCTCGAGCTGACCGTTTCGGATCACGCGGGCGGATTGCGTCGAGAAGTGGAAGTTCTGTCGCTTGTCGTCGAGCGAGTACGAGGCCGGCGCCTCCAGCAGGAGCCCGGAGTCCACACCGCGGAGCAGATCCGCGTAGGGCGTCGTCCCCGGATCGAGGCTGACGTTCACCATGCGCACGATCGGGAAGTGCTGCCAGCCCTCCGCGCGCGCGGACCCGATCGCGACCGGCACGCCAAGCGCCCCCGCGGTCTCGCGCGAGGTCAGGTAACCGACGAAGATCCCTTTGTCGACGAGCTTCGTCCGCATCGCCGGTACGCCGTCGTCGTCCCATCCGAACGTGCCCATGCCGCCGGGAACGGTCGCGTCCGCCGTCATCGAGACGTGCGGGGATCCATACCGAAGCGTTCCGCGATCTTCGGGCCACATGAACGTCGTCCCGGCGAAGGCGACCTCGTGCTCGAGGAGGCGATCGGCTTCGGTCGGATGGCCGCACGATTCGTGGACGAGAAGCGCGAGGAATTCAGGCGCGAACACGAGCGTCGTCGGCCGCTCCTCGGCGAGGGGCGCGTCCAGCGTGGCTTCGGCATCGTCGCGATAGCGACGCGCGCGCGCGAGGAGGTCCAGATGCTCGACGTACTCCCAGCCGCTCTGACGCACGAGGCGCGAGTCGTAACGGCTGGCAGGCTTGCGGCCCGCCTTCACGGCGAGCACTGAGAGCCCAGCGCCTGCCTCGACGATCTCCTGGGAAACGTCAGTGCCTTCGCTCGTGACGAGGCGCTTGCGGGTGCGATAGGCCGCGACCGATGAGCGGCGCGTCTTGATGTTCGGGCCGACCGCAGCGGCGTCGACCGCGCGGAGATGATCGATGCGCTCTGCGAGCGGAACCGAGAACGGATCGCGCCGCAGCCTTGTGCGGTATTCGCCGTGCTGGGGCGGGATCGGGGCGAGTCTCACCGTTCGGCGCTGGACTGACGCGGCGGCCTCCGAGCGACGGAAGGCCTCATCGATGAGGCCGCGGATCGCCGCATCATCGGTCTGATCCGTCGCCGCGAACCCCCAGGCGCCGCGATGGATCACGCGGAACCCGAGTCCGCGATCGGACGTGCGTGTCACGGACTCGACCGCTCCGTCTTTGACACTCACCGCCTCGTGCTCGCGCTCCACGCTGCGCGCGTCCGCGTACGTCGCGCCGCGCGACGCGGCGATGTGGACAAGATCGGCCATCGCCGAGGAGGGCATGGTCACGAGGCGCATTAGACGCTAGAGTTATTCAAAACGGCGCGCGCGACGACTGAAGCGTTCGTGATGGACGCGCTCACGGCCGAGCCTCGAAGGTTTCGGGGTAGCGGACGAGGGAGAGCAAAAGCGCGAGACCGCGGTGGAACTCCGCGATCCGCGGACGAGTCAGGCGGCGTGCGAAGCCCATACGGAGAAAGCTATTGCCTGACGTTGCTCTCCTAATCGACTGGGAGAACGTCTACTACACCCTTCGCCAGCACACGACGGGCCCGCTGCCGTCAACACTTTCGATCCTGCAGGCGATCCTGCAAAAAGCGGCCGAGTTCGGACCGGTCCGCGTGAAGCTCGCGATCTTCGGCCAGGAGGTCGCGGCGCAGGACGAGACCCTCCTCATGGCGCTCGAATTCACGGGGATGGAGCCCATCGCCGTGGCGCAGCGCATGAGCGGCCGGCTCCTCAAGGGCCGTTCCGACGCGGTCCTGATCACCCGAGCGCTGAAGCTCCTCTACAAGGAGCGCCAGGACATCGACTACTGGTTCATCGTCTCGGGTGACCGCGACCTCAACGCGCTCTGCAAGGCGATCAAGGACGAGGACAAACACGTGTACCTCATCGCCGGCGACAAATCACTCGCCAACGAGCTGCGCGACTCGCCCTACTTGCGCGACGACGTCTTCCTCCTCGAAGACCTGATCCCGCAAGCGCGCTGGACCCGCACCGCGCTCCGGGCCGACGACACGCAGGTGGACAAGCCGGCGCTTCCGGCCGAGGGCCCACGACGCACGCCGCAGCGGCGCGGGGGCGTGCGCGTGCGCGGGAGGGCTGAACCACATGTCCCGGCCGTCGTCCCAACGGCGTCGCCGGAGTCTGACAAGGAGCAACGGCGACTTGCCGTGCTCCTCCTCGACCAGCTCGTGGCGCTGCACGCCCGCGCGATGGCGCGCGGCGACTTCGTCACGAGCGTGGTTCCGCTGTCTCAGAAGGAAGCATCGAGCGTCCTCGAGCAGCGCATCGACGCGGGCATCGATCAGGGCACCGTCCTCGCGAAGCTCGAAGGACGCGCCCGCGCGAAGGCCAAGCAGATGCTCGCTCCGAACATGTCCTCGCCTCTCGTCGCGGAAACAGTCTTCCACCTGGTCAGGGTGCTGCGCCGGATCGACACCGTGACGAGCAAGGACACGCGCCGCATCCCGGCGGTCGAGGCCGTCCTCGACCCGCTCTCGCGAGCGGATCAGCCTGGCGGCCTCGCGCGCGGACGGTCGCAACGGCGCCTGCTCCTCGAGACTCTCTTCAACATCGCCGAGGAGCGAGGCGCGATCCAGACCGAGCAGGTCGAGCGCGAGGGCCGTCAGATCACCATGTGCTGGCTCGCCGAAGGCCATCCGCTCGTCGTCTACGCGCGCCAGCCCGCGGCGTCGATCGTCCACCTCTTCAACTTCGTGGCGTCGACGCGCGCCAAGGGCGAGCGGATCGACTGGGTGAACCAGGCGCTGTTCGCCGAGCTGCTGTCACGGGTCGAGGGCGACGCGCTCGAGTCCACCATGCGCCGCGCGGTCGAACGCGGCGTCATGCGTATCGAGGAGCACGGCAAGAAGTCCGGCTTCGTGATCGACCAGACGCACGACGAGGTGCGCACGATCCTCGGCGAGTTCGACCGCCTCAACGGCGAAGCCCGGCCGGCTCCCGCTCTAGCCGCGGGTGAGCTCGAAGCGCTTCCGGCGCCCGCGGACGCGACGCCCGGAGTCCCGACCGCCGCGCCGGACGCGGCCGCCGTTGTGCCGCGCAAGCGCACTCGCCGGGGACGGCGAGGCGGGCGCGGTCGGCGGGGAGGGCAGGGCCCGAAGAAGGCCGCGACGGGAGAGGCTGCCGACTGAACCGCGACTTCTGGAAGTACTGGGCGGGCCAGACCATCTCGAACTTCGGCAGCTCCATCACTCAGTTCGCGCTGCCGCTCATCGTGTTCAAGCTCACCGGATCGGCCATCGCCCTCGGCGCGACGCTCGCTTTGTACACGGCCCCGCAGCTCCTGTTCGGACTGGTCATCGGCGCGTGGACCGATCGCACCGACCGCAAGCGGCTGATGATCGTGGTGGACCTGCTCTTGGCCGCGACGATCGCGTCGGTCCCGCTCGCGTCGGCCGGTGGATTCCTCTCGTTGTGGTCGATCTACGCCGTCGTCTTCATCTCGTCCACGCTCTCGATCTTCTTCGCGGCGGCCGAGTTCGGCGCGATCCCGAGTCTTGTCGGATCGACCGAGCTGGTCGGTGCCAACGGCCGCATCCAGGCGAGCTTCGCCGCGGCGACGGTGCTCGGCCCACTCGCCGCAGGGGCACTGCTCGTGTTCCTTCCGGTCGAGACGATCCTGCTTCTCGATGCCGCCTCATTCGTCGTCTCGGCCGCGATGCTGTCCGTGATCGCCCGCCGGTTCAACGCCCCCATCACCACGCGGGGCACGAGCATCCGCGAGGACATCGTCGAAGGCCTGCGCTACGTGATCTCCCACCCCGTCCTCCGGAACATCTCGCTGATGATGGCGATGATCAACCTCGTCGGGGCGACCGTCTTCGCGCAGCTCGTCTTGTTCGCGAAGCTGGCGCTCCGCGCCGAGGACAGCGAGGTGGGCCTCCTGTTCGCGGCCGGTGGCGCCGGGGTCGTCGTGCTCTCGCTAGCGGCAGGTCCCCTCCGCAGGAGATGGTCCTTCGGCAACGTTGCGCTCGGCGCGCTGATGCTCGACGGTCTTCTCACGGTCGCGCTGGCATACACGAGCTCGCTGTGGCTTGCGCTGGTGATCTGGGGGCTCGGCGAGGGATTCGGGGTCCTCTTCAACATCAACACCGCATCCCTCAGGCAGGCCGTCGTCCCGAACCACATGCTCGGGCGGATCATCAGCATCGCGATGGTGCTGGCGTGGTCAGCGCAGCCCCTCGGCGCGCTCGCCGGGGGCTTCCTCATCGAACGGACGGGCGACGTCCGTCTCATTTACGCGGTGATCGGCGCCGTGACGTTCCTGATCGCACTCGTGTTTCGGGTCGCGAGTCCACTCGGACGCGCTGAGCGCTATCTCGCGCCGGCCAGCGCCGCAGCTGAATGAGCGGGAGCTAGTGGACCATTTGGGGCTCTGAGCTTCTCGTCGGAACCAGCGGGGTGAGCCCGAGCGATTCCGCGTACTGAAGGTACGTCTGGATCGAGGCGACCACCACCCATGCGTCGATGCCGATGAGATCTATGCCGATCACCGATACCCGACCCCAGCCGTCGATGATGATGCCCTTGTCGAGCACTCGGTCGAGTACGTCGATCAAGCTGGCGCGGCCGTGTACGAGTTCGGTATCGCGCCGCATATCTCGACAAGGGTCGCACGCTAAGGGCCTATGGCGGCCTCAACGGTCAACCGAAACAACCCAAAGCCGCATCAGCCAGACAACAGAACGATGACGGTCCGTAACCAGGGCACTCCCGCTGCTCACCTTGATCGGGGAGGCGCGTTGTGGAGACGAGCGCACAGGCGCGCAAGGTCGTGCTTGTCGTCGAGGACGATGAGGCAATCGGCCAGCTCATCGCCGACGCGATCTCGGACGAGCCGGGCTACTGCGCGATCCACGTCGCTGCGCCCGCGGCCGCCATCGAAGCGACGAAGCATGTGACTCCGGACGTGATGGTGGTCGACGTCCGGCTCCCGGGCATGTCGGGCTTCGAGCTGTACGACCGTCTCAAGAGGGACCCGCGCACGAGCAAGGTTCCCGTCTTGTTCGAGACGGCCAGCGGGGCGGAGGCCCTGAGTGAGTTCCGCCGCCGCGGGATCGCGACCTACATCAAGAAGCCGTTCGACCTGAACGTCGTCGTCGCGTATGTGAAACGCCTGGCGAGCGGACCTAGCGCGGGGTCGCCGCTTGCGTCCGCTCGGCCGCGACGCGCCTGACCTCATCTTCGGTCGCCTGCGAGCTCTTCATCAGCTTGGCGAACGTTTCGCGATCGAGGGCCATGAGCTCGAGGGAGGTCTTCGCGCGCACGGTGGCTCGTCGGGGAGCGTCATTCAGGAGTCCGATCTCGCCGAAATAATCGCCGGGCCCGAACCGGCTGATCACCACCTGCGAGCCGTCGGGCCCGCGGTGCGTGGCTTCGGCCTCGCCTTTGATGACCATGTAGAAGCGATCCGCCGGATCGCCCTCTCTGAGCACGATGTCGTCTGGTGCGAACACCACGAGGTCGGCCTTGCTGGCGGTCTGGGCGACGACTTCCTTTGGCTCGGACGGAAAGGCGCGCTCGAGGTCCTTCAGCTCTTCGATGTAGCGCTCAGCGTGGAGCACCGCCGTCGTGGCATCGCCCACGGCGGTCGTGATCTGCTTCGCGAGCTGCGCCCGGGTATCGCCGGCCGCGTACACGCCGGGGATGCTGGTGCGCATGTACTGGTCGGTGATGAGATAACCGTTCTTGTCGTGGTCGATGTGCTCCCTGAAGAGGTAACGACCGACCGGCTTGAAGCCGATGAAGACGAACACGCCCTCCACCTTCACCCGCTCGATCTTGCCGTCGCGCTCGATGTCGATCCACTTCACATCGCCGTTGCCGCCGATCTCCTTCACTTCCGCGGGCGTGATCGGCTCGACCTTCTCCATCCCCAGGAGCCGGTCCTGAAGGATGGCCTGGGCGCGGAATTCATTGCGGCGGTGAACGACGTAGAGCTTGTTGGCGAAACGAGTGAGGAACAACCCCTCCTGGAATGCGGAGTCGCCCCCGCCGATGACCGCGAGGTCGGCGCCTTTGAAGAAGGCGCCGTCGCACACGGCGCAGTACGAGACCCCCCGGCCGTGGTACTCGGTCTCGCCCACCACGCCGAGCTTCGTTGGCTCGCCGCCGACGGTCACGATCACGGCGTACGCCGAAAGCTCCGTCCCATCCTGGAGCGTCACGATCTTGCGGTCGCCCTCGGAGCGGATCCCCTTGACCGGCTTGTACGTCTCGATCTTGAGACCGAATTTGAGCGCATGATCGGCCATCTTCTTGGCGAGCTCCGCTCCGGTGACGGACTCGAACCCGGGATAGTCCTCGATCACGTTGGTGTTGAGGATCTCGCCACCGACGTCCTTGGAGTCGAGAAGGACCGTCTTCATGTTCGCCCGCGCCGCGTAGAGGCCGGCGGTGAGACCGGCCGGTCCGCCGCCGATAATGATGAGATCGAGGTCGGTCAGCTCAGGGATCCTTTCTGGAAAGCTCTCCAACACTAGAACAATTGACCATTCCCGAAAGATTCCTCGCGCTCGGTGACTCGTTCACCATCGGCACGGGCACGAAACCGGATCGATCGTTTCCCGCCGTCCTTGCGGCCATGTGGACCAAACGCGGCCGCACGGTCGTTCTCGAGAATCCGGCGGTGAACGGATACACGACCGACGACCTCATCCACGATGAGCTGCCAAGCGTCGCTTCGTTCCGTCCGACCCTGGTCACACTGCTCATCGGCGCGAACGACATCGTCCGCGGATCGAGTGACGACCGCTACCGCCGGCAACTCGGCCTGATCCATGATCGGATCCGCGCCGACGCACCTGACGCGCGCGTCGTCGGGCTGCCCCAGCCGGATTGGTCGCTCTCACCGGCAGGGTCTAGCTTCGGCGATCTGCCCGCCATCGCGCGTACGATCGAACGCTTCAACGCGATCGCACGCGACGAGGCGGAACGCGCCGGTGCTATGTGGGTCGACCTGTTCCCGCTCATGAGGGAGCAGGGCCGAAAGAAGATGGTTGCACCCGACGGACTGCATCCGTCCGTGGAGGCGTACGCGGAGTGGGCTCGCGAGCTCGCTAGCTCAGCGTCGGTTTCGTCACCATGAGGAAGACGATCACAACGACAATCGCGGCGAGGACGATGCCGAGGAATCGCGCGTTCCCGGCATAGCGCTTGTAGTCATCGCTCTCTGGTCCCGCCGTCTCGAGCGCGTGGATCTGGTTCCGCAGCATCGGCGTGTAGACGAAGAACCCGAGTGCGACCGCGATGGCCCAGAGCACGATGCCGCCGGCGATCCAAAACGTCGTGAACTTCAGCTCGCCGACGAAGACCATCGTCACGCCCGTGACCGCGAGCAGCACGTACGCCGGATTCGCGAACCAATCATCGAGACGCTTGACGCCCTTCAGAACGAACGACTGCGTCGGCACGGGCTCCCGAGCCACCCGTGCGAGCCACACGCCGTACGTCGCGTTGAATCCGACCGCGATGATCGCCAGCAGAACGTGGAGGAACTTCACGATCACAAACAGTGACATCGGCGGTGCGCAGTTTAAGGAACCGTGACTGCTCCGTCATGACGTGGCCGCCGCCGCAGGCCGCTAGGCCACCTTAGGTTCGCGCGAGGATCGGTATCGCGGCGCCGGTTATCCCACTCGCTTCGTCAGTCGAGAGGAATACGACGAGTGCCGCGACCTCGGCGGCGGTCGCCCACCGCGATGGGTCCGCCTTGGGCATCGCGGCTCGGTTATCGGGCACGTCGATGATGCGCGGCAGGACGCAGTTGGCGGTAATTCCTTCGCGCTTGGTCTCCTCCGCGAGCGACTCGGTCCACCGCAGCAGCGCGGCGTTCGCCATCGCGTAGCCGGCCGCGCCCTTCTCCCCTTTCAGGGCGGCCATTGAGGAAACGTTCACCACACGGCCGTAGCTGCGGGCGCGCATCGGACGAAGGCACGCCGTCGTCGCGGTCACGATCGTCGCAACTTTCTGATCCCAGTAGGCGCGGTACGCAGCCAGATCGCCGCTTGCGGCGTCGGACGGAGCGTATCCGCCGATCAGGTTGGCGACGACATCGAGCCGTCCCCACGCGCGAAGCACCTGTTCGACGAAGCCCTCCATCGCGACATGGTCGCCCGCATCGGCGGGCCTTACGAGGATCCGCGGCTCCTGGGCCGTACCGGCCAGGTCACCGAGCGAGTCGCGTAGAGCGGCACCCTTTGCGTCGTCTCGGACCGGTATCGCGACGTGCGCGCCCTGCTCGAGATAGGCGCGGAGGACGGTCGGCCCGATGTTGCCGGTCGCGCCCGTAAGTATTACGGCGCGCTTAGAAAGATCGAACATCGCGACTAGTATCGCGAGGTGACCGTGCTCGATCGCATACAGCAGCCGCGGGACCTTCGTCTGCTGCATCGCGACGAATTGCTCGCGCTCTGCCGCGAGATCCGCGAGTTCACCGTCGAGAGCGTGCAGAAGACCGGCGGTCACATCTCATCGAGCCTCGGTACGGTCGAACTGACCGTTGCGCTCCATCGAGTTTTCGACTCTCCGCGCGACAAGCTCGTTTGGGATACCGGGCATCAGGCCTACGTGCACAAGATGCTGACCGGGCGGCGCGGACGATTCGACACGCTCCGTCAGTTCGGCGGGATTTCAGGCTTTCTCGCCCGAGTTGAGTCGGAGCACGACCACTTTGGCGCGGGGCACGCGGGAACGTCCATCTCCGCGGCCCAGGGAATGGCCGTCGCGCGCGACATCAAGGGTGATGACAACCACGTCGTCGCGATCATCGGAGATGGCGCTCTCACGGCGGGGATGGCGTACGAAGCGATGAACAACATCGGCCACATGCGCACGCGGGTGATCGTGGTGTTGAACGACAACGGCATGAGCATCGCGCCGAACGTCGGCGCCGTCTCGCGCATGCTCGAAGCGCTCCGGACGGCCCAGCCCTATCGCGGCGCAAAACAGATCGGCCGTCAGGTCCTCGAGCACATGCCCGGTGGGGAGCTAGCCGAGGAGGCTCGCCGGCGAATCTTCACAAGCCTGAAGGCGCTCTTCATCCCCAACATCCTCTTCGAGCAGTTCGGGTTCACGTACTTCGGCCCGGTCGACGGTCACGATCTCTTCGCGGTGGAGGGGGTCCTCGAGAAGGCTCGCGACTTCGGCGACGGGCCCGTCTTCGTCCACGTGCAGACGCAAAAAGGCCACGGCTACGGACCCGCCGAGGACGACAATGTGAAATGGCACGGCGTCTCCGCGAGTGGCACGAGCAAACAGACCGCGCCTCAGTACACCGCGGTCTTTGCCGACGCGGTTCGCGAGGTCTTGAAGGCCGACGAGCGCGCGGTCGCGATCACGGCGGCGATGCCGGGAGGCACCGGCCTCCTGCCTCTCTTCAACGAATTCCCCGAGCGTCTCTTCGACGTCGGCATCTGCGAGCAGCACGCGGTGACCTTCGCCGCAGGGCTCGCGACGCAAGGCATCGTGCCGATCGTCGCGGTGTACTCGACGTTCTTGCAGCGCGGCTTCGATCAGGTCGTGCACGACGTCGCCGTGCAGGACCTTTCGGTCGTGTTCGCCATGGACCGCGGCGGGATCGTCGGCGACGACGGACGAACCCATCAGGGTTTGTACGACATCGCGTACCTACGAATCCTCCCCGGCATGACACTCATGGCACCGAAGGACGAAGCCGAGCTTCGCCAGATGGTCTGGACCGCATACCGCCACGCGGCCGCGGGCCGCGGCCCGGTGGGCGTCCGATTCCCACGCGGCGCAGGCGCAGGCGTGGCCCTCGACGCCGAGCTTGCAGAGATCCCGATCGGCGAATCCGAGACCCTTCGCGAGGGTGACGGCATCACGATCCTGGCGTATGGCCATCCGGTCGCGGCGGCCATGGAAGCCGCCGAGATCCTGGCTCGCGACGGGCTCGAGGCGACGGTCGTGAACGCACGCTTCGCGAAGCCGCTCGACGAGGAGCGGATCCTCGCGCTCGCCGCCCGTATCCCGCGGTTCGTGACAGTCGAAGAGCACGTCATCGCCGGCGGCTTCGGTTCGGCCGTGGGCGAGCTCCTCGCCGAACGCGGTGCGCGCGTCGATCTCGAAATCCTGGGCATCCCCGACGAGCACGTCGATCACGGCGCGCAGAAGCTCTGGCGACACCACTACGGGATCGACGCCGAAGGCATCGCCGCCGCCGTGCGCCGCCGCTGGCCGCGCCTGGCCCCGCGCGACACTGAATCCGAGGAGAGCGCGGGCTAACTTCGGAACCAGGCGTGCGGGTCCTGTCCCGGCTCGGGGAGGTCTCTCGGCT
>Ga0209689_1001506_pt1 | contig 17394 bp, 13 predicted proteins | sample GraSoiAngelo_149_FD_187119 | JGI IMG/M metagenome (GOLD analysis project Ga0209689, IMG submission 187119) | Grasslands soil microbial communities from the Angelo Coastal Reserve, California, USA - 14_1009_09_30cm (SPAdes) (version 2) | ecosystem: Environmental > Terrestrial > Soil > Grasslands ... | reverse complement strand
GGAGAAAGCCTCTCGAGAACTCAACAGGTCGGGCGATCGGCGTGAATGAGTGTTGCCTTCAGGCCTATCGTGGGAGGTCCCCTGAGGGATCGCCGTGACCGACGTAACTGCGCGACCCCGGAAGCCCCACGTGTTCTTCGATTTGGGAGAGACGATTGTGAATCTCCGGGACACGATCGGTGTGATTGCATCATTCATCGGCACATCGTACCCTTCGATTGCGAGGCGCGCGGCGGATTGCGCCAAGTCGTGGTTCATTGGACTGGGATCGTCGGTCCCGCGTGATCCATCCGCAAAGTTCGAAACGCAGTATGATGTCGGGAGGAGAGTCCTTGTCCGGATCCTTCGCGAGAATGGGGTGTCCGCGGATGAAGCCGACGCGGGCCGCCTGCTGCGGACTGCGTGGAATTCTTGGCAGGAGCGGGCACGCTTGTGCGAGGGGGTGACCAAGGAGTGGTTGCGTGAAGTGGGCCTCCACTCCGCCGGTGTCGGCGCGGTCACGGACGGGGACGAGGCGGACGTCCGTCGACTCCTCCAGAAGATGGCCCTCTCACGATACTTCGATTCCGTGACTACGTCCGAAGCGGTCAAGGCGTACAAACCGAATCCGGTTGTCTACCGCGCCGCGCTCGCGTCGTTAACCGCCGTTCCTAGAAACAGCTTGTTCGTATCGGACTCCCCCTTGGACCTTGAGGGCGCCCACGCGGTAGGGATGACGGCCGTCTGGTTTCATCAAAAGCCACCGCACGACGAGGGCCGCCTTCCGCCAGGGGCTTTGCGGGTGACGCAACCGAAGGAGTTGAACCAAATTATCGTCCGCTTCACCGAGAGCGGCCGCTTCGAGATTTGATTTTGCAACTCTTCCAACGGCCCCCGGAAGATGGAGCTCTTCCGCGCTCCGAGAGCTGGCTCCGAATGGTTTATTCGAACCTCATCGATTGGATTGCCGACTGACGTGACTGTCCGGATCGCGGGTGCGGGCTTGGCGGGCCTCGTCGCGGCGACAACGGCCGCCCGTGCGGGAGAGGACGTCGACGTATACGAGATCAAACGGCACCTCCTTCCGTCCACCGGCGCCCACACCGAGGCGCTTCGGAACTATGAGTCCGTCGACTCCCTGGAGGAGCTCCGGTCCTATGGGTTCAAGATTCGACCCTTTGCGGAGGTCCATTCCGCGATTCGCCGTTCCGAACATTACGAGAATCTCGTTCGCGGGAAATCGTACTACCTATTCATGCGGGGTCGCGAGGAATACACCGTTGATCAGCAGTTGTACCGCGAGGCGATCGATCTCGGGATCCGGTTCCATTTCGGGACAAAAGCGCCTCCGGAAGTCGAGATCATCGCGACGGGCCCTCCGCGGCATGAGTTCAACATGCTCGCGGCGGGATTCACGTTCACCGCGGAAGGCTCCAACCTCGACCCCCATACGGTCATTGCACTCCTGGACAATCGGGTTGCACCGGGGGGGTACCTTGCCATCACGCCCGGGGTCGACTACCACTCCATCTACAGTGGGTCTTGGATCGATCTCGACTTTGGCCGTGTACTTGGGCTCGCAGAGAAGGCGTTCGAAATCCCTTGGGTCCGAGAGGTTCTGGGAAGGAGCCGCTGGGTCGACAAGATCCATGGGACGGCCTACTACGCACGCGATCCCATTGCCACCGCGGTCCGTGATCGGTCTCTCCAAGTGGGTGAGGCGGGCGGCTTCCAAGATGCCGTCGCCGCGTATGGATTCCGATATGCGGTCATTACCGGGGCTCTCGCCGCGCGGTCCGTCGTCGAGCGTTTGGACTATCCAACTCTGTTGAGGAGCCGATTCAAAGACGAGTTCGAAAATGCGTTTGCCTATCGCCAGAAGCTCAACAACGCATCGAATAGGGATTTCGACGAGCTGGTGCAAGCGCTGGGGCCAGAACTCACGATCGATGAGTACCGAAATCTAAGAGGAAAACTCCGCACGCTCTAGGCCGGCAACCAAAGATAGTGAGTCGGGCAAGGACCCGTCACCTTGTCACACCTTTCTTCGCCACCTTCTGCTGCCGTTCGTACATCTCGGTGATCTCCTGAACGGTCGTCGCGTCTTCCGCCCCCTTGTCCTCCCGCCACTTCCCCGTGAACCGAGGGAACCGAATCGCCAACCCCGCGCCGCTCCGAACGAGGTCCTGTCCGGCCGTGTGGACAGGGCTGAGGGTTATCTCAGCTCCGAGGACCTCGAGGACGACGGAGGGCTCGAACCACGCGTCTGCTTCGAGCTTCGAGTCCACTCGCGCGGACCGATGGGGCACGATGTGAGGGGCGAGTCGCTCGGGAAGGGCCGCGAGGGTCACGTCGTCGAAGCCCGTACCGAGCTTGCACACGGTCCGAAACAGGTCGGCGTCCTTATCATACGCCGCCATGAGGAGCGCCCCGTACGTTCCCGCCCGCTTCCCTCGACCCGCGAACGCGCCGACGATCACGAGATCAATCGTGTCGTTCAGGGCCGCGCTGTATTCCTTCTTGAACTTGATCCACTGGTATCCGCGCGCGCCGGCGTCGTACGTCGAGTCGAGCGCCTTCGCCATGAGACCCTCGCATCCGGCCTGAAGGGCCTCGTCGAAGAACGTCTCCGCCTGTCTCACGTCATCGGAGACGCGCATCGTCGCGAGGCGAATCGAATCATTCGGCTTTAGCAGGCCCTCAAGAGCCCTGCGGCGTTCTGTGTACGGGCGGGAGGTCAGATCCTCGTCTCCTTGGAGGAGGCAGTCGAACGCGAAGAGGGTCACGGGGAACTCTTTCGCCATGCGTTCGACTTCCAACTTCCGTCCGCGACGGCGACTCACTTCTTGGAACGGGAGGAATTCTCCTGTGTTCGGATCGACGGGGACGGCCTCGCCCTCGACAATCGCACCTCGCTCGCGAATCCCCGTCCTCAGCCCGTCAACGATCTCGGGGAACTGTCCCGTCGTGTTCTCGAGATGACGCGAGAAGAGCTCGATTCGCTTCGGGGAGACGTGCGCCTGTACTCGCAGGCCATCGTACTTGTATTCGAGGGCCGCCTTCCCCATGCGCGCGAAGATCTCCTGGAGCGTCTCGAGGCGCTCCGCGAGCATTGCCCGAATCGGACGGAATAGCTTCAGGTGGATCTCATCAAGTCCGTCGAGGCCTTTCGATGCGAGCATCCGGGCAACTTCGCCGAGGTCCGATGAGACATTGTACGCGCGTTCGACTCGGCCCCGGACGGCCTTCGTCGCGAACGTCGCGGCGAGCGCGTCGACAATGGTCATGTCCGCAACCCCGAGACGCATCTGGCCGACAACCATGCGGACGATGTATTTCGCCTCCCGCGGCGTCGCGTTCCCGAGAAGATCGGACAACAAACGGATCTTTCGATCCTGGCTTCCTTCGCCGGCTTCGCGAGCGATTGCAGCAAGGTGATCGTACACCTTGTCGGTCGTGAGCGGCGTCGACTCGAGCGGCTTCTGGCGCCGCGAGGAAATCGCCTGCTCCGCGACAAGCCCGAGATCTCCTTTCTCCTTCCATGAGCGCGCGATTCGAACGTCGTCGAGGCCCGTCGCTTGTGCGAGGACCCGCATCACCATCTTCTCCGCGAGGCCGAGCTCGACCCCCTCGTAATCTGGACGGATTCGGCCCTGGGTGAGGTACACGACCTTATCGAGGTCCTCCTTCGGTGTCTCTCGGAGAAGGCCCACGAGGAGGTCCGTCATCTCGAGCCGTTTCGTCGTCGCCTCGATCTTCTCGTAGGCGTCGACGACGCGGGCAAACTGCACGACCACGTCGGAACCCGAGACGCTTCTTAAGGGTTCGCGGGCCAAGGTTGCGGTGCCGACACGTTGTTATCCTGATGGATAGTTGTCGGGGCGATGGCCCCGCAAGCCTTCATTACTGGCGGCACGGGCTTTATCGGCCACCGCTTGGTGAAGAGGCTCCTCGACGACGGATGGAGCGTCCGCGCCCTCGTCCTCGAACCTGAACGAACCCGCCTCCCAGAGCATCCGCGTCTTGAACTTCTGGTCGGGGACGTGACGAAGGCCGAAACCTTTCGCGGCGGAATGGACGGTGCGGATGCGGTCTTCCATCTCGCGGCACTTGTCGCCGCCTGGATCCGGGACAATCGAGAATATTTCCGCGTGAACGTTCAAGGCACCGCGCACGTGATTGATGAGGCGATCCGCGCCAGGGTGCCCCGGTTCCTCTTCACGAGCAGCATGTCGGGCATCGGGGTCACCCCCGGTGCGGTCATGCGCGAAGACAGTCCGCCCGGAAAGGCATTCGGACCGTATGAGTTGTCCAAGGCACAGGCGGAGCGACTCGTTGAGAACGCTGTTCGAGAACGCGGTCTTCCTGCGATCACACTGATCCCCAGCATTGTGCTTGGATCCGGAGACACGTTCAACACGGGAAAGTTCCTCCTGTCGTACGTGAAGGGGGAGTTCCCGGGGACCTTCGCCGAGGACTCCCGCCTTCCCGTCGTCGGCGCAGACGATGTTGCGCGCGCGCACCTCCTCGCGTACCATCGCGGGCGCGTCGGCGAGCGATACATCATTTGCGGCGAGAACGTCGGCTGGGGCGAGATCATGCGCATCGCGAGCGCGGCATCCGGCACGCCGATGCCATCGAGGCACATCGGCGCTCGTGCGATCTGGCTTGCCTCTCGCTCCGGGGAGGTGTTCTCTCGCGTTACTCGATCCGCTCCCCGTCTGCCAGCATGGCTTGCCGACTTCCTCCTCACCGGTGCGACGATGGACCACGGGAAATCCGTGCGGGAGCTTGGAATGACATATCGGCCGATTGCCGAGTCAATCCAGGAGGCGATCGACTGGTTCCGGGCCGAAGGGTTGGTCGGAGGGCCCTATGAAGTTCCTGGGTTGCAGTTGCCCGTCGAGAACCCTCCGCTCGAGGTGCCTGGAGAATTCGAGCCGAGGATCCCTCCCGCGGGCGGTTTGCCCGCGAGGAATCAGCGCCGTAGACCACCCGAGGGTCCTACCTAACGGACCCGCCGCACGAAGGCGCCGACGATTGCCACGCTTTCTCCCAGGTACGCGGCCGGGTCCATCGCCGCGTCGATCTCCTTCTTCGATAGGAGTTTCGTCACTTTCGACTCGGCGAGGAGCGCGTCGCGGAGGTGGATCCCTTTCGTCCGGGCCTTGTGCGCCGTGTCGCGGACGAGCTTGTGCGCATCCTGCCGTCCGAGCCCCTTGCCCACCAGCGCGATCATGACCGCCTCCGCCATGACCTGCCCCTTCGTCGCATCGAGGTTTTCTTTCATCCGGTCCGGGTAGACCCGGAGGGAGTCGAAGATCTCCGTCGTCCGCGCGAGCATCTCATCGATCAGGACGCAGCCATGGGGGAGGATGATCCGTTCCGACGCGCTGTTCGTCAAGTCCCGCTCGTGCCACAACGGCACGTTCTCGAGGGCCGGGATGACGAGGGACCGCACGACGCGCGAGAGCGAACACACGTTCTCGGATCCGACCGGATTCTCCTTCTGGGCCATCGTCGAGCTGCCGACCTGTTTCTTCGCCTCAAATGCCTCCGCGACCTCCCCGATCTCCGTGCGTTGGAGGTTCCGGACCTCCGTGCAGAATTTCTCGAGGGACGCCGCGAGGTTCGCGAGGACCGCGATGAACTCGGCGTACCGGTCCCGCCCGACCACCTGGGTCGCGGCTTCCTCGACGCCGATGCCGAGGTCGCTCATCACGGCCGCTTGGACGTCATGGGCGTACGCTCCGAACGCCGCTCCCGTCCCGACGGCGCCGGACATCTTGCCGACGACGACGCGAGTGGACGCCTCCTGGAGACGGTCCCGATGCCGGATGACTTCCGAGGCAAACACCGCCATCTTGAGGCCGAACGTGATCGGGACCGCGGCTTGACCGTGCGTCCGGCCGAGCATGATCGTCCGCTTGTGTTTCGTCGCGAGGCCCGCGAGGACCTGGATGAGCTCGTCCAGATCCGACGTGAGGACTCGGATCGCGTCACGGAGCTGGAGCGCGGTTGCGCTGTCGAGGATGTCGTTGCTCGTCGCGCCGAGGTGGACGTACTTGCCCGCGTCGCCATCGCACGCTTCCGTGAGGGCGAGGACGACGGCCATGAGGTCGTGCCGCGTCTCCTCCTCGAGCGCCTGCACGCGCTTGACCGTCACGTGCTTCGTCGTCGCCTTCGCGGCAATTTCCGCCCCGGCCGGCTCCGGAATCAACCCGACCTTCGCCTCCGCCCGGGCGAGGGCCGCCTCGACGTCGAGGAGCCGCTGGAGGCGTGCGTCCTCCTCGAAGATCCCCTTCATCTTCGGCCGGCCATATCGGAAGTCGATCGGGCAGAGCAGGGACATGGCCACCCGCGAGGGCAAAGCCCGGACGCGTTATGGAGCTTTCCTCTCCGGAACGCGGCGTCTACTTTTTCGGCTTCTTCGGTTCGAGGACTTTGACGTCGCCGACCTCTCGCAGGAGCATCGCTTCCGCTTCGCCGGGCAAGAAGAAATCCGTCGCCTCTTCGTTCAGGCGGTCCCACGTCTCGTCCCTGTGCTCGCGGAGCGCATCGAAGTCGCCGTACTTGTTGCACTCCATCATGACCGCCACGTTGTACCGGCCGAAGCCCAAGACCGTGCCGAACGTACCGCGGTACGCCCATCCCGGTGGCGCGTGCTTCTCCAACAACCCTTCGTTCTTCTTCGTCCACGCTTGGAAGTCCTTGTACCGGCCTTCCTTGATGTTCCCGAACTGAATCCAGAGCATAACCGCCCCTCCGTGACCGCGCATGGTCCGGTGCGGCATTAAGACTTCGTCTTGCGCGATCCCGGCGGCGTCGGCTCCATCGGGCGCGGGAGCCGAATCGTGAACGTGGACCCCGTCCCCGGTTCCGTCGCGACCGCGATCGATCCGTGGTGCGCGTCGACCACCGCCTTCGCGAGGACGAGGCCGAGACCGACCCCCTCCCCCCGCGGCTTCGTCGTGAAGAACGGCTGGAAGAGTTGTGTCCGGACCTCCTCGTCCATGCCCGCGCCCGTGTCCGTCACGCCGACCGAGAACGAGTCGGGCGTCGTCTCGAGCCGGACCGTGACCGAGCCTTTGGACGCGGCCTGGAACGCGTTCTTCAGGATGTTCACGAGGGCGTGTTGGAGTCGGAGCGGGTCCACGTTCGCCATGACGGGATCCTTGGGGAGTTCCTTGACCAGCGAGACCTTTCCCTGGCGGAAGGCGATCGCCTGGTCGGCCGCCGCTTCGACGACGCCGCGGACGTCCGTCTCGATCCGGCGGACCTCATCGGAGCGCGTGATCGCGACAAGCTCCGCGACGATGTTCGTCGCGAGGCGCCGCTGCTCGTGGATTTTCTCGAGCTTCTCGAGGGTGTGCGGGTCCTCGACCGTGCGTTCGAGGCTCGAGGTGAGCAGCGCGATGTTCGTCAACGGCGTGCGGACCTCGTGCGCCACAAACGCGGCGACCTGGGCCATCGAGGCGCGCCGCTCCGATTCCAGGAGCCGCTGCTGGTACCCCTTCTCCGCGGTCACGTCTCGCGCGATCACCTGCACGTACGGGTCGACGCCGTCCTCCCGGATCACGCGCGACCGGACCTGCATGAAGCGTTGCGCGCCGTCCTTTCCCTGCACGAACGTCTCAAGCGGCTCCGCGACCGGTTCGTCGTGCAGGAGCGCCCGCAGGTAGGACCGGGCCTTCTCGAGCTCCCGCGCCGGGAGGAGTTCGCCGAGGTTGATCCCCCGGAGGGCTCCCGGATCCCGCGCGCCGAGCAACATGGCCCCCGCCGGATTCGCGTCGAGGATCGTCCCGCGGCGGTCGAGGAGCAGGATTCCATCGGCCGCGTTCTCGAACAGGTGACGGAACCGCGCCTCCGAGCGCCGCACGAGCTGCTCCGCTCGTTTCTGTTCCGTGATGTCCCGCGTGGCCGCCGACGCGCCCACGAGCCGCCCGGCCTCGTCGCAGATCCGCGAGATCGTCACGGCGGCGACGAATTTGTGGCCGTCCTTCCGGACCCGGACCGTTTCGAACGGAGGGATCGTCTCGCCGCCGCGCAGGTGGTCCATCACCCGGTCGAGTTCGGCCCGCCGATCTTCCGGGACGAGGAACGAGACCGGCCGCCCGATCGCCTCCTCGGCCGTGTACCCGAACATCTGTTCCGCGCCCGCGTTCCAGCTCGTGATCCGACCTTCGAGGGTCTTCGCGTAGATTCCGTCGGCGGACCCTTCCACGATGGCGCCGAGGCGCGCCTTCGCCTCGCGGACGGCCCCGAGTTCCGTCATGTCGACGAGGCTCGTGATGATGACCCGTTGATTGCGGAGGTCCACCGCCTCAGCGGACAGGAGCGTCCGCCGGATTTCGCCGATCCTCGTACGGACCGACACCTCCTCGTCGCGGATCGAGCCGAACTCCCGGAGCCGTTCGCGGACGTTCTGCCGCCGCTCGATGTCGGCCCACATCCCCAGATCGACCGACGTGTGTCCCAGGACATCGCCGCGGTCGAATCCGAACAACCGAAGGAACTGGTCGTTCACCTCGAGGAACCGGCCGTCCCGGAGGTCCGTGATGACTATGGCCACCGGGGACGCCCGGAACGCCATGTAGAAGGCCTCCTCGATCTCCCGGCCAGGACGGTCAGTCGTCCCGGGAACGGGCGACGGTGCGTTGGTCGGCCGTGCGTTTGGGTCCGTGCGGACTCCCCGAGCAGTAGCGAAGGGCAATGTGGGCGATTGCCATTCCGCCGGCCCGCGGGCCCTTACCGGTTCGCCGCTGTCAAAGGACCACGCCCGCGCCGAATATATATTGATTTGTCCTCGACTGTCCGGATGGTCCGATTGAGGAACCGCGGCCATCTGTCCCGAGGACGGTGCGCGGAGTCCTGCGTTCAATGATGTCCAGGGGCCCGGATGACGTCCTGGCCGCCCATGTACGGCCGCAGGACCTTCGGCACACCTACGGTGCCGTCCTTCTCCTGGTAGTTCTCGAGGACCGCGACGAGGCCGCGGGACGTCGCCATCGCCGTCGAGTTCAGGGTGTGCGGGAAGAACTTCTCCCCGCCGACTTTCCCCGCGCGCGTGTTCAGCCGCCGGGCTTGGTAGTCCGTGCAGTTGCTGCAGCTGATCACCTCGCGGTAGGCGTTCTGCCGCGGGAACCAGCCCTCGATGTCGTACTTCTTTGCGGCGACCGTGCCGATGTCCCCCGTGCACACGTTCACGACGCGGTACGGGATCTCGAGGGCCCGATAGATCGCCTCGCCGTTCGCCCGCAGTTTCTCGTGCCACGTCCAGCTGTCTTCGGGCCGGCAGAAGACGAACTGTTCGATCTTGTTGAACTGGTGCATGCGGAAGAATCCTTTCGTGTCAACGCCGTGCCCGCCGATCTCCCGCCGGAACTGCGTGGCCAGACCCGTGAGGGCGATCGGCAGCTCCGCTTCGTCGATGATCTCGTCCATGTACATCGCGCCCATCGGATGTTCCGATGTCGCGATCAGGAACAGGTCCTCGCCGTCGATCTTGTACATGACCGTCTCGAAGTCCCCGAGGTCGACGACGCCCTCGTACGCGGCGCGGCGCATCATGAACGGCGGGAAGACGGCCGTGAAGCCTTGCTTCACCATGTAATTCAGGGCGAACGCCAGGAGGGCCTGGTCCAGCCGCACCAGGTCGCCGAGGAGGTACACGAACCCCGCGCCGGCGATCTTCCGGGCCCGCTCGAAGTCGGCGAGCCGCAACGCCTCGAGGAGCTCTCCGTGGGACTTCAGTTCGAAATCGACCCGTCGCGGCGTGCCCCACCGGCCCACCTCGACGTTTTCCGTGTCGTCTTTCCCCACCGGGACGCTTTCATGGAGGAGGTTTGGGAGCCGCAACAGCCCGCTTCGGACTTTCTCCGCGAGTTCGTCCGTCTTCGCGTCGAGCGCGTCGATCTCCTCCGGGAGGGTCGCGGCCTCCTTGCGGAGCTTCTCCGTCGCCTTGCCTGCTTTCTTCGCTTCCGCGATGTCCCGCGTGATTTCGTTCCGTCGGCGCCGCAGGCGGTCCGCCTCCGCGAGCGCCTTGCGCCATTCCACGTCCCACCGGATCACGTCGTCGAGGAGCTTCGCTTTCTCTGGAGCGTTGCGCTTGGCGAGATCGCGGCGAATGACGTCCGGACTCTCTCGAACGAGGCGGATGTCCAGCACGACGGACTCGATGGGGAGGACCCTATTTGTAGGTTATTCGGAGACGTTCGCCGACCGGACTCCACTCGGGACGATGCCCTACTCTCGCGACGTCATCGCGACCCGGAGGACGTCTTCCAGGCGCCTTTTCTGGCTCTCCCAACTGTAGTGGGTCTCGATCAGCTCCCGAGCCGCCGAGGCGATCCCGCGCCATTGGCTCGCGCTGCGGAGGGCCTCAAGGACGCGATCCGGAAAGCGCTCCTGATCTCGGGCGACATAGGCGTGGACGCCATCGCGGACTTCGGGCACTCCATCCGCGGCGAATGGCGACAGGACGGTCGGGACGCCAGCGGCCATGCAGTCGAGGACTTTCGTCAGCACGCCCGCCCCGTGCCACACCGGGACGATGCACAAGTCGGCCGAGCGAATCGCCTCGAGGAGATGGGGGACGAAGCCAAGGACCCGAATCGAAGGGTGGAACGCGAAGCCCGGGATGTCCCGACCGGCGATCCGGATTTCGCCGTGGAATCCCTTCTTTTCGAGGGACGGAGCTAGCACGCGGTCGATGTACTCCAGCGCTTCGCGGTTCGGCGCGTACTTGAAGCTCCCAAAGAAGAGGAGGATGGGACTCGCCGATGGCCTCGCCGGGGGCTCCCGGGTGGCCGGTGCAATTCGCGAATCGTCGGGGAGCTTGACGAACGTCCGGACCACGTGGACCTTCGAGCGTGGCACGCCCATCTGGACATATCCGAAGGCATCTCGTTCGGTCGGCGTGATGACCGCGTCGACATGGCTTCCAAGGAACCGTTCGAGTGCGGCGCTGAGGACGGAGAAAACAGGTCCTTTTCCGAGGCTCGTCGCGAGGAGTTCGATGTTCGTGTGGCTGTCCCAAACGCCGTGAATCCTCAGGGCTTTGGCCACGATGAGTCCGGCGAGCGCGTGGTGCGCGGTCTCACAGAACACGAGGTCGACGTGGTGTCGCCGGGCGACTCGCGCCCCCTGTAGTGCGAGGACCAGGATGTACAGCGGGTAGAGCAGGTAGCGCGGCCATGTCGCGCGGCTTGGATCAAACACGATCCGGTCCATGGGCGACCTGAGGCCGATGACTTCGTGATCCTCCATCAACATGCGATACAGCGAAGGGGTCCGTTCCGACGTCGCAACGAGCTCGACCTCGGGAACGAAAAGGATGCGCATCACGAACCCAACCCGGAACCGCCCGTCGAGGGCCACGCATCCAAGCGGGACATCCTTGCGCCACGATGGCGACCACGCGGATCGAGACTACTCGCGGGCACGATGGTACACCTGAGTCAGAGCCGCGGCCACGCGCGGCAGGCTGAATAGCGTTTCCATCCGTTCGCGGGCTCGGGTCTCCATCCGGATTCGCCGTTCCTCGTCTCGGAGCAGCGTGAGGACCGCGTTTGCGAAATCGCCCTCGCTCCTTCCTTGCTGGACGACCCCGGTCTGCCCGTCCACGACGATGTCCGTGATCGCGCCGGCATCCGTGACGACGCACGGACGGGCGCATGCGCTCGCCTCGAGGAGCGCGAAGGGCATCAGGTCGTTTTGGCTTGTGCTCAACACGAGCGTCGCGGCGTTGTAGAGATCGACCATCCGCTCCCGAGAAACTCGGCCGATGAAGCGGACCAGATCTTCGACGCCGAGGGCCGCGGCGAGACGGACGAGGGAAGAATACTGGGGACCCGATCCTCGTACGATTAACCGCAGGCTCGGGTCTCTCCGACGCAGCCGGCTGAGGACGCGCAGTGCGAAATCGACGCCCTTGTCGCGATGCAGCCTCGCGACGACCAGGAGGATCCGCGTTTCCCGTCGCCACCCGAATTCCGAAGGATCGACCGGGCTCGATTTCGGGTGGTAGATCGACAGATCGATTCCCGTCGGAATCCACCCGGCGAGGGCCCTCTCCGGGATTCCGAGCTTGAGGAGATACGGGGCCGCCTTCGTCGTCCGCGGGACGAAGAGTTTCGCGACGGAACGAACGCGGTTCCCCGCGACGCGTTCATACCCCCATTGATACCATCGACCCGGCGCCCGCATCGGCGAGAACGTCTCCTGCCATAGCACGAGCGGAATCGCGGCCGCCTGCGCGGCCTGGCACGCAAAATACGTCGAGGGCTGGTGGAACTCGCCGGCTTGGACCACATCGGACGACCGGAACGCGGGATGCCGCCGGAGGCCCGGAGTGAGCGGAACGATGCCCGGATGAAACAGGCGCGGGAGGGTCGCGTGGGTCGACGTGACCTCCAGGCGGTCCGACAGCGTGTAGTGTGGACGGTCCAGGAAAGGGTCGGCCAAGATCACGTTGACCGAGTGTCCCAACTTTGTGAGAGCTTCACCAAGTTGCACGATGTTGAGTTCGGCAATCGCTTTTGAATCGACGGGCCCCGCGGACGCGGAGCCGAAGAACAGGCTTCGAACGGTCACGTCGGGGGTCGTGGCGATCGGATTAATCAGCACGACGCGCAGGTCGGCTCCCCCTATGACGACCGATCTCCGTCGGGTCCCAGCGGAACCGATGGACTTCCCGGCTTCCCCCCGGCAGATTCAATCGAGTCGAGGCCTTTGACGAGCGAGACGTATCGCGTCATGTACGAATCGGGATGATGGTGGGACTCGTACGCTTTCCGTGCCGCCTGCCGAAGCTTGAAATGCAGCCCCTCGGCCTCGAATCGCTCGACGGTTCGGAGGATATCCATTGGTTCCGGCTCAAACGAACGGCCGGTTTGGCCGTCATAGATGAGTTCCAGCAATCCGCCGCGATGTGAGACGAGCAGCGGCGCCCCCCACGAAAGGGCTTCGATCGCCGCAAGCGGAGCGTTGTCGTACGACAACGAGGGCATAATGAACGCCTTCGCCTTCCGGTACAACGGCTCCAGCTTCGAGGCCTCCAGCCATCCCGTGAGGTGGACGTTGGTGCGATCGCTGTTCTCGAGTTTCCTCAGAGGACCTTCTAGGCTGCCGCGCCCCGCAATCACGAGCGGGAGTCGGGAGGCGTTCCCGTTTGCGGCCGCCGCCAGCTCGACAATCCCACGATGCGGCTCCAGGGTTCCGGCGTACAAGTAGTAGTCTCCCGGGGTCTGCGACGTGCCCGCGGGGTTATGGTCCGGGGCAAAGTTCGGGAGGTGAACGACGGGACAGCGGAAGAGTCGCTCGACCGCCGACTTCATGAATCGACTCGGCGCAATCGCGCAATCGATCCCACGCATCCCTTTCCATCCCCGACCGACGCGCCAGAGCTGCGGCGGTCTCCCGGTGGCGAGGCCGCATCGGAAGCAAGTGGGCGACTCGCACGGATAGCGGCCGAACTTGAACAAGTCACTGCGGGGGCAGCGGACCCAGTAGTCGTGGGCGGTGTAGAGCGTCTTCCGTCCGGGTTTCTTCGGCAACACCCCCAGACCCAGGAGGGAGATGTTGTGGAGATGCACGACGTCTGGCTTGGTCTGCGCGACGAGTTTCTCGTGGGACCGGTTCACGCCCTTCGATTGCCCCGTCAGGAAGGCGGACAGCGGCTGCAGGCGGCCGTACCGACTGCGGATCGGGTGAAGATGGATCGATTCGTCCGGCGAGCGATTCGATGGGGCCGGCTTCCGCTTGGTTTTCAAACGAAACGCGGCCGGCGAAAACTCGACGTGGACTTCATGCCCGCGCTTGACGAGGGCACGGGCGAGGTACTGAACATGAGTCGCGTCCCCCCCGAGATGATAGGGAGGGTAGAACGTGGTCACCAAGAGGAAACGCAACGTCTCCATCGCGACACCGGGTCCGCATCGGCATGGCGCCGCGCCCGCAAAAGGTAATTGTGGTAGGACGTAATCCCAGGCCTTAATCCGGGGGGCCGTCTGGGGTTCTCGAAATGATGGAGGACCCGACCGCCGCTGATTTCGGCTCGGTGGATGCTTCGGAGCCCCGGCGGTGGCGCTACCGACTTCCCATCTCGATCTCACTCATTGGAATTTTCATTGTCCTCGGGTTCCACCTCGCCCTCCGGATGCAGATTCGCCCTCCCAGCCTGTGGATCTACTGGATCGGGCTCGTCCTCGTCGCGGTTCCAGGCGTCCTGGCCGGCGAGCGAAAGGCCGCGACGTTTTCCCTCGGTGCCTTCGCGTTCCTGCAGTGCTTCGCGTACAGCCTCTCGTCGCCGTTCGGCCTCGTCTATCTGCGCGACCCGCTCTATAACATGCAACTTGCAACCCTCGTTCAGACGACGCAAACCTGGCATCCTGCGATGGGAGCGGGTCAGGCCTTCGCGTATTCGTTCTACCCGGGTTCGAACCTGTTCCACGTGGCGGTCGCCTTCGCGACGGGCCTCCCGCTGGAGACGCTCTACCTGTTCGTGACGGGCATCCTGCGCTTCGCGGTGCTCCCGCTGGGACTGGCACGGATGCTCGGACGGTTTGTGAAGCCTCAGGCCACCTACATCGCCGTCGCGATCTTCCTCGCGACCCCTTCGAACTTGTTCGACTTGCCACACCAGCAGGAGTTCGCCTACGTGTTCCTCATCCTGGGGCTGTACGCCGCGCTCCTCTCGACTACGGCCCAACGCGGATTCCGGTTCGCCGCGGCGACGCAGGTCGCGGCGTTCATCCTCGTCGCGACGATCGCCGTGAGCCACGCGTTCACCGCGTACATCACCCTGTTCGTGTTCCCTGCGCTAGCGGTCGTCGGTCTGTCCGTCCGGTCCCGCCACATCCCGTACCGAGACCAAGCGTCGCGCGTCGTCTTGATTCGGACCTTCAAGGGGTTGCCGGTCACCGCGCTCGCCTTCACCGGTACGTTCCTCTTGTGGTCCGTCCTCGTGTCGAGTCCGCTCGAGCTGGCGTGGCTCGACTACGCGTCCGAGAGCCTCGAGCGCCTCTTCTTGCCCCGGCAGTTCATCGCGCCGACCGGATCGGCGCCGTCCGGGGTCTCGGCTGGCTTCTCGTACACCAGGGACGAGCTCGCCGTCATCGGGGCGGCTCTGCTGATTCTCCTCATCACCGCGCTCCTCGGGGTGTTCATTTTGCGGCGGCGAACGAATCGATTGTCCGGCCCCGCGCGGCCCGCCGCCGGGGTCCTGCTCGTCTTGTTCCTCGTCGCCTTGGTCCCGCTGCTCGCATCCACCCCGCTCTCGGTCACCGGCGGATTGTTCATCCCGCTTCGGATCTTCGAGTTCTCCCTCATCGGCTTTGCGCCCCTCGTCGGACTCGTCTTCGCGTTCGTCCTCGCGCGGGGTCGCGTCCGCAATCTCGCCGTGATCGCGGTGTTGCTGTCGGTCCTCCTCGTCGGGGGCTCGTTGATCCAGGACGGAACCCCTCGGTACCAATACCTTCCGTCGAGCGTCGTCTACAGCGCGATCCAGACCCACCTGACCACCGACGTCCTACGCGCCGCGGCCTGGGCCAAGGCCCACATCGATCCGACCGCCCTGGTTTATGGAGACGAGCTCGTGCAGGATGCGTTCGGCGGCTCCGCGGGGTTCGACATCGCCCCGGAGCACTGGCCGGCGTTCCCTCTGTTCAACGCGAGCGTGCTGAGTGGCGACCTGAACTTCGCTTACGGGCTTCTCCCCGGCGACATCGTCGTCACACACGTCTACATGACGCGCACGGTCTGCTTCACGGCGTTCCGAACGACTCCTCTGGAGGCGTTCAAGGTCGACAAGTTCGCGCAGAACTCGACGTTCGCGGTCGTCTACGCGGACGCGACCGTGACGATCTATCGGTGGAACGGTCCTGTGTAATGCCTCAGAGGAGGGGAGGCGGCCTCGGAGGGCTGCGATTCACGACCTCCGCGCCAGAGGGAGTAATGCATATCTGGGGCGGCCGTTTCCCCGGCGTTGAGCATCGAGGAGCCCGATCTGAGCCCGATTCCGGGCCGTCGTTACCTGGGGTATGCTGACCTCATCGGATGCTCTGTCATCGCCGCGGCGTCGGCTGCGTTCGGGGCTGTCGACGGAGGTGGAGGTGTCCGCGCTGTCCTCGGTTTCCTTTTCGTTTTTTTCGTCCCGGGTTATGCGCTGACTCATGTCCTCTGGAGGCCCGGGCGGGGACTTGCCTTCGCTGACCGGATCCTCTTCAGCATCGGGCTCTCCGTCTCTCTCACGGTGTTCACCGCCATCTTCCTGTCGGTCGGGGGCGTTCCCCTCACGCCGGCCACGCTCGGCCTCGTCATCGCGCTCGAAACGTTTCTCCTCAGTACGACGTCCGCGATCCTCCGACAGAGGCAGGGGGAAGGTCTTCCCCCGGAGATCGTTTCGGCCGCCAGCCGAATCACCGGCTCCTTCGCGTCGGACCGGGCGTTCTGGTCCGTGGTCGCGGTGCTCCTCGTCGGGGCCCTCGTCATTGTCGCGGTCATCCTATCGGCCCCCCCGCCCGCGACTTCGACGTCGTTGTACGTGCTCGGTCCGGACGGGACGGAGGCCAGCCTCCCGAACAATCTCACCGAAAACGCCTCGGCATCGGTCTTGGTCGATATCTACAATGGGGAACCGAGCTCGCAGAACTTCACGGTACTCGCTTGCCTCGCGCTTGCCAACGGATCGTGCAGCTCGCAGAACACATCGTATGGCGCTTGGGGCACGACGCTCGCGTTTACTCCGGGGAAGGCGTACTTGATGAACGTCACCCTCACGCAGGGGGCCCAAGTGGAGGAGACCTTTCGATTCTACGTCACGACGTCGGGCAAGTACGTCTTGTCGTTCACCCTCGTTGGCGGCAGCGCGCTCCGGACGGTCGGGATACCGCTAACGATCCACCCGTAGGCCGGTCGAGTTGTCCGATCCTCAATCTGCCAACGTCACCGGATCGGCATGGACCTTTCAAACCCGCGAGTGAGCCGCGCATGGGACTTCCGAGCTCGAGCCGCGCGCCTCCGACAACGCACGATCACGAATGTCGCCAACACCCAGTTCGCGGTGACTAGGAGGAACAGGAGGTAGAACCAGTACGACCACAGGAACGACACGTCGATTCCAGCACCGGGTCGCGGCGCCTCGAACCAGAACGCGTACGCGGACGCCATCCGGTTCCCGCCCGTGCCCTGGGCGGAGTTCTGGATTGTGACCTGGTAGAGGGTCCCTTGTTCCATCGGTCCAACCACGACGATCCGCAGGTACGAGGCGTTGACCCAAGCGAGCGAGTACGAGACCGTCGGGGCGATCCTGATCGAGTTCTCCACCGACGTCTCGTTCATCGGTTCGCTGAACGTGAGGTCGATGCTCTTCGTCTCGGACTGGAACACAACCGAGGAGACGGTCGGCCCGCTGCC
>Ga0209689_1001504_pt1 | contig 17406 bp, 16 predicted proteins | sample GraSoiAngelo_149_FD_187119 | JGI IMG/M metagenome (GOLD analysis project Ga0209689, IMG submission 187119) | Grasslands soil microbial communities from the Angelo Coastal Reserve, California, USA - 14_1009_09_30cm (SPAdes) (version 2) | ecosystem: Environmental > Terrestrial > Soil > Grasslands ... | reverse complement strand
CGGACAGGACAAGCGTGCCCGGCCGCTGGACCTCCCCCGACACGGTCACCTCGAAGGAGCGGGTGCCGATCAGGCTGACGGTGAGGTCGAGGTATCGGAAAAGGGGCTTGGCGAGCTCGGTCATGCGCGTCTGCGCCTCGAGTACGGTCAGGCCGGCCACGGGCACCGCGCCGATCGGCGGAACAGCGATGTTGCCGTCGGCGCTCACCATCGCGACCTGACGTGCGACTTCGACACGCCCCGCGAGCACGACCTCGACCGTATCGCCAGTGCCGAGGCGGTAGTCGGAGCCGGCGGTGATCCGCGGCGGAAGCGACGGCCCGCTGGGCATTTGTGGCCCAGAGCCGCCGCGCGTGGCAGGCACGGGAGTCAGAACCGGCGCGGACGGCTGCGGGATCTGCCCGAAGCCGGTCCCCGGGGCGAGGAGGGTCGTGAACACAAGGCACACGCAGAGGGCCTTTTGCCAGGCGGCCTGCCAACACCCGTGCGACATTTAGATAATCTTCTCGTCTTTGCTTGCCGAGAGTCAAGAAAAAACCCGTAATTTGCGCCACTTCCTTGACACCGGGGCGCCCCGATCCCTATGATCCGGAGTGGCCCTCACGATGCGTATCCCGACCGCGCGTACCCTCGTGATCCTGGCGATCGTCCTCGCCTCCGGGGTAGGGGGTTTTACACTACGCGGCCTGCTGACGCCCCCGCCCCCGCCGGCGGCTCCGCCCGCGTCCTCTCCGGTCGACGGCCTTCAGGCCGCGTTCGTCGGGGTGGCCCAACGGGTGCGTCCGGCGGTGGTGAACGTGGGCACCGTGCAGATCGCCCGACGCGCCGGGCCCCAGAACCCCGGCCTCTTCTCCGACGATCCGGCCTTCAGAGAGTTCTTCGAGCGGTTCTTCGGGGGGGGGCGACCCGGCGGGGGCGGCGAGTTCCGCCTGCCGAGCCTCGGCTCCGGCGTGATCATCGACAAGCGCGGCGACGTCCTCACCAACTTCCACGTCGTCAAGGGAGCCGACCGCGTCACCGTCCGCCTCGGATCGAAGCGAGAGTACTCGGGCCATATCGTCGGCACGGATACAAAGACCGACCTCGCCGTCGTCCGGTTCGAGCCGGAGAGCGATCTCGCGGTCGCGACGCTCGGGGACTCCGACGCGCTCCGGGTGGGCGAGTGGGCGATCGCCATCGGCAACCCCTTCGGCCTCGACCAGACGGTGACGGTAGGGGTCATCAGCGCGACCGGCCGCTCCGACGTCGGCATCGCCGCCTACGAGAACTTCATCCAGACCGACGCGTCGATCAACCCCGGCAACTCGGGCGGCCCCCTCGTGAACCTGCGCGGGGAGGTCGTCGGCATCAACACCGCGATCGTCGCGAGCGGCCAGGGCATCGGCTTCGCGATCCCGGTCAACATGGTTAAGCGCGTCATCGCGCAGCTCGTCGAGCGCGGCCGGGTCACGCGGGGCTGGCTCGGCGTCTCGGTCCAGCCGCTCACGGAGGAGCTCGCCCGCTCGCTCGGCGCGCCGAGCAGTCGCGGCGCCGTCGTGGGGCGGGTCTACGCGGGGAGCCCGGCGGCCAGCGCGGGCCTCGCCCAGAGCGACGTGATCGTCAGCTACGACGGCACGCCGGTCTCGGACTACCACCACCTCCAGCGGCTCGTTGCGGAGACGGACGTCGGCAAGCGGGTCTCGGTCGAGATCATCCGGCAGCGGGCGACGCAGACGCTCGAGTTGAGGGTCGCCGAGGCCCCCGACCTGCCGGCGCGCTGACACGGTCCCCGGCGCGCGGCGGACTCACCTCACCCGCCCCGGCGGGTCGGGGTCGGGCGGACTACCTCCCGCAGAACACCTGGGTGCCGACCTGGGCGCACTTGTTGCCGTCTGGCCCCACCTGCTGGCCGTTGATGACGTCCCAGGCGTTGCCCCGGTTATCGAAGACCTGGTTGCCGTTCCGCGTGTAGAGATCGCCCTGACTTCCAAGGGTCTGGTTACCGAGGTTGGTCCAGACGTGGCCCTGGGTGTCGAAGGTCTGGTTGCCCTGCTGGAAGAACGTCTGGCCGTTGCTGCAGATCGTTCGGGTCCCCGCCTGGGTGCAGGTGACGTTCTGGGCGGAGACGGGCCTCACGAACGCCGCGAGAACCCCCGCGAGAGCAAGCACGACCACTATAGTTCGGCTCATGTTGGCGACTCCTCTCCCTCCCAGCATACACCCAGATGACCCTCGAGCCGCGGGACTCTCTGCTCTCGGCGGCCAGGGCGCGGAACAGGGAGAGGCAGGCCTGCCGAGTCTCGACCACGACCCGCCGCAACCGGCGGAGGTAGGCTGCGCCCGGCACGGGCCGCCCCCGCGCTGACTCCACACGGAGTCGACCGGGGCGATCCGAGAAGGCCGAGCGCCGAGCCGAACCCGGCGCGGACGCCGGCGGGGCCGAGTGAGGAGGCGTGGCTCGCCCGCCGCTCGACCTCGGTCACGGACGCGCGAGCGGGGCCGCACGGACCTCCGGCCAGTCGGCGACGCCGGCCCACGGGGTGGTCCGGAAAGCTCGCGTACCGGCCCGAGAACGTGGCTTAGCGACGCCCCGGCAGCCGGCGGCCCGCGGTTTCGGCGAACACTGAGCCTTCGCTTCCTCGGGTCCGCCCTGGAACCGAGGGCGACACTCGCGTCTGACGCCCTTGATGAGACCGCGCACCTGATCCGGCCCATCCCGCCGAGCGTCAGGACCTTCGTCGCCCACCGCACCACGAGCGCTGTCGGGGAGTGGCTCAAACTCCGACACCCGGACAGAGTCGAGATCCGAACGGTCAAGCAAACGGGCCTCCTGGCTCCCCACAGGGAACCTTCCAGGACGGCGAGCTCCCTTCACCGTGGAGCCCCCGAACCGGCCCGGCAAACGCTAGATCGCTCTCGAGCGTTTGGCGGAGACGTCTTGGGCTCGCCCGGCGAAGGGTTGGGGACGGACCACCAGTCGCCCAGTCTTGTCACGAGTCGGCGCAATCTGACACGGATCAAGGGCGATCCACGGCAACTCCTCAGTCTAAGCTGCCGTCCTCACAAGCACTTCCGCGTCCCCGGGCCTGGCATGGAGGTTGCTCCTCTGGGGCATCATGATGCTAGAACGCTGGGCTCTGAGTCACCGGGCTGGGCCTCTTGGGTCAGTGCAAACGCGGGCGGGGCGCGCGCGGGTCATGCCGTGCGCGGCGCTGACGGCGCTGCTCCTCCTCGCTTCGCTGCTTCCGCGGGCGGAGGCGGTCCACTCCGTCACCATCACGAGCGTGTCGAGGGATACCTACCTCGACCAAGCCAACTCGACCACGAACTACGGCGCGACGACTCCCATCACCGTGAAAACCAGCAGCAGCGCCAACCGGCGGGTCCTGGTCCGCATGAGCGGCGGAAGCTTGCCCCCGTCAGGCTCGGCGGTCAAGAGCGGCAACCTGTCCCTGTACATGTCCACGGCGCCCACCAGCAGCCGTACCTACGGAGCGTATCGGATCACCAACAGCAACTGGACCGAAGGGACCGGAGCGGCGGGGAGCGGAGCGACCTGGAACACCTATAACGGGACGAACGCATGGACGAGCGCAGGGGGCGACTTCGCCACCGTCACCGGCACCAGCACGACCGGAACCACGAACGGCGTCCGGATCACCTGGAACATCCTGGCAGACGTCCAGGGGTGGGTCAACGGCACCTACTCGAACAACGGAACCCTGATCAAGGACCAGACCGAATCCTCCTCGGGGTATACGGCGTCGTTCAGCTCCAAGGAGGACGCGACCTCAGGCAACCGGCCGCAGCTCGCGGTGAGCTACCTCCAGCCGGTGACGAATCTGGCCGCGACCGCCGGGAACGGCCAGGTGACCCTCTACTGGACGCTCCCTGGGACCTCACCCGACTACGCCGGCGCGCTGATCCTCCGTAAGACGGGCAGCGCTCCGACGTCGGTCCCAGCCGACGGCACGAACCCTACGCAGGGCACGACCCTCGCGGATGGCTCGCTAGTGGTCAAGAACGACGCCACGGGGCTCACCACCTGGACCGACAACAATACGTGCTGTGGGGGCGGCTCGCTCACCAACGGCACGACCTACTACTACCAGGCCTTCGCGCGCGACACCAACTCGACCGCCGGCATCTGCGCCGCGTCGACGTGCTACTCCCTCGCAAGCTCGACGATCGTGTCGACGCCCACGAGCGGGGCCTCGGGGAGCCCGACGTGGAGCTACGCCACGGGCGCGTTCAGCATGGCTCCGCCAGGCCTTGACCCCAACGACGTCGTGATCGCGGGCTCGAACGACGCAATAATCCGCGGCATGAGCGCGTCGAGTGCCGCGCAGGTCTTCACCTATCAGACGCAGGGAGCGATCCAGGCGCAGCCCCCGGTTATTCCGGCGGCCCTCTCCGCGACGAGCCCCCAGGTGAACGTCGCCTACGTCACCTCGGGGACGGGGGGGCAGACCCCCAACGTCTATGCCGTGAACACGACCACGGGCGCCCTTCTGTGGACGAGCACTTGGAATTACGTAAACTCCACCACGCCGAGCCAGTATCCCGCAGGGCTCCAGGGCGCGGCGTCGGTCTGGCTCAAGGCGGTCAGCGCACAGTCGATCTGCGGAGCGACGACCGACGTCGTCTTCGTCGGGAGCTACGGCGGCAGCTACAACTTGGGCAACCCCACGACGAGCAACGGTCAGGTCTACGCGCTGAACGGCGGCACCACCAGCGTGACCACCACAGCCGGCTTCGGCGGGAACTGCCCTCCACTTGCCACCAGCGTTCCAGGCGGAGGCCTCCTGTGGACGTTCAGTCCCTCCAGCCCCGGCATGGACTACGTCTCGTCCACGCCCTACGTGGACTACACCAACATGGTCCTCTGGGTGACGAGTCGCTCGAACGGAAACACCCAGCCGAGCCTGTGGAAGATCAACCTGTTGAACGGGACCGCCGCCAGTGGCACCGCCACCTGGAGCCTCGGCGACATCGACAGCTCCCCCTCGCCGAACGCGGACGGAAGCTTCGTCTACGTGGGGACCAATGCGGGGGGCCTGAAGGCGATCCGCGTGAGCGACGGCACCGTTTACACATGCCCGACCGCGACAGTGTGCACCGGGACCAACACGATCATCGGCTTCCCCTGGTCGGTCGGCACCAGTCCCGACACGATCATCTTCACGTATGGCAACCATGTGCAGTCGGTCTCCTTCAACTTCTCGACGTTGACGTTCAGCCAAAACTGGACGGTGCAGCCCTCGGGGACGCCGGCGAGCGTCTCGGCCCCGGTCGTTGACGGCACGAATACGTTCCTCTACATCGGGGCCTCCGACGGGAAGGTGCACCAGCTCCAAGTCAGCAACGGCACCGACTCGAAGCAGGTGACGATCGTTCCCGGGACGCCCACCGTCGGCAGTCCGGGCTTCGATGGAGCGCTCAACCGCATCTACGTGGGGGCCAGCGACGGCCACATCTACGCCTTCCCGACGCCGTTTTAGAGAAGGCGATGGACGTCGTCAGAAGCCTGTTCTGTACCGTGGTCGCCGGCCTCCTGCTCATCTCCGCCTCGGCCGCGATCCAGGGGAACCTTCCACGTGATCAGTCCGGGACTCCCGTCCCCGTACCGGGCGGGGCCCAGAAATCGGACGGGGCCGCCGCGGACCGCCCGGATTCCTTCGCGATACGAGGCTACCGGCCGACCGCGCCGGACGCGCTGGATCCGATCGACCCCGCCGAGGCGCCTCGGGCGGCCCGCGGCTCAGCGCCCGAGGGTGCCGGCCTCGCCCTAACGCCCATCCCCAGTGCGGGCGAGTCACCACGCTCCACGCACCTGGTCGCGTTCGCCAGGGACGTCCGGGACGAGACGACCCCGGGCGCGACCGCTCCCGGACACCAGATGTCGCTGGGAGGCGGGGGGACCGGTGCGCCGCCAACGGGCGGGCCTGCTTCGCCCGGCCCCGGCGGGAATGCGTCGTTTGTGAAAGAGGTCTTCTTCGGCCAGACCGGGGAGACGGCCTGCCGGCCGCAGGATCCGCAGTTCCTCCTCGCGCAGCTGAGGGCTCTCTACGTGTGCGTCATCTGGAGCGGAGTAGCGGGCGCATACCTCGAGCAACTGACTTTCCTGGCACCGGATGGAAGTGTCTATCAGGCGCTCGCCGTACCCTTCGCGACCCCTGGGGCCGAGCTCGAATCGCCGACGGTGGAGTTCCAGGGACGTCAACTGGCGGTGACCCCGGCGAGTCAAGGGGCGCCGGGAGAAACCCTCGTCCTCGCCCAGCTCCCGGTCGCGGGCACCTTCATCACACAGAATACCCTCGCCGGAGAGTGGAAGGTCCAAGTCTCGCTGAACGGTCGGCCCGTGGACTGGGGCAGCTTCACGCTGTCTCAGTGACGGGAGGCCGTCACCTCGAAGCCGCGCACCCGCCGGTCGACGGAGACCTCGGCAGGTCGTGAGCTGAGAGCGCGGTAAGCTCGACGGTGGAGCGATGCGCTCCGGCACGGCCGGACTCGGCAGCCATCCAAGGTTCGCTCGCCTCCGAAGAGTCTCGAGGGATCAAAATGATCAGATCCCTGGGCTCTCGCCGCTCGTCGCGTGATCGGTCCGGAATTGAACCCAGGGATCGAGAGGGAACTCGACGGGGCAACCGGAGATCAGTCGGGCCGGCGGACTGGTAAGGTCCGAGCCTCTCCGCTGCGGCCCTCGAGTCCCGGTCCTGGCCAGGTTCCCCGTGGCCGGACCCTGCACCACGCAGCACGACCCCGGGCGAGCAGGATCAGCTCCGCGCCCGGCACCGGCTGCAGAAGTTCCTCCTCCGCCACGGGCAGCGCCCCCCGGCGGGCACCACGGCGGGTTCCCAACGACCGGACCTCGCCCCCGGGCCTCTGCGATCGTTGCGGCATGAACATCGAGTCCGACGAATCGTGTATTCTTCATGGTGACCGGCTCCTTTCGCATGTAGCTCTGCCCTACGGTGGACCCCATCGCAGCGTAATCTACGATCTGCGATGGAGCCGGTCACTCCATTCTGACTAGGCGGCTCCAGCTCTCGCTCGACGGCCCGGTGCCCGACCAGAACTACGTTGTTCTGGAGACGGGAAAGTGAGGAATGGCAGGGCTGACCCAGACTCCCGCCCACCCATCTGATCCTCGCGCAATGTTCAGGCTCACGCGACATTTCACGCCCGTATAATGCTGGCTAAATGATGGCAGCAGACCGACGGGAGATCGGTGTCGTCGAGGAGCTCGTCACCCAGCTCCTGAGGCGGGGGGGAGCGGGTCAGAATCAGGATCCGGGGAGGAAGCATGCTCCAGACAGTCCTGGACGGCGGTGGAGGCTTCACCTGACCGCCGGGCGGAGACGGGGCCCGGGAGGCGGCCGCGATCTCTACGGCCCCTCCAACGGCAAACTGCGAGCACGCACGAGCCGCCGCGCAGGGCGCGCGCCCACCCGTCATCCCCGCCCGGGTCCCGTGTCGGACCGCCCCGTTGTCGGCCAACCGGGTCTGCCCGCGTGGCGCGGGTCCCGACCGTCCCGCGGGCCCCTGCCCATCAGCCGGTGACCTCCGAGGTCCGCCGTGTGCTCAAGCCGCGCTCCGGGGTCGAGCGCCCGGTGCAGCTCCTGGAACTCGGTCGGCTGCGGGGTCGCTTCGGCACGGTCGGCATTCCTGCCATCCCCTTGAGAGGCCGGCCCTCGCCGAGGTCCTCGAGCCGGCCCTCGGGCCTGCGAGCGACCTTGACCTCCTGATCGCGCGCGAGGCGCCCGCGAGATGGACAGGATGTCCCACGATCTCGGCGACCGGCGAGCGCCCGACGAGCACTCCTCGTCCTTCGACGCCGCCTTCGAGGTAACCAGGTTTCTCTTTCGAGAGATCCGTCGGGACCTCCCGGGGCAGATCCGGAACACGGCCCCTCGCCTGTTACGCGTCCTGGCGGACGTGACCGCCACTTTTAGATCGGCTCACGTTGTCGTCCTCTGTTATCACCGGGTGAGAACCCGTGAGCGGTTCGTCGACCAGATGGCCGCCCTCTCGGCGCGCGGGTACTCCGTGGTCTCCATGCCGCAGTTCACGGACTGGCTCCACGGCTCTCCCCTGCCCTCCCGCCCCGCCGCGGTACTGACCTTCGACCACTGTTACGACGAGCAACTCGAGAACGCCGTTCCGGTCCTCGACTCACTTAAGTTCCCTGCCACCTTTTTCCCCCTCTCCGCGGGCCTCGCCGACAGGGGTCCGGACGTAGTAGGCCCCGGGCGCAGCACGCTTCTCGCGCTGACGAAGGCCGGGCACACGATTGGCTGCCACACGCACACCCACCCAGTCCTCACCCGGCTCTCCACGACCCGCCTCCGGCAGGAAGTCCTGGGCTCGAAGCTGACGCTTGAAGATGCGCTGGGCCAACGGGTGAGCGCATTCTGCTACCCACACGGAGCCAATGACGCCCGTGTCAGAGAGGTCGTCCGAGAGGCAGAGTTCGACGTCGCGTTCACGGTGGACCTGGGCGGGGTGAATCGTGGAGATGATCCCTTCCGGCTCAAGCGCGTGCCGGTCTTGGGTGAACCCGGCTCCGCCGAGCTCGCAGGCTATCTCGCTGGGAGATTCCTCGTCTCTGGCGCCCTGCTCCTGTCCTGGAAGGTGCGAGAGCGTCTGTTGGACCGGGCGGCGCTTCAGCCGGAACGAGACGGATGATCATCACCGACATTGAGCGACACTTCGAGCGACACTTCACGGAATATTCCCGGATCAGTTCCGAGAATAAGGTCAAATTCGAAAAGTTGCGCGCCGTGCTGAGCCAGATGCGGAAGGAGGGAATCGACGGCATCCTGCTCAAGGGCGCCGACCTGATCCCCCGCGTCTATGGCGTCCTCGGCGCCCGACGGCTGGGCGATGCTGACCTCTTGGTTCATGAAGGAGACCTGGCGGCCCTTGATCGCCTCCTCACGCGGCTGGGCTACCGCCCCGTCATCGACGGCAATCCGGCGTACATGGATCCGGACCACACGCTGGCGCTGGATATCGTCACGACGGTGTGGTATGCCGACGACCAGACCGCCCTCTGGCAACGAGCGGTTCGAAGAGAGCTCCAGGGTATCCCCGTCAAAGGCCTCGGCGTGAACGACCTCCTCGTCTATCTGAGTGCGTACAGCGTTGTCCACCGAGCCTGTCTCTCCCCGCAGTTCGGTCGAGACATTGCGTTGATCCTGGCCAAGGAGGAGGTGGACTGGGACGTCGTCGCGGACGAGGCGTCCCGCTGCCACCTAAAGGTCCCGCTCTATCACGGCCTGTCCTTTGCGTCGACGCACTATACGGGCATCGCCGTTCCGGACCTGGCCCTCGGGCGCCTCGCTCCCTCCACCGTCGGTGAACGGCTCTGGTATCGCTTTTTCGAGAGAGTCGTGACGGACAAGCCTCTGGCCGAACTGGGGCATCTGCTCTTGCTGATCACCAGACCACGTTCGAAGAAGTGGCGCTGGCTGAGAGACGTCTTTCTCCCGTCACCGGCGTTTCTCAAATATCGGTACGGCGAACCCGGCGTCGCCCATCCCGTGCGGACCCGGCTCCGGCGGGGTGTCTCGCTCGTAGTACGGGCTCAAGTCCTTCTGGCGAGGGTCGCGGCTCGGCTGGTGACGCGACCCTGACTCCGTCTCGGAGCCGCGCTCGACCCCTCGCTTTCGGGAAGCTCAGCCGGCTTCACCCGCCTGGCTGTGGGTTCCCCCGCCGGTCAGGTCCGAGGCGGAGCTGGATGCCCGAGACGGCGGCGCCACGCGAGACCGAGCACCCGGCGGGGCGCCGAGCTCAGAGACGGTCCTCGTAGACCTAGGGAGGAACGGGCTCCCGTCCACCTTCACCCGGGCCAGCTTAACGCTGGCCTTCGTCTGAGAGATACAAGGGGGGAGGCAGCCGATCTGCTCCGGCAGCGAGTCGACGGCGTGGGCTGAGGAGGTCTGGGCTGAGGGAGGCGGCGGATGGGGAGGGCGCTTCGGCCACCGCCAGTCCCGTCGACCCAATCGCGGAGAGCCCCTTGCCCTCAGCGCACTTCGAGAGTCGTCGACTGCGCCCAGGACCTGCTGACCCGCCATACTCTCGGCAAGAGACGGCTGAACCCTCCCGAGCCGCGGACGATACGGCGTGGGGCGTCTTCGCCCCGAGCCGAAACCGAGTGCCGGCGCCGCGCCTTCGCCGCGTCGACGGGGCGAGCCTGGGGTCCCAAGATCAAGGATGGACACGGGTAGAGGCGGGGGCGCGTCGGTGAGGCGACTCGACACCGGCGAGAACCCACCAGGCTCCGGACCCTCGCGTGGCTCGCGAGCCAGCACCACGCGCGGCCCAGGGCCTGCCCGGGCGCGCCGTCGTAACGAGCCGACGCCTCCCCTGCTGACCCCGACTCATCCAGCCCGCAACATGGAGGCCGGTACGGCAGAGCTCCCGGCCGCCTGCGCCCGCGCAAGGGTATGTTCGCAGCTCGCCGGCGAGGGGCCGCGGAGGTCTCCGGTCTCGACCAGAGCCTGCCCGGGGCAGCGGGTGCAGAATTGGGAGGCCGCGCACGCCGCGCACGTGTGGAGGTCGCGGATGCGGATCGCGCGGACCCGGAGCATCTGCGGCGAGCGGTGCCAGATCTCCTCAAAAGGCTCGTCGCGCACGTTGCCGCAGGCGATCGGCATCGCGACGCACGGCATCACGTCTCCGTACGCGCTGATGTAGCAGGCGTTGTGGGAGGCGCCGCAGGGGACCGCGTCGAGATCCGTGCGGACGGGTGGGATCCCGGCAGGAGCCGGCCTTCCGAGATCGGGGTTCAGCGCTGGATCCTCGAGGACCGTCTGGAGATCCTTCCTGGTGATTCTGAGCGCGACGGGCGACATGTCTCCATCGTTCTTCGCGGTGATCATCGGGTCGAAGCCGCACCGGACCCCGAGACCCTCGGCGAGTGCGCGGACCTCTTTATACTGCGCCACGTTCTGCTTCATGAGCGGGCAGTTGAGCCTGACGGTAATTCCGGCGTCGCGGAGCAAGGCGGCCCCCGCCAGCGATCGTTCGAGCGAGCCCGGAATCTTGGTGATGCCGTCGTGGACGGCGGGATCGGCGCTGTAGATGCTGACGTCCACCTGGCGCACGGCGAGCGCCCGGAGGCGCGCCGCCGTTTCCGGCGTGACCAGGAGCGCGTTGGACTTCAGCCGCACGTCGAAGCGTCGGCAACGCGCGTGCGCGACCAGCTCGATGAGATCCTTTCTCAGGAAGACCTCGCCGCCGCTGAACGTGAGATAGAGCGTTCCGGCGCGCGCCAAGGCGTCCAGGAGCGCCGTGAGCTCACTCGTCGTCAGCTCCGGCCGCCGCTCGATCACCCGGTAGCAGTGGATGCAGTGCTCGTTGCAGCGCATGGTGAGGTCGATGTGGACGGAGAGCGGGATGTGCCGCGCCACGCTCGTCCGGAACAGCCAGTCTGCCGGAGCCAGCATCACGCGGCGCCCTCAGGACTTCGGGAAGGAGTTGCACTGCCCCGTCGTCCCGGCGAGCTTCTTGCACGCGAGTGCCGTGGTCTCGAAGACCTCCTGGCTCAGGATCTCCGGCGGCTCGTACGTCCGTTTACCGCTCTGCCCTGCGCGCGTGTCCCCGTTGCGCTCGTCTCGCGTCTCCATGGTCCCTCCTTGCGCTTACCGCGCCTGCGGAATCGTCTCCGACACCGTCACGAGCCCGCGCACCCGGAGCGTCGCGATGAAGGCCAGCGTGTCCCGCCCGGCCCGCTCCGGGTCCACCGCGAACTCCTCGCAGATCCGGGCGACGATCGCGCTCACCGGGGTCATGCCGTCCGCCGATTCCCAGATCAGCGTCCCCACCGAGTTCAGGGTGTTCAGCGTGCTGTCATCCGGGGAGAGGACGACGGCCTCGCCGTCGTAGACCCGCCACGCGACGCGGGGGCTCTGCGTCAGATACGTCTCAGGCATTCCGGATCACCTCCCAGAAACCCGGGTCAGGCCGAAACGAGAGATCGAAGCACGGGACGGCGTCGACCAGGCCCGTCGCGATCCGAAAGACCGCTGCCGTGATGTCCGCTTCCCGGGCGAAGAACAGGACGTTCGGGAGCAGCCGCGCGAGGGCCTGCCGGGGCCGCAGGGCCAGGACGGCGTGTCGGTCGCCATGACGGAGGAAGTAGATCCCGACGAGCCGGGCGGCGCGATCCGCTCCCGCGAGCGCGAGCTCTCCCCGGAACGGAGTGCCGAAACAGACGGCGGGCCCCCCGGTCGTTCGCACGATAGACAACTCGTCGCTGAGCAGGGTCGCGTCCGGGGAGAGTCGCGCGACGGTCGTCTTGCCGCTCCCCGACGGCCCGCAGAACAGATACGCCCCGCCGTCCCGGATGAGGCTGGCGGCGTGCACGACCAGCCCGTGCGCCTCGACGAGCGCCAGGGAGTAGAGGATCCGGACGAAGCTCTCGAGGGAGACGTCGTCCGGGGTCAGCGTGACGTCCGCCCTGCGCGCTCCGACATCGACGGTGCCCGCGAAGTCACGACGCTGCACGCTGAAGCGGGTGGGGCCTCCGTCCGGCCGCACGACGACGTCGCCGGCAGACGGGAGCCGTCCCGGCGGCCGGCTGATTTCGAGACGCCAGTCGGCGGGTCCTGACGAGACAAACCCCGTGAACCGGCCGCGGACGATGCCCGCAAGGTCCGGATCCGGCGTGACGACCGCGGTACGGAGGCCCGCGATCCCGAGGCAGAGCTCAGCCACGGAAGGCGACGCGCCAGAGGCGCCTGAGTCGGCCGGCGAGCGCGAGGGCCCGCGGCAGAGCGGGAGAGAGGGAGGCGATCGCCCGGTTCCGCCATTGGGCCGTCCGCGTATCGAGGCGCCTGACCCGGCCGTGACGCTCGATGGCGACCACTGTGCCCAGGAGCTGCACCCGCTCAACGACCTCGGTGAACGGGAGCGCGTCCCCCTTGGCCACGACGCGGTCCCGGTCGCGCGCGATGACACGATGGAGATAGAGTCGGCCCGGTGGCATCTCGTAGCAGACGACGTCGCCCACGCCGACCTCGCTCCCCGCCGTCGGGGTGACGAGCGCCACATCGCCGTCCCGGAGGAACGGCACCATGCTCCCGCCTCTGGCCTTGATGCGCAGACGCTTCCCCCGTCTCAGCAGCTGGGCGGCTAGGTCGTCGACCGAACGCATTCTCTCCCCTGCCCGAACCGGGCGCGCTCGAACCGCTCGGGGGCATCATCGCATATAGGACGACGGCCGGGAAAGGCTTATGCTCGCGGGCGGGCCGTTCTGATCCGTCGCCGCCGGATCCGGGGGCGCGTGATGCGGGTCGGAGCCGATGCCCACCGGCGCTGGCGTGGCGGAGGACCCGTGGCCACACGACGGCCGGTCAATCGAGAGGAACGTCTCCGCCCAGACCCTCCGACGACTAAAACGGGAGGCTCGGGGCTCGGCACCCAGGGTTCACCCGGGCGGATCGGAACCATCTACGCGGCGCCCTCGTGCCGGAGCCTGCCGACAGCGGGCGATCCGTGCCCGAGCCTTAGGCGACGAACGGGGGGATCGGCGGAATCTCCACCTGCCGCGTCCTGACGGCGCGGACTCCCGGCACGCTTCGGGCGACCCCGACCGCGTGGTCGAGCGCCCCGGTGGCGCCCTCGAGGGTGACGACCCCCTCCGTGGCCTCAACGGTGATCCGGTGCTTGCGCGTCTCCGGATGCGTTGCCAGGGCTACCTGCACCCGCGAGGCGAGCGTGCGGGAGGCCACGATCTCACGGGCGGTGTCCGTCGTGTGGAACTCGGGCCGGCGCACGAGCCCCTCGATCAGCTGGACGGCGGCGTCGAGTGACACCTTCTCGGCGTTGAGGGTGACGTCGTAGAGGGCCGGGTCCGAGATGTCGACCTCGTAGAGGTACTTCATGCGGCCCGCGCGGTCGTTGTCGTCGCGCCGGACGAACTCAGTGGCCGCCCGCTGGTTCGGCGTCTCGCCGGTCAGCTCAGCTGTGCGGCGGACCCAGTTCCGGACGCGCGGCTCGAACCGCTCGGTGATCCGCACGCGCAGAACGTGCGGAATCCCGCGCAAGAGCCACTGCCCCCCGCGGCCCATCAGGACGATATCGTCGGTCTCGGCGAACTCGAGGAGCGCCGTCTGGATGACCGTGATGTACCGCCGGGTCTCCACGTCGAAGCGCTCGAACAGCGACGGCTTGGACTCGTCGAGATGGGACAGCCTCTCCTCGACGCACCCGTAGCGTCGGGCGGCGTCGGAGATCAGGTCCTGGTCGACGTACCGGTAGTCGAGCCGCTTCGCGAGCGCCATTCCGATCTCCGGCCCGCCGGTTCCCATCTGGTGGGAGATGGTGATGATGGCCATGGGTCACCCCCGGCGGTACCGGTCACGAAGCGCGGCGGGCGCGATCGCGATCCGCTTGCCACTGACGTCGTCGAGAATATAGACCTCGTCGCTGAGCGTGCCGCTGGCGAAGACCTCGAACACGCCGAGCGCGTCCTCCAGCGTCGTGCCGGCGGGCCGCTCCTTCATCAGCGCTTCGACCACCTCGACCTTGAGCCTCATGCGCTCCGGCCCCCGCGCCGGCCCCCTTGCCGCAGGGTGGCGACGAGCCTACCCCAGATCCCTCGACCCGGCAAGTGACGCCAGGCGCCCGAACCGCCCGGCTCCCGGCGGAGCCGGGCGATGCGCCTTCGCGGGGGTTCGGAGCGTGGCCCCGCGCACTCGGCGGGCAAACTGCCGCGCTCTATCAGCGTGGAGACCGGGGCCGTCTGTGTCCATGGCAAGCTCCTGATTGGCAAGGGCTCTTCCGCCGACGGCTCGCGGTGACCCCGTCGATCTCGGTGCGTTCAGGACGAACACCGGCTTCCCCGACACCGCCCTAGAGCCCCCAACCGGCGTGTTCGGGTCGTACCTCGAGGCGGCCGCGGCGCCGCTTCTTCCCACAGCGAGGGTAGCCTAGTGAGCCCGGTCGACGGGACGGCCGTCGAGGGGGATCGTCACCGTCGAGAGCCCGGCCCGACGGTGCGAGGTGATGGAGGGCCAGGCTCACTGGCAACGTCGCGATCGTCACCGGTCCCCCGTTTCGCCCGAGCTCGTCCACTCGCCCTTAGGCTGCCGGCCGCCCCCTCCGCCGTCGCACTCCCCATCCCGACCGTGGCGACGGGGAACGTCATCCGCTGAGAGGTCTGCCGTTCGGAGACAGAAGCGTGAAAGTGCGGCGCGTGGGCGCCCGCCTCTCAAGGAGAGGCCAGCGTGGAGAGATCCCGCAGGTCGTAGGCGCACTCGCGGGCCGCAGCGGGCAGATCCCCTCGGTGCGCTCGGCGACGACCCTCGCGCCCAGGCCGACGACGGTCACCTTTAGAAGGCGTCTCGACCCGCTGCGTGCCTGACGTTGTCCCTAGAAGGGCGTCGCGAAGGAGTAGAGGTGGCCGTCGGTGGCGCCGACGTAGATCGCGCCCCGCACATAGTCGAAGACGGGGGCACCGACCTGGGGCGTCCCGGTGCCGGGGATCGTCACTTGCTTCTGGTCCGTGCCGGTCGCGACGTCGAGCTGGTGCACCTTGCCGTCAGAGCCCCCGATGTAGAGGTGGTTCGCGCCGTCGTCGACCGGGGGCGACACGGTCGGCGTCGTGAGCGTGACCTTGAACGACGCGATCGCCGCGTCCCAGGCGGCCGTGACAGTCACCGAGGGGTTGAAGGTTCCGGTCGCCGAGACGACTTGATACCAGGAGGATGCGAGTTGCTCCAAATTTGGGATCCAGTCGAGATCGTCGCCATCGCCGTCCAGGGGGCGCCGAGCGTCCCGATTCCGGAGCCCGCATTTTCTGACACCCCAAAGATGACGAGATCGGCGGCGTTCAGTGTCGTGATCGAGGGGGCGGACGCTGAGCTCGGCGACCCGTGCATGGCCGTCGCGGTGTCCAAGAGCTGAGACTGGGTGCCGACGAGCCCGCTCCACTCCGTCACGTTCGCAAAAAACTGGGTCCCATTCGTGGGGCATGGCGGCGTTGCGGTGACCGCGATGGTGACCCCCGCGCTCGAGGTACTGACTACGCCGTACCAGATCTCGATGTTGGAGTTGAAGGCTGAGCCGGCGGCCTTCTGCCAGGAGGTCACGCCACCCCCCGTCACGCTCGAGAGGACGAGCACACCCCGCGCCGACCATGACGAGGACATTGCCCACAATCGTGGCGTTGGTCGGCACAAGCAGCGAATAGGGGTCCGTCGTCTTGGTTCTAGTCCTGCTGGACGCGCCCCTTCACAACCGCGCCAGCTGGGCGGGTCGCCGCGTGCAGGCCCTGGAGTTTAGACGGAGGACGAACGGTCGCGGGCCCCGGCATCGGGTGCTGATCGCGCGGCACGGCGCAGCTCGTCCCGGCCGCGGGGGCCATGCTCACCGCGGCCCATCCTTCCCCGCCGGCGGACACATGATTCATCTGACCGAGGTCGTGGCGGTGGACGAGTCGTTCGCTTGGTTAGGATCAGGGTTCGACGCGCTCACGGTCGCCGTGTTCGTGATCGTGGCGCCGCGAGGTGCCGTCACGTTGACCACAAGCTGTATTCCAGCCCCGGCAGGATTGGCGGGGGTATATGGCGACAACGTGCCGATGTCACAGGTGACGGTGCCGTTGCTGAAGGCGCATGGGGTTCCCGGCTGGCTCATCGTGCAGCTCACGGTGCCGCCACTGACGGTGCAGCTTCCTTTGGCGAACTGAGCGCTGACAAAGCTGGTTCCAGCTGGAACGCGGTCCGTTACCACGACTCCGCTCGCGGTATTTGGTCCAAGGTTTACGACCCCGATGCCGTAGGTGAGATTTGAGCCGGAGCTTACTCTGCTCGGGCCGCCTTTACTGATGGCCATATCGGTCGGTGGTGGCAGCTTCTGGAAGATCGCAAAAGGCGAAAGCGAATTCACGGTGCCACAGATGACATGTTTACTCGTGTCGATCGAGGTCGTGACGTCGACCCACACGTTATTCTCGAAATGGAACAGATGGAGCATGCTCGGATCGCCGAACTGCGCAGGATTGTAGGTGATGCAGACGCTCACGGGCGGACCGTAGGTCGCCGTCGTTTGGATGTTGTAGTAGGTCGGTGGGGTGCCGACGGTAAATCCAGCCGGCGGGGTTGGCCCGGTGCTACTCGTGGGGGCTGCCGTCTCACCGGGGGAGGCGACTGCCGTGAAGGTCACAGTCACACCGTTGCCCGCCGACACACTCACGTTGGTCCCCGTGGGAGTGTTCGGAGAGACCTTGGCAACGAAGGCGTCGAAATCGCCTCCGCCGCGAGTGGTCTGGAAGGCACCCGCCGTCGTCGGGAAGTTGGCGGAGGCGGTGATTCCCGCCACGTAGGCGTCGCCCGAGGCGTCCACGGCGATCCCGTACGCCACGTCGCTGTTACTCCCCCCGAGGTAGGCGGAGTAGACGAGCGCTGAGCCGGTGGG
>Ga0209689_1001490_pt1 | contig 17503 bp, 14 predicted proteins | sample GraSoiAngelo_149_FD_187119 | JGI IMG/M metagenome (GOLD analysis project Ga0209689, IMG submission 187119) | Grasslands soil microbial communities from the Angelo Coastal Reserve, California, USA - 14_1009_09_30cm (SPAdes) (version 2) | ecosystem: Environmental > Terrestrial > Soil > Grasslands ... | reverse complement strand
TCGTCACGGCGGCGAGCGCGGTGAGAGGGAAGACCGCGGCGGCGAGCGCGAAGAGCGGGACGGCGCGCGCCGCGGTGCCCTCGGCAAGGCCGGGACCGAGGACGCGGACGAACAGGGGCGCGCCGACCGCGGCCGCGAGGGCGACAAGCCCCGTCGCCGCGCCGACGACGACGATCATGCTGACGAAGAGCCGGCGCGCGCCGCCCGTGGCCTGAGCCGCCTTGAAGTCGGGTATGACGACCGCGGAGACCGCGCCGCCGACGAGGACCGTCGTGAGGAGGTCGGGGAAGCTCAGGACGAGGACCGCGACGTCGGCGTCCGGTCCGATCCCGAGCGTCCGCGCGAGCACGACGTCGCGCGCGACCCCGGCGATACGGCCGGCGATGATGCCGACGCTGATGATCGCGGAGGCGCCGAGGACCGCCCCCAGGCGCGCAGTGCTCAGTTCGTGCCTTTCCGACCGAGCACCGCGCCGGCCGTGCGCACGAGGATCCGCAGATCGGTCCCGACGCTCGCGTGCGTCGCGTACCAGAGGTCGAACGCCACGGAGTCCTCGTTGCCCAGCGAGCTGCGCCCCGAGACCTGAGCGAGGCCGGTGATCCCCGGGCGCACGCTCGCGCGGATCCGTCGCTGCTCCGCGGTGTAATCGCCGAGCTGGGCGGGCGCGGCCGGCCGCGGCCCCACCAGGCCCATGTCGCCGCGGAGCACGTTCCAGAGCTGAGGGAGCTCGTCGAGGCTGGTCGCGCGGAGGAACCGCCCGATCGGCGTGATGCGTGGATCGCCCGTGGCCGTGCGGAAGCCGGCCGCGTCCGCGCCGACGCGCATGGTCCGTAGCTTGTACTGCCGGAAGGTGCGCTCGCCTCGCCCGATGCGGTCCGCGGCGTAGAACGCCGGTCCGGGCGAGCCGAGCTTCACCGCCATCGCGCAGACCGCGATGATCGGGGCCGCGACGACCAAGGCGGCCGCTCCGAGGACGAGATCCAGGGCGCGCTTCACGCGCGTGCGACGGCCTGGTCGGCGACTCGCCAGATCAGCTCGCGTATCCGCAGCCGGTCGCGCTCCGTCTCGTCCGCCGTGCGGGCCCGCGCCGCCGCGACGGCCTGCCGGATCTTCGCGATCTCGGCGGGGAGATCGACCCGTGCCGCGAGCTCGGCCTCGTTCGTGGCGTCGCCGGTGAACGTACGCGAGAGGATGATCATCCGCGAGCCGAGGCGCACGTGCTCGCGGAGGACGTCTCGCGGGGGCACGGGATGCGGTGCATCGAGCAGCGCTCCGCCGCCGAAACCGAAGCGGATCGCGGGCGCGACGGCGCGGATGCGTGACGCGAGCTCGTCGAGGACGCCGCCGGCCAGCAGCTCGTGCATGAACGCGAGACCCATCGAGGCGTGCAGGTCGTTCAAGCCGACGTGGATCTCGTCCACCCCCCCGACAGCGGCGATGCGCTCGACGCGTACCGCCGCCGCGGCCGTCTCGAGGAGCAGGCAGGTGCGCGCGCGGCCGGCGACCGCGGCGACGAACGCCGCCACCTGCTGGGAGCTCTGGAAGTAGGGGAGCATGACGACGTCAGCGCCGGCGCGGACGACCGCGTCGACCTCACCGGGCGTGCCCGCGCTCGGCGGGTTCACGCGGGCGAGCACCTCGGCGTCGGGGACCGCGGCGCGGACGCGCTCCAGGTCCGCGAGCGTGTGGCCGCTGATGATGGTGTTGCGGCCCCTCTGGCGCTCCGCCTTGCCCGCGATCTCGAGGTCGAGGAAGATCCGATCCACCCCGGCGCGGACCGCGGCGCGCGCGACACCCCCGTCGCGGGTCATGAGCATGAGCGTGAAGTCGTGAGCGTCGGGACGCGGCGGGGGTCGGGTGGTCAAGGGGTCCGGGCGCGTCGGATCGGAACGTCATCCAGATCGTCCACCGAGCGCAATCGCGGGCGATGGGACGGAAGGATGGCGGGGTCGATCGCGTAGGGGAACCGATGGTTGAGGTAGCGCTCGTCGTGGTGATCGACCTCCGGATGTGCTTTGAGGAAGTCGCCGATCTCCCGACTCCCGTCCTCAACGGTCCGGCGGGTCGCGAAACCGAGATGGTGCGCGAGCTTGTCGAAGGACACGCGGTAGTTGCGAAGATCGTCGGCCGAGGGAGGCCGGGTCTCGAGGTCGACGCCGAAGACCCCAGCGATCCGCTCGCCGAGCTCCCGGATGCGGACGTTCTGGTCGTTCGAGCCGACGTTGAAGACCTCGCCGCCCACGAGCTCCGCGGGGGCCTCGAGCGCGTGAACGAAGGCCTGCGCGGCGTCCGCGACGTGTACGAGCGGCCGCCACTGCGCTCCGCCGAAGACGGTCACGATGCGCTCGCGGACGGCTCGCGCCGCCATGATGTTGACCACGAGGTCGAAGCGCATGCGCGTGGAGAGGCCGTAGAGGGTCGCCATCCGCAGACACGAGGTCACGAAGCGCGGGCCGTTCGCCGTGAGGCACACGAGCTCCGAATCGATGCGGGTCTGCGCGTAGAGCGAGACCGGCTGGAGGATGCTTCCCTCGTTCAGCAGGAGGTCGTCGCTCGCGCCGTACACGCTGCACGTCGACGCGAACAGCAGGCGCGGGATCTCGTAGTGCCGGCACGCTTCGATGACGAGCTTCGTCGCCTGCAGATTCGTGGTCCAGGTCACGTCCGGATCGACCTGGCAGGCCACGTCGCCGACGATGGCGGCGAGGTGGATGACCGCCTCGGCGCCGCGGAACGCGCGCGACAGGTCCGCGATGCTGCGTACGTCGCCGCGGATCACCTCGAGGCGCTCCTCGTGCGCGAGGTCCCCGAGGCCGCTGCCGAAGAGCTCCGCGTCCAGGACGCAGACGCGGTAGCCGCGATCGAGGAGAAGCCGGGTGAGTGCCGAGCCGAGGTAGCCCGCGCCGCCGGTGACGATGATCCTCGGCTCCAGTGGATCCCTCCTCGCCCGATCTGGCGCGAGTCTAGGCGGGCGCTGGTACGAAAGTGCTATCAGATGCGGTGCGAACGCGACGTGCCGCAGGATGGCGCCGCATGAGCGGCTCGCGTACCCGGCCGGTCCTCGTCGTCAGCGTCGCGTTGGTCTGCGTGCTGTTCGCGTTCCCGGCGATCCTCGCGGTCCTCGCACGGGGGCCCCTCTTCTATTACCACGTCCTGCTGCTGCTCTCCGACGTCCCGCTCGCGGTCCTCGGCGTCGCGGTGCTCGTCGACGCCCTCGTCGTTCGCGAACGGCCCGACCGCGCGGTCCTGACAGCGCTCGGCTTCGTCGCGGCGCTCGTCGTCGCGCTCGCGTTCCATCCGTCGCCGCAAGGGATCCAGCTCGTGGTCCGGCTTCTGGCCGCGATCGCGCTGGCGGTCGCGATCGTGCGGGTGCGCGGGCTCGGTGCGTGGCCGCTCGTCGTCGGCGCGTTCGGCGCGGCCGCGATCGCGCAGACCGGGCTCGCGGTCGCACAGCTGATCAAAGGCGGACCGCTCGGCCTTCCCGGCCTCGGCGAGTTCGCCGATCCGCTGTATGCGGTGGGAACGGCGCTCGCGCCGCGCGGCACGATGTATCAGCAGTACGTCCTCGCGGGGTTCGCCTTGATCGCCGCCATGGTCCTCGTCGCCGAAGGCCTGCGCCGCGCGCGTCCGGCCTGGTGGCTCGTGGCTGCGGCCGTCGCGGTCGTTCCCGTCGGACTCACGTATTCGCGCGCCGCGCTCGGCGGCCTCGCGATCGGTTGCCTCGCGCTCGCGATCGGCGGCCGCGCCCGTCCTCGCGCTCATACCGCCGCGATCGCCGCGCTCCTCGTGGGCGCCGGCATCCCGGCGCTGCTCACCTTCGACGCCTGGGCCACGCAGTCCGCCAAATCGCTCGACCCCAACAGCCGCGACATCCTGCTTCGCGAAGGGCTGGAGCTGTACGAGACCTCGCCTCTCGTCGGGATCGGCCCGGGACGCATGGTCGTGGCGCTCGCCGAGAAGGAGGCCGCCCACCCCGGCTCGGTCGAGCTCCTGCAGCCGACGCACGGCGTCCCGATCCTGGCGCTCGTCGAGGGTGGGATCCAGGCCGGCGTCCTCTGCGCCGCGGTCGTCCTGTTGATGGCCTGGCGCGCGCGGCGGAGCTGGGTCGGCCTCGCGCTCTTCGGCGTGTACCTCCCGTTCATCCTTTTCGACCACTACCCCTACACGCATGCGCAGGGGATCGTGCTCTCCGCGGTCTGGCTCGGGGCGGTCGAGCTCTGCGCCCGCGACGTGGCCGCGCGGGTGTCGGCAGCGCCGACGGACGAAGCGACCGCACCCTCGGGAACCCGCGCACCGCTCCTGCTGTAACGGTCAGGGACATGTCGAAGCGGCTCGCGCGCGCGCTGCTGGGCCTCGCCGTGGTGAGCGCGTGCGCGCCGCAGAGCGCGCAGCAGGCGCCGGTTGTCGCGCCGTCCCCCTCCGTCGCCCCGACGCCGAACGCGACCGCCACGGCGCGGCCGCCGAATCGCAGCGACGACCTCCTGCTCATCCGCGCGGCTCAGAAGCTTCGCCTCGTGAGCGCGAAGACCGGCGATCAGCTCCGTGAATGGCCTGACGGGATCCTCGTCGACGAGGCGAAGGCGGTCTACGTCGCGGTGCCGCTGGCCAGCGCGACGAAGGTCGCCAGGATCGACCTCGCGACCGGGCAGGAGCTCCGCGCGATCACCTTCGACGGCCACTACGTCCTCCGCTACCTGTACGACGGGCCGGGCGGCCTCTCGCCGAACGGCCGGTGGCTGACCCTCGTGGACCCCAACGTCTGCCAGCAGAGCTTCGGCTCCGCACCGCCTCCCACACCGCAGCCCTGCGTGAGCCGGTACACCATCCTCGACACGGCTCTCGATCGGCAGCCGCGGCGCGTCGAGCTGCAAGGCAACCTCTGGATCGAGGCGATCAGCACAGACGGCCGGAGCCTGTACCTGCGCGAGAACCTGCCCCCGCAGCAGCCAAGCGATCAGCACCTGCGCATCTACGACCTCGAGAGAAGGACGCTCGTCCCTGAGGACGTGCCGACCGCGGGCGGGGCGCCTCCGACATACACGTACGGTCACACCGGGCCCGAGGTCTTCTCGCCCGACGGGAAGGTCCGCTACACGCTGTACCCGTTCTCGGGCGACGTCTCGGCGCCGATGGTGCACGTCCTCGATCTCGACGGTCGCAGCGTCCGGCGCATCACGTTGCCGACCTGGTCATTCACCCCGAACGAGGAGGCCAGCGCCTGGACACAGCTCCTGTCTCCCGACGGCGCCACCCTCTACGCGGTGAACGGGATGATCGGCGCCTTCATCGCGATCGACACCGCGACGAATACGATCCGGCGCGCGACGAAGCTCGACTCCAAGGCCGCGAACGAGGATGGCTTCGTCGCGGCGCTCCTTCGCTGGTTCTTCCCGATCGCGGAGGCAAAACGCTTCATCCGCGGGGCGGCGCAGCTGAGCCCGGATGGCAGAACGATCTACGCCCTCGCGGACACGGGGATCGTCGTGGTCGACGCGGAGACCTTCGCGTTGACCAGGCGTCTCGGCGCGGCATGCCCGGCGCTTCCGTGCTCGCGGGACGAGCTGCGGTTCGATGGCCTCGCGCTGAGCGGGGACGGAGCACGCCTGTACGCGGTGAGCGACCTGTTCCTCAAGGTCGCGATCCTCGACACGACATCCGGTGCGTCCCTCGGCGAGCTTCGTATGGCGGACTACCCCGTCATCGTCGGTATCCAGCAGCCCTAGGATCGATCTCGCGGTCCAGCGTCCGAACAACGCAGCGGCGTAGACTCCCGGTCGACACGGGAGGGGGTCCCAATGCAGCTGTTGCCGATGTCATTCCGTCCGTCCGCGTGCATCCTGGTCGTCGCGCTCGCGGTGTCGGCGTGCACCGGTGCGGGCCAGCCGGCGGCGTCGGGCGCGCCGTCCGCACAGGGTCAGCCTGTCGCTGGCGGCACCGTCACGATCCCGATCGGGGCCGATCCCACGCTCAATCCGTGGAGCCCGAACGCCTTCGTGGAGTCGCTCTTCATCAACCGCGTGATCTTCGAGGGCCTCACCAAGCCCGGGAAGGACCTCGCGCCGGCGCCGGACCTCGCGACGAGCTGGACGATCGCGCCGGACGGCCTGAGCTGGACCTTCAAGCTGCGCGACGGCGTGAAGTGGACCGACGGGAAGCCGTTCTCCGCCGACGACGTCGCGTTCACGTTCAACGACATCGTGCTCAAGAAGGAGCTCGGCGCGCAGAACGCGGCGAGCTACGCCGCCGTGAAGAGCGTCACGGTCGTCGACCCGACCACGGTCCGCTTCGACCTGTCGCGCAAGTTCGCGGCGCTGGCGTCATTCCTCGCGTACAACTCCGGGATCGTGCCGAAGCACGTGCTCTCGGCCGACCCGCTCAAGACCACGTCGTTCAACAAGGGGACGCCGGTCAGCACCGGCCCGTTCAAGGTCGAGAAGTACACGTCCGGGCAGAGCGTCTCGCTCGTGCGGAACGACAGCTACTTCGGCCCGAAGCCGTACCTCGACAAGGTGGTCTTCACCGTCGTGCCGGACCCGAACACGCAGATCGCTCAGGCGCTCTCGGGCGATCTCACGATCATGATCCTGGACAACAAGGCGGCCGTTGACCGCGTGAAGAACGCCAGCGGCCTCACGGTCGTCTCGCGACCGCTCGTGCAGTACTACTGGCTGGCGCTGAACCAGACCGACTCGCGCTTCACGGACGTGCGCGTGCGCCAGGCGTTCGTCCACGCGATCGACCGCAAGGCGATCATCAAGTCCGTCGAGCTCGGCTACGGCCAGGTGGCGAACTCGCCGATCACGCCGGCGCTCAAGGCGTACTTCGACCCGTCGCTGTCGGAGAAGTACCCGTACGACCCGCCGAAGGCCAAGGAGCTCCTCGCCGCGGCGGGCTGGACGCCCGGAGCGAACGGCGTCCTGCAGAAGGACGGCAAGCCGTTCCAGTTCACGATGGACGTGGGGCAGCGCGGCGTGCTCGAGCCGGTGAACGCGCTCATCCAGCAGGACCTCAAGAACGTCGGCGTCATCGCGGACCTCAACACGATGGAGTGGAACGCGTACATCCAGAAGGACGTCGTGCGCCGCGACTACACGGCGACGGTGAACTGGTGGACCTACCCGAGCGACCCCGACGTCTTTCCGTACTACCACTCGAGCGCGGCGGGCAAGGGCTTCAACATCCCGGGCTACCAGGATCCGAAGCTCGACGACCTCCTCGTCCAGGGTCAGAGCGCGAGCGACCTCGAGCAGCGCAAGGCCGTGTACAAGCAGCTGCAGGCCTACACGTCCGAGACGCTGCCGTACCTCTTCCTCTGGTACCCGCAGGAGATCGACGTCCTGAGCAGCTCGCTCCAGGGCGTGCCCGAGCTGGGCCTGCGTGATGCGGTCCAGTACATCGGCGAATGGTGGTTGGCCAAGAAGTGACCTCCGCTTCGCTCAGGCAGTAATCCGCTTCCTCGCGCAACGCATCGCGCTGGGGGCGCTCGTGGTCGTGTTCGCGAGCGCCCTCACCTTCTTCTTCGTGAACCTCGCGCCCGGCGGGCCGGCGTCGGTCATGCGATTCGACGTGAGCGCCGAGCAGCGCGAGGCCCTCATCCACCGGATGGGCCTCGACCGCCCGGTGCCCGAGCGCTACGTCGAGTGGCTCGCGGCGGCCGTGCGCGGCGATCTCGGCAGCTCGCTCCTGACCGACGAGCCGGTCGCTCAGCGGATCGGCGAGCGGCTGCCGAACACGCTCGCGCTCGCGGGCTCCGCGCTTCTGCTCTCCGTCGGCGCGGGTATCCCCATCGGCGTCGTCCAGGCGCTGCGCCGCGGGCGCGCGGTCGACCACGTGCTCAGCCTGCTGAGCGCGGTCGGCCTCGCCGTCCCGGTGTTCTGGCTCGGCATCGTGCTCATCCTCGTGTTCGCCGTGTCGCTCCACGTGCTGCCGTCCGCGGGTGTGACCGGCGTGGCCTCCGATTCGCTCGGAGACCGGCTCGCGCACCTCGTCCTCCCGGCCGTCGCGCTGGCCACAACGATCCTGCCGACGATCGTGCGCTTCGTGCGCTCGTCCACGATCGAGGTGCTCGACGAGGACTACATCCGCACGGCGACGTCTAAGGGCCTCTCGCCGCGGACGGTCATCACCCGGCATGCGCTCCGGAACGCGCTCATCCCGGTGGTGAGCGCGATCGGCGCCCTCGTCCCGCGCCTTCTCGGCGGGACGGTGGTGACGGAGGCGGTCTTCGGCTGGCCCGGGATGGGACGGTTGGCGCTCGAGGCGGCGCAGGGGCGCGACTACCCGCTCGTCACCGGCCTCACCGTCGTCGTCGCGGCGATCGCCGTCGCGGCGAGCCTCGCCGTCGACCTCGCGTACACGCGGATCGACCCGCGGATCCGCCTGACGTGAGCCGGCTGGGCGTCGCCGCGCTCGCGATCCTCGTCGCCGTCGGGGCGCTCGCGCTCGCGGGACCGTTCCTCTGGACCATCCCGCCGGAGGCGACGGATCCGGCGCACGGCCTCGCCGGCCTGAGCGCCGCGCACCCGCTCGGGACGGACGAGCTCGGGCGCGACGTCCTGAGCCGGCTCCTGCACGGCAGCCGCGTGACGCTCCTCGTCGGCGTGGCCGCGATGCTCGCCGCGCTCGTCATCGGCGTCGTCGTCGGCGCGATCGCGGGCTACAGCGGCGGCTGGCTCGACGCGGTGCTCATGCGCTTCACCGACGCGATGCTCGCGGTCCCGGCGTTCTTCTTCATCCTCGTGGTCATCACCGTGAGCGGCACCGGCCTCGCGACGCTCGTGCTCGTCATCGGCGGCCTCTCGTGGATGCCGGTCGCCCGGGTCGTGTACGGCGAGACGCTCCGCTGGAAGACCGCCGAGTTCGTCATCGCCGCGACGTCGCTTGGCGTGCCCGCGCGCCGGCTGCTGGCGTCTCACATCCTGCCGCAGGCGATCCCCTCGCTCGTGGTCTCGGCCACGCTCGGCGTCGCCTTCGCGATCCTCACCGAATCCGCGCTGAGCTACCTCGGGCTCGGCGTGCAGCCGCCGATCCCGTCGTGGGGGAACATGCTCCAGCGCGCGCAGCAGTACGTCTTCACGGCGCCGGCGCTCGCGATCTACCCCGGCCTCGCGATCACGGTCGTGGTGCTCGCGTTCAACTTCCTCGGTGACGGGCTGCGCGACGCGCTCGATCCGCGGCGCCGTCGCTAGTATCGCAGCGCACCCACTCCACTCGACGAGTGTCCGGAGGATGACGATGAAGACCACCGAGACCCGCAAGGGCGCGAAGTACGCGGGCTACCGCAGCTTCCAGTACCTCGAGCCGGGGACCGATTACCGCGAGTTCGAGCTCGCGAAAGAGCTCGATCGCGTGCCCTCGCGCACGGTCGAGGTCAGCGCGAGCCAGGAGGACCGCGTCCAGCGGATCCTCGACGAGCACGTGGCCGTGTCGCTCCACGACCATTGCTTCGTCGTCCCGCAGGACTTCGGCGATCTCGCCGAGTACCGCCGTCAGGGCCGCGACTTCACCGGCTACGCAGGCATGGCGCAGTCCGGGCTCGACGCGGTGTTCGACTGCCTCATGGACGGCACCGCGACCATCACCTCCAAGGCCGGCTGGAAGTGGGACGACATCATCTACGACCTCGGGATGCGCCTTTCCGACATCGCCCATCAGGACTTCATCGTGCGCGGCGAGACGCTTGCCGACATCAAGCGCGCGAAGGAGAACGGACAGATCGCGTTCATCGCATCGCTCGAAGCGGCGACCGCGATCGAGAACGAGGTCGATCGCCTCGACATCCTCTACGGCCTCGGCATCCGCTCGTCGGGGATCGCCTACAGCGAGGCCAACACGCTCGGCAGCGGCCTCAAGGAGGCCCGCGACGGTGGCCTCACCGAATTCGGACGCCAGGCCGTGCGCCGGATGAACAAGCTCGGCATCGCGATCGACGTCTCGCACTCGGGCGATCAGACCTCGCTCGACACGATCGAGGTGAGCGAGAGACCGATCTTCATCACGCATGCCGGCGCACGCTCGCTCTGGGACACCAGGCGCATGAAGCCGGACGAGGTCCTCAGGGCGATGGCCGCCAAGGGCGGCGTCATCGGGATCGAGGCCGCACCGCACACGACGTTGACGAAGAAGCACCCGAAGCATTCCATCGAGAGCTACATGGAGCATTTCGAGTACTGCGCCGACCTCATCGGGATCGATCACGTCGCATTCGGGCCGGACACGCTCTTCGGCGACCACGTGGGCCTGCACCACTACTTCGCGAAACAGCTCTCGATCCGCTCGGCGCACGGCACGCAGCAGTTCGAGGAGGTCGAATTCGTCGACGGGATCGAGAACCCGGCCGAGGCGTTCCCGAACATCGTCCGCTGGCTGGTGAAGCACGACTACTCCGACGGGGACATCGCCAAGGCCATCGGCGGCAACGTGATGCGAGTCCTCGACGAGGTGTGGTTCCCCTGAAGGTGAGGTGAGGCCGTGACCGCGGGTCTCATCCCGGCCCCGGCGAAGCTCACAGCACGCGACGGCACGTTCACGCTCACGCCATCGACGCACATACAGACGTCGGCGGGGCTGCACGCGCTCGGCGAGCTCGCGCGCCAGTATCTGCGGCCCGCCACGGGACTCCCGCTCAAGGTCGTCGAGTCCGCGACCCACTCGCGCATCGTGCTCTCGCTCGATCCGCGGCTGGGCCACTTCGGCGACGAGGGCTATCGCCTCACGGTCGCGAAGGACGAGGTCCTCATCCGCGCGCCGCATCCGCCCGGCGTGTTCTGGGGCCTCCAGACCCTCCGGCAGCTCTTGCCGTCCGCGGGCTTCCGTCGCGCCTTCGTCCCGGACGCCGCCTGGGCCGTCCCGTGCGTCGAGATCGACGATCGGCCACGGTTCGCCTGGCGCGGCAGCCATCTCGACGTCGGACGCCATTTCATGCCGAAGGACTGGATCCTCAAGCACCTCGACCTCATGGCGCTCCACAAGCTGAACGTCTTCCACTGGCATCTCACCGAGGACCAGGGCTGGCGCATCGAGATCCGCCGCTATCCCAAGCTCACCGCGGTGGGCGCGTGGCGCGCGGACAGCCAGCTCGGGCTCTCGGATGGCGACGGGGCGAACCGCCGCTTCGAGGGAAAGCCGCACGGTGGCTATTACACGCAGGCCGACGTCCGCGAGGTCGTACGGTATGCGGCGGATCGCTCGATCACCGTCGTGCCGGAGATCGAGATGCCCGGTCACGCGCGCGCGGCGCTCGCCGCGTATCCCGAGCTCGGCAACACCGGGCAGCCGCTCGAGGTCGCGACCTGGTGGGGCGTGCACGACGGCGTCTTCGGCGTGCATGACGAGGTCTTCGAGTTCCTCCAGAACGTGCTCGACGAGGTGCTCGAGCTCTTCCCGTCGCGGTTCATCCACATCGGCGGCGACGAGGTGCCGAAACAGGAATGGCGCGACAGCGAGCGCGCGCGGGCGCGTGGGACGGAGCTGGGGTTGCGCGACGAGGACGAGCTCCAGAGCTGGTTCGTCGGGCGCATGGATTCCTGGTTGTCCGAGCGCGGCCGTCGCCTGGTGGGCTGGGACGAGATCCTCGAAGGCGGCCTCGCGCCGGGCGCGACCGTCATGAGCTGGCGCGGCGAGGCGGGCGGGATCGCCGCCGCGAAGGCCGGGCACGACGTCGTGATGGCGCCGGAGGAGCCGACCTATCTCGACCACTATCAGTCAGCCGATCCCGCCGAGCCGCTCGCGCACCGCGGGGTCAACACGCTCGCCGACGTCTACGCGTACGAGCCGGTCCCGAACGAGCTCTCGGCCGACGAGGCCGCGCACGTCCTGGGCGCGCAGGGCCAGCTCTGGACCGAGTTCATGCCCGACCAGCGGCACGTCGAGTACATGGCCTGGCCGCGTCTTTGCGCGCTCTCCGAGGTCCTCTGGTCGCCTCGCGAGGCACGGGACTGGGCGGATTTCGAGCGGCGCTTCGCCACGCACCGCGAGCGCCTCGACGCGCTCGACGTGAACTACCGCGGCCGCGCGACCACGGCGCCACGTCCGGCCGGCTAGCACCCCACGGCACCACGTGACGGCGTTCGCCCTCGGCCTCGTGCTCGTGTCCGCGGTCACGCACGCGACCTGGAACCTCCTCGCCAAACGCGCGAACGCGGACGTGCCGTTCCTCTTCCTCGCCTACGTCGTGGGCGCGGTCACGTACGCGCCGTTCGCGCTCGCGATCGTGGTGCTCGGTCGGCCGGCGCTCGGGCCGATCGCCCTCGCGTTCGTCGCCGTGGCGGTGCTCCTGCAGACGGTCTACTTCGCCACGCTCACCGCGGGCTACCGCGTGGGGGACCTGTCCCTCGTCTACCCCATCGCCCGCGCCACCGGCCCGCTCCTCGCCACGGCCGGCGCCATCGCGCTCTTCGGTGAGCGGCCGACCCCGGTCGCGCTCGCCGGCGCGCTCGCGATCGCGGCCGGCGCGCTCGTCCTCACCGGCGATCCGCGGGCGCTCGGCGGCGGAGACGCGGGCCGCGCGGTCGCCTTCGCGCTCGCGACCGGCGCCGTCATCGCGCTCTACACGCTGTGGGACAAGACCGCGGTCGCGACGCTGCTCCTGCCGCCGCTGCTCTACGACTGGGCAACGATCGTGGGGCAGGCGCTGGTGATCGCGCCCGTCGCGCTGCGGCGCGGCGGCGAGCTGCGTTCGACCTGGAACGCGCGGCGGGGGGCGGTCGTCGGCGTCGGGCTGCTCTCGCGCTTCTCGTACATCCTCGCCCTGACCGCGCTCGCGATCAGCCCCGTCTCGTACGTCGCACCGGCGCGGGAGATCGGGATCCTCATCGGCGCGCTGCTCGGTGCGCGACTGCTCGCGGAGGGCCACACGCTGCGGCGCGGGCTCGGTGCGGCGGCGATGGTGCTTGGCGTGGTCGCGCTCGCGCTCGGGTAGGGAACCGCACGAGCGGAGGGGTTGTAATGAGGATGTGGGCCGTCACAGGCGCCTCGGCGTTCTGGCGCTCGCCTTCCTGGTCGCCGGCTGCGGCGCGGAGGCCGTCGCGCCCCGGGCGAGCTCCACGCCGGCACCCGCCTCGAGCGCCACCGCTACGCCACGTCCGACGACCGCCGCCCGCGACGTCGTCTACGTCCGTTCGAACGGCGGGGCGAGCCCGGTGATCCTCGCGATCGACGCGCGGACCGGCGAGACGCTGCGGACGCTCAACGACGGCGCGATCTCCGCCGACAGCGCGACGGTCTACTGGTCCGAGTCCGTGAGCGGCGGGACCAAGACGACGATCCACGCGAGCGATCTCGCGACCGGCAAGGAGACCCGCGCGTTCACGGTCGACGGAGACATCCGGCCCGCGGGAAATCCCGAAACGTTCAGTCCGCTGGCCGGCGACGGTCGGCTGACGCGAGACGGGCGGTCTCTCGCGCTCATGAACTCTCCGTACAAGCTCGACGGTGAATGGATCACGCGGATCGTGATCGCGAATACGGTGACGGGCACCGTCGAAAGCGCGGCCGATTTCCGCGGTCAGACGACGTACGGATTCATCACGTTCTCTCCGGATGGCCGATCCGCCTTCCTCGAGCAGTACGGCGACGGCGCGACGCGCATGCGCGTTCTCGACGTCGCGACCCGAAAGCTGGCGGACCTGTCGGGGGCCGGGCTCACCACCACCGGCTTCCGGACCGCGGCCGTGCTCTCGCCGGACGGGCGCTGGCTGTTCCGCATCGACAGCGGGGCGTCGACGACGAACTGCACATCGACCGACGGGCCAAGATGCACGCCGAACGGGACGCCGCCGTACGTCGTTGCCCTCGATCTCCTCGCACGACGAGCGACGCAGATCATGCTGCCGGCGAGCCAGCTGACCGGCGATTTCGAGAAGTACATGCTCTGGTCGCTCGCCATCACGGCCGACGGCGCGACGCTCTACGCGACCAATCCCGCGCTCGGCGCGATCGACGAGCTCGACGCCCGCCAGCTGAGCCTTCGCCGCAGCGCGCAGATCCCCGTCGCACGACCCGGCGACGACGCGCTGGCGGCGATCTGGCGCGCGCTCCTTCCGGTGGCGGACGCGAAGCGCTACCTCATGGGTGGCGCGGCGCTGTCGCCCGACGGCGGGACCCTCTACGCCGCGGCGCACGACGGCATCGTGACGATCGACACGGCGTCGCTCACGTCACGCGGAGCGTTCTGGCAGCGCTCCCACCAGTTCGACACGCTGCGGTTGACCTCGGACGGGCGGCGCCTCTACGCGATGGACAACCAGGCGGGCACGCTCGTGATCATGGACACGAGCTCCGGCGCGAGCCTCGGAGAGGTGAAGCTGCGGTACGCGCCCGCGATCCTGCGGATCGACCCGGCCTAGCTCTCTTTCCGCGTGAGCCGCCGCTCGAGGTTCGCTCGGGCCTCGAAGTCGAGCGGCGTCCCGCGCTCGGCGAGCTTCTCCGAGATCGCGCGCCGATGCTCCGCCGTGCGGTTGCCGCCGAACTTGAACTTCGCGCGCACGCCGGTGACGTGCAGGCGCAGGCCGCGGATCGCGGGGAGCAGCTTGCCGTAGCGGTTGTCGCCGGGCTCGACCGGCGCGTGCTTGCCCTCCGGCTGGAAATGGCCGAGCTGGCGCTCGAGGATCGCGGTTAGGGCCGTGGGGTCGTCGACCGGCTCGACGTCGCAGGCAAGCTGCACCGCGGCGTAGTAGCTCGTCGGCACGCCGTACTCGTCCTGATTCCAGTGACCGGGGATGTACGCGTACGCGCCGAACACCGAGAGGATCGCGCGCGGCCGCTCGGCGATCGCCTCCCACACCGGGTTGTCGCGGGTGAGGTGAAGCAGCACCGTGTGGTCGCCGTCGTAGAGGAAGTGGGTCGGCACGACAACGGGCAGGTCTCGGCCGGCGCCTGGCGCGATGAGCTCCCCGAAGTCGTGCGTCTTGAGGAACTCGCGCCACTCCGCGTCGTCGAGCGCGGCGTCGTGCTTGCGGATCAGCATGCGCGAATGATGCCTGGGCCGTGGTCTCCCTTGGACCTCGCTCGATCCGTCAAGCGGCGGCGTGTCGCTCTCGGCTGCGTGCGCCCAGCAGTGGCAGAGCGCAGGCGATGCCGACGGCGCCGGCCACGACGAACGGCCCCAGCCAGCCGGTGCCGAGGTCGAGCGCCGCGCCGGCGACGACCGGACCGAGCGAGCCGATCCCAAAGCCCGCGACCGCCTGGATCGCCTGGGCGGATCCGATGCGACCCGCCGGCGCGAGCTCGGTGACCGCGGTCGAGTACACGGCCGAGTCCGCGCCGATGAGCCCTCCGTAGACCGCGCCGACGAGGAGGACGAGCGTCCAGGGCGCGTCAAAGAGGGCGCCAAAGGTGAGCGAGATCGCGCCACTCGCGAGCGCGATCGCGAACGCGCTCCGCGCGCGTCCGAAGCGATCGGACGCCCAGCCGCCCAGGAACACCGCGACGACGCCGAGCGCGAGCAGGACCGCCGCCCACTGGCTCGCGGTCGCTGACGCGTCGGTGATCTCACTCCCACGCGCTACAAGCGCCGCGGCAAGGAAGGCGGCAAGCCAGGCGCGGACCACGAAGAGCTCCCAGGAGTGGCCGCCGTACGCGACGATGGTCCGCAGAAGCGGACCGTGGCGCAGGACGCGAATGTCCAGGTGCGCGCGAGTGCCCTGCATCTCCGTAAGGCCGCGTGTGCTCATGATGGCCAGCGGCAGCGCGACCAGCGCGATAAGTGCGAGGGCAAGCGCTGCGCCGCGCCAGCCGAACGGCTCGAGCAGGAGCCCGGTCGCGAAGAGCGAGAGCGAGCCGCCGAGATAGAACGCCGCGACGTAGGCGCCCACGGCGAAGCCCCGTCGGCCCGGCGCGGCATGCTGCGCGACGAGCCGGACGCCGGGCATGTACACGCCGGCCAGCCCGAAGCCGGAGAGGATCCGCAGCAGCGATCCACTGATGACATCGGTCGCGCCGAACGCGAAGGCAAGGTTCGCGAGCGAGGTGGCGCGCGCGCCGGCGGCGATGACGCGCGATGAGCGAACGCGATCGGTGAGTGGCAGCACCGCGATGACCGCGAGCGCGTAACCGAGCTGATATGCCGCGACGATCCATCCGGCTTCGGCGGCGGACGCGGACCAGTCGGTGCGAATGAGCGGCAGCGCGGCGGCGGGGAGCTGCGAAGGGAGGAGGACGAGCGCGAGGGTGCCCGCGAGCAGGAACGAACGAGAGCTCACATGGTCAGGCTACTGATCGCCCGGTCGGGGCGGCCAGCCTCGAACTAGGGGACAGGCCTGGTGCACGACCTCGTTCGCGTGGCCCCAAGTGCGAGAATGAGGTGAGTTACGGGGTGTGGCGCAGCCCGGTAGCGCGCGTGATCTGGGATCACGAAGTCGAGAGTTCAAATCTCTCCACCCCGACAGCTGGACACGGAAACGCGCAGACCAGCCGGTGCTATCGCACCGCGCGGCCGGCGGATCGTACGCAGAACGTGGCAATTGGCACACACGAGCTCGCACTTCTTGACCTCTTCCAATACAGCGTCCCGGGATCGGCTCCGGACCATCGAACTCACGTCCGCGACCTTCTCGAAGCCGGGTAAGTGGTCCCAATGCATCACGTAAACGGGGAATACCTCGCGGCAGTCTGCGCATGGAACGCCGTTCTTGATGCTGACCATCCAAGCGCGAGCTGCGTCCATCGCAGCGCGCTGACGGGCTAAGCGCGTAGCCCTTCCACGTTCGTTGTAGTACCGCCGGTCGTAGGCGTTTCGACAGTCCCGGCAATAAGAGAACTGACCTGTGCGTGTGTTGTGGTATTCCGCACGAGGCTTCCAATCGAGGCACCTTGCGCATAGCCTCAGGTCTCTGCTTGAGCGGCGATCCGCATCGCCCTCAGACCTTGCTGGCTCACTCACATGGCTAAGCAGCCACGGTCGAGGATGATGAGTCGTACGGCTCGAATTCTTCTCTGAGCCACCTGAGACCCCAAGGGGCCCGGGCGAAGGTGCGAACTGCGTGGCAGTTCGCGCACACGAGATCACATTTCGCGATCTCCGCAAGGACCTCATCGCGCGTGCGTCCCCAAAAGTCGACGCTGATCTCGCCGAGCTTTTCAAAGCCCGGTTTGTGGTCCCATTGCATGACCTGGCGGGGAAAGACCCGTCCGCAGTCGGTACATGGTCGACGCTCTTTGAGTGAGCGAAGCCACGCCTTACGACCGCGCTCGGACCTCTGGAACGAACGTGGAACTTGCCGGCCGACACGTCGCTCGTACCGTTCGTGGTCGATCGTTCCGCGGCACTCCTTGCAATAGGGCTGAAGCCCGTCCACCCGGCCCGCGTGTTTAGCGAAAGCGGACCGTGGTTTCACTTCGCGGCAGCCTGGGCAGTACTTCATTTCTTCTTAGATAGTACATATGTTCGAGACCAAATTCAAGAGCAGCAGGCGAGATTTCGTGGGTGATGATCGTCGTGAAGGTCCGAGCGGCGCGGGAAAGACCACTGGTGCCGCCACGCACGGCGGATCTCCTGCGCTTCTCG
>Ga0209689_1001487_pt1 | contig 17519 bp, 17 predicted proteins | sample GraSoiAngelo_149_FD_187119 | JGI IMG/M metagenome (GOLD analysis project Ga0209689, IMG submission 187119) | Grasslands soil microbial communities from the Angelo Coastal Reserve, California, USA - 14_1009_09_30cm (SPAdes) (version 2) | ecosystem: Environmental > Terrestrial > Soil > Grasslands ... | reverse complement strand
CTGACCACCCACCGGGGCGTAGGCCCCTCCGGGCCGGAGGCTGGCTTCTTTCCGAGCTGTACGCTCTTCCGAGCTGGAAGCCGAGCCGGAGGCTGACTTCTGGCCCGAAAGGGCCCGCCGCGCGAGCAAGACGAGCGCGTCGAGCGCGGCCGCGCTTTTGCCGCGGGAAATTTTTTCGATGCGCGACCATGCGTCAGTCGCGCGCGCATCGATTGCTTCTGATCCGCTCGCGAGCGCGAGCTCGAGCAACGCGGCCTGCAATTGCTGCTGCTCGGTCGCGTTCGTGTCGTTGAAAACTTTTCCTAGAGCCAACATCGCATCGTCGGCTGCGCCTTTCTGGATGGCCAGCTGCGCCGCGAGCAACCAGCCGGCCGGATCGGCGCCTTTGGATTCGAGCAACGCCTGGACCGCGATCTCCGCGCGCGACGTTTCGCCAGAAACAATTGCAATCGCCGCTTCGTCCTGTCGATCTTCGCGCGTCAACGGTGTGAGCTTTTCCAGTTGTTGCCAAAACTCGAGCGCGTCCGGCTGGCGGGTGCGGGAAAGAAATCGGGCAATGGCGCGGACCGATTGCGGTTCAGTCGGGCGGAGTTGATAAGCGGCGGATGCTTCTTTGCGCGCTCCCAGCCAATTCGCATTGTCGATGTAAGCGAACGCCTTTGCCGCATGCCGCCGCGCCTGCCACGCTTTGACCGCATTCAGCGCCGGCCGCGCTGTGAAAAAGCCGGTCACCAGCACGACAACAATCGCGATCGCGATGATGATCACGCGCCGCCGTTTCGAACGCTTCAGGCGGATTTCCTCCGCCGTCATCATGAATTCCGAACGAGACATGAAAAAATGCGGACTACGAGACCACTGACGACGGACTACTAGACCAGCGAACTATTCCGATCACTATCAAACTAGTAATGGTTGCCACAACTTTGCTGAGTTTACCGGCCTCTTTCTCGACTGCGCGGATCAATCCGTGCAAACAAGCGAACGCCATTTTCGTTTGCTCTCGCAACATGTCGGATTCTTCCTGCGGTAAATAATTCAGGCGGCGGGCTAGGTGAATGAAATACTGTGTTTCCGACAACGATCCGCGCGCGATATAAAGGAAATGAAGATAATCCTTCTTACTTTCGCGGGAAGCGCCTTCCACAATGTTGGCCGGCACCGAATAAGAAGCGCGTCGTAACTGGCTGGTCAGCCCGTACATCTCTTCCTTGGGAAAGGAGCGCGTGCGTTTATAAACTGAAACGGTTAAATCGTCCGCCAATCTCCAGGCTTCAATTTTTGTGTAGTCTCTCATAGTCAGTTGTCAGTTGTCCTGCGGTCTGTTAGTGCCTTCTACTTTAATGAGGCTCCGAAGTTCAGTCTCAAATCGCGCGTTCATCTCCTTTTCATCAAGCGCTCCGCGCCCCTGGATCACCAGCTCCATCACTTGCTGACCGAGATGGCGGCGGCCTTCGAGCACGGCGCGGATACGTTCGTCGCGCGTCCACTCGGAAGGAGAAGTAGTCATGTCCGGCAATTGAGATTTTGCCGCGGCCGGCGAGACAACATCTTCCCACAAACAATAAAAGGCGTGCGCGACCTGCTGAGTCGATTCGTCGCCGGCGCCGTGTCGAAATTCGAAATGCCGAAACGGCAACGACAGGTCGGGTCCGACTGAATATTTTTTTACGCCGATATCGCCGGTCTGATTCCAGCCGACTGCCGGCAAACAAACGTCCGGCCGATGCAAGCTTGCCAGAAGCGCGCTGTTCTTGCCGCTGTTCCATCGAAAAAAATAAAGCGTGCAAGTTAATGGCCTAGCAGCCCAACTCGCGGCATCCGTTGAATTGAGCGCGGGCAAAGTCCAGGCTGCAGCGCGTCCACGATCGAAACGCAAAATACGCCGCTTCTCGTCGTCGATTTTTATCTCATGAAAATTCGAGGCGTTTTGTGGCCATTGAATTTCCCATCGGGCCGTTCGCGCGAGATCGTGTTCGTGCGCGCGATACCAGCCGGCGGCGGCGAATTCGACCGCGATGAGCCAAACCAGAGCCGCCGCCGAAATTCGAAATTCGAAATTCGAAATTCGAAATTGACCGCTGATCTCTGACCGCCCACCGGGGCGTAGGCCCCTCCGGGCCGGAGGCTGTTCTCTCTCCGAGCCGTAGGCTCCTCCGAGCCAGAGGCTGACCTCTTTCTTCGTTCGTCCGAGCACTGCCGCGGCAACGAGCGTTCCAATAAATACGGCCGCAACGATCCCGTACCCGGCGAGATCGTGCCAGCGGCTGACGGCGGTGAGGTTTTGGCTGGCGGCAACCCAAACCAAAGAAAACGCGCGGATGCAGTTGCCGACGAAAGCAATTGCCCCGGCGACGGCAACGAGCACGATCCGTCGAAAGATCGACAACCGTTTTAGCTCGCCGAAAAGAAGGCCGATCATGAGCGAGGTCTGCAACGAGCGTACTCCGCTGCACGCTTCGTTCACGCCGACCAGCCCGCCCGGGATGCGAATGAGATTTCCTTCAAGTTGGGCGGGAATTCCGAAGAGCGCGACCACTTCACTTGCGACCGCGGCGACCACGCGCATCAAACCCTGAACGATTGGTTCCTCAACCAGCGAAACCCACGGCACCGCGACGAGCGTGAAAAGAACGGGAAAAGCGAAATGCCGCAGCCACGGTTTGCCGCCGACGGACCATAGGAAAATCAGGGTGATCGTTACGACGCAGATCGCGTGCAGCCAACTCAGTGGCCGCCAATCCGGATTTCCAATTTCAAAAAGCCGAACTGGAAAAAGCACTAAAAGCGCGACGATCGCGATCCCAATCGCGATCGCACGCGCTTTTGAGTTATTTGCTATTGGTTCTCCGTTATTTGTTCGCTGTCCTGTGTCCTCTGACTTCTGTCCTCTGATCTCTCGCGCCTTCGGCGCGTCTTCCCACCTTAGCCAGAAAAGAACGACCGCGAAGAAGGGCACGAACCAGCCGTAACTGTACTGATCGTTGACCGACCATTCGCCGCTCAATTGTCGCCACAGAATCAACCAGAGCGTGGCGAAAAAAACGACGATCGCGACGAATCGCATCGGAAAGTGGCGAGTGAGCATAGTTATCAGCTATTGGGTTAATAGTTACTCACTTTTGGACAGGATTAACAGAATTCACAGAAGGCAACGAAGGAAACAAAGCTTTTTCGGGCGCATTCCGATCCTTCGCTTTCTTCGTTTTCTTTTGTTAATCAACTCCCTTACGATTTTGATTGAACGTTGGAAGTTGGACGTTGAGCGTTGGACGTTTGCTTCATGCCTTCCACCGAACAGATCCTCGGCGTTCGCTTTTTCAACGGCACGGTTGACGAAGCCGTTGAAGTGATGTCGTCCGCGGGCGGCTTACTGGCCGTCCCGGCCGCGCCCGCCCTGGTCAAGATCTGTCATGATGAAGATTATCGGCGCGCGGTTACATCAGCCGACATGGCGATTGCCGACAGCGGCGCGATGGTGCTGCTTTGGAAAATTCTTACCCGACGGCGCGTCGAGCGCATTTCCGGATTAAAATTTCTCAAGCGGTTGGTTGCGCGGCTCACGTCGCATCTAAACGAGCGCGTGCTTTGGATTGTGCCAAGCGAATCGGCCCACGAAAAAACGATCGCCTGGCTGCGACACAGCAATCTGACCGCCACTGCCGATTTTTACATCGCGCCGCGCTACGGCGCACAAGTGCGCGATGATGCACTCGTCGACAAGATCGACCATCATCCGCCGGCGCACGTGGTGATTGGAATCGGCGGCGGGGTTCAGGAAAAGCTCGGCCTTTTTTTAAAGGAGAATTTGCGGGTACGCCCGGCGATTTATTGTATTGGGGCCGCGCTCGCATTTCTCACCGGCGATCAACCGCCGATTCCGATGTGGGCCGATCGTTTTTATCTCGGCTGGCTCCTGCGTTCCATTCGCCAACCGCGCGTTTTTGTCCCTCGATATCTCAGCGGATTCAAACTTGCTCGTCTGATTGCGCGCCACCGCGATCAGCTGCCGCCGATCAATGACGCCGACTGAACAGATACTCGGAATCAAGTTCTTTAAGGGTGACGTAGGTCGAGCGGTTGCTCTTATGTCTGAACGAGGCGGTTTTCTGGTGGCGCCATCGGGGACATGCTTCGCACGACTCCGCCGGGACGACGCCTATCGAGAGGCGATGGTAAACGCCGATATGGCCATTCCGGACAGTGGTGCGATGGTTTTGCTGTGGCGTCTCTTCGGCGGCCGCAAGCTGACACGTATCTCCGGCTGGAAATATCTTCATGGTCTCAGCGATAGATTTTTCGCCGAGAAACAGGGTGATGTGTTTTGGATAGTGCCGAACGAAAGAGCGCGCGAGACCACCGGAAGATGGCTTGAGCAAAATAATTTCCAATTCTCAAGCGATGATTTTTACGCAGCGCCGATCTACGGAGCGGTCGTTGAAGATCGCTACTTGGTGGACCAAATCCACAACCGGAAGCCGCGGCACCTTGTTGTCGGAATTGGCAGCGGACCGCAGGAGAAGCTTGGATACTATTTGCGTGAACATTTAAATTATCGACCGGCGATTCATTGTGTCGGGGCCGCGCTCGGTTTTCTGACGGGCGAGCAAGTGAAGATTCCCGCGTGGGCCGATCGCTTTTATCTTGGCTGGCTTTTTCGATTAATTACGAACCCGGTACGGTTCCTTCCGCGGTTGTGGCGTGCGACCGAGTTACCGCTGCTCATCTTTCGATACCGCGAGAAGCTGCCGCCGCTGCGAAGCAGACAGCGGAGAACAGAGGACTGAGGACAGAGGACAATATGCAAATTGAGACAGCGAAAGATTTGAGTGTCTATAAGCTCGCGTACGAACTCGCGATGGAAATTTTTGATGCGACGAAATCGTTTCCGTCGGACGAAAGGTACGCTCTTACGAGCCAGATCCGACGTTCATCAAGATCTGTTTGCCTAAATCCTCGCGAAGCATGGGCGAAGCGCCGATACGAGCCCCATTTTGTTAGCAAGTTGACGGATTGCGACGGCGAAGCGAACGAAACGGACTCGTCGCTCGATTTTGCGCGAGATTGCAGCTACATCTCTGACGAAACGCAACGGGCGTTAGTCGCGAAATGCACAGAAGTAAGACGGATGCTAGGTGGAATGATGAAGAAGCCAGGATCGTTCATCATTACCCAGGAATAATTGCTACTGCATTAGCGTTGTGTCCTGTGTCTTCTGTTCTCCGTCCTCTGTCTTCTGACTTCTTCCCATGACCATCCTCGGCCTAAACGCTTACCATGGGGATTCCGCCGCGTGCTTGTTTGTCGATGGCAAACTCGTGGCCGCGGCTGAAGAGGAACGCTTTCGCCGGATCAAACATTGGGCCGGTCTGCCCACCAAGGCGATCAATTACGTTTTGGAAGAGGGAAAGCTCTCGTTAGGCGACGTCGATCATATCGCGATCAATCGGAAACCGGGCGTGAACAATTTGCGCCGGCTCGGATTTGTCCTGACCCGTTGGCCGAATCCGAAATTGATGGCCCAAAAAATCAAAAACATCCGCAGGGCGGCGTCGATCAAAGAAGCTCTCGAGGAAACCTATGACATCGAGCTTCGGGCGCAGTTCGGAACAGGAATCAAAGCGGAGGTGCACCACGTCGAGCATCACCTGGCGCATTTGGCCTCGGCTTTTTTGGTTTCCGGGTTCAACGAGGCGGCCTGTATTTCGATCGACGGGTTCGGCGATTTCGCCAGCACCGCGTTCGGGATAGGAAAGGGGAGCGAAGTCAAGATCGACAATCGTGTTTATTTTCCGCACTCGTTAGGCATTTTTTACTCCGCGCTCACGCAGTTTCTCGGCTTCCCGCATTACGGCGACGAATACAAAGTGATGGGACTGGCGCCTTATGGCGAGCCGAACTATCTCGAACCGCTCCGTGAAGTCGTGCTCATTCAGCCCGATGGCAGCTTTCGGTTGAACCTGAAATATTTCCGGCACCACATCGGAAACGTTTCCTACAGCTGGCAGGATTGCGCGCCCGAGGTCGGCGCCCTCTACCGTAGGCCGCTGGTCGATCTTCTCGGTCCGGCGCGAACACCGGACGAGCCGCTCGAGCAAAAACACAAAGACCTGGCGCGCTCGGTCCAGGTGACTTACGAGGAAGCGTTCTTCGCGCTGCTGCAGGCGCTCCACAAACGGCATCCGTCCGATAATCTGGCCCTCGCCGGCGGTTGCGCGATGAATTCGGTGGCGAACGGAAAAGTTTATCGCCGCTCGCCGTTTAAGAAAATGTATTGCCCGGCCGCGGCCGGGGACGCCGGTGGCGCCATCGGAGCCGCGGCATACGTGCAAGCACGTTTGAATTCGGAATTAGAAATTGGAAAGGAGAAAACGTCTTCTACTTTAGACTTTGGACTTCCTGCTTTAGATACTGCGTATCTTGGTCCCGCTGCGACCGACGAAGAACTTTTTGCGTTGATTGACTGGAAAACGAAGGAGATCGCGGATGCAGGTTGCACGGTCACGCTGATCAACGACGAGGAAGAGCTCGTTAAAAAAACCGCTCGCGCGATCGCCGACGGAAAAATTGTGGGTTGGTTTCAGGGGCGAATGGAGTGGGGGCCGCGCGCATTGGGAAATCGCTCCGTTCTGGCCGATCCACGAAATGCAGGGATCAAAGATATTTTGAACGCGAAAATTAAACGGCGCGAATCGTTCCGTCCCTTCGCGCCCTCGATTTTGCGCGAAGCCGTGGCCGAATGGTTCGAGACCGATGACGACGTTCCGTTTATGATGCAAGTGTTTCAAATTCGGGCGAAATATCGCGACATGATCCCGGCTGTCATTCACGTCGATGGCACCGGCCGGTTACAAACGGTTCATCGAGAAACGAATCCGCGTTATTATCGGTTAATCGAACATTTCCGCGACCTGACCGGCATCCCGCTTGTGCTCAACACCTCTTTCAACGAAAACGAACCAATTGTTTGTTATCCGGAAGAAGCGCTCGACTGCTTTCTCCGCACTGAAATGGACATCCTCGTGTTGGGCAACTTCTGGATCGCACGGAGCTAAGAGCTTGCAGCGCGGAGCAGCAAAGGGCGATCATCCTCAAAACCAACAAGCAATGAGACCCCCATGAACAACACACAATTTCGTTTTCAGGAATTAGAAATTTGGAAACGCGCGGCCGAATTTAGTTCCTCGCTTTTTCAACTGGCGGACGAACTCGACAAACAGCGGTTATTTCGTTTTGCGGAACAGTTGCGTGCAGCGGTCCTGAGTATTACGAACAATATCGCCGAAGGATCTGGTAGCGTTTCGCGCATTGATTTCGCGAATTTTCTCAACACTTCACGTCGCTCGACGTTTGAAGTCGCGAATATCTTGTTTCTCTTAAGCAAGAACGGATACATCAGCAAAACTGATGTTAAGAACATCATCGCTGAACTAGAGGAGGAGAGTCGAATGATCTTCGCGTTCATCCGCACCCTGCGCTCGCAAGCAAAAACTTGAAAACTGCCGCTCCTGGCTCCATGCTCTTAGCTTCGATGAAGCCCCCTTACAGATTGATTCTTATCTTCGCCGGGTTCGGACTCGTTTGCCCACTTGCCCACGGTCAGTCGGCAATTCTGGACAAAACCACTCTTGGCCAAAGCCAGAACGACGCCAGGGACCTTCAGAATTCATTGATTGTGCCTAAACGTGTCAACATCAAGGGAGAGAAAACGGAACAGGTAGATCCTCAAAAATTGTCAAGCCGGAGTACGAAGGACGCAAAATTTCAGGGAAGCCTCTTGGAGATGGGGCTCGGTTCGACCGGCGACCCCGACGCGCACCAGGAAAAACTGCGCAGCGCCACCGATCAGGATTCCAAGGCCCCGAACAAGACCGACGGAGGCGCCGGGAAAGATTCAAAAGTTTCGGAACAAGCCGATTCAGCCGGCGACAAAAATTCAAAGACTTCGAAGCCGACGCAGGCTGCCGATGGCCAGAACAAAGACGAAAAAGCCAAATCAGCCCCGTCCGACGAAAGAGCATCAGAAAAAGAAAAAGCTTCTGCAAGCAAACCTGACGGTAACCGCTGATGCGCGGCTGAGGCGTACCTTCTTCGACGAAAACGAATAGGGTCGTTTGTTATTTCGAAGAAACACTCGACTGCTTTCTCCGCACCGAAGTGGACGCGTTGGTCGAAGTATGTAAGAATCGGCCTGTCAACCTCATAACGGCGAGCAAGAAACCAATCACCAATTCGTGGAGCACGAATTAGTCATCGAAGCCGGGCAGACCGAGCGCAATTACTGGCGAGACCTGTTCCGGTACCGCGAGCTCTTTTATTTTCTCGCCTGGCGCGACGTGCTCGTGCGTTACAAGCAGACCGTAATTGGAGTTCTTTGGGCGGTGCTCCGCCCATTTCTGACCATGGTCGTTTTCGTTTTCATCTTTGGCAGGATTGCCAAGCTTCCGAGTGATGGCGTCCCGTACCCCGTCATGGTCTTTGCCGCAATGCTGCCGTGGCAATTATTTGCCACTTCGCTTTCGGAAGGAAGCAACTCGCTCATCACGAATTCGAATTTGATCTCGAAAATTTATTTTCCGCGACTGATTATTCCGGCTAGCTCGGTAATTGTTTCGTTCGTCGATTTTGCGATCTCAGCGGCGCTCCTGGCGCTGCTGATGCTTTGGTATCATGTCTGGCCCGGACTGCATCTTCTGGCGTTACCGATCTTCACCATCTTTGCGGTGGTTGCTTCGACAGGCGCAGGCCTGTGGCTTGCGGCGTTGAACGTGGAATATCGCGATTTTCGTTATGTCGTTCCCTTTCTCGTGCAGCTCGGGCTTTACGTTTCGCCGGTAGGCTTTAGTTCCGCGATTATTCCGGAGAAATGGCGACTCATTTATTCTTTGAATCCGATGGTGGGCGTGATTGATGGATTTCGCTGGTCGATTTCGGGCGGGCGCGCCTCAATCTTTTTGCCCGGCATCTGGATCGGTCTGGCTGTCACCGTTCTCCTTCTGCTCAGCGGCATTTGGTACTTTCGGCGAATGGAACGAACCTTTGCCGACGTGATCTAAATGAGCGACGCGATCATCACGGTCGAAAACCTTGGCAAAAAATATTCGCTGCGCCATCAGCGCAACGAGCGTTATACCGCGCTTCGAGATGTGATTGCCGAAAAAGCCTTGGGTTTTTTCAAAAACCTGAAATCTGGAAATGGTGTCAGCGTTTCCAAAGAAGATTTTTGGGCTTTGAAGGACGTTTCGTTCGAGGTGCAGCGCGGCGAGGTTGTCGGCATCATCGGACGCAATGGCGCCGGAAAGTCGACATTGCTAAAAATTCTGAGCCGCATCACCGAGCCGACCACCGGCAAGGTCCGTATCAAAGGTCGCGTCGCGAGCTTGCTTGAAGTCGGCACGGGATTTCATCCCGAGTTGACCGGGCGGGAGAACATTTTTCTTAACGGCGCGATTCTGGGAATGACCAAGGCTGAGATCAAAAGCAAATTTGACGAGATCGTCGCTTTCGCTGAGACGGAGAAGTTTCTGGACACGCCGGTGAAACGCTATTCGAGCGGCATGTATGTCCGGCTGGCATTCGCCGTGGCCGCGCACCTCGAACCGGAAATTCTCGTTGTCGACGAAGTCCTCGCCGTCGGCGACGCCGAGTTTCAGAAAAAATGTCTTGGAAAAATGGAACAAGTCAGCCGCGGCGGCCGGACCGTGCTTTTCGTTAGTCACAACATGGCGGCAATCGAAGCGCTCTGCTCGTCAGGGCTTGTGCTGGCAGAAGGCAAGCTGGTGACGCGCGCGGACGCTAAGGCAGCTGTCGAAACTTATCTTCGCCAGCTGAGTCGGCGTGGGCCGTTGCCACTGGACACGCGTCGCGATCGTGAAGGTTCCGGAATGCTGCGTTTTATTTCTGTAGAACTTGCGGCCGATAATCAGGTAAGAGTTCCTGTATTCCAATGCGGCGCGACTGCGATATTGTCGCTGCGATTTAAGAGCACCGCGGAAAGAGAGCTTCGAAACGTTCGCATCGCGATCGGTATAGATAATGAATCTGAGCAACGAATCTTACTCCTAGACACAGCGCTGTTAGGCCAGGATTTTAGGACACTCCCGAGCAGAGATGGAACAATCCAGGTCGTGATCCCTAAACTGAGCCTTCTTCCCGGACGCTATCACTTCACGATCTTTGCGTCCGTAAGCGGTGTGATCGCGGACTGGATCAAAAACGCGGCATTCTTCGACGTGGAAGGCGGCGATTTCTTCGGGACCGGACAGCTGCCGCCGCAAGGACAAGGCGTTTTTACTACGCCACATAGTTTTCATGTTGAGTCGAAGGCAACAGCGAAAGAGACAAAAGAACCTGCTAGCGTATCATAGCGCGCATGGTAAAACGCATCGTTTTCACTGCGACGTTTGTAAATTGTCCGCACTTACGTAGGGCCACGCGGCGGCGCGATCATGAAGCAATTCGCGCTACGGCTTGATTGTTACATTCGAGAAGCCTGGAGGATCTCTCGCCAATGGCCTGTAGATCAGTCATTTGCCCGGATGCTTAGTTTCTTCCCCTCTTGGAACCGTAGTCTATCGCTGACACCGACCGAAATGAGGATCCCATGGATCAGTTATCCTGCTATTAAAATGCTTGAGAAAATACTTAAGCCCGAGATGCGCGTATTTGAATGGGGTGTTGGCGGCTCTACGCTTTTTTTTTCAGCGCGTGTGAGGCAGCTAGTTTCGATCGAACACGATCTTCAGTGGGCCGAAAAAATCCGCACCGCGATGGAACTAAACGATTTAGCCTGGGAACTTTTTGTGGTGCCGCCTGGTCCTAGCGAAAATCGACGAGTCGGCGATCCGGAGAATCCGGAGTTTTATGCTTCAGCGTTGGAAGCGTGCATCGGATTGTCATTCCATGCTTACGCGACTGTGATCGACCGCTTTCCCGACAACTTTTTTAACCTGATTCTCATAGACGGGCGCAGCCGAATTTCGTGCGCCTTTCACGGGATATCGAAAATCAAACGAGGGGGATACCTGTTGCTCGATGACGCGGAGCGGCCGCGTTACGCTTGGATTCACCGAGAAATGCAGCGACTCGGATGGAAAACGTTTAACCTTATCGGTCCGGCGCCATGTGAGTGGAATTTTCGACAAACGGGATGTTGGCAGCGCCCTCCTTAGGTGCTGATTGGCGATGCGAATTTCCGTTATCATGCCCTGCCATAATGCTAGCCGCTGGATCGCTGCTGCGTTGCGCAGTATATCGAAACAGACTCAATCAGCGCACGAGATTGTTGTTATTGATGACGGGTCGACTGACAATTCGGTACTTGAGATTGAAAGGACCAGCGTGCCAGTCAAACTGCTACGCGTGGGTTTCAATAACGCCGCTGCAGCCCGCAATGCGGGCATCGAGGCTGCCACGGGTGATTGGATTGCATTGCTTGATGCCGATGACGTCTGGTATCCGAATCATCTCACTCGCGCCCTGGAGCTTCTTCCTGGGACGAGCGATGTGGCTTTCATGTCGAGTCACGACTGGATCGATCTGGAAGGCCATGTAATTCCGATTCCTGAGGCGCATCGCTGCAAACTGCTTGCACCACAAACTGGGATGTCGATAGACGACTATTACAAGCTTAATGAGACAGGATTTCATTTTGGACACTCGACAGTGCTATATGGCCGTGACCGCGTAATTGAGGTTGGGGGTTTCGACATAACCCAAAGGCGGCGGCACGATATTGATCTTTGGTTACGCGTGATCGCCAATCGGACCTGGACCTATGACACCGTTAAGTCAGTGGGTTATCGCGAGAATACACCCGGAAGCATTTCTAGAGACGAGATGGAGTGCGACTACTATTATCTGCGTGCTCTCGTTAAGAACCTGAATCGGATCGATACCCCGCGTCATAGGAAACATCTCGCACGTCAATCGCGCCGCGCGATGGGCATCGCTTTCGTCGCCGGCCCGCCCGACCATTATGCGCGCATCCGGGAACTTAGTTGGCCGTATTTGTCCTGGTTCTTCAAATTCTTTTACAAATGCGGCTCGTTATATCCCGATGCATTACGCGGTTTGATTAAAGCAAAACGTCAGATCGTGCATACGGTCCGCAACATACACGTGGCGAATCACGGATGAACAGCTTGGTCCTTTGTCTCCTGAGCTTAGCTTTAATTGGTCTAGTGTTTGGAAGCGCTTGGGTCGCGCTTCGCCATCACAGGTATTGTCGTGAGCTCAAATATAATCCTCGCCAGAATTTCGCGCTCGGTGTCGCGCCGAAATCAGTAGAGGCGATCTCCATCGTATGTGATTCAACCGGTTTCATACTTCCGGAATTATCAGCAAATGCCGTTACTGTTTTCCTGGAACTGCACCTTCAATACACCGCTACCGGATTGGTCTTCGATCCGTCGGTCGAAATTTCTTGGGAAGCCTTTTGCGACAAGCAATTTTTCGAACGCGGTGTCAGAGGCATACGTTTTTTGAATTTGACGCGGCTTATCAGGGCCGGTGCGAAAGCTGGCACGCGCGTGATGCTTCACGGACTGCGAGTAGCCTGGGTGACTGGGAGGACATCGTTGTATGTGTGCCATCAATCTGTCCGTCCTGACGACCGAGTGCTGGTTGTATCGCCTCATCCGGATGATGCAGAACTCGCTGCATTCGGTCTTTATGCCGACACACAGGCCACAATTGTTACCGTCACTGCGGGCGACGCCAGCGATCGCTACACAGGCAAGAATCATGGAGTGCAACTTACGCGGGCGCAAGTTGGCCGCATGCGCGTGCTCGATAGCATTATAGTGCCTCAGATTGGGGGCGTGCCGCGCGAAAATGTTTTGAATCTGGCATATCCGGATGGCCGGCTATCTGAGATGCGAGCATCGCCGACAGTTGATTTCAACAAACGCGACAAAGACGCGTTCGATTTCGACGGCTTGCGGCGATTGAATGTTTCACCCTTACTACGCGATGGCGCTGAATGTACATGGGATTCGCTAGTGTCGGATCTAGCTCACATTTTAAAACTGACACGACCCACGGTTATTGTGTTGCCCGATCCTTGGCTTGACCCGCATGCCGACCACACAGCGACAACTATGGCCGTCTGCGAAGCGCTTCGCGAAACGAATCAACAAGATGGACGTTTCTTTCTGACAAGCGTTCACAATCGCTGGTCAGAACTCATTCCGCTGGGGCCGGCGGGCGGTGGTGTTCCGTTGCCTCCTCGCAGAGAAGGCGAGTCTCCTGAAATGGGTGGCTTTTATTCCCACGCGCTCTCTCCTGAGCGACTTACTGAGAAATATCTCGCGCTGGAAGCGATGCACGATGTTCGGGACCTTTCCGGCTGTGCGCCGCAGAACCTGCGTTCATTAGGGAGAAAACTGTGCGAGATCGCGGGTGCATCAATTGATGGCATGGGCATTCCACCGACCAGCCTTCTTCGTCGCGCCGTCCGTCCCGATGAAGTTTTCTGGACAATTTCCGTAGCGGCAGCAATCAGGAGTGCGCTGTAGCTTGGCGATGCAGATTACCTTAATTCCGAGCCGCGAATTAGGACGCGATCTTGTTGACCGGTGGACGGAATTACAGCGATCAAATCCGCTCCTTATTAGTCCTTTCTTCGCGCCTGAATTCACTTCGGTGGTGGCCGCAGCTCGAAATGATGTCGAAATCGCGCTAATTCAAGAGGGTGGCGAGGTCGTAGGTTTTTTTCCGTTCCAACGCGAAAGCAAAACCATCGGAAGAGCCGTCGGTCATCCATTGTCCGATTATCACGGTGTGGTCTGCGCGTCAGAGCTGGTCTTCGACCCGCTTGAACTCTTACGTGCCTGCAAACTCGTGGCGTGGGATTTTGATCACTTGCTGGTGTCGCAAAGAAGCTTCCAACCTTTCCATCAATTCAGAGAATTTTCGCCAATCATCGATTTGTCCGAGGGCTTTGACCGTTATCTTGAAGAGCGCAAATCTTCCGGTTCAGGTTTGCGGAGACCTTTGCAGTTCATGCGTAAGCTTGAACGCGAAGTCGGTCCACTCCGTTTTGAGAAACATGTCAAAGACATTGCGGTGCTTCATTGGATCATGGACAAGAAGTCGGAACAATATAACCAATCGCTCTCGCAGGCAGACTTGTTTGCGCAGGAATGGATAAGGAACACAGTCGAAACCATATTCCAGATTCAAACACCCGAATTTGGCGGAATGCTCTCGGTGCTTAACGCGGGTTCCGAACGGATTGCCGCTCTCCTGAACATCAGATCGTCTAACGTATGGCACGGATGGTTTCTTGGGTTCGAAGACCGGTTTGCATCGTATTCACCAGGGTTTCTACTTTGGCTGAAGATGGCTGAGTGTGCCAGTCGTTTGGGCATCGGGTATCTTGATTTCGGAAAGGGCGATCAGTTGTACAAAAAACGCCTGATGAATGCGTCTATACCGCTGGCATGCGGTAGTGTGGAACTCCCTTCCTGGGTTTCGTTCCGACGCGGCGCTGAGCGAAAGCTTCGAGCGCTCGTAAAAAGCTCGCCGTTGGGGGAACCCTTGCGACGCGTAATGCACCGGTCGCGAAGAATGGGCTGATTCAGAATATAAGCGAGTCACCCTTCTGTGTCGTGAGCTGTGAGAAAGAGGTAGCGCGAATTTGTATCGAAAATAATTTCCCGTTCTTTTACCAGCCATGTATGCTTGACGATCTCTTCCTCGAAGGCAGATCGCTCCGGAATTTTGCAGATAAGCCGCAGGGCCCGAGGTTGCCGTCGCAACGACGCTCGAATGTTTTGCAACACGTCGGCAAGGACTTCGCCGGAGAAGGGATTAAAAAAATAAATCACGGTTGCTTCATCGGGAATTACAAACTCCCTCGCGTTCGCTGTAATGAGTTCAATGTCGCGGCATTTCAGACGAGGCAACGCGCGGCGCACGTTTTGACGCGCAATTTCATTCAATTGCCGAGCGATCTCGACACCGTAAATCTTTCGGAACGGATATTTCGCCGCCATGATAACCGCGCGTCCCATTCCCGAGCCAAAGTCGAGAAACACGTCCTCGTTGGATCGAATTTCGAGCCCATCGAGAATGGTTTGAAAACTATGATAGTCGGTCGGAACGTATGGACGACAGGAGGTATTGTCGATACCGAGTTCCTTCAGATTAATTACCGCCTCGGAGCGAATGCCAAGGCGCCATTCAAACCAGCGGATATAAAGCCGATCGCCTATCGCACGAATCAACGCGCGAACGCCATGCTCTCGCAGGACAGAGCCAAAACTGCGGAACGCTTCTTTCGGATTCATGAGCAGCCGCGCGGACGTTTCACGCGACATCTGAAATCATCAAAGGTGCCTCGGCTGTGCGAGAGAACAACAAAAAACAGAAGCGTCGACTTTGGCAGCTGATGCTCTTTTCTGTCATTATTGCGACTTATAACCGCGCCCGGTATATCCGTGCGACGCTTGATTCGCTGCAAGCGCAAGAGTTCACCGATTATGAAACAATCGTCGTCGATGACGGCTCGACCGACGAGACGATGTCGATCTTGCAGAGGCATCGGTGGATTCGAGTCTTGCGACAAAATAACAAAGGACCGGGTGCGGCACGTAATTATGGTGTCAGCCAAGCGAGCGGGGAATACATCGCATTTCTCGACAGCGACGACATCTGGTTTCCCTGGACACTCTCGACGTTTGCAAAGGCCATCGAGCAGTACCACAACCCTGCTCTGATTGCGGCAAAGCTGAAATTATTTTGGGACGATCAAGATTTGGCAGTGGTAAAACGCGAACCGGTATGCGCTGAGGCGTTTCCCGACTATTATGCCTCGAGTCACAAACACTACTTTGTAGGGTCGTGTATGATGGTTGTTCGACGCGAGCTTTTCTACAACACGGGTGGTTTCACAGAGCAGCGAATTTATGCCGAGGATGCGGACTTGGCAGTACGTTTCGGCTTAGTAGATCGATTTGTACAGATCCTTGCGCCCGTAACCCTAGGATATCGTCAACATGAGACTAACGCCTGTAAGAATTGGGAGCTCTTATATCAAGGAGAACTAAATTTGGTGCAGCAAGAGCGTGCGGGGAAATATCCAGGCGGTGATGCTCGAAGACGCGACCGGTTACGCCTAATAACGTTGCATACGCGACCGTTTAGCATTGCCTGCGTTGAGCATGGTAATCCCCGACACGGTTGGGATTTATACTGGAAGACCTTCTGTTGGCATCTGCAGCTTGTGCGCTGGAAATATCTGTGCGCTTTTCCATTGGTGGCAGCGTGGTACACTCTCCGCGGACAGAGTCGGTACGATGTGTCTCAAACGGTTGAGGAGACTTCGTGAGCAAGTCCAATTTAAGCTGCGGGCGCGATGACGCGGTCAATCGAATCATTCGCTATCCCAGGGCCATCGCAATGCGATTTCGAATTTTTCGACTTCGGCGCCTTGGCGTGCAGATTGGTCGACGGTGTTGGATACAAAGCATACGGGTGCCGCGGAATCCGTGGGATATCACGCTTGGCGATGGGGTAGCGCTCGATGAAGGCGTTGTGCTTTTGACAAACGGTACGCGCACGGCAATCAAACGAATTAGAATTGGCGCTGGGAGTTATATCAACCGTTTCACAATCTTCGATGCGTCAGAGGAAATCGTGGTTGGCGAAAACTGTATGATCGGTCCCCTTTGTTACATTACAGACCATGATCATGGTTATGAGAAAGGGCAATTGATCGGAGAGCAACCGCTTCGTTCGGGTCCGGTTCGAATTGGTAGCAACGTCTGGGTCGGAGCTGGTGTCATCATTCTTAAGGGAGTTTCAATTGGCAACGGTGCCGTGATTGGAGCGGGCGGCGTCGTGACTAAGAATGTCGATCCTGGCGCAAAGGTCGCTGGGGTGCCGGCTAGGAATCTTCCGCAAGAAGCGGCTGTTAAATGAACAACCCCGCGTGGCGGCCATATCCATATAAAGCACTACATAGTCGGAGCTAGATACTAATTTCCAGCCTAAGCGTTCGTTGGACTCAAAAATGCCTGATATAGCCGTATGGACGCTGCAGTCGTAATTGTTACAAAGAATCGCAAACAAGATTTAGCAGTCGCAATTCGGTCGGCTTTGAATCAAACATCGCAGCCGAGGATCCTGGTGATTGACGATCAGTCGACCGATGGAACGCCAGAAATGCTCCGCTCGCGGTTTCCCATGATTCGATTTGTGCAAAGTGACACTTCTCGCGGATATGTTTTCCAGCGCAATCGGGCGGCATCGTTAATAGACACTGAGATCATTTTTTCAATCGACGACGACGCGGAATTCTCGAGCCCAAGAGTGATCGAGCAAACACTTCGCGATTTTTCCACGTCCCGAATTGGCGCCGTTGCAATCCCATGTTTTGAACCGCGTAATGACAGTCAAGTTCGACAATCTGCCCCAGATTCGTCTCATATTTGGGTGACAGACAGATTTGTTGGGACCGCATACGCCGTGCGCCGCAATATTTTTCTGCAACTCGGCGGCTATCGCGAACATCT
>Ga0209689_1001483_pt1 | contig 17535 bp, 12 predicted proteins | sample GraSoiAngelo_149_FD_187119 | JGI IMG/M metagenome (GOLD analysis project Ga0209689, IMG submission 187119) | Grasslands soil microbial communities from the Angelo Coastal Reserve, California, USA - 14_1009_09_30cm (SPAdes) (version 2) | ecosystem: Environmental > Terrestrial > Soil > Grasslands ... | reverse complement strand
GTAACTGGAATGGTCGAGAAGTCTGAAGCTGAGGGTGGATGCGGCGTAATAGGAGTCGCTTGCACCGTGCCAATAGAGGGGAAGTATCTCCTTCAATCGTTGGTTCAAATGAAGAACCGCGGCAATGGAAAAGGTGGCGGAATTGCGGCCGTTGGACTCGTTCCCGAGCAACTGGGGGTTACGCGTCAAGTGTTGGATGACGACTATCTCATTCAGGTAGCGTACCTTGAGTCAAGGGTCAGGGACGAAGTCGAAAACGAATTCCTCAACTCCAATTTCATTGTTGACCATAGCTCAAGGATAGAGACGGTCAGCGACTATCAAAGTATCCAGGGTCTAGAAGTGCAGCCGCCCGTGGTTTACAGATACTTCTGCCGCGTTAGACCAGGGATCCTAGAAGAGTTCGTACATGCCAACAAACTGGACGGGATGGAGCGATCTGCTGCGGAGGACGAGTTCATCTACCAAACCAGCTACCGTTTGAACCATCGATATTATTCGTCTCTCGGTGAGAAGAAGGCGTTCGTCCTATCACACGGGAAAGATATGCTAGTCCTCAAACTGGTTGGGTATGGAGACGATGTGGTACGATACTACAAGCTTGAGGATTTCAAGGCCAACATATGGATCGGACATCATCGTTATCCGACGAAAGGACGGGTCTGGCATCCTGGAGGCGCACACCCGTTCATCGGAATGCACGAAGCACTCGTGCACAACGGCGACTTTGCGAACTATCACTCAATAGTCGAGTATTTGGCGCAGCGTGGAATCCGTCCACTGTTTCTGACTGACACTGAGGTTTCTGTTCTATTATTTGATCTTTGGAGCAGGGTCTACCATTATCCATTGGAATATCTTGTGGAGGCGATGGCTCCGACAACCGAAAGAGACTTTCATATGCTTCCGGTTGAGAAGCAACGATTGTACGGATTAGTACAAGCGATGCATATTCATGGCTCGCCTGATGGTCCTTGGTTCTTCATCGTCGCAAAGAACGATCCTAGAACTGGGGAGAAGCAGTTGCTCGGGATCACTGACACGTCGATGTTGCGTCCTCAGGTTTTTGCTATTCAAGACGGGCCAGTGAAGGTGGGTGTTATTGCTTCGGAGAGGCAGGCGATCAATGCCATGTTGCGCCGTTTGGCTGAGGATGGGAAGGTCCCGGCGAGGTTTGCGGATGTGTATTGGAACGCTAGGGGTGGAAGTTACACTGACGGGGGGACTTTTGTGTTCACTTTGAAAGATGCTGATGCAGGTGTCAAAAGGTTGGAGTGCACTGACAAGTTCGGTCGGGAAGTCGTGGTGCCCAGTGGACAATATCATCAGTCAGTCTCGTCTCAGTCAAGTTTGAGTCTGAGTGCAAGCGTGGCTTCACAACTTCAGAGCCTTGAACAGATGCATGCAGATAGGTCGAGTCTTTTCCAATATCTCGGTCCATTGTTGAGGAGTGGAGGCTTCGACTATGTGGTTGGTTTGGTCGAGGAGTTGGAGAAGCTGGGTTCTAGGGGTCAGGGGAGCTTCTGGTTTGCGGTCGAGGCTTTGACTATGTTGTACGATAGGATCTATGATAGCGGGGAAAAGAGGCGTGCTTCTCTACTGCAAGTGTATGATGATGCGCTAACTAGGATGTTCTCGTCGATTCCTCTGTTGGATGGGGATCACGCGCGTGAGTTTGTAAGGTTGGACTGGGCTTCGAGGAAGAGATTGCTTCCGCCCTTGAAGGTGGATAATTTGTTGGCGGTGGACGCGTTGGATTTTCCAGTTGAAGGTAGTGAGAGTATGGCGAGGTATCTTGTCGAGTGTTATCAGAAGGGTTGGAGGAGATTGGTGGCGTTTAATCTTCGTGGGCATCGGTTCATCGCGAACGGGCTTGGGCCTGGGACGAGTGGCCTTCGTCTTGACTGTTTTGGGGACGTGGGTGATTATGTTGGGTCGGGGATAGATGGTGCTGAGGTGAATGTCCATGGTGCTGCTCAGGATCAGGTGGCTCAGATTATGAAGAGTGGCAAGCTTGTGGTTCATGGAGATGTTGGGCAGGCGTTCATGTACGCGGCAAAGGGGGGAGATGTCTATGTCTTGGGAAATGCTGCGGGTCGGCCTTTGATCAATGCTGTTGGTCGGCCACGGGTGGTGATTAATGGGACGTGTTTGGATTATTTGGCTGAGTCGTTTATGGCTGGTGATCCGTACAATGGGGGAGGGTTTGTGGTTGTGAACGGATTGAGACCGACGCATGATGGACGTTTTGTTGAGCAGGCTTCACCTTATCCAGGTGGTAATTTGTTCTCTTTGGCATCTGGTGGAGCGTTGTATATTCGGGATCCTCATGGTTTGTTGTCGAGTGATCAGTTGAATGGTGGGCGGTTGGCTGAGTTTACTGAGAGGGATTGGGGGTTGGTGAGGCCGTATTTGGAGGAGAACGAGCGATTGTTTGGCGTAGGTATTGAGCGCGACTTGTTGACTGTGGGAGGTGTGGTCTTGTCGCCTTCTAAAGTGTATAGGAAGGTTGAGCCGGTTGTGTTGCAGGAATTGGCGTAGGAGATAGGTGTGAAAGTGAAACTGTTCCTGTCTGTGGCTGGAGAAAAATAATGAGGGGTGGGGGTCAATAAGCATGCTTAGGATATTGTGTAAGAAAGGCGTGAAATCTTTCTTGTAGCGTATTTTTTCTTATGGTGGGCTGCGGGAAAATCAGTGTTTTGTGTATTGGGACTTTTTTTTTGGTGGGTGATCATGCTCCCTTTTTCTATTCCAGGGGCTCATCTCCTCACGGTTTCTTGACAGGTTCGAGGAGCATTGTTTATGACTCCTAATATTGAGGGTTGGGCGAATTGACATTTTCATTGTCTGCTAGGCGTTTTCAAGGCGTTTTTCAGGGGACTTGTTCTTCTTAATGCGTATGGAATTGGAGGAGGGGAAAACGGGGGTTCTTCTGTGCTTAGGATTTTAGGTGAAGGTGATTCGCCTTTTTTGGCGGGATCCGTCATTGATCCTGTTTTTAGGAAGCGGTTAGTGCAAATGGCCCCTGGATTCTTGTCGTCCAAGGAGCAGGATCAGGTTACGCAGCAGAACAGGCGTGACTACATTATAGGATACGGTTTAGCATCTGTTTCCTATCTTCTGATACTAATTCCTCAGTACAATACATTGGATCGAATTATGGCTTTGAATGCTAGGATTCCAGAGTCTTCGATCAGCATTTTGATCCAGACGTATGGATCGATGCTTGGTGTTCAACTCAGCATATTGTCTGTAGTTCTCGCGTTTCAGGCAATCTCGGGAGTATTGCTCCTATTGACTTCTATTATGGGGAGGGCTCGTAAGGCTTGGAGGGGGAAATACGTCATTACCAGCATGAGTTCCATAGGATATGTAGGCTATTCGCTCGGCGTAGGATTCCTCACATCACTACGATGGGCATCCATCCTTGCCAGAATGAACGTCGACGTCTCACCAATACTCCAATCATATTACCTGTTCAACCTTGGTGCAGCGATCTGTTATCTTGGTGTTGTGTTGGTTTTGAGACGAACCTACACTCGATTGTCTGCGTTGGAAGCTAGAGATTCATTGACGATCCGAAAGGGCATCCTTTCCTAGAACTAGCTATCTAGGAACCCTGCGAACTCATGCTAGGTGGGGATCGGGTGAAGTTTGGACTGGATTCTCAAGCAAGATTCATTACAATCCTGTCTTTCTACTTCCAAGTATCTTCACATTGGTTTCTTCTGGCTTCTCAGGAGCATGAATAAACTAGTTTGGAAATGAGGGTCCGGCTTGCAAATCCACCAGTAGGATTGGTGGCGAAGTATACGAAGAAGGAACGAGAGTTTTTCTCCGATTATGCTAGGACAGTTCTGGGGCTCGTTTCAAAGCCTGAGGTCCGGATACTTCTGGAAAAATTGATCAATGTGGAAGGAATACGCTCAAACAGTATGATCGATCTAAGAGTGATGATGTTTCCGGCCATGCCTTTGAACGGGCGACCCAGGAACGTACTTCATGGTAGCTACAACCGTGACTTTTCTCAGATCAGCCTCTACCCGTTGAAACTGTCGAGAGATTGGATACGGAAGATTGGTTATGAACTGTTCAAGATTCCAGCTGAGGATCTCTCAGGTGAGGCTAGAAAATTGTTCCGGGAGATACAAGTCTCCTGCCTCTCAACTCTAGTCCACGAAGTATTACATGTAAAATTCGGCGATTCCGGAATGTCTAGATACGTGGAAGAGGCAATCGTAAGGAAACTTGAGAAGAAGTACATTCAGGAATGGAAGATAGAACTGGAGGATCTTCTTGTTTCTTAACCGATCCTAGCATAGGAGTCAATTATGCTCGCGATGTACTTCGTTCCAGCAATGAAATGGTCCGTGGTAGTATACTCGTTCGGTGCATGAGCATGCGAGTAGGCTGATGGGGGTCCGCTGCCGGTCCAGATCGAATCTAATCCTAACCGCTTCGTAAAGAGATAGTCCGGACCCGACGCAGCCATTCTAGGATAGACAACAGCACTCGTCCCATACGCAAGCCTTGCGGCTTTCTCGGCCGCTTTCGCGATCGGAGCGCTGGGGCTGGTCCTTGATGGTTCTAAGAAGCCGAACGCTTTCACCTTGATATCGTCGAATCCTTGACTGTGCAAGTGATCCTTCAACCTCTGCAACTGCTTCCTTGGGTTCTGGTCGTAGACAAGTCGGAAGTCCATCTTCAACATTGCACTTCCAGGCAGAACCGTCTTGGAACCCGGTCCTTGATAGCCCGTTTTGAAACCGCATATCGTAGCGGTTGGTTCAGTAAGATAATGTTGCAATGCTTCGCGCGAGTTCTTAGCGTTCAAGAATGTTTTCGTCCCAAATTCTCTGAGGAAGTTCTCTCCATGAAACGGGATCTTCTTCAAAAGACGAGACTGTTGTGGAGTAAAGGGCTCAACCTCATCGTACCATCCTTTGACTTTGATCTTACCGTCAGGGTCTTTGATCGTGGAGAGGGCCCAGACTAATCGCCATGCAGGGTTCTCAACTATAGGTGCGTAGGATGAGTGAAGATCTTCTTTCGCCTTCCTACAATAGAGCTCCACATACAATAGTCCCTTGACTCCAAGGCTGATCTTTGCCCGGCCTGTCTCGTCAAAATCACCATCGTAACAGACGACCGAGTCTGCTTTCAATCGTTCCTTGTTCTCTTCGATGAAGCTTGGCAGGTGGGGGCTTCCGATCTCTTCTTCACCTTCGAAGATAAACTTGAGATTTAACGGTACATCGTTCAGTGCTTTCAGGAAGCTCTCAGCCGCTTTGACGCAGGACGTGACGTTGTTCTTGCTGTCGGCAGCGCCACGGCCCACGATCTTCTTCCCATGAATTGCGGCCTCAAATGGCCCCGAGTCCCATTTCTCTAAAGGCTCCGGAGGCTGGACATCGTAGTGCCCATAGATCAGTAAAGTCTTGGACGAGCCTTGTTTCGAACGGACTTCCCCGTAGACGACCGGGTTGCCCCCCTTCTCAGGAAGGATTCTCGTCTTGATTCCCGCGTTTTCCATTAGCTTCTTGACGATCTTGGAGCATTCGTCCAACCCCTTGCCCTGGGCCGATATGCTGGGCTGGCGAAGCAGTGTCCGAAAGTCACGCAGGAAACCTTCCCGGTTGTCCTTGATATGGCCGAGGACTGAACTCAGGCTCAAGTCTTGACGAGGGTCAAAGAAGCGACTTAGGTTATAGCATCTTCTACAGACTTTCTACGGGCCTTGGACTCTCGTGTCTCTAGATAAGTCACGAGGTCTTTCGAACTAGCAGGATCTTCCGAAGTTTCCAGCGGTAAGGACAAGATCGATGATGTTGATGGTGCCGTCATTGTTTAGGTCAGGTGCCGAGACATAGGACCCGTCATTTCTGACTAATCCAAACTTGGCACCAATCGTTGACAGATCGACAATATCGACACGACAGTCACCGTTAACGTCTCCCTTCATCCGGACATTGAACAATCCCCCAGCCAGGATATTATTCGCAACGTTCGGATCTCCCAGAACCTGTTGAGCCTGGACCGTGACATTGTAATTGGCCCGGATAGCGACATTAGGGAACCAGGAAAAACGGACCAACTGGGATAAGCCTGAGGTGAGGGCGACGCTCTGCTGGGCAACAATCGTACTGTTCGTCAAAAGACTCACCAGGAAAGTTTCATTGGAAAGGCCGAAGTCCGCGACAGTCACGTTTACCATGACCGGCTGGACCAATATGACACCCTGATACGCAGTAGATCTTGACAGCACCAAGCTTGTCGCCGCCGTGTCATGAAATGGTCGGAAGACCTCGACACGACTGTTCGATAGAGCAGTACTGTACTGATTATTGTCGGTGACATAGACATTGTCCGAGTTATCAACCACAACCCCACTTGGATTGGCGAGCTGTCCAGGTCCTGAGCCAAGAGTTCCAAAGGAGGTCACGAAGGTCCCGTTCCCGAGAAACTCTTGCACACGATTGTTGAGAGTGTCCGCGACATAAACGTCACCGCCCGAATCGACTCCAAGACCCGTTGGCAAGTTGAGCTGGCCATTCTGACTTCCAAGCGAGCCCCAGGAGAATAGGAACTGTCCCGAACCGCTGAATTTCTCAACTCGATGATTACCAGAGTCACTGACGTAGACGAGGCCGGACATACGATCCACGATAATCCCTCGGGGATTATAGAATTGACCATTCCCTGATCCGTTAGTCCCCCAACTCGTCAAGAAATTCCCGTTACTGTCGAACTTTTGGACTCTAGAGCAGCCGACAACACCGTCATTGTTGAAGTCGGTCACGTAAACATTGCCTCCCGCATCCAATGCGATTCCAGAAACCCCGCAAAACGGTGTATTGTTGATGCCCTTGGACCACGCAGTGATGAAGGCACCGGTCGAGGAAAACTTCTGAACCCGGTTATTCCCATAATCTGTCACATACACGTTCCCACTACCGTCAACCCCAACATTCGAGGGACCATTGAACTGACCGGTGAGATTTCCAAACCCACCCCAAGACGTGATGAGAACTCCGGAGCCCGTGCTGAACTTTTGGATCCTGTTGTTGTCATGATCCGCTACGTAGATATTATTTCCAGAATTGTCCAGGGCCGAACCTAATGGAATGGACAGTAGTCCTAGTCTTGGATAAGAGAGACTTGTAATGTAATTACCAGTAGTGCTAGAGAACTGTTGGACATTAAAGTTGACAGGATCGCCCACGAAAACATTCCCGAGATTATCGACTGCGACACCCAAAGGCTGGGAAAAATGGCCGGGAATAGTCCCGTATGATCCGGCTGTCCAGACCACGGCAAAGTTCGTGTTGAATTTCTGGACACGCTTTGCGAGATTATCCACGACGTAAACATTGAGGGAACTGTCGACAGCGAGACCGCTAGGAGAAAACAATGTTCCACCAGAGTTGACCCCGCCCCAAGATGTGACGAAGCCACCGTTCTTCGTGAACTTGGTCACGTTGCCGGAGAAACCGTCTTTGTTGTCGGTGTTGGCATCGTCAACATACACAGAACCTTGGGAGTCCAAGGCAATCCCCATCGGCATGGAGAAGTTCCCGGGCGGTCCAAGCCGGAAGTACTTTACGAATAAACCATCATTCCGAAATATCCCAACTCTTTGGTTACCACTATCGACAACGTAGAGATAGTTGGTACTGTTGGCTGCGATACCTTGTGGATGTGAGAACATGCCATTAGCGGTGCCGTTCGAGTTCCACGAGCGGATGAACACGCCGGTCGTCGAGAACTCTTGAATCGTATTGGTAACATAGTCTGTCGCAAACACGTTTCCAATCGAATCGACCGCGACAGCCACCGGACGCTCGAACTGTCCTGGGCCTGTACCATGGTTTCCCCACATATCGACCAGGGCACCGTTCCCATCCATCTTCCCAATCCCATAATTTTGTGAATCGGCCAGGTATAAGTTCCCAGACGGATCAATAGCAATCCCATTAGGACTCGACAAACCTCCCAAGGAACCCCACTGACGAGAGTAACCGAACCCTGGCCCAGGCGATGGCGGCGTTGCGATCTGGAAGGCAGTCGAAAGCGAAGAGCCGACAGAATGATCGACGAGCAGCGAACCGAATCTACTACTGCTAGATAATGCCAATACTAGGAGGATAGAGACTAGGACAGGCCTTGAGCCATACCCTATCTTCAAAAGTTGCATGCGTCCCAATATGTATCCCCCTCACCATGTCCGCACAGAAATTAATTCATCCGTTCTTCCTGAAGGGACTATCCCTGCATTGGCTTTTCTGTTTTCCGTGTGAGAGTGACTCTGGCAATCAGTATCATCCCCCAGATACCCGTGAGGCGCCATTACCACAAGCATTAATACACAAGCAACGGTTTCAAACGCGATCATGAAGAAAATACCGAATATTACAATCGTACTAACCATCGCTACAATAATGCTCGTCGCACCAATTGGAAATGCGGGAACTGTCGCAGTTCCGACAGACTTCAACTATACCGTGAATCCGATCGCTGTGCAACTCGGTCCGATCTCACCGAACAGTCAAATGCCGAATGGACTGCCTCTTTGCAGGAGTGCAAGCCTCGGCAACATAGTCTGTTATTCGCCGAGGTTCGTCCGAAAAGCATACTCCGTTCCTTCAACCTTGGACGGTAGTGGTCAGACGATAGCAATCGTCGACGCTTTCGGAAGCCCCACTATCAGGGCAGACCTCGCACTCTTCGACTCTGTTTTCGGACTTCCCGCCCCACCCTCGTTCACAATATTCTGCGGGAATTCTCCAACTCCGCTCGATGAGAGCACATGTCCACAGGTCAACATAAACGTCAACCCGAAACATGGCGTTTTCTCGTGGACGATCGAGACTAGCCTAGACGTGGAATGGGCTCATGCTATCGCACCAGGCGCTAACATCGTACTCGTAGTTGCCTCAACCTCTTCCGGGAACGCGATAAACAATGCAGAAGCCGCAGCCATAGCCGCCTACCCAGGCGCAGTCTTCTCACAAAGCTTCGGAATCCCAGAGATCTTCCTCACCGGAAACGGCAACCCTGGTCAGGTCAAGCAGGCCCAGCAGAACTATGCCAACGGGGTAGCAGTCGGAGACACCTTCTTCGCGTCGGCCGGCGACACAGGCGCAACGTTCGGCTTCCAAACACAAATGAGCAACTTCCCAAGCTCCGACCTCCACAATGTTGGAGTCGCCGGAACTCAAGGACTCCCATACAATGCTACTGGAACACTGATGCCCTGCCCGACTTCAGCACCATTCTCCTGTACCTCTGGACTATCCGCGTATCATGGCCCTTGCGTCCTTGGACGGACCGTAGCGCCCAACTGTGTCGCTGACGGCTATGGTGGTGAACAAGTCTGGAACGAACCTAGCTTCGGCGTCGCGACTGGCGGAGCTCAAAGTCTTCTGTTCGGAGTTCCATCATATCAAGCGGGTCTCGGACTATCCTCAAGGGGTCCAGACGTGACCTACAATGCAGCGATAGACGGCGGTGTCCTAACCGTCTACAGTGGTCTTGGATTCCCCGCATTGTTCATTGTCGGAGGGACCAGTGCTGGTTCACCTCAATGGGCAGGTATAGCTGCACTTGCGAACCAGGCCCGTGCCAGTCTAGACAAGGGACCAATTGGTGATCTCAACCCAGTCCTCTACAACATCTACCACAGTACACGCTATTCCAGCGATTTCCATGATATCACAGTCGGCAACGACCAACTGGTAGGCACGCCTGTCGGCTACGCAGCCACAACTGGCTACGATGTCGCCTCAGGCATTGGCTCGCCAGTCGTCAGTCAACTAGTCGTTGACTTGGCAGCTGCATAACGAGAACAAGAAGCCCGAGAAAAAACTCTCTCTTCTCCTTTTTTTCTTTCTCCAAACTGTTTCCTAGAACTGTAGAATTGCTCAGCATGTCGAAGTAAAGCAGGTAGTGATCCTGGCTAGTTGGTTACGCTAGAGAGTATGTTAGAATACCCCATCGCCTGAAGCGTCGTATCCATCTCGACCATCGCGTTCCCAATCGGCTTGCCCTCCTGGAGAATCTTTTGGAAGAGGGATATAGCGAACGTGTCGGTAAGGGCGAGCGAGACGAGCCCCTTCCAGCCAACGACGATGGACGCACCCTTGCGGAGGAAGGCACTTGCCAATCCGGGCTGGGTCAATGTGTTGCAACCCATGAGGAAGACCATAGTACCAGGTGCGAATCTTCCCTCCATCACGGAGACGAGGCCTGGTTCCATCGAAAAATACTGTTTCCCCTCAAAGAGATAATTGCCCACCTGTCCAGTCAATTGTTCGAGTATATGGCCAAAGGGAGTGTAGCGCTCCGTTGTCGCCATATCATCGATGCCCGAGTGGGCCCAAAAGATTACGATGCGATACTTGCCAGTTGGAATTTGGCGTATCAGGTTCACAGTAACAGAGTCGTACATAACGTGAGACAAATGAGCTTGATCGAGGAGATCGAGAAAAAGCCCGCGGGAGGGGTCCTGTGTGTGAGTCATGTCGAGGATGAGCACGTCGGCGCGGGGAAGGTTCAGTGGTGTTGGGGGATAATGGTAGAAGCCGAAGACGAGGATCATTATCAGGATAATCTGGAGTTCGTAGTAGATGCTGCGACGGCCAGTCTGGATTCTACTTCTCTGGTGCTTCTTCCGCCAGTCTTCAATCGCATCGTTGATCGAATTGAACCGTGTCATCTATTTTGTTTCATCGACCTTTCGTTCGGACCGAATTGGTTTTGGAAAAAAAGGGGTAGGGTGGAGTCATGCACTTGGCATTTCTAGTTCTTTCTTCTTCTGCTCAATGCCATCACTGCGAAGACTCCAACCGCGGCTGCGCCTAACGCCAAGTATGGCGTGATCACGGCGAGCGTGCTGAGTGCGACTGCTGTGCCACCGAGGAGGCTGCCGGCTTCACAGTAGCCAGTCGAGTAAGTGTTTCCCGAGGATGTTGAGGCTAGATAGCAATGGGCTGGACCGGTTGCGGTCTTGAATTGGAGCTGTGTCGAGGCAATGCCACCAGCGGGGACGGTGAGAGGTTGCTTGCTTGTCGCGACGAGGATTCCACCATCGGTGAGCGAGACAGTAGTTGAGAGTGGGTTCGTTGTGTCAAGGTTGTGGATGGTCACTGTTGCTGTGACCCTTGCACCCAATGGGGCAAAGGATGGTGTGACGCTGACGCCGTAGATGACGGCGGTGGGAGAGGATGCGGCCGACACGGGACCCATGATGATGAGCATTGCGAGGATCATGCCAAAGGGGAGGCTGAGTCTAGTTGTTAGGAGATTATTCAACTTTCAAAATTCACCTCCATGAACAGCCGGGCAACTGCCATCGACTCTAGGACAGGCTTGTCGTCGGAACCTGGACAGGTCCACGATCTTTTCTTTCTCCAGGCCTCAGGCTTTTCCCGTAATAGTGTTCTCGACTGGCTGTCTACTCACTTAAGATTATCCTCTTTACAGCTCAGGAGACCCCTTCCAGGACTGGAGACTGCCGCTGTTTCGCTGCATTCTCTCCGAGAATGGGCGTGGACTTGGTTCCTGGAGTCAGCCGCCGTAACGCTTGCGCGGTGGAAGGACTTGGGATGGACAGACTGTTGAGACATTCCCAGGTTGCTGGTAACAGTAGCCAACATTGAACGGACCATAGGTTGACCTGAAGTAGAGGGTCACCTGGGTCCAGGTGATGAGAGTGCCGCTCGTCGCGTTGTGATTGTTGAGAAAGTCATGGAGTTGAGAGACGATGCTGATGATGATCGGAACTGCAAATGTGAGGTTGAGACCGGAAAGCGCCGGGACATTGTTCTGCACCTCCCGATATGAGAGGGCGACTTCTTCCGAACGTGTTACCAAAGGATAGAAGGCCTCAGTGGTGGAATTGACGAAGACGCCGAAGTTTGCGCCTGACAGATAGAGTTCTCCGTAGCTGGATGGATTGTGGACGCTCGCGAGGACGACGACGTACGGGTAGCCCAGTGTGCCATTGTCGAGGTGAAAGTCGGGCTGGCTGACTTGTAGGTCGAGCCTTCCCACCGAACTGAACCATTCCACACTGTTTATGGTCTGGGCTGAGACGACTCCGACTGCCAAGAGGGCGATTCCCACATATACGAGCGCTGCTATCTTTTTGGCTGACAGTCGAATATGACGTTCACCGTTGTGCAAGATTCGAGCATGACCCTTTTAGATCGTTTGTACCATGACCTCTTGAGGCTGCGTGATTTATGGATTGTTTTGGTCTGGGGTGGGGTCCTTGCAGCGATATTCCTGAACACGTTCTACCATCGTGACTGCTACGAGTTCGTCGTCGTCCAGAACGTCACTGCTACCTGTCAGTCAACGCTTGACCTTGCGTTTGTCTTCTTGGCTGCAGTCGGGGCCGGTGCGACGATCAGGGACGAGAGCTATGCGATAGCGGGGTTCCTATTCGCCCATATTGAAGCGTCAATCATCTTTCTCAGTGTATTATTTCTTCCACCTTACTTGGCTGGTGCGGATCCGGCATTGTTGAGTGCTGTTGCTTCGCAAAGCTTTGGTGTGGCACTGGGCTCTCAGTTCCCCTTTGCGATCTTTCTGAGCTTGATCGGGACACTTGTCGGATTGTATGTGGGGAGCAAACTTCCGGATTCGGAATCAGCAGGATAGGCCGAAGCTTCCGGCGACTAGGACGAGGTCGACGATGTTGATAGTATTGTCATTGTTTAGGTCCGCGTTTGGTTTGTAAGCGGCACTGCCGATGCTTGAGCCGAAGGCTGCTCCGACTGTTGATAGATCGATAATGTCGACTTTACAGTCTCCGTTGACGTCGCCTTTGAATTTGATTGTGAAGTTTGGTCCAGTGATCGAGTTGTTTGACAGGTTTGTCTCTCCTGTCACTTTAGTGGCCTGGGCTGTGAGGATGTAGATTCCCTTTGCGAGTGTGGACGGGTTCCATTGGAAGGTGACTTGATGAGTTTGACCCGCGGCAAGTGTGACGGTCTGGTTACCAATCAGGGTGGAGTTTGCCATGGCACTGACGAAGAAGGATTGCGTCTGACTGCCGAGGTTGGTTGCGGTGACGTTGACTTGGACGGGATTGGCTGTGACACTATTGTAGGCGAAGCTGCGAGAGGTGGTTATGCTTGTGACTGCGTCGTCTATGAGTGGGAGTACTCGGAGGGTTCCGTTCATCGCATCCGTGTGGATCGTGCAGAAGTATGTGTAGTTTCCAGGTGTTGTTGGAGCATTGAAAGTATCTCGTGTTGCTACTGTTGGACTGTTGAAGATTGGGGATTCGGTTGATACTTCGTTGCCGTTGCAGATGTAATCAGGGAGAGACTCGAAGTCGACGCAGAACCTGTGTTGGACGCTGTCGCCGCTGAAGAGGCTTAGCGAGACCGAATCGCCGGCCGTGACTACCAATGTCGGGCCGGGATTGGTCACTGTTGTCGGACTGCTTCCCCAGCCTGCAGGCGCGAGGACTCGACCGTAAAGAGTGAAGCTGGCAGCATGCGCCTTGGGGACAAGATGGATCGCTACTGGGATGATGAGCGGGTAGGCGAAGATTACTAAGATGAGTAGTATCGTGACTGGTCGCGGTCGCCGATGCTGTGGACTATTCTCCAAGGAACTCTTCGATGTTATCTGCGTAGATCGATATTATGAGTATGCCAGAATCTAGCCTCAATCATGCTTTGAATTGTTTTTCAACCGGAGGTGGGCGGAGTCGTTACTGTTTTATCTTAAAGGGGACGAGTGATAGATGACTGATCAAGGGCTGGATTCAATGTTTAAGTCTGAAGCCAACTCGTCGCTTAAGACTGGCTCGACCGTCTCGGCCGGACCGCAGGAGAAGATGATGGAGAAGGTGTTGAGCGGGTTGGAAGTTGAAGCCCTTCTGAAACTCGGATCGGAACATCTATTCCTGCTGTTCACGCAGTCGCGTTTGATACTTGCTCATCGAGCAAAACTGGGACGTGGTAGTGTTCCATTGTATTCATTGTTTGGAAAGATGGCTGAGGGTTTCAAGAAGACCCGTGAGAAAGATGGCTCGTTGCAGAGAATGGCCGCGATGGAGCCGGACAGTATCTTGAAGCTTCACAGAGACAACTTCTCAGTAGAATATCCCCGCGTAGTCAGTGTCCAGGTTGAGCCGACTGGACGGAGGACGAGGATAACATTGATCACATCGGACAAGAAATATGAATTGTACGCCTCTGCAATCGCGGTCGAGGGTGTACGGGAGGATCTCAAATCCTTCCTGGGCAACCGGGTCGAGTACCGAACGACAGGTTGAACTTAATTCCTAGATTGAAAAGTTACCGGGTCAACCGTAGGGTATGATCTGGTCGAGATTCGGCGGGTTCCATGAGTATGGATAGATGTACGTGTCGTCTAGGTGGGATGCTACTATTGCAACTTCTGAGGAAATCGTTGTTGGACTATGGGGATGGAATGCACTTCTCAGCCAGTAGTTGTATGCGGTATTGCTGCACGAGCTTGTTGGACCGGACGCGTTGAAGCAGCTGCCTACACTAGCGAGTTCACTGATCGTGACCTGTGCATCCTTGTTCTGGTCTGCCCATACAAATTCCTGGTATTGGCCGGAGAATGCTGATGTTCCTGTTCCGGTTGCCCATGCGGGATTGTAACTGCGCATGTACTGCAGGAATGGATCAGTATTGCCTGGTTCGCCGGTTCTATCGTATGCCTGTAGGGTTATGGTTGCGTCGACCCCTAGAGATTGGCTGCTCCTGGTCCCGTCATTGTTCTTGGCGCAGCCTGTTCCGATGCGGCCCAAGTCTTCGGGGAAGATGGAGCGGCATAGGAAGGGACCTGATCCGATCAATGTGCCAGATGTTAACGGGTCATAGCTCGGGTCGGTTCTACTGGAGGATGGAACGTTGACTCCTGCATTCGTGTAGTCTGATACTTTGCCGCCTGCTGCGATGACCGCAGCGGCTCCGGCGGCACAATCATTTTCTGCGACTAGGTCGCATTCCCAGAGGTGTCTCGGAATGATGAATGCTTCTAGGAAGACTGGATAGTTGATGCTTTGTCCATTGAAGACGATGTCTAGGGTGGTATTGCTTAGTACGTTGACGCTTTGGAGTTTGCCGACTAGATTGTATCCGGCAGTGTAGGCGAGGTCTCTTAGAGATAGTAGGCTGAATGCTACATCCTTTGCATCTACGACCGCTCCATCTTGCCATCTCAGGTTCTGTCGTAACTCGACTAGGAAGTGTTCGTTTCCTTTCGAGTCTATGGATTGGGTGAATGTATTGCACATCCAGCAGAATACATTGCCTGGTTGGACTGGACTCGAGAAGAAGAGTGTGTCGTATACTTCGCCAAGCACGTTGAACTCCCAAGCGGTTTGTGCATTGAAGATGTTCAGGTAGGTTGTGGGTGATGCTTGTCCGTATCGGAGTGTTGTCGGGTCTCCGCCTCCAAACGTGTAGATCGGATTAGACGGAGTGTAGCCAGAGTTCTGATGAGCGTTGAGTAGTGTATAGAAGTTCGGATATCCAACTCCAAGTTGGTTGACGAGCCCCGCGACACTTGTAAGCGCTGGTGTCCGGACTCCCTCGGTATAGACCGGAATATCGATAGCATTCGCCCCGAACACCTTGAAGGCTGCTAGAGCCTCCTTGCGAAGTGTCGGGACGTCTATCGTTTGAGCGACTATTTTGAGGTGTTGGTCGAGTGTTGGATTGCATACGAATGATGGATTGCTTGGGAAACCGTTCTGGATGCCGCCGCAGTAGTTGGTTGCAAACGGGCTGTAGTATAACGTGTAAAGGTCAACAGGATAGGCACCGGCTAGGCTGTAGCCGTAGGTGAACGCGTCCCAATCGTCAATTGGTGATACTGGTGGATCGCTGAAGACAACGGGGTAAAAGCAAAATATCTGAAAACAGGATGGATTCGCGGCCTGTCCTCCGAATAATTGATTGAGAGCATTGATGAATCCGTTTGCTAGGTTGAGGCGGGGTTGTAGGTTCCGGATGACAAACCGTAAAGGATGAGCGAATACGCCGGGGTTGACGCCGGTCAGGACGCATGTTCCGGCTTGTTTTCCGGTTGCTATTCCAGCCGTGATCATGTGGTCAGCGGCTGCACAAAAATCTATGCTGCCTTTAGCCGGGAAGCCGCTGGGATCGTCGCCAAAATTGTAGGCTCCTAGACAGGTCGGATACAACGCACTAGGGTACAAAGGATCCCATGAGCATTGCACCGTCACGTTGCTACCTGACGGGTCCAGGGCGAGCGGTGAAGGATCAGAGATAGGTAACAGGGCTTCTCCGAATCGTCCCCTACTGTTTTGTGCGAACCTGGGCCGGTCGATTAGGTGTGCGAAGGCTTGGCGCATGTTGATCCCACATTGCGAAACATAGTTCTGTTCTGTGAGAGTATATTGTGTGCCCATGTTCCAGTCGCATCCCCAGTAGGGACCATTGGCTGGAGATGTTGGGGATTCTTTGCTGGCTGTGAAGCGGCTGCTGGCTCCGTTGAAATAAATCCCGAAAATTGTGAACCCTCCCTGTAACGGGCTCAATTGAAAGTCTTGGTTGCTTCCAACCGATGCATAGTCTGCGGCGGGCAAGGGCCAATCCGTGAGATCAAGATTTCCGGCTAGAAAACCATTGAATTCCGCAGTATCGCTTGCATAGTAATGTAGCTGGAGATTCTTCACCATCGGACCGTAGGGGGCCCAGGTATTGAGAGTAGGTAGATCAGTAGGCGTAGTCCCAGAAACGGGTTTGACATTCAGGTACATGCTATTGGCAAGTGTTAGAAATATGAGGATAGACGTGGCATAGGATAATCTTCTCGGGTTCAAGGCTGAAGATTATACTGACAATGGAAAAGATGTAACTGTCTTAAGTTTATCCCTTTTTCCAGGCGACTTCGTAGTCTATCTTAAATGTCCAGGGCTAGGATGTAGGGTTTCAACAGATCAGTCCACATCTATCGTTACCGGTAGACGGTTCGTGTGATGTTGGCAGAGCTGCGAGTCTTCTACTTGTGGACCATATGGCATGCGACAAAGTGTCCAGGTTCGGCCTCGATCAATGGAGGCTCCAACGTGGTGCATTCAGGGAATGCATAGGGACATCTTGTATGGAATCTGCATGCCTGCGGCGGATTGAGGGGACTTGGTATCTCGCCTGATATGGGTAGGTTGCCTCGTCGATAGTCTGGGTCCGGGACAGGTACCGCCGCGATCAAAGCTTGCGTATAGGGATGTAGTGGATTCATTATCACCTGGTCGGTTGGACCCATCTCGACTATCTTGCCAAGATACATGATGGCTAATCGATCGCAGACATGTTTTGCCAGTGCTAGATCGTGGGTGATGTAGATGAATGAGACTTGGCGTTTCTGGACTAATTCAAGCATTGAATTGAGGACTTCGGCCCGGATGGACACATCGAGCATTGAGACAGGCTCGTCTGCAACGACGAACTCGGGATTAACCACGAACGCTCTGGCCACTGCAACGCGTTGGCGTTGTCCACCACTCAGTTCATGGGG
>Ga0209689_1001480_pt1 | contig 17564 bp, 18 predicted proteins | sample GraSoiAngelo_149_FD_187119 | JGI IMG/M metagenome (GOLD analysis project Ga0209689, IMG submission 187119) | Grasslands soil microbial communities from the Angelo Coastal Reserve, California, USA - 14_1009_09_30cm (SPAdes) (version 2) | ecosystem: Environmental > Terrestrial > Soil > Grasslands ... | reverse complement strand
CGCTCGTTCTCGCGCGGGCGAGCGGGAGGTCCAGCGAACAGATGGTCGGCAAGAATCCCGTGAGCTGGCGGGGGGCGGACGCGCTGCCGGCGCCCGACCCGGCCGCGCGGGTCGCACCCATGTGGGTCGCGAGTGCGAGGGCGCCGCCGAACGCGAGCCCGACCGCCAGGCGCTGCCATGGGGCGACGCTTCTGGCCGCGAGTGGGCGACTGACCCAGTGACCCTGAGCGAATTCGCAGCCGAGCTTCGCGACGAGGTCCCGCGTCGCCGCGTCCTCGACGCCGACGGCGACGACCGAGAGACTGAGATCGTGCGCGATCTCGACGAGCGCCCGCGCGTCGTGGAGCGCCGCGGGCTCAGTCGTGAGCCGTCGTACGAGCGATCGGGAGAGCTTGAGCTCGTCGATGCCTCGGGCGAACGTACGTCCGGGCATGTCCGCGGGCGAGACACCATCGAGGGCAAAACGCGCGCCGGCCGCGGCGAGGCGGCTGAGCGCGCCGCGCACATCGGGGACGGTCAGGAGCGCGGCGGGGCTGATGTCGAACGTGAACACGCCCGGTTGGATGTGAAGCGCGCCGAGCGTCTTGACGGTGTCGCCGACCACGCCGGGGTCGGCGAGCTCGGGGCCGGCCACATTGACCGCGATGCCCAGAACGAGCCCCCGTTCGCGCCAGGCGATCCACTGGCGCACCGCCTCGGCGATCACCCAGCGGCTCAAGGCGCCGATCTGGCCGGTGTCCTGCGCGACGGCGATCAGCTCGGCGGGCGCGACGGACGCTCCGCGCCTGCGCCACCTGAGCAGCGCCTCGACGCGACGGCACTCGCCGCTCCGCAGGTCGACGATCGGCTGATAGCGAAGGAGCAGCTCGTTGCGCGTGAGCGCGCGAGCGAGGTCCGCGCCGAGACGACGCGTCTTGACAGGCGCCGACGCGGTCCAGCGCTCCGGGCGGTCGGCGCGCGCGAGCGTCTCGACGACGCGCGGCCGCGGCGCGCGTTTCACGCGGTCGCGGTCAGCTGTCGCCGCGCCACGCGCTCCTGCAGCCCGGTGTCGAGGAGATGCTGGAAGATATCGACGAGCTCCGCGTCCCATTGCTTCCCCGCGCCTGATCGCAGCCGCGAACGCGCCTCGTCGCAGCCGAGTCCCGCGCGGTAGGGACGGTCGCTCACCATCGCATCCCACGCGTCGGCGATCGCGGCCACCCGGGCGCCGAGCGGGATCGCGCTGCCGGCGAGATGATCGGGGTAGCCGCCGCCGTCGAAGCGCTCGTGGTGGTGGCGGATGATCGGGAGGTAGTGCGTCACGCTCCGCAGCGAGAGGCAGATGCGCTCGCCCTCGGTCGAGTGCGTCCGCATGATCGCGAACTCCTCGTCCGTGAGCGGCCCGGGCTTCAGGAGGATGGCGTCGGGGATGGCGATCTTGCCGAGGTCGTGGAGGACGCCACCCTGGTAGAGGAGCTCGCCATCCTCCGCATCGAGCCCGTGCGCCGCGCCGATCGCCTCGGCGTAGCGGCCCACGCGCTCGGCGTGATAGATGGTGTAACGGTCACGCGCCTCGACCGCGCGTGCGAGTGCGAAGAGCACGCTCTCGGTCGCGTCCAGCCGCTTGTTCAGCTCGCGGTCCCGCAGGAGGACCGTGGTACGAATGAGGAGCTCCTTCGCGTCGAACGGTTTGCTCAGGTAGTCGTCGGCCCCGGCCGCGATCCCGCGCAGTCGCACCTCTCTGTCGTTCGAGGCGGTGAGGATGACGACCGGGATCAGGCGGCGCGTCGGGTGCATCTTGAGGCGCTGGCACACGGCGATCCCATCGAGCCGCGGCATGTCGACGTCGAGGAGCATGAGGTCCGGCTCCTCCGCGGCTACCGCTTCGAGCGCCTCGATGCCGTCCCGGGCCTGGCGGACGTCGTAGCCGAGCTCCTCGAGGTAGCCCTCGAGCAGCTCTCGGTTCGCGGGCATGTCGTCCACCACGAGCACGATCGGCCGCCGCGGTGCGACGAGCTTCGCGCGCGAACGCTCGCGCTGCATCGGCTCAGACGCCACGCGTGCCGCCGTGCACTCGCACCGCCTCTTTGAGCGCCGCGGGAGAGATCGGCTTCGTGAGGTACGCGTCGAAGCCCGCGTCCATACCCCGCGTGACCTGGTCCGGCATGGCGGACGAGCTGAGCGCCACGATGCGTCCTCGCACACCGCGTTCGCGCAGCGTCCGGCAGACGGCGTGGCCGTCCAGGCCGGGCATCTGGATGTCGAGGATCATCAGATCGAAGCGCCCCCGGAGCGCGCGATCGAGACCGGTCACGCCGTCGCGGGCGACGCTCACCTCGTGCCCGTCGCTCTCGAGGACGTCGCGGAAGAGCTCGACGTTCATCGCGTTGTCGTCGACGACGAGGATGTTCACCGGCCGTTCGCCGCCGCCGGCACGGCCGCCGGTAGTCGCGCGAGCCAGCGCGCGAGGCGCGCCCGATCGATCGGCTTTGTGAGATGCATGTCCGCGCCCAGGCGAACGCTGTGGCCGTCGTCGTCCTCCACCGTGACCACGACCACCGGCACGCGCTGTCCTTGCAGCTCTTTGAGCGCGGTCAGCACGGTCTCGCCGCGGGCGTCCGGCAGCTGAAGGTCGAGGATGACCGCGAGCGGCGGCTCACGGCGGATCGCGGCGACCGCGGCGGTCGCGCTCGGGACGACCTCACTGCGCAGGCCGTGCTCGCTCGCGAGGGCGAGGATGAGCTCGGCGTCGCCGCGTTCGTCCTCCACGACCAGGAGCCGGCCGCTCGTCAGCCGGGCGGCGGCGACATTCGGCAAGCACACCCGGAAGGTCGAGCCCTGCCCTACCGTGCTCTGGAAGTCGATCGTCCCGCCATGGAGCTCGACGAGCCGCTTGGTGAGCGCGAGGCCGAGGCCGGTCCCGTTCGCGTCGGACCGATCCTCGTTCACCCGCTCGAACTCCCCGAACACGCGGTCGTGACGGTCGGCCGGGATGCCGATCCCGGTGTCGCTGACCTCGACCAGTAGGTCGTTGCCTTCGAGCCATTGCCGCAGGGCCAGCCGCCCGCCGGGCGGCGTGAACTTCACCGCGTTCGAGGCAAGGTTGTAGAGGATCTGCCGTGTCCGGCCGATGTCGACGTAGACGGTGGTGTCCCCGCCGGGCTCGACGTCGAAGCGCACGCTGGCGCGCTGCGCCGCCTCCCGGGTCGCGGCAAGGACGGGGCTCGCGAGGTCGTCGAGCGTCGTCAGCTCCGGGTGGAGCTCCATCCGGCCGGCCTCGACCTTCGAGAGGTCGAGGATGTCGTTGATGAGCGTCAGCAGGTGCTCGCCGGCTCCGTGGATGTTCGCGAGGTAGCGGCGCTGCCGCTCGCTCAAGGTATCCGCGAGCTGCTCGCGGAGCAGCTCCGAGAAGCCGAGGATCGCGTTGAGCGGCGTCCGCAGCTCGTGGCTCATGCTCGCGAGGAACTCGCTCTTGGCCTGCGTCGCGTGCTCGGCGGCCGCGCGCGCCTCGCTCGCCGCTGACGCGAGCGCCTCCTGGCGCTCGAGCAGCCGACGGCTCTCCAGCACGACGCCACACTGGAGCGCGAGAAGCTCGAGCAGCTCGAGGTCGTCCTCGACGAATGCCGGCTGGTTCTCGATCGTGAGCATGAGCGCGCCGAGGACCTGCGTGCCTGCGAAGATGGGCGCCCCCGCGACACGACTCCCCGATCGCAACCCGAACTGTTTACGGCGCGAGGCGTCGATCACCCCCCGGTCGGCGAAGTACCGAGGCCGGCGGCCGTCGATGACCGCGGCCGTGAGCGTTCCTTCGCGGGGGATGTCGATCACACCGTTCTCGGCGCGGACCGCGATCGTGTCCTTCGTCTGGTCCCAGAGCACGATGGCGGTGTGCGCGCCGGTCGCGGTGCGCGCGATCGACTCGAGCTCCTCGACCGTACCCGACATGGTCGGCGTGCCTGAAAGCTGGGCGGCGCGCTTCAGGAACTGCCGGATCTCGGGCTCGCGCCAGTAGCGACGCAGCCCCGCGGGTGGGGCGAACCCGGCGGCATAGGCCAGCATCGAGGCAAGCGCGAGCAGCTGAGTGACCGCCGAGACGATGGCTTGGGCCGCGGGCGCGACGATCCCGATACCAGCGATGAGGACGGCGACTCCGAGCAGGAGCGAGCCGAGGCTGATGAAGCGGAGTCGTTGGCGCAGGACGCCCGTCGCGGTGAACGCGCGGCGAGCGAAGAGCGTCGCCGCGTACGCGGCGACCACGCCGAAGTAGCCGATGAGCAGGAGCGAGACGACTCCTGGGAGCGGCGTTGGCGCGAGCAGCGCGGCGACCGCGACGAGGCCAAGGCCGGCGCCCGCTGCGCGGAGATTGCGTGGGGGGACCGGCCCGAAGTCGGCGGCGAGGCGAAGCAGGAGGAACGGCAGCGCCATGACGACGACGACGAGCGCGTCGTTCACGATCTCCGGCGCGGTGACGCCCAGGAGCTGCGTGACTCGTCCGGCGGCGATCACGGCGGCAAACGCGGCGAAGAACAGCGCCGTGTCGACGCGGGCGCGCATCGGAGAGCGGACCGCCGGGACGGTGACGAGGGCGAACAGCACGATCGTCACCGCCTGGAAGAGGAGCGTGACGAGATCGAGCGCGGTCATCTCAGGCGCGCTCCGCCAGGCGGGCGCCCGCCTGCCCAGTGCCCACTCATCGCCTCCAACCCGGTCCACACCCGTCGCGTCGCTCTCGGTGATCGATCCGAGCGATTCTCGGTCAGGCCCTTGCCCGACAAAAGGCATACTTAAGTAGGGGCAAGCCCCTCCCTTGCCAGGCCGCTATCCCCGGTGGACGAAAGCGTCCGAACGTCGGGCTGGCATGGCGTGGCGAGGAGGTCGCCGCTCGGTGGCTACCTGGTGAGCAACGCGGCTGGCGGCGGTGAGCTGCGTCGGCGCAGCGTCGGCCGCCGTCTGACGGACCGGCAGGCCGCCCTGCTCAGCTTTGTGGCCGCCGGCCTCGAGAACAAAGAGATCGCCAAACGCCTCGGGATCGCCGAACAGACGGTGAAGGAGCAGATCTCGAACCTTCTCGAGAGGCTCGCCGTGCGGAACCGCGCCGCGCTCGCCGAGATCGCGACGGAGCTGCGGATCTTCGGGACGACCATAGACGAGAGCTGGCTCGCGCATCTCTTCACGCAAGCCCCATTTGGCATCGCGTTGATGCGTGGGCCCGAGCACCGCATCGAGGTGACCAACGAGTACTACCGCCGCTCTCTCGGCGGACGCGAGCTGGTGGGCAAGACGCTTCGGGAGGCGTTTCCGGAATGGACCCAGGAAAGCTACGCGCTTTTCGATCGCGTGTACCAGACCGGCGAGCAGCTGGACGCGCATGAATACGGGGCACGATGGGATCGGAGCGGCCGGGGACCGGAGGACGGCTACGCGGATGGGGTCATCCAGGCTTTGCGCGACGAAGCCGGCGAGGTGAACGGCCTCCTCGTCATGTACACGGACGTCACCGACGCCGTCCGCGCACGCCGCCGCGCGGCGGAGCTCGCCGCGGAGCATCGCGGGATCTTGGACCTCGTGCCCTCGGCCGTTCTCGTGACCGACATGGCGGGCACGATCGTTCGAGCCAACGCCGCGGCACGATCCCTGTTCGGCGATCTCGTGCGGGAGGGCACGCGGTACGTCGAGACCATCGCGAACTGGCGCCTCCGCGATCGCGCGACCGGTCGCACCCTCGCGCCTGCGGAGCGGCCGCTCGCGCGAGCGCTCGCGGGGAGCGACGTGGCGTCGGCCGACCTCACCGTCGAGCCACGCGAGGGACAGCCGTTCGACGTGCGCATCTCCGCGATGTGCCTTCGCGACGACGCTGGCGCCCAGCGTGGAGCGGCCGTCATCCTGAGCCCGGTGGAGGACGCCGCGGCCTAACGCGACTACGCGAGCGCGGCGGCCTCCTGGGGGACGTACGAGGCACAGATCATCCCGAAGTACGTCGGCGCCTCGTACGAGAGGAGCTCGCCGCGCCAGCGGTCCCGGTCGAGCGCACCGTGCAGCAGGAGCATCTGCCAGAAGCTGTCCGCCTTCGCCTCACGGGCGAACGCGGAGCCAAGACCGGCGACCGCTGCGAGGTCGTCACGCCCCAGATGCGCGACGACGGCGTCGTCGAACTCCTTCGACTTCGGCGTGTAGCCGTACGGTCCCTTCGCGTCGTGGCCGTGGCCGTGGTCGCAGCTCGCGATGAGCGCCACGCGTTTCCCTGATTCCCGCGCCGCGCGGGCGATGGCGGCACCCGCCCGCACGTGCACGTCGTCCGGGAGGTCGCGCGCCGGGGCAACGACGACGACGGGGATCTGCGGGTCGGACCGCGCACCCATGAACCACGCGGGGATGAGCACGGCCCAGTCGAGAGGATGTGTGGACGCGGCGGGGTCGTTCGCGCCGTAGCTCACGGCGACGACGGGGATGCCCGCGGCGCGGATCGCGTCACGCACGGCGAGGGCGAGGTCGCGGTCGACCGGCACGCGGAGCGAGACCGTGCTGCCCCACTGCATGAGATCCCCGGCGAGCGTGCCGGCGTCGACGACTGCCATCGCGCCCTCGACGTGAACGTTGTGCGGCGTGAGGATGATCGCGACGTCAGGACGTGCCGCGGCGAATCGCCGCCCCAGCTCCACCATGCCCGCGGTCGTCGCGCTCGCGAGCGTCGGATCCTCCTTCGGTTTCGCCTCGGGGATCGCGATCGCGCCGTGCGGCGCGATCGCCGCAAAGACAAGGCCCTTCATTTTCAGTACGTGAATATCGCTCGTCTGGCGCAATTAGGGAAGCAGTGAGCCGCCCGGGATTCGAACCCGGAACCAAGGGCTTAAAAGGCCCCTGCTCTGCCGTTGAGCTAGCGGCCCGAGACCAACTTCAGTCTACCGTCGGGGGGCGCTGCCCCCCGGCCACCGCGCGGGTCGAGGGCTGTCAACTTGAGAGATACAACCCGGCGGCGGATGAACGACGAGACGCGGACGGCTGGCGGACGCGCTGGATCTAGTTCAGCGTCGCCTGCTCGACCGCCCCGACGAGCTCGTCGACTTCGAACGGCTTTCCGAAGACGCGTCTCGCGCCGAGCAATCCCCCGACCTCGCGCCGGTCCGGCCGTGCGCTCACGATGACGATCGGCACGTCACCGGCATCCGGCCGCCGCTCGCGCCAGCGCGCGACGAACTCCGCGCCATCGAAGTCGGGGAGGCCGAGGTCGAGCACGACGGCGGCGGGCTTGCGCGCGAGCGCGGTGCGAAGCGCCTGCGCGCCGTCCATCGCGGGGACCACGTCGAGTCCCACGTCGCGCAGGGCCCCGGCGATCAGGCGACGGACGTCGGGGTCGTCCTCGATAAGAAGGACACGTCGATGTAGCCGTGACTTCACCGACTTCGATGGTGTCACTCGGGTCGCCCGAGCGCCAGCAACGAACGGCGAAGCGAGCGCCTAGATGCCTTTCAGGAGCTCGGCCAGCGTGACATCCAGACGCTTGGCGAAATGCGCGAGCGCGGCGAGCGAGGGCGCGACCCGACCGGTCTCCATCTTCCACACGTACTGGCGCTGGAAGTAAACGACGCCCTTCTTGTTGGCGCCGAGCTCGGCCATGGTGAGACCGCGCTTCGTTCGCAGCTCGCGGATACGCCGACCGACCGCCTTCAGCAGGCGCGGCTCGCCCGGCACGTCCGGGTTCACGCGCGCCGGCACACGAACTCCACGATCGCCCCGACCGCCTCGTCGCCATAGGGTGCCGCGAACATCGCGCGAGAGTGCTCTCTGCCGCCGAACATGACGAGCGTCTTGGGCCGCTCGAGCGCCGCGAAGCTCGCCAGCACGTGCGCGGCCGCACCGAGCGTGTCGCGGTCCGCGCAGACGTAGAGCTTCCGTCCGGAAACCCGGCCCGACATCTCATCCGTGATCGCTCGCACCGGCGCGGAGATCGAGACGACGCACTCCACGTCACGCTCCCAACTCGACGCGAGGACCGCATACCCGCCCATCGACGCGCCGACGAGCGCGATCTCCTCGGCGCCCCGCGAACGGAGGAGCGCCTTCGTCGCGCGCAGGTCCGTCACCGCGGACCACGGCTTATCCGGACGGTACCGGTTCGTCTTACCCGTCGAGCCGTCGTATCCGCGGAGATTCAGCGCGAGCGCGGGCACGCCTCGCGACGCGAAGCGCGGCGCGACCTCGCGCCAGCCCGAGCCGTCCCAGTTCTGACCGTGGACGAGGATGGCCGCCCGGCGCGCGGGGAGCTCGCCGTAAAGATCGGCCTGCAGCGTCTCGGACTCGCTTGCGACCGCGACCGTCGTCATGGCACCGGATCGAGGAGGGGCTTCCCGTCGAGGAACGCGAGGATGTTCTCCGTCGCCCGCACGGCCATGCGCGTGCGCGTCGCCTCGGAGGCCGAGGCGATGTGCGGGAGGAGCACGACGTTCTCGAGCGCGAGGAGGCTCGGCTCCACGGACGGCTCGCGCTCGTAGACGTCGAGGCCTGCGCCCGCGATGACGCCCTCGCGCAGCGCCTCGGCGAGCGCCTTCTCGTCGACGACGGGCCCGCGCGAGCTGTTGATGAGGATCGCGGTTCGCTTCATCTTGCGCAGCGCGGCCGCGTCGATCAGGTGGCGCGTCTCGGGCAGGAGCGGCACGTGGAGCGTGACGACGTCGGACTCGCGCAGGAGCTGGTCGAGCGGCACGAACGTCGCGCCGAGCTCCCGCTCGGCGTCCTCGTTCCGGCGCGCGTCGGTGTACAGGATGCGCATCGCGAAGCCCTTCGCGCGCCGCGAGAGCGCGCGCCCGATGCGGCCCATCCCCACGACGCCGAGCGTCGCGTGGTGCACGTCGCGCCCGAGGAACATCGTCGGTGTCCAGCCACGGAACTTGCCGGCGCGAACGAAGCGCTCGGCTTCGCCGAGTCGCCGCGCGGTCGCGAGCAGCAGCGCGAAGACGCCGTCCGCGGTCGTCTCGTCCAGGATGCCCGGCGCGAACGTTACCGGTATGCCACGCTCCTTCGCCGCGCCGACGTCGATGTTGTCGTAGCCGGTCCCCATGGTCGCGATCATGCGCAGCTTGCGGGCGCCGCGTATCGCGTCCCCGCTCACCGGGTTCGCGGGAAGCGTGTACACGACGTCGGCCTCACGGATGGCGTCGCGCACTTCGTCGGGGGTCGGGATCGGCGGCTCCGCCGGCCCGACCGCCACGTCTCCGCGTCCGCGCAGCGGCGCGAGCGCGACATCGGGGATCGGCCGCGTGACGACGATCCTCAAGAGTCGTGGAGCATAGGCCGCGTCAGGCCGGGACGAGGCGCTCCGGGACGATGATCGTCCGCGCGCGCGACACCGCCGCGAGCGACGCGACGAGCAGGATCGCGGCGGCGACGAACGACGCGCCCGGGACGAGGACGCCTCGCAGGTCGCCGACCGCGAGGGCGAAGATCTGCGTGAAGAGGATCGGCGCGGTCACGCTCGCCACCGCCCGCAGGCTCGCGAGCGCTCCCTGCAGCTGCCCCTGCTCCGACGCGGCGACGAGACGGGTCATGAGCCCCTGTAGCGAGGGATTCACCAGGCCGAAGAGCGCCCAGATGGGGATGGCGATCAAGAACGTCGCGCCGTTCGGGGCGAACGCGTACACGAGCTGGCCGGCGATCCCGATGACAAGGCCGGCGACGAGCGCTCGCCGCTCGCCGAACCGGGCGACGACCCGTCCGACGACGGCGCCCTGGACCACGATGGAGCAGACGCCGACGACCGCGAGCGAGATCCCGATCGTGCGCTCGTCCCACGCGTACCGGTAGCTGCTGTAGATGACGAACAGGTTCGGTAGGACGTCGTGCGCGACGCCGGCGAAGAAGCCCGCCGCGACGAGCGGCACGAGGGCGGGTCGCGCTCGGACGAAGGCGAGCGCGCCGATCGGGTTCGCGGCGTGGGGGCGGAACGGCGCGCGGCGCTCGGGCGGCAGCGATTCGGGAAGGATGAAGGCGCCGTACGCGAAGTTCGCGAAGCTCAATGCGGCCGCCGCCCAGAACGGCGTGCGCAGGTCGATCGTGCCGAGGGCACCGCCGGCGGCAGGCCCGAGGATGAAGCCGATCCCGAACGCGACGCCAAGCGTGCCGAAGCGCGCGGCCCGGCGCTCCGCCGGCGTGACGTCCGCGACGTACGCGCCCGCGGTCGCGAAGCTCGAGGACGTGATGCCCGAGAGGATCCGGCCGACGAAAAGCCAGGCGAGGCTCGGCGCGAGCGCCATCACGACGTAGTCGAGCGCGAGGCCGAGGTTCGACAGCAGGATCACCGGCCGGCGGCCGAAGCGATCGGAGAGCGCGCCCTGCACCGGCGAGAACACGAACTGCATGAGCGCCCAGGCCGCGGCGAAAAGGCCGAGCATGCCCGCGGCCGCCGCGGTGTCGCCGCCTTCGAGCCGCACGACGAGCGGCGCGAAGACCGGCGCGACGATGCCGAACGCGAGCATGTCGAGAAGTACCGTCACGAAGATGAACGCGAACGCCGCGCGGCTCACGCCGTCACACTATCGGCGCATGGCGAGACGCGTCGCCGTCGACGAGATCGCGGCGCACAACGAGCGCATGTGGGACCGCCTCGCGCGCGCCGGCATCCCCTACACGCGGCCGCAGGGGTCGCCGCCGCGAGACCGCGCCGGCAAACGGCGTTTCCTCGACGAGATCACGCGCGGCCGCTTCGGCGACACATCGTTCGACGGCAAGCGCGTGCTCGCGCTCGCCGGCGGGGGCGGCTGGGACGCCATCCTCTTTGCCGAGCTCGGCGCGGACACGACGCTCTTCGACATCTCGGCGCGGCAGCTCGCGACCGTGCGCGCGCTCGCGCGCCGGCGCGGGACCGAGATCGACTACGTCCGTGGCGACATGCGCGACCTCGGCGCCCTTGGCAGCGGCGAGTTCGACCTCGTGTTCCACCAGCACTCGCTCGTCTTCGTCCCCGACGCGCCGAGGGTCATCCGCGAGGTCGCGCGGGTCCTCGCGCTGGGCGGCACGTACGTCTTCTCGACGATGCATCCCGCGACGTTCCTGTTCTACGAGTCCTGGACGGGCAAGGGCTGGACGCCGAAGCAGAGCTACTTCTCGGACCGGCCCGTCCCCGTGAAGCAGCCGGTCTGGGAGTTCGGACGAGTCAAGGTCGTGGCGCCGACGTACGAGTACGCGCACAGGACCGGCGACCTCGTGAACGCGTGCGCCGTGGCCGGCCTCTTCGTCGATGGCCTCTGGGAGTGGTCGCCGAGCTACGCGGGCGGGCCGCCGGGATCGGATGACGCGCTCGAGCGCATCCTGCCCGCGTTCATCGAGATCCGCGCTCGGAAGCCCCACCGTGTGGCGCGCGCAGGCGACGGCTCGCATCCGCGTACTGGTCGACGAGCTCGGCCAGCTTCCGCGCGGCGACCGGGAGGTTGACCGCCCAGCCCACGCCGAACACCCGATCGGTGAACACGACGTCGCTCGCCGGATCCCAGTAGGCGGCACGCAGGCGCTCGACCGTGGGCACGCGGAAGTCGTAGGGCACGACTCCGGCGACCTTGCCGTGCCAGGTGCGCTCGGCCTCGGGCTTGCGCAGCTCCTGGTAGAGCGCGGCGAAGAACGTGACCCACACGAGGGTGCGGATGAGGTTCAGGAGATCTCTCATACGGCCTCCACGGGGGGTTCTCGGGGGGCAGCGCCCCCCGGAGCGCTGGTGCCGGGATGAGTCATGGGAACGTAGCCGCAGAGCGGGCACTCGCCGGCGGCATACGTCGGGATCGCGAGCGACCACAGTGCGAGGAGCGGGACGTCGAGATGCGCGTCGCCGCCCGAACGGTCGACGAGCACCGCGGCCGCGACGACCTCGCCGCGTGCCGCTCGTACCGCGGCGATCGTCTCGTGCAGCGAGCCGCCGGTCGTCATGATGTCGTCGACCACGAGCACGCGCTCGCCGCGCGCGAGACCGAACCCGCGGCGGAACTCGCGGCCCGCGCCACCCTCGCGCCGCTCCGCGTAGACCGCGCGCGCGCCGAGCTGGCGCGCGACCTCGTGCGCGAGGATGATCCCGCCGGTCGTCGGCCCCGCGACCGTCTGGATCGCGCGCGGGCGCGCCCACTCCGCGATCGCGGCAGAAAGTCGCTCCGTCTTGTCCGGGCGCTGAAGGACCTCGAACTTCTCCAGGTAGAGCGCGGAGTGACGACCCGACGCGAGGACGAAGTGCCCTTCGCGGAGCGCGCCCGATCCGCGGAAGATCGCCTCCACGTCGCGGGGATCGATGGACACGCAGCGAGCGTACTTGACCACCTATCCTCCCGCCGGATGAAGGCGCTCACGGTGATCCCCCGCCGGCCCGGATCGGGCGAGGTCCGTGAGGTGCCCGACCCGAAGCCGCGCGACGGCGAAGCGCTCGTCGACGTGGTGCGCGTCGGGCTGTGCGGGACCGATGCCGAGATCGAGCGCGGCGAATACGGCGAGGCGCCGCCCGGCTCGGAGGTCCTCGTGCTCGGCCACGAATCCTTCGGGCGCGTCGCGAGAGGCGTCGGCGCCCTGACGAAAGGGACGCCCGTCGTCGCGAGTGTGCGACGTCCCGATGGCTGCCCGAACTGCGCGCGGGACGAGCAGGACATGTGCCTCTGGGGGAGGTACACCGAGCGCGGGATCGGCGGGCTCCATGGCTACTGCGCCGAGCGCTATGCCGAGCGGCCCGAGTACCTCTTCGCCGTCCCCGAGAAGATCGCCGCTGTCGCCGTCCTCCTCGAGCCGCTCACGATCAGCGAGAAGGGTTGGCGCCACACGATCGCCGCGCAGCGGCGGATGACCTTCTGGGAGCCCAAGCGCGCGCTCGTGACCGGCGCCGGACCGGTGGGCATCCTCGCGGCGGTCCTCCTCCGCTTGCGCGGGCTCGACGTCACCGTTGTGGAGCGGACCGAGAAGCCCGAACGGCGCGCGCTCCTCGGCACGATCGGCGCGACGTACGCCGCGACCTCGGTGACGCCGCTCGTCGAGCTCGCGGGACCGCGCGGTCACGTCGACGTCGCGCTCGAGGCGACCGGGAGCGCGCAGGTCGCATTCGCGCTCATGGATCTGCTCGGCCCGAACGGCGTGCTCGTGCTCACGAGCGTCACCGGCGGCATGCGCCCGCTCGAGGTGCCCGCCGACGACATCAACAAGCGCCTCGTGCTCTGGAACGCGCTCGTGCTCGGGACCGTGAACGCGAACGCGGTCGACTTCCGCCAGGGCATCGCCGACCTCATCGCCGCGGAGGAGCGCTGGCCCGGCTTTCTCGGGTCGCTCATCACGCGACGCGTGCCCCTCGCCCGAGCCGCGGAGGCGCTCACGCACGACCCGACGCAGATCAAGACGGTCGTAGAAGTCAGAGTCGATGGGGGCTTCTCCCTCGAACCGCCCACGTGAAAATTCATGACGTGTCGGTCGTCCTGCGACCCGACATGGTCACCTGGCCCGGCGAGCCCGGACCGACCTTCGCGCCGCTCCGGCGCATCGCCAAGGGTGACGCGGCGAACGTCTCGCTGGTGACCTTCGGTGATCACACCGGCACCCACGTCGACCCGCCCGTCCATTTCATCGACGGCGCCAATACCGTCGACAAGCTGCCGGTCGACGCACTCGTCGGGCCGTGCCGTGTGGTCGGCTTCGACGGACCCGGCCACGTGGGCGGGGCGTGGCTCGAACGCCAGGGGATACGTGCGGAGCGGATCCTCTTCAAGACGCGCAACAGCGCGCGCTGGCGTGATCCGACCGCCCCGTTCACGCGCGACTTCGTCGCCATCGACGCGAGCGCTGCCCGGTGGTGCGTCGACCACCGCGTGAAGCTCGTGGGTGTCGATTACCTCTCGATCGAGCCGCAGGGCCCCGAGAAGGAGGGCTATCCCGTCCACAACACGCTGCTCCGTGCGGGCGTCGTGATCATCGAGGCCCTCGACCTCGGAGCGGTCGCGCCGGGCGACTACACCCTCGTGTGCGGCGCGATCAAGCTCGAGGACGGGGATGGCGCGCCGGCGCGCGTGTTCCTTCTCGAGGCGTGACCGGCGACTACCGCTTCCGCGATCGCGCCGGCCCGCTCATCGCCGAGATCGATGAGGCACTGGAGCGCGGCGAGATCGACGAGGCGGGCTGGCACGCACGCGTTGCCGACATCATCGGGCCCGCGTACCTGGGCGCTGCCACGCCCCAGGCGCAGTCCGGTTTCTCCGGTGACGCCGCGGGCTGGGTGCATGCCCGCGGGCTCATCGCCGACGCGATGGATCGCGACGGCACGTTCCTCGACGTCGGCTGCGCGAACGGTCTGCTCATGGAGACGCTCGTCGAGTGGTGTGCGGCGAAGAGGATCCGGATCGAGCCGTACGGGCTCGACATCGTCCCCGAGCTCGCCGCGCTCGCCCGCACGCGTTTGCCACAGTGGGCCGACCGCATCTTCGTCGGCAACGCGCTGACCTGGTCGCCGCCCCTGCGCTTCGACTTCGTGCGCGCCGGGCTGGAATACGTTCCGCCTCGCCGTCGCCGCGACCTCGTCGACCATCTGCTCGCCGACGTCGTCGCGCCGCGGGGCCGCCTCATCCTCGGCGTGTACGCCGACGCCGACCCGACGCGTCCCGGCCTCGAGGAGATCGTGAGGGGCTGGGGCTTCACGATCGCCGGCCACGTCGCCCGGCCGCACCGGACCCGCGTCGAGGAGATGCAGCGGGTGTTCTGGATCGATCGCGCATAGCGCGGCGGATCGCGGCGTCGGGCTCGCCCATCCACCGCCGTGTCGCGTGGTCGCCTGCGGACTTCCGGCGTGACCCTTCAACTCGCGATGGCCCCCGCGTTCGTGGCAAAGCTCAGACGGAGTCGCCACTAGTCCCGATCGACCGCTCGCCCGTACCATCACGTAGATGGCTATCACGCAGCGCCCGCTCGCTCTCCGGCGCGATCTCATCCGCATCTTCGGCGAGGACCGCCTCGTCGCCGTCATACGCACGACAACGCCCGGGCTTGCCCGTGACGCGGCGCGGGCCATGAGCGAGGCGGGTGTCCGACTCGTCGAGATCACCCTCACGATCCCGGACGCGTTCGAGCTCATCAGCGACCTCGCGAACGACGACGCGTTCGCCGCCCGCGGCTCCATCGTGGGCGCGGGGACGGTGCTCAACGGGAGGCAGGCAGAAGAGTCGCTCCTGGCCGGCGCGCGCTTCCTCGTATCGCCGATCCTCGTGCCGGAGATGATCGCCGCGGCGCGCGCGCGCGACGCGATGAGCATGCCCGGCACGATGACGCCCACGGAGATGGTCCGCGCCGCGGAGCTCGGCGCCGACTTCATCAAGGTCTACCCCGTGGCCACGATCGGCGGACCGGACTACATCACGAACGTCCGTCGAGCCCTCACCGACCTTCCGCTCGTCGCGACCGGCAACATCGACCTCGAGGAGATCCCCGACTACTTCACGGCGGGTGTCGTGGGCTTCGGCGTAGGCGGCCCGCTCATCCGCCCCGACCTGCTCCAGCGCGGCGACGTCGCGTCGGTCATCCACAACGCGGAGCGGTTCCTCGCCGCGACTCGCAGGCCCGCCACCAACTAAGCGATGCCGCGCGACCTTCCGCTCGGGAACGGGGACTTCCTCGTCAACTTCGACGCGCGCTATCAGCTGCGCGACGTCTTCTACCCGAACGTCGGCCTCGAAAACCACACCATCGGCGAGCCCTCCCGGTTCGGGATCTGGGTCGACGGTCAGTTCTCCTGGAGCGGCGACGACGGCTGGCAGCGCGCGATCAACTACGAGCTCGAGACGCTCGTCGGCGACACGACGCTCGAGCATCCCAAGCTCGGCGTCCGCCTGCGCTGCCGCGACACCGTCGACTTCGACCGGAACATCTACTTCAAGGAGGTGACGGTCGAGGACCTCGTGGGCCGTGACCGCCAGGTCCGCCTCTTCCAGCACTTCGACGCGAATCTCTACGGCAACGACACCGGCGACTCGGCGTACTACGACCCGCGTTCGCAGGCGCTCGTCCATTACAAGGGCCGGCGGTACTTCCTCATCTCGGGCTCGATCGGCGGCTCGTCGTACGGCCTGACGTCGTTCGCGATCGGCCAGAAGGACGCACCCGGCAAGGAAGGGACCTGGCGCGACGCGGAGGACGGCGAGCTGTCGCGCAATCCGGTCGCGCAGGGATCCATCGACAGCGTGGGCATGATCGCGCTCGCCGTGCCGGCGCACGGCAGCGCGACGGGCGTGTTCTGGATCGGCGCGGGACAGATGTACGACGAGGTGCGGGAGCTCGACAAGCTCGTTCGCGAGCGCACGCCCTCGTCGTTCCTCGCGCGCACGAAGGATTACTGGCGGCTCTGGGCGAACAAGGACGAGTCCATCGCCGACCACCTGCCCGAGGAGATCTGCCGCCTCTACAAGCGCTCGACGCTCATCATCCGTACCCAGGTCGATAACCGTGGCGCGATCATCGCCGGGAACGACTCCGACGTGCTGCGGTTCAACCGCGACACGTACTCGTACCTCTGGCCGCGCGACGGCGCGCTCGTCGCGGATGCCCTCGACCTCGCCGGATACGGCGAGGTCACCCGCCGCTTCTTCTTCCTGTGCGGCGACCTCATCACGCGCGAGGGCTACCTGCTGCACAAATACAACCCCGACGGCTCGCTCGGCTCCTCCTGGCACGCGTGGTCGACACCCGACGGTCGGCTCGAGCTGCCGATCCAGGAGGACGAGACCGGACTGCCCATCTGGGCGCTCTGGCAGCACTACGACCGCGACCGCGACATCGAGTTCATCCGCCCGCTGTACCGAAAGCTCGTGCGGACCGGCGCCGATTTCATGGCGACGTACCGCGAGCCCCGCACCAAGCTGCCCGCGCCGTCGTTCGATCTGTGGGAAGAGCGGCGTGGGATCCATGCGTTCACCACGGCGGCGGTCTGGGCGGGCCTCACCGCGGCGCGCAACTTCGCCGTCGCGTTCGGGCAGCACGAGCTCGCGAAGCGCTACGCCGTCGCGGCGCAGGAGATCCGCGAGGCCGCCCTCACGCATCTCTGGGACGCCGACCGCGGCCGCTTCGTGCGAACGCTCTCCGTGCTTCCCGATGGGACGATCGTGAAGGACGCCACGATCGACATCTCGCTCGCGGGCATCTTCCTCTTCGGCCTCCTGCCGGCGGCCGACCCGCGCATGATGGCGACGATGCGGGCGATCGAGGAGCGGCTCGCCGTGAAGACCGCGGTGGGCGGCATCGCGCGGTACGAGAACGATTCGTACTTCCAGATCTCGAACGACATCACGAGCGTGCCGGGCAACCCGTGGTTCGTGTCGACGCTCTGGCTCGCCGAGCACTACATCGCCGTGGCGGAGAAGCTCGCGGACCTGGCGAAGGCGAAGGCGCTGCTCGACTGGTGCGCGAGCAAGGCGCTGCCCTCGGGCGTGCTCGCGGAGCAGGTGCACCCGTACACGGCCGAGCCCCTGTCGGTCTCGCCGCTCACCTGGAGCCACGCCGCGTTCGTGAGCGCGGTGCAGCGCTACGCGCGCAAGTCCGCGCATCTCCAGCGGGTGCTGCGCGAGCAGGTCGCTCGCGCCGGCGAGGTCATCGCGTGA
>Ga0209689_1001472_pt1 | contig 17586 bp, 19 predicted proteins | sample GraSoiAngelo_149_FD_187119 | JGI IMG/M metagenome (GOLD analysis project Ga0209689, IMG submission 187119) | Grasslands soil microbial communities from the Angelo Coastal Reserve, California, USA - 14_1009_09_30cm (SPAdes) (version 2) | ecosystem: Environmental > Terrestrial > Soil > Grasslands ... | reverse complement strand
CCAAAAAAGAAAAGATGCTCTAAAAGGAATGATGAACACTGGGTTTGCAGACCCAGCATTCCCTTTCGGAGCATCCATCACTTGATACAAAGTGTTTTATCACAACTGACCTTCTCCTTCTACCGTCATCAACCCATCCGCGCCGATTTTTCCGGCGGCCAGATTACCAGTGACGCCGGTCTGTTGCCGTTGCGAGCCTTCGATCAGCGCCATCATCTGACCTGTGACTGGGGCGCTGGCCTAAGCGATCCGCGCCAGCACGACCGCCTGCGCCATGATTCGCTGGCCTTGTTACGGCAACGCATCTACCAGATCGTGGCCGGATATGAAGACGCCAACGATGCCGATCGTTTGCGCCACGATCCCATGTTGCAGATCGTCGCCGATCAGAAACTGGGCGACGCGCTCGGCTCCCAGCCCACCCTCAGTCGCTGGGAGAACGCCCCTTCCGCTCGCGATCTGGTGCACACCAACGACCTGCTGTGCCAGCAGTTCATCCGTTGTGTGTGGCGACCAGGTCCGCCAGCGTGGCGAGATTCTGCTCGACATCGACTCCACCGACGATCCCACTCATGGCCAGCAACAACTCAGCTTCTTCAACGGTGGTTATGGCCAGCACATGTATCACCCCATGCTGATCTTCGAGCGTCACACCGGATGTCTGCTGGCCGCACGCTTGCGACCGGGAAATGCCTCCAGTCATGCTCGCATCGTGCCCATGCTGCTGCGCTTGGTACCGCGTTTGCAGTCTGCTTTCCCCGCCGTAAAGATCAAACTGCGCGGCGATGCCGGTTTTGCTCTGCCCCTGCTCTACCAGTTCTGCGAGTTCTTCGCTATCGAGTATGTCCTCGACATCCCCGCCAACTGCGTCTTCAAGCGTCGCGCCCAACCACGGCAGAAGCAGTTGCAACGGCGCTATCGCCGCACCCAATTACCCCAGCGCAGCTTTTCCAGCTTCCGCCATCGCCCCCGCAGTTGGCCGCGCCAGCCCCGCATCTGTTACAAGGCCGAACATACCGTCGCCGCAACCAACCTGCGCTTCCTGATCACCAACTGCGACCGCCCTGCCTCTCAGGTCTTCGCTTTCTACAACGATCGCGGAGAGTGCGAGAATCGCTCACTCAAACCACGAGAGTCACCTTTGGCGGAGTGAAGGCGACAACGTTCACCGCTAACTCCGATACCCAGGTGACAGCGACAGTTCCGACTGGCGCAGTGACCGGCAAGATCGGGATCACCACGCTAGGGAGGCACAGCGATCAGTTCAGGAACCTTTACGGTAATGCCGTAAGGAGGATTTGGTTCAAGAAACACCTGGAGAAAGAATTATCTGGCGAAAAGATTGCACAGGGCGTGACTTCGCAAATGACACTAGGATTCACTTCAGAGGCAAACCGATGACTCTGCTGTGGCCCTCCGTGCGCACGCGGCAGATCTCGATTTTTAGGGCTTCTTGTAAACCATCCCGCCCTTCATCACGAAATCCACTCTCTCCAAAATGCTGACGTCGGCCAGCGGATCGCCCGGCACCGCCACCATATCGGCCAGCTTGCCGGGTTCAAGCGTCCCGATCTTGTCTTGCATGCCGAGCAGCTCGGAGGCGGTTAGGGTTGCTGAATGTATGGCTTGCGCCGGTGTCATGCCGAACTTCACCATTGAAGAAAACTCTTTCGCGGGATTAACCTTCCAATCGAAACCGCCGGCGTCGGTGCCGAAAGCAATTTTCACCCCCGCCTTCATGGCCCGGCGGAATGTTTCCTCGTGAATCTTCAGCATCTTCACCCATACTGGAGCACCCTCTTGCGCCCGACCCTGGGCGACGTATTCTCCGACGAAAATTGTCGGAACATAGTAGAGGCCTTTGGCCGCCATGGTCCTCAAGTCTTCATCGCTGATGTAGTTGCCGTGTTCGATGGTGTCCACGCCGGCCTCGACTGAGTTGTGGACGCCGTTCAGCGCCATCGCATGAGACGCGACCTTGTGACGCTCGCGGTGGGCTTCGTCCACAATGGCCCGCAGCTCCTCCAGAGTGAACGTCGGTATGTCGTCCAGGACGCCGTCCTCGCGGACGCGATAGCTGCGATCGGAATACACCTTGATCCAGTCGGCGCCGTGCATGAGCTGTTCGCGCACCGCCTTGCGGCCGTCTTCCGGCCCGTCTACGACTTGGACCCCGTGAGGTACCGGAACGTTGGGCGCGTAACCCAGTAGGGGATATGCTCCGGTAACATCCATGGCGCGACTTGCTACCTGCATGCGCGGCCCGGGAATCACGCCCCGGTCGATGGCATTGCGCAGATCCACGTCGGCATAGCCCGCGCCCTCGGTCTCCAGATCGCGAATTGTGGTGAAACCATATTCCAGCGCGCGCCGCACGTTCACCGTCGCCAGAATGGTGCGGTACTCCGGCGATTGCTTCAAAAGCTGCTCATCGTAGTCAGCCGCAGTGATATCGCCCTGCAAGAGCACGTGGGTATGCGTATCAATCAGGCCGGGCATGCAAGTGTGCGAGGCAAGGTGAATAACGTCCGTGCCGCTTGTATTCGCCGCGGGCCCGATACGGGAAATCTTGTCACCTTCGATAACTACAAGAACATTCTTGCGAAGCTGATCGGATTTGCCATCGAGCAGGCTGTCGCAAAGAATGTAAGTTGTTTTCGCGGGCGATTGTTCTGGTTTGCTTTGCGAGGATGCAGGCGAGGTAAGGCTCAAACCGATAAATAAAATCACAAGAAGTCGCATCACGGCCATCCATTCTTCTGACGCGCAAGCGCGTCCATGGTTCATTCGCATTCTCTATCAGAACGGCGAACTAACTTACAACCGACCACTACTTTTCTGCATTTCCTGTGCGCCCATGTGGAAATTACGGCTGGCGAGTGTAGCAAACTTTGGATTTGTGCGGAGAGATTTGCTAAAAACACGCCTACAAACGTTGTAAACAAAGCGCTGCGCAATTTATTCCCAGACGCTCTCTCGCGCGAAAATTGTTAGACATATTTTTTCAAACTGCACCAATCTTTTGGAATTGACCGCGACTGATATGCCGCGTACATTCGTCGCACCTCGGCCGACATTTCCCAGCCAGAAATTGACAGAGAATTTGTAGAGCAAAACTACCGGCAGCATTAGCAGACTTAAAGTCCCAATTCATCTCTCCCTCCCCCAAGGGCGAATGCACGTGAGCAATGCAGCAAGTGAATGGAGAATCTACCGCACACGATTTCTGATTAGCGCCAGGCAACTGACCGAATCATTCTCTTTGGTGGATGCACTCGGTCGCGAGCATCACGGTGAGCCAGGGGATTACCTGGTGGAGTCCTCCGATGGTGCGCAGCGGATTGCCCCGCGCGAAATCTTTGAAGACATCTACGTGCCCATCGGCGCGGCTGGTGAAAACTGGCCCGTGCCGGATAAGCGAGCTCTGCCATTGGAACCGGCGGCTGCCCGTCGCACGGCCTCGCGGCGCGCCATTATGGTCTAAGTGGAAAAAGTGTCTTTTTGTGGTTAGTCGGGCAGTGGGGGCTCGCATCTGTGCCGTTAAGCTGTTGATATACAATATATAGCGATACCCTCTTGACAGGTACTATATACAGGCGTACTGTAGCGATCCCATAAGGTGATGCAGGCCCCCGAAATCGGCAATGGAAGAGTTCGGCGGCTAAGAAAAAACTGGGGCGGACGCGTCGGTTGAGGTGACCCCGCACCGCCCCGTCAACTGGTTCCGTTCCCCGTAAGTGAACGGAACCGCAGCAGGCCTGTCCGGCATGGTGCGGGTTGGAGCGCGTGGCTTGCGGTGGCTGTTCCCCCGGTTCGGCGTCAGCCGAATATCCCCTCGGGGATTGACTTGGCATCATTTTGGCACCGCCTTTAAGGCGGGGATTGATCGTCGTGGCGGCAAGCTTTACAGAGGTGAAATTGGTCGAACCGCGGCCACTGCCACCTTCTGCCGCGCCGCTTAGTCCGGAGTGTCGCGGCTTGGAGGCGAAGGGAGCCCTCGATGGAAGGTTTAGCCCGCCTGGTTGCTGATTCCCTGGCACGACATGGTTTCGAGACGCCCTTAGATTACCGTCGCCTGCAATGGTCGCGCTGGTTTCGCTGTGAATCCAGCTTTAGCTTTCTTTTAGTTCCCGGCGAATCCGGCCTGTTTGCCTTGGGCGAGGAAGTGGTGGCGCCGGGCGAGGTCCCTGCTACCGGCGGCAAACGCATGCTGGCCATATTTCAGATCGCCGAGGCCGCTGATCTCGGTATGGCAATGGCACGTCTTTTCGCTCCCAACAGCCCGCTGCGTCAACGATTCGCCGAGGGGCGCTGCTTCGCCCGCTATGTGGTAATCGAAGATGATGTCCAGCGGCGCACGGCTCTCGCAGCCCTGCAGCAGTGGCTGGCATCGGCGGTTGAATCGGTATCAGGCATTCCGGCTGACTTCTTCCACCTAGGTGAGCCGTCACAAAGCACGTCCGTGGAGACGAAGCAGGTACGAGACATTCGTGAGGAGACGACGCCAGTCGCATTGCCGCTGACTGAGCCGGAAAGCCGAGAGCTTTTTCCCGGAAAGAGACAGTCTGAAAACGTTTGTGAGAGAAGCAGACCAGCCGAAACCCCGCGGCGTGAAAAAATGGTGCAGCCGGCGCCATTACCGTCCGGTTTTTAGGCCCAAGGATCACGGAATCAACCAGTTGTGGTTCGGAATCTAATCAGGAGAGAGAAGAGATGTCCGAAGTGAGCGAAAAAGTCAAAACAACCAACGCCCCAACTGTCGCCACTCCGCAGACGACGACCACAAAAAAGAGAGCCCCGGGCCTCACCTTCCGCCGCTTGTTTACCAAGCCCGGCGTGTCGCCCTACGACGAAGTTGAATGGGAGCGCCGTCTGGCACAGATCACCGATGCTCAGGGCAACGTGATCTTCGAGCAGGAGGACGTCGAAGTTCCCAAAGACTGGTCCATGACCGCCACCAACATTGTGGCCAGCAAGTATTTGCATGGCACCGTTGGCACGCCGGATCGTGAATCGGGTGTGCGCGCCTTGGTTACGCGCGTCGCCGAAACCATCCGCGACTGGGGGTTGGCTCAGGGCTACTTCCGCACTCCGGAAGACGGTGCGACCTTTCACGATGAACTGGCCCACATACTGATCCGCCAGTACGCGGCATTCAACTCGCCGGTCTGGTTCAACGTGGGATGCGATCGCATCGAGCCCAATTCTGACGCCCAGAACTGGCACTGGAATCCGCAAGCCACACGCGTCGAATTTTCCAAGACCGGTTATGGCACTCCCCAGTGTTCGGCATGCTTCATTAACTCGGTCAAAGATTCTCTCGATTCCATCCTGACTCTGGCGAAGACCGAAGGCATGCTCTTTAAGTGGGGATCGGGGACGGGAACCAATCTTTCTTCCCTACGTTCCTCGACGGAAGGCCTGAGCGGCGGCGGCACTGCCAGCGGTCCACTCAGCTTTATGAAGGGTTTCGACGCTTTTGCCGGCGTAATTAAGTCGGGCGGCAAGACGCGCCGCGCTGCCAAGATGGTCATCCTCAACATTGACCATCCCGATATCGTTGACTTCATCGAGTGCAAGGCCAAAGAAGAGGCCAAGGCGCATGCCCTGGTTGCGTCCGGTTATGATGGGTCTTCACCCGATTCCGAAGCCTACTCGTCCATATTTTTCCAGAACGCCAACAACTCAGTCCGCGTCACCGATGATTTCATGTATTCAGTGATGCGCGACACTGATTTCTCCACCCGCGCCATCCGCGACGGCCGCCCCATCAAGACTTACGCAGCCAAAGACCTGCTGCGCAAGATTTCCGAAGCTACCTGGCAATGCGGTGATCCTGGTATGCAGTTCGATACTACGGTCAATCGCTGGCACACCTCGAAGAATACGGCGCGCATCAACGCCTCGAATCCATGCTCGGAGTACATGTTCCTCGACGACTCAGCCTGCAACCTGGCCAGCCTTAACCTGCTGAAGTTCGCGCCCAACGGCACGTTCGACGTAGGCGCGTATCGCCACGCCGTGGACATTCTGATCACCGCGCAGGAAATTCTGGTGGATAACGCCGGCTATCCGACAGAAATGATCGCCAAGAACTCGCACGACTATCGTCCGCTCGGCCTGGGCTACGCCAATCTCGGTGCGCTGCTGATGGCCGCGGGTCTGCCGTACGATTCCGATGCCGGACGCGACTACGCCGCCTGCGTCACCGCCATCATGTGCGGTCAGGCGTACTTGCAATCGTCACGCATCGCCGAACTCTGCGAACCGCTGGTGCCCGCGACGGAAGCGACACAAAAAGGCCTGGCCGAAACCAATCTCCGCGAAAACGTCATGCCTGGAGCCGCCTGCCCCGGCTGGTACATCAATCGTGAGCCCTTCCTAGACGTGATTCGCATGCACCGCGCATCCGTCAACAACATAAACAAAACCAACGTCCCCGCCGCCATCTACGAAGCCAGCAAACAATGCTGGGACGAAGCTCTCGCCCACGGCGAAAAATTCGGCTACCGCAACTCCCAGGTGACGGTCCTGGCCCCCACCGGCACAATAGGCTTCATGATGGATTGCGCAACAACCGGGATCGAGCCGGATTTGGCTTTGGTGAAGTTTAAGAAGCTGGTGGGCGGAGGGATGATCAAGATCGTCAACCAGACGGTGCCGACGGCGTTGTTCAAGCTGGGGTACACGCATCAAGAGGCCGACAAGATCGTCAGCTACATTGACGCTACCGGGACGATTGAAGGGGCGCCGGATATTAAAGACGAGCACTTGGCGGTGTTTGATTGCTCGTTTAAGCCTTCCAAAGGTACGCGTTCGATTCATTACATGGGACATCTACGCATGATGGCGGCGGCGCAGCCGTTCATCTCCGGGGCCATTTCGAAGACCGTCAACCTGCCGGAGTCGGCGAGCGTGGAAGAGATCATGGAAGCCTATCTCCAGGCCTGGAAGCTGGGGCTGAAGGCTGTGGCGATCTATCGCGACGGCTGCAAGAAGTCGCAGCCGCTGTCGGCTGCCGGAAGTTCGACGGCATTGTCGAAGAAAGAAGATGCTACGCGGACAGGAGTGTCCGCGCCACACGAAGAGGAAGACTTGAACGCGCCGCCGCGGGCGGTGCGACATCGTCTGCCGGAGGAGCGCGCCTCCATCACCCACAAATTCAACGTTGGCGGACACGAGGGCTACATCACCGTGGGCCTCTATCCCGACGGCTGTCCGGGCGAAATCTTCATCACCATGGCCAAAGAAGGCTCCACGGTCAGCGGCTTGATGGACAGCTTTGCCTGCGCCGTCTCCATCGCGCTGCAGCACGGCGTGCCGTTGAAGCTGCTGTGCGAGAAGTTTGCCCACACCCGCTTCGAGCCCAGCGGCTGGACCAGCACTCCCGAGATCGGCTTCGCCAAGTCGATCATGGACTACATCTTCCGCTGGCTGCAGCTCCGTTTCCTCACCGGGCAGCAGCAGTTGCTGTTCGATAACCTGCGCCTGAGACCGTCGGGTGCCGCGATTGGTGGCTCAGTTCCCAACTCGGAAGGTGTCGGGGATTTGAATGGCTCGGCTTCTCCTCGGGAAACGGAAAACCGTGAACTGAGAACCGGCAGCATCCACGCCGCCGACGCGCTGCGCGAAATCGTGGACCTCGGCGACGCCCCAACCTGCAGCTTCTGCGGTAGCATCATGACGCGAAATGGGAGTTGCTATCGGTGCATGAGTTGCGGGAGCACGAGCGGGTGCTCGTAAACTTGACGCCAGATCATTAGCTCTCAATTAAAAACTTCCTACTCCGTTTGGTCTATATACCTAACGGAGTAGGAATCTAAGATGTAAGGATACCCCCCTCCATCAAGCTGCGTATGTGCTCTGGAAAGTAAAACACATTCATCCCTTTAACGGTGGGAATGGGCGCGTGGCAAGGGCGCTGGCGTATCTGGTGATGGCTTCAAAAGTTGCGCCGATATTCAAGGGAGAGCCACTTCCCGCAAAACTCAAGAAACGCAAGAGCGAGTATGTGACAGGTCTGAAGGCAGCCGATAAGGGTAATTTGGGCCCCCTTCAGAACCTCGTATTGGAGTGCTTCCAAGAACAGATCGCGGAAATCTCGTTAATGCTCAAAGTCTGAACTTCTGGATCGAAATGTCTTCGGCTTCAGGGCCGCAATCCCGATTCGGGAATTTCGTTCGGGGAAAAGCGGAGTTTTCTCGATTTGAGAAAAATCTTGTCAAGCCCCTTTGGGAGGCGGTTTTCGCGTAAGTTGTTCATTGTATTGGGAAGATAATGGTTCCGAAAATGTCCCATTCACCCCCTCGGATTTGCTAGCCTAAATATAGGGGCAGAATTTCTGGCCCCCCAAGGACATTAGGAAGCGTGCCAGACGCGCGTTTGTGCGCCCAAAAACGGGGCGCGTCGCGCGGCACGCCTAGATCCTTCGCCCGGCAAAGGACGCCGGGCTCCAGGATGACATTTTTTCTTGAGGATTGATTTGTTTTGAGACGCGGCTGATTCGGGCCGCGTTTTTATTTTGGCGACGGTGCAGGCACAAAAACAGAGGAAAGAGACGGGCCGAACTCATGAGGAAAAACAACGGGAAGAAAAACAAGAAGGTGAAAAAAGACGAGAATGTGAAAAAAGGCGAGAACGCGAAAAAAGATAAGAATACGAAAAAAGACAACGTGAAGAAAAATAGAAAGAAGATGCGGGGAAGCCGGCTGAAGGGGTGCAAGGAACGCGGGGAGCGGGCCCGAGCTATGTTTTATGGCGCGGGCGGCGGAAGAGGGAGTGAGAGTTTTCAAGCCGCACGGGGATTGTGCCAAATACGACGTGGGAGTGGAATATCGCGGGCGATTTTTGCGGGTGCAGGTGAAATCCACGATCTTCAAGCGACGCGGGGAAGGGTACAGCTTAAATGTGATGGGTCCCAAACGTAAGCGCTATGAGAGTGAAGTGCTGGATTTTTTTGCGGTGTATTTGATCCCAATTGATGCCTGGTACATCATTCCATATGAACTGACGGGCTGGAAGAACTGCTCGCTGCATTTCACGCCGAACAGCCCTCGCCACAAATACCGGCGATATCGGGAGGCATGGCATTTGCTGCGAGGCGAGGGAAGGATTGAGACGCTGCACGGGTGCGCGGAAGAGGAATCGTTTTGTGCGTCGAGTGCCGATGGGTGGGAGTTCGCCATTCGGGCGATGCACGGCGAGGGACAGCAATGATCGAGCGTTTCATGATCTAATACGCGGTCTAACGAAACAGACGCGGGGCGCCGCCGTGGGTTCTGCCAGACGTCTGTTACTCGCCAGGTAGGAGGGCCGTTTCCATGAAATTGCTGTGGAGGTTGCGACACGCAATGTGGGCGCTGTGTCTTCTCGTCTGCGCCTTGGCCTACATGGTTTCGTCGGTGGCTGCCGCTGGGCCCGACCGGCAAGTGGCCGTCACGGTGGATGACTTGCCGGCGGGGGCGGCGAATGCCATGTCGGCGGCGACGATTACCGAGATGACATCCAAGTTGCTGGCGGCTTTGCGGCAACAAAAGGTTCCTGCCGTCGGATTCGTGAATGAGAAAAAACTCTATAAGTTCGGCGAAGTGGACGAAAGGATCAAAGCTCTCGGCATGTGGGTGGACTCGGGCTTTGAACTTGGGAACCACACTTATAGTCACTCGTCGCTGAACAGGGTTGGGTTGCAAGCGTGGGAGGACGACGTCATACAGGGCGAGTCGGTGACACGGCTTTTGCTGGCCCAGCACAATATGAAGCTGAGATATTTCCGGCATCCGTATTTGGACACGGGGCGGGATCTGGAGACGCGGCGCCAGGCGGAAGCGTTTCTTGTCGCCCGCGGGTATCACATTGCTCCGGTGACGCTTGATGCGTGGGACTGGATGTATGGGGGAGTTTACGAAGACGCCAAGAAACGCGCGGATGTGATGCTGCAACAGCAACTGGTCAAAAGTTATCTGGAGTATACCGACGCGGTGTTCGCGTATTCGGAACAGTTGTCAAAGGAAATCATTGGGTACGAGCCCAAACAGATTTTGCTGCTGCATGGCAATCAATTGGAAGCCGACCACTTCAATGAGCTGGCCGAGGTGATCAGAAAGCGCGGGTACCGGTTCATCACGCTGGAAGATGCGTTGAGCGATCAGGCTTATAGCCTGCCGGACACGTTTGTGGGCGAAGAAGGGACGGGCTGGCTCGATCACTGGGCGATTACGCGGGGCAAGCCTCCACAGGGTGCGCCGGAGTTTCCGGCGTGGGTGATTGAAAAGTCGAGGGCGATTCAGAAACCGCCGCCATAGGTGGCGGCTGAACGTCCGCCGTACGTGCGCGAAATGATGCAGGAGAGATTCAGGCGGCTTTGCGCTCCTGCACGTCCTTCTCTTTCTCTTTTACTTTGATGTCCACTTGCTCGTGCTTGATGTCGAGGCGTAGCCGGTTATAGATGCTCATGTATTGGTTGGCGACCCACACCAGGGCGAACAGGGCGAGCAGGTAGCCACGCCAATCCGAATAGAGCAGCTTGTAGCGTGATGATGAGAAATAAGATCGTGACGTAGTAGCTGAAGCAAAATTCACAGGTAAACAGATAGAAGAATTTTCGCTTCAATACGCTGCGTGCTTCCTGGCATTACCGTTTGCAGTATTCGCGCGGCTCGCGAAAGATTTCTTCGTGGGTGACCGTCCAGGCAACACAGGCGATGGGAATTGCCAGGGCGAAAAGCCAGACGAGATTAAGCGTAATGGACATGCCAAAACATCCGGGGACAAAGCTTTGATGCAAAAAAGCTTTGTTGCAGCGGCGCAAAATGGCACAATGAGGTCGCATGGCGAGACCACAGCCGCAAAATCCGTCTGAAGATTTTTCTCGCGATGAACAAGGCGGTCCGCAGGAGAAATTGCCGCCTTCTTTCGTTCCGGAAATTGACCGGCTGCAAGCTGAGGTATCGCGCTTCTGTCCAAATTGTTCGGCGCGGTTGCAGGAACATCGCTGCAAGCTAAGTTGCCCGCAGTGCGGCTTCTATCTGAGCTGTTCGGATTTCTACTGAGGTATACGGATTTCTACCGATTGACTCGGCTCTCGTGAAGGATTAATCTGGCTGTCGAGATGGGGTGAGGACGGTACAGGTTTTTGCCGTTTCCTCTGTTTCAGGCCGGCCGAAGGAGAACGGCAGCCAGGCTGGCCACGTCCCTCACCTCGTCAGCATCTTCTTTTCAAATCTTCAATCCTTCTCTGTTTCAAAAACTGACGACGCCTACCTGCCTCGCGCTAAACATGGTGCTCCGTCTACAATGGCCGGGCACGAATTTCAAATAGTAATCAGGAGACAAGCATGCAACGCAAGGCAAGTGCGGTGTGGAAGGGCGGACTCAAAGACGGCAAAGGAACGGTCTCATCCACGAGTGGAGTTCTTTCTAACACGCCTTACTCTTTCAGCACGCGTTTCGAAAATACGCCGGGAACCAATCCAGAAGAACTGATTGCGGCGGCGCACGCAGCCTGCTTCTCCATGGCGCTGTCGGCGCAACTTGGAAATGCGAACCTCACGGCCGAAAGTATTTCAACTTCGGCGACATTGACTATGGAAAAGCTCGATGCGGGCTGGACTATCACGGCGGTGCAACTTGATGTCGTCGCGCGGGTGCCGAAAGCGGACGCGGCGGCTTTTAACAAAGCAGCCGAGAATGCGAAGTCGGGATGTCCGGTATCGAAGGTGCTGAAGGCTGACATCACGATGAACGCACGGTTGGAAGGATAGCAGCAGTTCTCAGTTGAACGCGCGCGAAATGCTGGGCTCTCTTTTTTTGGCACGGATCAGGATTCGACTACTTCTGGCTGCGCAGAATTTCGCGGATGGAGCGATTGATGCGGGCTGCATCCTGGGCGGCATTGTCTGCGAGTTCGACCCATTTCGCCCCGTTACCTGCCAGCTTTGCCTGACCCAGGAGATAGCAGGCCTGCATGATGGTCTCGATTGAATTGCTGAGATCGTGCGCCAGGGCGCGCAGGCGGCTGGCCACATCGGGTGGCAAGTTGCGAGAACCTTCTACTGCGGGCGGCAATTTTTGAGAGTCTGCCATAGCATTCCAGGCGCCGACTATTTAGAGGTAGCTTACGCCTTTTTTCGTTGCATCGGAGACCATGCCAATTGTGGTCCGCCGCTTGACACACGTTATCAATGCTATATGCAGTCGGTTTGACAGGCAGGGGAGCCTTTGTAGAATATATCTCGTAGTCCTTTCCTGAAAGGTGGCCCAGGCGGGCGCCGCGCAAAGATGTAAATTGCCATCGTGGCGGAATTGGCAGACGCGCATGGTTCAGGTCCATGTACCCGCAAGGGTGTGGGGGTTCGAGTCCCTTCGATGGCACCAGCTTTTCCAGAACTAAGACATCACTGATGGTTCTTAGGGTAAGGTTTGTGAATCAATGATTGGCTCATACCTTCCCTTATAATCATCAGACTTTCTTATGGTTGCCAGCCTTGATCATATCGTCGCAGCTACGCGTAGACGTATTGCCAAAAGCAAGCGGAGCGCGGATTTGGCGGGTCTGGAACGCCAAGCTCAGAAGCACACGCCCCGAGGCTTTCGTTCAAAACTGGAGAAAGCCGCCGAGTCAGGTGTGGCCATTATTGCTGAGTTGAAGAAAGCATCGCCCTCGAAGGGGCTGATTCGTTCGAAATTTGATGCGGCGGTGCTGGCGGAGGAGTTGGAATCGGCGGGCGCAGCAGCGTTGTCGGTACTGACGGACGAAGAATTCTTTCAGGGATCACTGGAAAATCTGCGGCAAGCTTCGTCGCAGACACACCTGCCGTGTTTACGCAAAGATTTTATTGTTGACGAGCTTCAGATTCTGGAGGCACGCGCCAACCGAGCGGATGCGGTGCTGCTGATTGTGGCGGCGCTGTCGTCCGCGGAATTGGCTGCGTTATTGGGAGCAGCTCGCCAGTTTGGGCTTGACGTGCTCTGCGAAGTGCATGATGAAGAAGAGCTCAAGAGAGCTGCAGACGCCGGGTGCGGCTTGATTGGCGTGAACAGCCGCGACCTGCGAACATTCCAAGTAGATTTGAAGACAGCGTTCCGGCTGGCGGAGAGCATTCCTAAAAATGTTCTAAGTGTGGCGGAAAGCGGCATTGCTACAGGAAGCGACGTCGCCCGGCTGCGAGCCGCTGGATATCAGGCATTTTTGATTGGAGAATCGCTGATGAAAGCGGAGTCGCCGGAACATGCCTTGCGGGCACTACTGGCGGAGGCTGCGGTGACAGCGCTGAGGGATTGAAACATTGAGCGATTGAAACACAGAATCATTAGCGAGAACCAACCATGACGTGGGTGAAGATTTGCGGGACTACGAATCTGGAGGATGCGCTTACCGCCGTAGACGCCGGGGCGGATGCGCTGGGATTCATTTTCTACGAGAAGAGCCCGCGAAGGATTGATCCTGAAACCGCCAGCGGGATCGTGTTTCAACTTCCGCCGAACGTGGAAAAGGTCGGCGTTTTCGTGAATGAGTCTCCGGCGCGCATGATCGAGATCGGGCGGCGGGCGGGGCTTACAGCCTTTCAGGTGCATTCCGGCGCTCTGGCAACAAAGACCGATCCGCAAGCCGGATGGTACCCGGGTCCTGGTATAAGAATCTACCTTGCCTTGCCTGCGGCGCCTTTTTTTGAGCAAAACATTCAATGGGTGCCCTCTGGCAGAGGCTTGGCAGACCCTGTGGAGGGGATTGCTGCGATCTTCCTGGACTCGGGCACTGAGCAGCGACCGGGTGGTACCGGTGCGACGTTTGATTGGGAAAAAGCCGCGCCGGTGATTGCCTCCATGAGCCAAGATACTCATGTTGTGGTTGCTGGTGGGCTCAATCCCAGCAACGTCTGCGACGCCATTCGGATTCTGCATCCCTGGGGCGTGGATGTTGCTTCGGGCGTAGAAGCGAGGCCCGGCAAGAAAGATCCAAAGAAGGTTCGGGAGTTCGTTCAAGCGGTGCGACGGGCAGAGAAGAGTGCTTAGCAATGGCTACTGCGAGCGTCAGTAAGAGGAATTCGAAAGCAAAGAAGACCGGCGGAAAAAAAACGGTCGCGAGTGCGGCCATCCCCGGCCGCTTTGGGGCGTACGGTGGTCGCTACGTTCCGGAGACGCTGATGGCGGCTCTGGGGGAACTGGAGCGGGAATACGAGCGGGCGCGCCATGATCCGAAGTTCCGGCGCCGCTTACATGAACTGTTCGAGCAGTATGCGGGACGTCCTACGCCGCTATTTTTGGCGCGACGACTCACGGACAAGCTTGGCGGCGCCAAAATTTACCTAAAGCGGGAAGATCTGCTGCACACCGGCGCGCACAAGATCAACAACTGCATTGGGCAAGCGTTGCTGGTAGAGCGCATGGGCAAGCATCGCGTGATTGCGGAAACCGGGGCGGGGCAGCACGGGGTGGCGACGGCGACGGTATGCGCGCTGTTCGGGTTCGAATGCGTGGTGTACATGGGAACCGAGGATATGCGGCGGCAGGAGTTGAACGTATTTCGCATGCAGTTGCTGGGCGCCGAGGTTCGCGGTGTAGAGTCCGGTTCGCGCACACTCAAAGATGCCATCAACGAAGCCATGCGCGATTGGGTGACGAACGTGCGCACCACACATTACTTGCTGGGTAGCGTGTTGGGTGCGCATCCTTATCCGACAATGGTTCGGGATTTCCACTCGGTAATCGGACGCGAAGCACGACGGCAAATTCTGAAGGCTGAAGGCAAGCTTCCGGCCGCGATTATCGCCTGTGTTGGCGGTGGGTCGAATGCAATCGGCATCTTTCATGAGTTCATAAAAGACAAGAAGGTACAACTCGTCGGCGTGGAAGCCGGCGGCCGTAGTGACTGCCTGGGTGATCACGCGGCGCGCTTCCGCGGTGGTTCGCCGGGGATTTTGCAGGGCACGTACTCTTACGTACTGCAGGACCCCGGGGGACAGATTGCGGGCACGCATTCGATATCGGCTGGCCTCGACTACCCGTCTATAGGGCCGGAGCATGCGTGGCTGAAAGATACGGGACGCGCGGAATACGTTTCCGCATCGGATGCGGAAGCACTGGAAAGCTGCACGCTGCTGGCGCGTACAGAAGGTATTATTCCGGCGCTGGAGTCGGCGCATGCAGTCGCCGAGGTGGTGAAGAGAGCGCCGAAGATGAAAAAGTCGGATGTGGTGATCGTGAATATTTCCGGGCGCGGGGATAAGGATATGGGGATATTGCAGGAGAGTTTGAGCTTGAATCAATTGAATCATTGAGCGATTGAATCATTGAATCATTTGTCTTTTCTGACGGAAGCTGGGTGCCACTCTCTTTTACAAAACGGCCTTCTCTGGTCGCTTACGTCACCTGCGGCGATCCCGATCTTGCGACTACACGCGCCGTGGTTCTTGCGGCGATTGAGGCTGGGGCGGACGTGATTGAACTGGGTGTGCCCTTCAGCGATCCGCTGGCGGATGGTCCGGTGATCCAGCGGGCCAGCGAGCGGGCGTTGAAACACGCCACTACGCTTGATCAGATTCTCAAACTAGCGGCGGAGGTTCGCCAGCGCTCCCAAGTCGGGGTTATTATTTTTTCTTATTTGAATCCAATCATGCGGATGGGAGTACCTGAGTTTTGTGCTGCGGCGGCAACGGCTGGAGTGGATGGTGCGCTGATTACCGATCTGCCAGTGGAGGAAGCCGGCGACTACCGGCGCGAAATGGGTAAGCGAAATCTTGCCACGGTATTTCTGGCCGCACCCACCAGCACGGATGAACGTCTAAAATCTATCGCCAAGGCATCGACGGGATTTGTTTATGCCGTGTCCCGCACCGGCATTACCGGCGCGCGCAAGCAGCTTCCAGAGGGCGCGCGCGATCTGGTGCGGCGGATCCGCCGCCACACGAAACTTCCGATCGCGGTTGGATTTGGCATCTCGACTCCGGAACAGTTCGCCGCCGTCGGGGAATTTGCCGATGCGGCAGTGGTGGGCAGCGCGATTGTTGAAACCATCGAGCACAATCCGGGGCAGGAAGCGGAAGCGGTTGCGGCGTTTGTGAAGAGGCTGACCGCGGTCAGCCGTGAGTGCTCAGCGACAACTGGCAAGGGCTGAGGATCCGGGTCCCCAGCCCGGTGTGAGTCTCATATGGACATTGCTGATTGGCGAAGGAAAATCGACGAGATTGACCGCAAGCTGGTTGAGTTGCTGAATCAGCGCGCGCAGGCGGCGCAGGAGATTGGGCGGCTCAAGCGCAATACGAAGATGCCTATTTACGAGCCGGATCGCGAACGCGCTGTTTTCGACAACGTGCGGCAGGTGAGCCAGGGGCCTTTGCCGGAACGGGACTTGACGCAAATTTACGAGCGCATCATGGACGTGATGCGGAAAATTCAGAAAGAGGAGATCGTGCCGCAGGCGAAATCCAGGACTGCCGCCGACACAGAATTGGATTCGGACGTGAATGACTGAGCAGTTGCGATTGACAGATCGCTGTATGCCAATTGAAGGCTAAGACAGACTTTCGAAGCTTCTTATGATTATCGCGATGCAAGAATCCGCGAGCGAAGAACAGATTCAGCAGGTGATTGATCGCCTGGTCAACCTGGGCTTCGAGGTCCACCGCAGCACGGGGGCCCGACAAACCGTGCTGGGAGCGGTAGGCGCGCAGGTTGAGTTCGACATTCGTAATTTGGAGCTGCTGCCGGGGGTGCAGGAGGCCCACCGGATCAGTTCGCCATACAAGCTCGCCGGAAGAAGTTTCCGGCCCGAGGGCACCATCGTGAGTCTGGCGAATGGGGTGAAAATTGGCGGGGGCAGCGTAGTGGTGATGGCTGGTCCATGCTCGGTGGAATCGCGAGAGCAGCTTTTCGGAACCGCAGAAGCGGTGTCTAAAGCGGGAGGGCGGGTGCTGCGCGGCGGCGCTTTCAAACCCCGCAGTTCGCCGTATTCATTCCAAGGTATGGGCGAAGAGGGCCTGAAATTGCTGCGCGAGGCAGGGAACAAATTTGGATTGCTGGTCATCAGCGAAGTGATGGAAATCGCGCAGATCCCGGTCTTGATGCCTTATGTTGATATTCTGCAAGTGGGCGCTCGCAACATGCAGAATTTCAATTTGCTGCGAGAATTGGGCAAGCTGCGAAAGCCGGTGCTGCTGAAACGTGGGATTGCAGCGACGCTGGAGGAATTGCTGCTGTCGGCGGAGTACATCATGGCGGGTGGTAACTACGAGGTCGTCCTCTGCGAGCGAGGCATCCGTACTTTCGAAACTTACACCCGTAATACGATGGACATATCGGCCATTCCCATCATTAAGAAACTGTCGCATCTTCCCATGACCGCCGATCCATCGCATGGCACCGGGCGCCGGGACAAAGTGGCACCCATGGCGCGCGCCGCGGTGGCAGCCGGCGCCGACGCGCTGCTGATCGAAGTTCATTGCGATCCGGACAAAGCGCTGTCGGATGGCGCGCAGTCGTTGTATCCCGAACAGTTCAGCAAATTGATGGACGAGTTGCGGATGATCGCACCAGCTGTGGGAAGAACCATCGCTTAGCGGTGTTTGCCACGGAGACGCGGAGACACGGAGA
>Ga0209689_1001471_pt1 | contig 17587 bp, 12 predicted proteins | sample GraSoiAngelo_149_FD_187119 | JGI IMG/M metagenome (GOLD analysis project Ga0209689, IMG submission 187119) | Grasslands soil microbial communities from the Angelo Coastal Reserve, California, USA - 14_1009_09_30cm (SPAdes) (version 2) | ecosystem: Environmental > Terrestrial > Soil > Grasslands ... | reverse complement strand
TGCCGGCGTTGATCACGCCGATCCCGATTCCTGTCAACTCGGGTCTGCGGATGTTCTCTCTGGGTCCTGGCGAATCCATGAGAGCTCGATGGGCGACGGTTATCGACTGCGCCTACGCGAGATTCTCGCCCGCTCTCGAGTACGTAATTCCCGCCGCCTCGTCGCGGCGAGTGGCGTGGGCAGCCGCGCGATGGTCTCGACGATGGTGGTCGCCGGTCCCTCGAATGCGAGCGCGGCAGCGACCGCGAGGATCCACGACGCGAGGCTGTTCGTGGTCGCGACGAACCCCGTCTTGAACCCGAAAGCAAGTCGCCACGACGATGAGGATGAGGACGGCGGGTCGATGGGGTTGAGGCCCGGGTCGCTCACTCACCGCGATGCTAGCGGCGAGCGGCTGACGCTTTACCCGCTAATACGTTTGGACCGATCCGACAGGAGCCGCCGCTCCGCAGTACGCGGGCAGCGGCTCGACCTACCAGGTGGTCTTGCCACCCAGCACGCTATTTGGAACAGATTGCGTAGATGGTCCAGCTCGCGTCGGTGACGTTCAGGCTCACCGTCCACTGGTTCGACGCGTTCGGGTAGCTCTCGATCGTGTACTGACCGTTGCCGCCGGCGCCGATTCCGGTGTATCCACCACTGACGACGTTCGGATTCGCGGCTGGACAGGTCTGCGTCGCGGTGGTCCCCGACGCCGGCGAGCTCGCAATCGTCAGCATCCCCGTGAGGGAACCCGGTCCGGTCGCGCCGGTCGCGCCAGTGGGTCCGGTCGGTCCCGTGGGTCCAGTGGGTCCAACGGGTCCCGTCGGTCCGATGGGTCCGGTCGGTCCCGTGGGTCCAGTGGGTCCAACGGGTCCCGTCGGTCCGATGGGTCCGGTCGGTCCAGTCGGGCCGGTAGGTCCAATAGGTCCGGTCTCACCGATCGGACCGGTAGGTCCGGTGGCGCCAGTCGCACCGGTCGGTCCGGTCGGGCCTGTGGCGCCGGTCGCTCCAGTTGCACCGGTGGGGCCAGTCGCTCCGATTTCTCCGGTGATACTGATACCTATCGGTCCTGTGGGTCCGGTCGCCCCCGTCTCGCCTGTCGCACCCGTCGGGCCGGTTGGGCCCGTTGGCCCGGTCGGCCCAATGGGTCCGGTAGGTCCGATGGGTCCCTCAGCGCCGGTTGGCCCGGTCGGGCCTGTGGCACCAGTCTCTCCCGTAGCACCGGTCGGACCCGTGGGACCCGTTGGTCCCGTTGAGCCGAGAAGGCCTATGCCCGTTGCTCCGGTCGGGCCCGTTGGACCGGTCGCGCCCGTTGCGCCCGTTGGGCCAGTCGCACCAGTCGCACCGGTCGCACCGGTCGCTCCAGTCGCGCCAGTCGCACCCGTTGGGCCAGTCGCACCGGTCGCACCAGTAGCGCCGGTCGGACCCGTGGGCCCCGTTGGTCCCGTCGAACCAAGAAGGCCTATGCCCGTTGCGCCGGTCGGGCCCGTTGGACCGGTCGCGCCGGTTGCTCCGGTCGGGCCGGCGGGACCTGTTGGCCCGACCGGGCCGGTCGGCCCGGTACCGCCCTGATCGCCCTTGTCGCCCTTGTCGCCCTTGTCGCCTTGGTTCCCTTGGTTGCCCTGAGGTCCTTGGTTACCCTGCGATCCCTGCGCGCCCTGAGGTCCCGCCGCGCCGACCGGCCCGGGGATTCCCGGAAGCCCGATCGGGCCTGTTGCGCCTGGTACCCCAGCTTGGTTCCACGAGATGGGCGTTTCTGTCGCCGCGCAGCTCGTAGCGGAGGTGACAACCCGCATCGCGCCCGTGGCGTTGTCGTAGCAGCCGTGAATGAGGCCGGAGGGATCCGGGATCAACCCGACCGACGCGACCACAACACCGCCCGTTGCTAGTGTGAGCGCGACCATGACGATGGCGCCGTAGCGCACGACTCGTCGGAGTCCGAGTGCGGAGTTCTTGATCATCGTCGTCGCTCGGACGTGCCATTACTGCGTCCGGATCCACGGTTGCGCGAATAACAACACAGCCCGCCCACGGCCCGTTTGTACGATGAGCCTCGCGTACGTGTCCGTTAACGGTCGGGAAACATTTCGTCAAAAAGAGTGTCCGATCACGTACAAAAGCGTTACGAGAGGCGTCGCTCAAACTGTTTGGGCTAAGCGACCTCAGATCTCAACATGACGCCGACGCCTGGAACCGTGTGGAGCAATTGCGGGGAAGTCGGGTCCTCTTCGAGTTTGCGTCGTAGCCGGTAGACCGTGACCCGCAAGACTTCGCGCCCTGCAGCATCGTCATGTCCCCAGACCTCTTTGAGGATCGCCGCCGTGGGCACGACGGTGCTCGCGCGGTTCATCAGGTAATGGAGCAGCCGGAACTCCGTCGCGGTCAGGTCAAGTGAGCGCCCCTCCTTCTCCGCGCTGTGCTGCGCGACGTTCATGAGGAGCGGACCCGCGCGGAGGATCGCTTGATCCGCAGGGTCGTGGTAGATCGAACGATTACGTCGGAGATGCGCTCGGATTCGAGCGACGAGCTCACGGTGGCTGAACGGCTTTGCGATGTAGTCATCCGCTCCGGACTCGAGACAGCGAACCTTGTCGTCATCGGAGTTACGAGCCGTCAGCACGATGATCGGCATATCGCTGCGCGCGCGTAGATCGCGCACGAGATCAAATCCGGACCACGCGCCCAATCCAAGGTCAATGATTCCGAGATCGGGTCGCTCCGCATCAAAGAGCGCTAGAGCGCCCGAAGGATCTTGCGCCGGCAGCGCAACCATCCCGAGTCGCCCGACAAGGAAGGCGAGCAGCTCGACGATGTCCGGATCGTCATCAACGAGCAGAATCTTGTGTCGCACGAGCTACCCCTCTGGTCGGGTACCGCCAGCCCACCGAACCCACCAAACCCACCAAACTCTGGCGACTTCGTCAGAGCATATTTCCGGCCGTCAGACTGTCCAGTCGCCGCACCGTGCTGCTACTGAACGGTTGGCGAAGTAGAGAGCTGGCGAAAAAAGGCTCGCTAAATCGCGTGCTCAAGCGATACCGCGGACCTCGCCGGTCGCGAGAAGGTCCCGAAGGTAGCGCCCGGTGAACGACCGCCGGACGCGCGCCACAGCCTCAGGGGTGCCTTCGGCGATGACCTCGCCGCCGGCCTTCCCACCTTCGGGACCGAGATCGATCACGTGGTCGGCTGTCTTCACGACGTCGAGGTTGTGCTCGATGACGACGACCGTGTTGCCCGCATCAACGAGGCGGTGCAGGACCTCGAGCAGACGCTCGACGTCTGCGAAGTGGAGTCCGGTCGTCGGTTCGTCGAGGATGTAGAGCGTCCGGCCCGTCGCTCGGCGGCTGAGCTCGGTCGCAAGCTTGATGCGCTGCGCTTCGCCCCCGGAGAGGGTCGTCGCCGGCTGACCGAGATGGATGTACCCGAGGCCGACGTCATTCAGCGTGCGCAGCTTGGACTCCGCGATGGGTACGTTCTTGAAGAACTCCAGCGCTTCCTCGACGGTCATCTCGAGGACGTCGGCGATGGACTTCCCCTTGTAGTGGATCTCGAGCGCCTCGCGGTTGTAACGCTTCCCGCCGCACACCTCGCACGGGACGTAGACGTCCGGGAGGAACTGCATCTCGATCTTGATGATCCCGTCGCCGGCGCAGGCTTCGCACCGCCCACCCTTCACGTTGAACGAGAAACGACCCGCGGTGTAGCCGCGGAGCCGCGCTTCGGGGACCGCCGCGAACAGCTCGCGGATCGGCGTGAAGAGACCCGTGTAGGTCGCCGGGTTGGAGCGCGGCGTCCGGCCGATCGGCGACTGATCGATGTCGATCACTTTGTCGATGAGATCGACCCCTTCGATCCGGTCGTGCGCGCCCGGCCGTTCCTTGGCCCGCGAGATGATCTGCGCGAGGCGGCGGTACAGGATCTCGTTCACGAGGGTGCTCTTCCCGGAACCGGACACGCCGGTGACGGCGACGAACTGCCCGAGCGGGATCCGCACGTCGATGTCCTTGAGGTTGTGCTCCCGCGCACCACGTACGACGATCGCCTCCGGCCGCGGCTTGCGACGCCGGTTGGGCACTGGGATACGCCGCCGGCCTGAGAGGTAGGCGCCGGTGAGCGAGCGCGGCGACTTCAGGATGTCGTCGATCGTGCCCTCCGCGACGACCTCGCCGCCGTGCTCGCCGGCGCCGGGGCCGATGTCGACGATCCAATCGGCGGTGCGGATCGTCTCTTCGTCGTGCTCGACGACAAGGATCGTGTTGCCGAGGTCGCGCATCCCGAGGAGCGTGCGGATCAGCCGGGCGTTGTCGCGCTGATGAAGCCCGATCGACGGCTCGTCAAGGATGTACAGGACGCCCATCAGACCCGATCCGATCTGGGTCGCGAGCCGGATGCGTTGCGCCTCGCCACCTGAGAGCGTCGTGGCGGATCGGTCCACCGTGAGGTAATCGAGCCCGACGTCCATCAAGAACCCGAGCCGCGTCCGAATCTCCTTCAGTACCTGCTTCGCGATCTTGCGCGCGCGGATGCCGAGCCCGCCGCGCTCCTTTTCGAGCGAGGTGGTCCACTCGAGACATTCGCCGACCGTAAGCGCCGTGACATCGGCGATGTTGCGGTCTCCGATCGTCACCGCGAGAGCCTCGGGCTTCAGGCGCTTGCCCTTACAGACCGGGCACGGTCGCTCGCTCATGTATCGCTCGATGTCCGCGCGAATGAAATCGGACGTGGTCTCGCGGTACTGCCGGTCGAGCCAGGGGAGGACGCCCTCCCATTCGTACTCGTACGAGCGCCGTTGCCCGTTCCGGTTCTCGTACGTCAGCTTCAGCGCGTCCTCGGTGCCGTTCAGGATCGCGTCGACGGCCTTCTTGGTCAGCGACTTGATGGGCGCGTCGAGCGAGAACTTGAACTTGCGGGCGAGCCCCTCGAGGATCGCCATGCGGTACTGGGCCGTGCCGCTCGATTTCTGCCACGGCAGGACCGCACCGTCTTTGAGCGTGAGGTCCGGGTTGCCGAGCACGAGATCGGGGTCGGGCTCGAGCTTCGTCCCGAGACCCGTGCAGGCGGGACACGCGCCGTGGGGCGAGTTGAATGAGAACGTCCGCGGCTCGATCTCGCCGATCGAGAAGTCGCCTTCGGGACAGGCGAGCCGTTCCGAGAAAAGGCGCTCCGGGCCCTTGCCGTCCGCGTCGGCGACAAGCGCGAGACCCTCGCCGAGACGCAGCGCGGTCTCGACCGAGTCCGTGAGCCGCGAGCGCTCGGCCTCCGCCTCGGCGCCACGGCGAACGATGAGCCGGTCGACCACGACCTCGACCGAGTGCTTCTTCATCTTGTCGAGGGTGATGTCTTCGGAGAGATCGCGGACGAAGCCGTCCACACGAACGCGCGCGAAACCGCCGCGGCGGGCGGTCGCGAAGAGCTGCTGGTGCTCGCCTTTGCGGTCGCGGACGAGCGGCCCGAGCACCAGGATGCGCGACCCTTCCGGCATTGCGCCGATCTGATCGACGATCTCCTGGACCGTCTGCGCGACGATCGGGATCCCGTGGTTCGGGCAGTGGGGCACGCCGACCCGCGCGAAGAGAAGACGCATGTGGTCGTAGATCTCCGTGACGGTCCCGACCGTCGACCGCGGGTTGCGTGTCGACCCCTTCTGATCGATGGACACCGCGGGCGAGAGACCCTCGATGAAGTCGACGTCCGGCTTCTCCATCTGACCAAGGAATTGACGCGCGTAGGCCGAGAGCGACTCGACGTAGCGGCGCTGTCCCTCCGCATAGATGGTGTCGAAGGCGAGGGATGACTTCCCCGAACCCGACAGACCCGTGATCACGACCATCTTGTCGCGCGGGATCTTCACGTCGATGTTCTTAAGGTTGTGCTCGCGCGCGCCCTTGACGTGGATGTGGTCGAGGGGCATCAGGCGGCCGTGGGCGATGAAGGCGGCGCGGTCCGAAGGGCGCGCTGCACCAGCCAGAGATAGCCAAGCCAGAGCGGAAGCGCGGCGAGACCACCCGACAGCGCCTCGCCCGCGCCGGGACGGAACGTGAACTGATCGGGCGGAACGATCGCAAACGACAGGGCCTGGTAGATCCCCATCGGGAGAAACGCGATCGTCGCGATGCCGAAGATCGCCGTGCCGAGGATGAGATACGCGCGATGTAGCCCGCTGACACGGTCGGCGATGCCGGCAAGCGCTCGACGCGCCCACCAATGCGCTCCCCAGAAGACCCCGCCGAAGATGACGAACGTGATACCGCGCACGAGGTCCTGAGTCTGCTGCTGGATGCGGTTGTCCTTGAGAAAAACCGGAGGAGGCACCGGCGCAGGCGTGCACGCGACATTCGGTGGGCAGGGCGCGACGGTAAAAGGCACCGGCTGAGGAGGCTGGCCGCCGTAGATCACGTCAACGCCAAACGCCGCGGCGAGGACGAACGAAATGATCCCGGCGAGCCCGATCGCGATCGCGATCACGCCGGCGAGGGAGGCGAGATAGAGGTAGACCCGGAGAAGGCCGCCGAGCGAAAGGTCCATCCCGTCGCGTGCGCGTTGCAGGAACAGCACGACGAGGAGGCCGATCGCGCCAAGGACGCCGAGGGCTGTCAGCACGCCGACGAGCATGCGCTAGGGACCGCGCCGACGGCGGGTGCCCGCTCGGATGACCCGCGTCGTCGTGCCCACGGGCTCCGCGGAGGCGTCGAGGCTCTCCGGCCCCTGCTCGAGAACCATGAGACCGCGGAGCTCGACGACCTCGTCGCGAAGCAATGCGGCTTTCTCGAACTCGAGATCCTTGGCGGCTCTCTTCATCTGGCCCTCGAGATCCTTGATGAGCCGCAGAAGCTCGTCCTTCGGTACTGACCCTGCGGCGAGGGGACGGCGTGCCTTCTCGTTGATGCCCTCGACATCGGCGACGTCGCGCAGACGGAGACCGATGTCCCGGATGGCTTTGACGATGGTCTGCGGGTCGATCCCGTGCGCCGTGTTGTATGCGACCTGGATCTCGCGGCGTCGATCCGTCTCGTCGATCGCCGCTTTCATCGACGCGGTCACGCGGTCCGCATACATGATCACGCGCCCTTCGACGTGGCGGGCCGCCCTTCCGATCACCTGAATAAGCGAACCCTCCGAACGCAGGTAGCCCTCCTTGTCCGCGTCGAGGATCGCCACGAGCGTGACCTCCGGAAGGTCGATACCTTCGCGAAGCAGGTTCACTCCGACCACGACGTCGTAGACCCCGAGCCGCAGGTCGCGAAGGATCTCGACGCGCTGGAGCGTCTCGATCTCGGAGTGCAGGTACTGCACTTTGATGCCCATCTCGCGGAGGTAATCGGCGAGATCCTCGGCCATCTTCTTTGTGAGGGTCGTGACGATCGCGCGCTGGCCGCGCTCGACGCGTGTGTTGAGCTCGGCAAGGAGGTCGTCGATCTGCCCCTCGGTCTTGCGCACCTCGATCTGTGGGTCGATGAGACCGGTCGGCCGGATGATCTGCTCGACCACGTGGGAGGAATGCTCGAGCTCGTACGGGCCGGGCGTCGCAGAGACGTAGATAGCCTGATCGAGGCGCTGCTCGAACTCGGCGAACGTGAGCGGCCGGTTGTCCAGTGCGCTCGGAAGCCGGAAGCCGTAGTCGACGAGGATCTCCTTGCGCGAACGGTCACCGAAGTACATGCCGCGCACCTGCGGGATCGAGATGTGGGACTCGTCGACGAACGCGAGGAAGTCCGGCGGGAAGTAGTCCAGGAGCGTCCAGGGCCGGCTCCCCGCTGGACGCCGCGCTAGATGCCTCGAGTAGTTCTCGACGCCGGCGCACGTGCCGGTCTCGCGAAGCATCTCGAGGTCGAAGTTGGTGCGCTGCCGCAGGCGCTGCGCCTCGAGGAGCCGGCCCGCGTCTTCGAGCTCCTTCACGCGATCCACAAGCTCGACCTCGATGTCCTTGATCGCCTCGAGGAGCTTCTCGCGAGGCGTCACGAAGTGCCGCGCCGGGTAGATGTCCATCTTGTCTCGCTCCGCGAGCACCTCGCCGGTGAGCGGGTCGAGCTCCGTGATCCGCTCGACGTCGTCGCCGAAGAACTCGATGCGCACGGCAAGCTCTTCGTACGCGGGCTGGATCTCGAGCGTGTCGCCGCGGACGCGGAACTTGCCGCGCATCAGATCGGTGTTGGTGCGCTCGTACTGGATGTCGACGAGATGCCGAAGGACCGTGTCGCGGCGAACGCGCTCGCCTTTGTTCAAGCGGACCGTCACGGCACCGTAGTCGACCGGCGCGCCAAGACCGTAGATGCAGGAGACCGACGCGACGATGATCACGTCGCGTCTCTCGAACAACGACCGCGTGGCGGAGTGCCGCATGCGGTCGATCTCCTCGTTGCGCGAGCTGTCCTTCTCGATGTACGTGTCGCTCCGGGCGATGTACGCCTCTGGCTGGTAGTAGTCGTAGTACGAGACGAAGTACTGGACGGCATTCTCGGGGAAGAACTCCTTGAACTCGCCGTAGAGCTGCGCGGCGAGCGTCTTGTTGTGCGCGAGGACGAGGGTGGGCCGTCCCGCATCGGCGATGACCTTCGCCATCGTCACGGTCTTCCCCGAACCGGTGACGCCGCGTAAGGTCACATGGCGCTCGCCCGCCCCGAGTGCGCTCTGGAGTCCTACGGTCGCCGCGGGCTGGTCACCTGCGAGATCCCACGGCAAAACGAGCCTGAAGGGAGCCTTCGCGGCCGGCCTATCGAGAGGAACTTGGAGTGTCTCGCCGTGGGGCATGGGTGCCTCATTCTAGAACAGGCGTTCTGCTACTGAATCGCCGCCCGCAGACGCTCCCATTGTCGCGCATCAACACCCGTTTGAGTCCCGTCCAGATGTATGCCGTTGCTACAGTCGCCGCCGACACCCGCTGAGAACGTCCGAGAGGGAAGGATAAGAGTGGAAGATCGATCGCGACGCCGCGCCCGACTGGTGCTGATTGTTGGCCTTTTGTTTGCCGTCGGCGCCGGAGCGACGACCTTCTTCGTCGCGAACACGGCCAAGTCCGAGGCCCCCGCGGCGATCCCGACTTCGAACATCATCGTCGCCGCTCGGGAGATCCCGGCGAAGACGCAGATCACGGCGGCGGACCTGAAGCTCGTCAAGATGAACAGCGAGGTCGTCCCCCCGGCCGCCCTCACGAGGCCTGAGGACGCCGTCGGCAAGATCACCATCGTCGGCATCTCGGTTGGCGAGCCGATCCTGCCGACTAAGCTCGGCGGCCCCAACGGCCAGGTCTTCGTTGTCATCCCGGCCGCGTCCCTCGGTTCGGACGGCAACCCGCTTCCCGGCTCGCCGAACTACCGCGCGATGTCGATCACCGTTCCCGACGGGCAGGCCGCCGGCGGCAGCATCCAGCCGGGCGACATCGTGGACGTCCTCTTCAGCTTCACATTCGACCCCGTCAAGCTCATCGAGCGGCCGAACCCGACAAAGAACGGAGCCGACGTATCGGCCCGCATCGTCCTGGAGCGCGTGCCGATCCTCGCGCGGACCCTCGCCGTCTACACGATCCGCACCGACGCCGCGACGGCTGAGCGCATCGGCTACATCCAGGCGTCCGGCGGCTCGATGCAGCTCCTGCTGCGCGGACCGAAAGATGACCGATCCACCGGCACGACCGGCGCGACCTTCAAGTCGATCTACCCGGTATTCAAGTTCGAGATTCCCGAGAAGATCACACCCTAGGACGCCGAAGCTTTAGCCAGGCGTCACGCACGCGCGCTCGAGTCCCGTCGCGGTCGCCGTCGTTCACGATGACGGCGTCCGCCGCTGCCCGGAACTGATCGTCGGTGAGCTGCTGCGCGAGGCGGAGCTCCGCCTCGCGCTCACCGATCCCGCGTGCGGCAAGCCGCTCGATCATGGTCGAGCGCGGAGCCACGACGACCCAGATGCGGTCGCACGCCTTGCGGAGGTCACCGTCGAGCAGCTTGATCGCCTCCACGACGAGGACCGCGTCGTCGGGGAGCATCGAGCGTGCTTCGAGCACGCGAGCGATCACCCGCGGATGGAGGATCTGCTCGAGGCGGCGGAGCTTCGCCGGGTCCCCGAAGACCTCAGCGGCGAGCTTCGATCGGTCGATCTCCTTGTCCTCGCCGAGCACTTTCGTCCCGAACGTCTGCACGATCGCGCTGTAGCCCACCGTTCCGCGTAGCTCCTCGTCGTGCACGATCGCGTCAGCGTCGAGCACCTTCGCGCCGAGCTCGCGCAGCATCGCCGCTACCGTCGATTTCCCCGCGCCTATCGGCCCAGTGAGTCCCACGACGAACGCCGTCACTCGCTCTTCTCGCTCTCCTTCGCCCACTCGTCATACAGAGTCCGCAGATCGCGTTCGAGGGACGCGTACTCTTCTCCGACTCTCCGCGTCTCCATGTAATTCCCGCTCTGCGCGATCTGACCGACCTTCTCCGAGAGCTGGCGGAGCTGAAGCTCCATGGCACTGATCCGGGCCTCCAGCGCCCGCAATCCGCTGACCCGGCGAACTGCCGAGGCTCGGCGCTTTGAAGTCGCCGCCAGCCGCGGGTCCTGTCCCGGCTTCGGGGACCTCTCGCTCGCCGCACCCTTCCCGGCCCTTGCCGCTTCCGCGGCGGGCCGGGTCCTGGGCACCCGCGGCTCGAGAGAGATCCCCTTCGCCGTGCCACCCGCGGCGGCGGAGTCCTCGAACTGCGGCATCGGCAACTCCTGGCCGCTGGCGCGCAGGCGCTGAAGGCCAGACCAGTTCCCTTCGAAACGCTTCAGCACTCCGTGTTCGATGGGCCAGATCTCTGTAGCGAGCTTGTCGATGAAGTAGCGGTCGTGACTGACGAAGAGGAGTGCTCCTTCGAACGCCTGAAGTACAGTTTCCAGTTGCTCTCGAGCGAGAAGATCGAGGTGGTTCGTCGGTTCGTCCAATACGAGGAGATTCGCGTGACGCGCGGCGAGACGCGCCAAGGCAAGGCGGCTGCGCTCTCCGCCGCTCAACACGCCGACGCTCTTGAATACATCTTCTCCTCGAAACAGGAAGCGCGCCAAGTGATCACGAGCCTCGGCATCGGTCATTCCGCTTGTCAGCTTCATCGCGTCGAGCACCGTGTCGTCACCGGTCAGCTCGAGCTGAGCTTGCGCGAGGAACGCGACACGCGCGGTCGGCGCCGACTGTACGTAGCCGTCGAGCGCGCTTAGATCGCCGACGAGCGTGCGCACCAACGTGGTCTTCCCTGCCCCGTTCGGACCTACCACCGCGATCCGTGCGTCGCGGCCCACGCGAAGCGTCCCGGTGCGGAGGAGCGGCTCGCCGTACCCCACCGCGAGCGGCGTCGTCTGCACGACTGTGTCTCCGGCGAGGTGCGCTGCCTCGAGCTTCCAGCCGTGCTGCTGGGCGCGCTCCGGCGCCTCGATGCGAACGACCCGCGCGAGCTTCTTTCCTCGCCCGCGCGCTTCCTTCGAACGCTGCCCGGCGCCGTAGCGGCGGATGAACTCCTCGGTGCGCTCGATCTCGATGGCCTGTCGCCCGGCCGCCTTTTCCGTCGCTGCCTCGCGCTCCGCGCGCTGACGGGCGTACGAGGAGTAGCCGCCGCGGTACTCCACGATCGTGTTCTTCTCGAACGACAGCGTGCGGCCCGTGACGCGATCGAGGAACCAGCGGTCGTGCGAGGAAACCAAAATTGTTTCGTTCTTCTCGATGAGGAACCGCTCCAACCACTCGAGCGCGGCGACGTCGAGATGGTTCGTCGGCTCGTCGAGGAGGAGGATGTCCGGGTCATCGAGCAAAAGCCGCGCAAGACCGAGACGCGTTCGCTCGCCGCCGGACAACGTCGCGACCTGCCGGTCGCGGAGCGCATCGAGGCCGAGTCCGCCAAGCACGCGGCCGACCGTGGCCTCGAAATCGTAGCCGCCGGCGTGCTCGAACTGGTGCTGCACTTCTGAATAGCGCTCGAGGAGCTCCTGGTCACCGCCTCCGAGCCGTGGCTCGAGCTCGCGCATCTCCCCTTCGAGCTCGCGCAGGTGCGCGGCCGCGCCGCGGGCATGCTCTTCGACGGTACCGGTCGCGTGGGTGAGCACCTCCTGCTCCATGAACCCGATTCGGGTGCCGCGAGCCAGAGCAACATTTCCGGCATCGGCCGACTCGAGACCCGCGCCTATACGGAGCAGCGTCGTCTTCCCCACGCCGTTCGGCCCAACGAGCCCGACGCGATCGCCATGCGCGAGCCGAAAGGAGACGTCGCTGAAGACAAGGCGCTCGCCGAATCGCTTCGCGACCGCCTGGACCGAGAGAACGCTCATGCGCGGGGTACCCGCTGGCAGCGTGGGCAGTGGAACGTCCCCCGCCCGCCGACGACGGAGCGCACGATCGCGCGGCCGCAGCGCGGACACGGCTCGCCCGCACGTGCGTAAACCTGAAACTCGCGCTGCATCCGTCCCTTGTTTCCGCGTGCGTCTACGTAGTCGCTGGGCGACGCGCCACCGAGGCGGATGCCCTTGCGGAGCGCCCAGCGGATCGCCTCGTGGAGTCGCGCGATCTCGTCGGCGCGCAGCGAGCCGGCCTTGCGAAGAGGGTGGATCCGCGCGCGCCAAAGCGCCTCGATGGCGTAGATGTTCCCAATGCCCGCGATTGCGCGCTGGTCGAGCAGCAGCACTTTGATGGCAGCCCGCGGGCGACGCCGCAGGAGCGCGCGCAGCCAGGCCACCGTGAAGCCACGGGCGAGGGGCTCCTGCCCGAGCGAGGCATGCAGCGGCATCTTCGGGCGGCGGGTCTCTCCATTTCCGTCGAGAGTCGACGCGTCGATGACCGCCATCCGCCCGAACTTGCGTGTGTCCGAGAACCGCAGCGCGGTTCCATCCGCAAAACGGATCTCTCCGCGCACGTAGCGCTCGTCGACATCTTCCACGCCGTAGAGGAGCTTGCCGGTCATACGCAAAGACACGACCAGCGCCTCGCCGCCATCGAGATCGAACACCACAAACTTGCCACGACGGCGCACGTCGCTGATGCGCCGGCCGCGAAGCCGCGCGCCGACCACCTCCGCCGGCTCGGGTTCGGTGAGGCGCACCCAGCGCGACTCGAACTCGCTGATCGTTCGGTCGACGACGAGCCCGCGCAGCTGCCGCGCGATAGTCTCGACCTCTGGGAGCTCAGGCATTGGCGGTCGCGGTGACTTCGAGCCGCTGCATCTCGTCCCAGTTGGGCCCGGTTCGAACGTCGACGACGAGCGGCACGTCGAGCTCGTACGCCCCGCTCATTTCATCGCCGAGCAGTCGCGCCATCCGCTCGACCTCGAGCCGCGGCACCTCGGCGACCAGTTCGTCGTGCACCTGCAGGAGGACCCGCGCGTGCAGATCGCTGTCGTGCAGCGCGCGGTGCACGCGCGCCATCGCGATTTTCATGATGTCCGCGGCCGTGCCCTGGATTGGCATGTTGATCGCCATCCGCTCCGCGGCGTTGCGGACCGCGTTTACGCGGCTCGTCATGTCCGGGATGTAGCGGCGGCGTCCGAGGAGCGTTTCGACGTAGCCCTGCTCGACGCAGAACGCCTTTGTCTCGAGCACGTACCGGCGCACCTGGCCGTAGCGCTTGAAGTATTCGTCGATGAACCGCTGCGCTTCCTCGCGCGGCATCTGCATACGCCAGGCGAGGCCGAAGTCGCTCATGCCGTAGATGATCCCGAAGTTCAGCATCTTCGCGACATCGCGCTGCTCTCGCGTGACGGCGCTTTCGGAGACGCCGAAACCCGCTGCGGCCGTGCGCCGGTGGATGTCGGCGCCCGAGCGGAACGCGTCAAGAAGCGCGGGGTCCTGCGATACATGGGCGAGCACGCGAAGCTCGATCTGCGAATAGTCCGCGGCAACCAGGACCCGGTCGGTGGATCCGGCGACGAAGGCGCGGCGGATGCGGCGGCCGAGCGGCGTGCGAATCGGGATGTTCTGTAAATTTGGCGCGCGGCTCGAGAGACGGCCGGTGGCCGCGACGGTTTGCTCGAACGTCGTGTGGACGCGACGCGTCTCCGGATCGACGAGTCCGCCGAGGCCTTCCGCATACGTCGAGCGAAGCTTCTCGATCTCGCGGTACTCGAGGATCTTCTCGATGACCGGGTGCGCGCCGCGAAGCTCCTCGAGCACCGTGGCGTCGGTAGAGAAGCCGGTGCCCGTGCGGCGTCCGCGAGGGAGCTTCAGCTCCTCGAACAAAAGCGACTGCAGCTGCTTCGGCGAGTTGAGCCCGAACTCATGGCCGACCACGGCGAACGCCTCTTGCTCGATCCGCGCGACCTCGCGGGCGAACTCCTCGCCCAGCGAGCGCAGGTAGCCGGTGTCCACCGCGATGCCGGCCTCCTCCATCTCGACGAGCACGTCGACGAGCGGGAGCTCGACGTCGCGGTAGAGCCGCTCGAGGTTCAACCGCTCGAGCTCCGCGGAGAACTGCTCCCCGAGACGCGCCGCCGCGACCGCGCCGGCCCCGGCACGCACGAGACGCTCGTCGAGGGTCGCTGTGCGGTACGGATCCTTCCGGTCGGGAACGGGAAGCGCGGGCACTTCGAGCTTGAGCCGCTCCGCCGCGAGGTCCTCGAGTGCGTGATACCGGCGACTCGCGTTCACGAGGTAGCTCGCGATCATCGTGTCCATTGACAGACCGCGAACGTCCGCGCCCGCCCGTCGCAGCGCACGGCGGGCAGTCTTCGCGTCGTGTGCGGTCTTCGCGACCGTTTCGTCGAGCAGCAGCTCCGCGATGGGGCCAGGGACGCCATCGGGTGTCGGCACGTACCAGGCCCGGTCGCCCACAGCGAGGCCGAGACCAACGAGCAACGGGTGTCGGCCGGATGTGTCCATGTCCGCATGGATGGCGAACGCGCCGAGCTCGCGCAGCTCGGTCGCGACCTTGTCCGCGTCGACATCGGCGACGAGCGCGGTCTCGACTGGCGGAGCGACGGCGGGCGCCGGTTCGAGGCCGAGCTGCATCTGCCCCCCGCGCGGCACCATCTGCGTCGTCACCGTCGGGGCCGGTGCCGCGAGGTTCTGGTCCGCGGGAGGCAGACGAGGCACGAGGCTCCGGAACTCGAGATCCCTGAACAGTTCGAGCACGGCGGCGCGGTCGTAGGTCGTCCGGCGCGTGCGGTCCAGCTCGAGAGTCACCGGCAGATCCGTCACGATCGTGGCGAGCTCGCGGCTGCGCAAGACCTGATCCTTGTTCGCGGCGAGCGACTCGCGTAACCGCGGCGTGTAGCCGCCGAGGTCCGCATAGACGCCCTCGAGATTTTTGTGCTCGGCGATGAGCTTCGCGGCGGTCTTTTCTCCCACACCGGGCACACCTGGAATGTTGTCGGTGGCGTCGCCCTTCAGCGCCTTGAAGTCGACCATCTGATCCGGTCGCAGCCCGTAGCGCTGCCGGATCATCTCCTCGTCGTAGATGACCGTGTTCTGGAAACCCTGGCGCGTCGTCATCAGCTTGATGAGTGGCGTGACGAGCTGGAGCGGGTCGAGGTCACCCGAGACGATGATCGTCTCGAGCCCCTTTGCCTCGGCCTGCCGTGCGAGGGCACCGATGACATCGTCGGCCTCGAACCCGGGGAGCGAGTACATCGGAATGCCGAACGCCTCGAGCAGCTGCTTGCAGCGCTCGAACTGGGGCCGGAGATCGTCGGGCATCGGCTTCCGCGTGGCCTTGTACGTCGGCTCCATCTCGCGTCGGAACGTCGGGACCGGCAGGTCGAACGCAGCTGCGATGTGCTGCGGGGTCACCTGCTCGAGGGACTTCAGGAGGATCGAGGCAAAGCCGAACGTCGCGTTCGCGAGCTCGCCCTTGGTCGTGGTGAGCGGTGGCACGGCGAAGAACGCCCGGTAGATCAGGCTGTTCGAGTCGATGAGCGCGAGACGCTCGGTCACCTTACGAGTATCGCGGCTAGGCCGAGCGAAGCCTCCGCCCGAGGATGAACGAGACGGCCGCGAAGGCGACGCCGAGAACAAGCCACAGCCACGGGAACGGATTGAACGGAGGTTGCTCGGTTCCGCTCGAAATCCGGGAGGCGACCGCGAAATCGCCGATCGAGGCCGAGGGCGCGGCGGATCCGGTGTCCAGGCGCCTCGTCGCGTCGCTCGCGGTCGCGAGCTCGGGCGGTGCCAGCGTCGGTGACGGCACGACGTTGAACGCCGCGCCTGGAGACGCCGACGCGGACGTTGGCGCGGCGTATTTCTGATCACTCTGAGGCGCGGCGGACGCCGAGGTCGCGCCACTTCTTGCGGCGTCGAGGGCGGCGGTCGGCGCGGGTGCGGCGGCGGGGGCAGTGCCGGCGCTCTGTGTGCGCGGGAATGACGAGATCGCCGCCGATACGACGAACAGTAAGATCGCGGCCGCGCTCGCGACCGTCGAGAACGTGCGAAGGGCGACCATCCAAACCGGGGCGGAGATGCGTGGGACCAGTGATCGCGACGGAACGGGCATCGGCAGGGCCGCAATGAGTCGCGCGGTTCCGCGGAGCTCGGCCAGGCGGGTCCGGCAGAGGGCGCATGTATCCAGGTGCGCCTGCACCGAGGTTCGGGCCTCGGGCGAAAGCGCGCCGTCTAGGTACGCCGAAAGATCGCCGAACGGATGCACGGCCTAACCTCCTATTCCTAGGACGACGGCGCTCGGAATCGGTTCCCTCACCCGCTTGATCCCTTCCAGCCACGGCTGACGAGGATGTTTCGTACCGCGACACGGCCGCGATGGATGCGCGACTTCACGGTACCGATCTCGGTCGACGTGATGATCGCGATCTCCTCGTATGCGAAACCCTCGACGTCCCGGAGAAGGAGGACCGCTCGCTGCTCGGCCGGTAGCGTGGCGAGGGCCTCCTCGACGACGCGCAAGGCTTCGCGGTCGGCCGCGAGATCGGCGAGCTCGGCACCCGGTGCCGCCGGCTCCGCCCAGCCCACCGCATCGTCATCTTCAGCCGGCGGGTCGAGCGGAAGCTCGGGACGCCGTCGTCGCGAACGAAGCCGATCGAGTGCGCGGTTGGTAACGATCCGAAAAACCCACGCGCGAAACGATGTTCCTTCAAACGACGCGAGTGACTTCCACGCCGATAGGAGCGCGTCTTGCACAACATCTTCGGCATCGTCGTGACCAACCATCCGTGCCGCGTGGCGATACAGAGGCCGTTGGACCTCGAGAGCGAGCTGCTCGAACGCCCGAGCGTCGCCGCGCCGCGCGCGATCGAGGAGCGCTTCGGTCGCTCCCCCGACGTCCGGCCGCATCAGCGAACTTTCGCCTGGTTGCAACTTCTTCTGTAGATTGCCGCATGCAAGACATGACCGGGGACGTGAAGAAGAAGGTCGTCGTCATCGGCGAGGACGACGAACCGATCGCGACCTTGCTCCGCGACTCGATCAACGACGAGGACGCCTACCAGGCCGTCGTGGTGTCGGATGGCGCGTTGGTGCTCGAGACCGTGCGTCAGGTCCACGCCGACCTTCTCATCCTCGACATCATGATGCCGGGGCTCAACGGCTTCGAGGTATTCGATCGCGTTCGCGCCGACACCGATATCCGTGAGATGCCGGTGCTCTTCGTCAGCGCGGCCACGAATCAATACGAGAGCGATTTCACGGAGCGCGGCATCACCGAAGTGGTCTCCAAACCGTTCGACCT